>Ga0308164_10004394_pt1 | contig 11946 bp, 10 predicted proteins | sample PhyTR2_FD_201031 | JGI IMG/M metagenome (GOLD analysis project Ga0308164, IMG submission 201031) | Phyllosphere microbial communities from UC Gill Tract Community Farm, Albany, California, United States - DLSLT.R2 | ecosystem: Host-associated > Plants > Phyllosphere > Unclassified | place: USA... | reverse complement strand
GCCGTGCCCGCGCCGGCGTCAAAGCGCCGGCCGTGCGGATCGAGGTATTCCTGTCCGGCGGGTTGCCGCATACCCAGATCGTCGGTCTGCCGGCCGCGGCCGTGCGGGAATCACGCGACCGCGTGCGTGCCGCGCTGATCTGCGCGCGGTTCGAGTTTCCGCAGCGGCGCATCACCATCAACCTGGCCCCGGCCGATCTGCCCAAGGAGGGTGGGCGATTCGATCTGGCCATCGCGCTTGGCATCCTCGCCGCCAGTGGTCAGATCGATGCGCAGTGCCTGGACAGGTACGAGTTCCTCGGCGAACTGGCCCTGACCGGCGAGCTGCGCGGTGTCGACGGCGTCCTTCCAGCGGCGATCGCTGCCGCGCGGGACGGCCGCAGCCTCATCGTGGCCGCCGCCAACAGCGAAGAAGCCGCACTGGCCCAGCACGCTGACGTTCGCGTTGCCCGCACCCTGCTGGAGGTCTGCAGCGCCCTTGAGAGCGGCACACTGCCTCCGGCCGTAGCGGCTGACCCACTGCCGGTCAGCATCCCCGACCTGCGCGACGTGCGCGGCCAGCTGCAGGCCCGGCGGGCGCTGGAGGTCGCGGCGGCCGGTGGGCATCACCTGCTGCTGCTCGGCACGCCCGGCTGCGGCAAGACCCTCTTGGCCTCGCGCCTGCCCGGCATCCTGCCCGCTGCCAGCGAGCTGGAGGCGCTGGAAGCGGCCACCATCGCCTCGTGCAGCGGCCAGGGCATCGATGCGGGGCGCTGGAGAGAGCGGCCCTACCGAGCGCCACACCATACGGCCAGCGCCGTCGCGCTGATTGGCGGTGGGTCGCATCCGCGCCCTGGCGAGATTTCGCTGGCGCATAACGGCGTGCTGTTTCTGGACGAGCTGCCCGAGTGGAGCCGGCACGCGCTGGAGGTCATGCGCGAGCCGATTGAATCCGGTGTTGCCGTGGTCAGCCGCGCTGCACGTACCGAACGGTTTCCTGCCCGGTTTCAGCTTGTTGCGGCGATGAATCCGTGCCCGTGTGGCTGGGCAGGCGACCGGAGCGGGCGCTGTCTCTGCACCGAGGAGGTCATCCGTCGCTACCGCGGGCGTGTCTCCGGGCCGTTGATGGACCGCATCGATCTGCATGTCGAAGTGTCTCGGCTGGACCCGCGTGAGCTGCGCGATGACGCGCCGCTTGGCGAGGATAGTGCGAGTGTTCGCGCCCGTGTTGTCGCCGCGCGGGAGGTGCAGCTGTTACGCAGTGGGAAGGCGAATGCACAGCTGCTGCCGTTCGAGCTGAGCGAGCATTGCCGGTTGTCGCCAGAGGATCAGCAGCTGCTGGAGGATGCTGTGGAACGGTTGCAGCTGTCGGCGCGCTCGATGCATCGCATTCTGCGGGTGGCGCGGACGCTGGCGGATCTGAGTCATGCGCAGGACATCGCGACTGCGCATGTGGCGGAGGCGATCGGGTATCGGCGGTTGGATCGGGGTGGAGGCATTTGAGTCTTCTGCATGTCCGAAAGGACATGTGAACAACCTCCCGCCGCCAGCGCGTTCATGCTGATTTGCGCGCGCATCGAGTTTCCGTAGAGGTGTATCACCATCAACCTGGCCCAGGCACACTTGATCTGGCTGTCGCACTCGGCATCCTTGCCGTCAGTGACCAGATCGATGCGCAGTCCCTGGACAAGTCCGAATTTCTGGGCGAACCGGCCCTCACCGGTGAACTGCGCGGTGTCAACGGCGTCCTGCCTGCTGCGATCGCCGCCGCCCGGAACGGCCGTGCACCGACCTCGCACAGCACAGCACAGCACAGCACAGCACAGCACAGCACAGCACAGCAAAAACTTTAGGACACGCAGCCCGATAAGATAGCGGCATGGCCGAAATCTACGGCGGACGAACGCTTGCGCGTGGTCCCGAGGTTAGCCAAGCCCTTTATACATGCACCTTCAGCGGGCTGCACCCAAATCGGTCGGATGCTGAGCAGTAAGCGGAGAATGGCAAGGGGCAGGCCCTGCCCCTCGCTCAGGCCCCTCACTTAACCGCCTGCATCGATGAGCGAACACCCTGGCCACGGACCGTTTTCTTGATGCTTGTGATCGTTGGCCCCAATGCAGTCGAAAGATTCTGATCGGTGGTGTTGTCGTCATAGGGAATCGGCGTAACCCCTTTGTAGTCCGAAGGGATCTTGATGCTCTTGCCCTTAGGCACTAGGAGCATCGTACGAGCCCGCCCGATGCGTGACATGAAGAAGCCGAGCTCAAAAATCACGTTATCGCGGGGTGCCAGTTGCTCTCTATCTCTCGCTCTTACAAGATCATCGCCGCTCGCAATCGCAATACAGAAGTCAGCTTTCGAGACCGCCTCCTCCAATACGTCGAGTGGGTACGATCCTGATGGAAATATTTGGTCATCACTCCAGAGCTCGACAACCCAGCCTTCATAACTAAGGCCCAACCTGATCTCCTCAGCCTCATCCAATGCTTCCTTGGAACTCACGATGAAGATCCTCGGCCTGAGATTAGCTCGATTCACGTACTTGTTTCGCTGCTCAATGCGCCCTGCCAAGTCCGACGCAACATGACGCCAGTGCTGCGGATGCTCATCGAACGAGGCCTTGTAAGCGGAAGCGGAAACCCTAAGAGCGATAGTCAGTTCATCGGCTGAGAGAGTGGCTGATCGCGGAATCGTATGATTGAGGGCTGACATCTCCCCCACGTTCTCCCCGGCGTTTCGCGTATGCAAGCGAACTTCATTGATGATAATGCGCAACTGGCCAGCAAGGATGAAATACACATCCTGTTCAGACTGCCCCTGCTCGATCAGGTTTTTCCCCGGCTGACATTCAACCAACTCACCAGCATCTGCCAGCAGTCCAGCTAGCAGTCGATTTCCTTGGATCACCTTCTGCGAGCACAGGCTTTCAATCAACGCCTCTCTATCTTCAAAACGATTCTTCACACAATCTCCTAGCGTCACTACATTGGGATCAATGGGGAATTCCGTTTACCGCATTATTACGCTTTGACAAAGAACTCGCGGAGCGCAGAAGCGACCGCCGGTCAAGCCTAGGCTGACATCCGCAGGGCGGGGGCGCTCGCCGCAACGAAATTCAGTCGCCGACAGATCAAGGCCACCAAACAACCTCCGCCGCGCAATCATTAACAGCGCGAACGGAGCGTTAACAGCTCTGTCACCGACGATGTTAAGCATAGAGCGAACATCTTGAGGACTGGGTAGCGCTGGCACGTTCGGATGGGAATGCCATTCCCCTAGATAGTTGAATCTTGTGTAGTCGTAGTTCGTTCTAGCAAAGAAGTCATCAAGGAAAGCCCTATGCTGATCCGGGTCACGCATGAAAGCAAAACCGGATCCGCCACCACGTTGTACGGATAGATCAGCGATCTGAAACAAATCGCCGCCCAGCCTCTCTGCAACAATCACTCCACCGATCTCTCGACGTTTCGCTCGCTTGAGCTCGCCCTGCAGCAGCGAGATCACATGTTCGGGCACTCGGACCCTCATTGACCACCACCTCTATTCGTCACTAGCACGCGCAGGAAATTGTTCTCCTCAGCCGTTAGCTCTGGCGTCAGTTCACGCTTCTCAATAGTCGGTGGCGGCGGTGGAAGCGCAATTGGATGCACCTCGAAGGGTTGGCTAAACAGTGCGCATGGAGCCATCCCAACTACGTAGATGGAGTCCGGATAGTGGGAACAGGAAGGTCGAGAAAGCAGATCGATCGCCATGCGTGTTGCATGCGCGGCGATCACCGTGACATCTGAGTCGTCGGCGATCAATGGCACACCATCCAGCTCAGCCATATAGTCCCCGCTGGTAGTTTCCGTAGGCACGCCCTTCTCAGCGAACCAGTTCTCAATAGCACGCCGCATCAGTGGCAACGATGGCTCCACGCCAGGACGACATCGGGCCACCAGTCCGCCGATTCCCCCGCCGTAGACCTCCGCCCACACCACCGGTACATGAGTGTCCTTCATAAAGCCGGAGAGAATATTCCCCACGACTGCATTGGCCGTCGCGTCCACGATCAAATTACAGTCCGCCAACCGCAGAAGCATGGCTGCGGCCGATGTCGCCGATTCCTGGCCACCTAGCTGCCTTTGAAAGGTCGACACGACCGCGTCGGCCCGGACTCTCTGAATTCTGTGGGACAGCGCAGAGACCTTGTGGTGACCAACATCGCGCCAGTCAAGTTCGTTGCGAACGAGGTTTTCACTATGAAATACATCGTCATCGATGAGGACAAATTCACCTACCCCGCTCCGGGCCAACATGGTCGCGACCTTGCTACCCATCGATCCGCATCCGATCACAGCTACCCGTGCTCCTGACAGCGTTTCCTCACTACTGCCGATGCGGGAGTGAGGAGTCCTCAACTGGTCATACACTAGGGCGACCGAATGGATCGAGTCGCCGAGCGCGCTGTAGGCGTATATAGAGTCCTTTTGAAGAGCGACTAGTAGATCGGACTCAGGACTCCAGCCTAGTTTAGATGCGTCTTCCTCGAACTCCTGGTAAGTCGCGGTACGTGGAAGCTCCTCATCATCTCCGAAGCGACGGACAAATACGTGACCCCGGAGGGACTCCGTCCGTAGCGCGGCCGGCTGTGATGGATCAGACCATAGAGTCTCAGCGGTCAACTGCAACTCAGTGATCGAACGCACTAGAGCTATCGACTGGAATGAAAATACGGTTCGACCCGTCAATACTTGCCCTGCCTGCAGAGACTCAATCTGCTCCCTCACTGGCTGGGTCAGAGACAAGCGACTGACCGAAGTACGCAATCGCTGCCCCTCAGTAACAAGATGGGCCGAGGGAACTTCTGCATACACGTTCGACGCAGGGTTTTCACCGCTTAGTAGATCGTAAGCACTCTGTACCAGCTGCCACGCCAGCAGCTCAGACGACCAGTTGTCCGGACGGATACGCAAACATAGATCTCCGCCTGCGCCGAACTGATGGTATGACCAGCGTGCCTTGGGATCCTGCGGCCTTACGACTGCGGGTGAATGCGGGTAGGTCTGAGGGAATCGGAGCTTGGCGTCATAAATTCGGTGACCGATATCTATGGCGAAGTCCAGCACAATCCCCTCATCTTCCAGTCGCCAAGCACCCAACGTCAGCCATTCGGATCGGCTACGCAGTTCTTCTAGCTCATCGCGCTCTTGACGGAATCGTGCTTGATCAGCCAAGAACCACAGTTCAAGCGAAGCCATTGGGCTTCGCCGGGCCACTTGGGCTATCGCGGAACGCATAGGGATCTGCTGAGCTCGAAACAGGCTTCAGCAGAGAGGCTGCCGCGGCCGCAGATTTTGCCGCCGTCGCAGTGGCATCCTTTTTTGATGCGAGCTCTTCAAGGGCAGCGGGGTAGTCCAAGGCTGCCCGTTTGCGAGTGCCGCCAAAGAGATCTTGCACTCCCTGGCTAGCAACGCTGTACGCAGCCTCGCCGATGGCCGTCTCCGATCCGGCACAGCGGCCTTGCTCGGACTCCGCTTGGCGTGTAGATCTACTGACCGAGCAACGAACCATATCGGCCTTTATGCCAAGGCGCGTAGTCACCACCGGGCCATAGTCGAGCCCCACCTGAAGCCCAAGGGAGGAAGCGTCTGTCCCCGCCTCCTCTAGCTTTGTCAAAGCCAGTACAAAGCTACTGCGCATGCCGGCGGCACACAGCACACTGGTGGTGACCGTCGCTTCGGCATCGGTTGAGTAGGCGGTGCCCTCTACAATCAATCCATGGACGCAATCACCAATGAAGCGAACTTTGCGTCCCTTGAAGTCCTCGTGAAGCACAGCGTCAAGCTCACTACGTAGTACTCGCAACGCGCGGACAACATGCTTCGCGCTCACATCATCGGCGATGTTCGTACCGACGTAGTCAGTGAAACCATCAATATCGGCGTAAATTGTGGCTGCGCTCTGGCGCCTTGAATCTCCCGGCGAGAGGGTTTCCGGATCCAATGATGCGTATGGCGGAGTGTGGGAACTGAACTCAAAGCGCCCGATCGGGTTTGCCTCTAGGTCCTTCTCCCATGCCTCTACGATCGCGTCAGCCGTACTGGTCAATTCGACTAACTTCTGACTAGTCGCAATCTCCTCAGCAGAGAGCGGAGAGTTGTTCTCGTCGTCAACACAGGGCAGATCGATGGCAATGCGGGCATGATTGGTCAGGTAGATACCGGGCACTGAGCCACCGCCTGAACGCTTGGCAGCGTGGTTAGCTGGCTCCCCTAGGAACAGCGGTTCACGATGGCCGCGGCGCCCGTTGTTGACGGCAAGTGCTACTCCAGTGTCGATACCTACACGAATGCTGGCAGCCGGATGATCTGCGTCCTCGCCAGTTTTTGCAAGAACGTCCATGAGCAATTGCGCGATCGCAACTGCAGTGTGCACACGACTTTCCTCATCGCCGTACGGCTTGGTAACGACAGCGTGCAGCCGTTGATTGTGGAAATCAATGCGCAACGCACCTTCGTTGTTCAAGATTCGTGTTGCCGCACGATACTGAAGGTCAAGGAACCTGAGTACCTGACGGTGACACTTCTCGCCCTCTACCTGTGTGACGTTAAGCATGTCATTGAGGTTGAGTATGTCCGCATACAAATGGACAGCATCGACGCGGTAGGCGACCTTCTTAGGCAGGTCGCCAAGATTGGTTTCCCGCACGTACTCTCTGATCTCAATGTCCTTGATCGGCAGGTCATCGATTTTTTTCTGGATACGCTTCGCGGCGCGTTCCTGATTCCAGGTGCGGGCGCTCATGCGTGTGCCCCCAATTTTTGTTGGCGGGATGGAGCCCGGGAACCCATAGCAATACTGGAGCGCATACGTAACCTTCCTTAGTGTGCGTGGATACAGGGGCCGCAGTCCACGCGCCTGTTTGGCGTGAGAAGCGTAACCGTTTGAGTGCCGACTGATCAGGTGTTGAGACCCTTGATAGCAAGATAGTGACGCGCATCCAGAAATCAATGTGCTTTCGATCAAATTCCGGACTATTTCCCAGGCGACTCACATGGGAATAGCAAGCCATTGATTGTTATTGGAATATTTACTGTATGTGCCGACTGGGGGGCGCCTAAGCGGCTGGCAGCGGGCGCTAAGCAGCTTGGATGGGTGTGCTGCCGCGGGAACTCTTCCGAGATGTAGTCGGTTCCGTGGTTGGTTCGTCACTGACCCCCTGTTCGACAGCCAATCGTCGCCCGTTCGGCTTCGCGGAACGACGATTGAAGATCTTCATTCCGGCTGCGACCATCGACGTCGGATCGCTGCTCAAAACTCGCTTCTGTCCTCTAGCGACCATGAGGAGACATCGAGAAATGCCTTTTTTTGCGGGCCCGGTTTCGGCGAGATTCATCCCTTAGAGTGTTTAACGCCTAGCGCAGCCGAGGCCCGCTCGTGGCGTAGTCGACATCCTAGACCCAGGCTGGATCAGCCCGGCTCTGCGCCCAGCCGCCAACGCAGCTTGCGATTGGAGGCAACCAGCGCATCAATGCGCGATTGGTCAATGCCGACCAGTAACAGCAGGTGGAGCTGGAACAAGGCTTCGAGCTTGGAGACCAGCGGTAGAAGGTCACCGCGCTGTGCGGCATGAGCGGCGAGCGCAGGGTCGTAGTGCGTCAAGTAATTGCGCGTGTCCACCATCTTGTCCACGAGCCCTTTTCGCGCTTTGGCGTTTCCAAAGTGACGAGTGAACGGCTTGAGCAAGTGCTGCATCCGTTTGCGCAGGGACAGCTTGTTGGCGTACGCCAGTTGTTCCTCGAGCCATTCGCGATGCGGATGCGGACAAGCGGTGAGGATCTCGGAAACGCGCTCCGCGAACTGTTCGGGGGGTTCCAACGTCTCGCTGCTGGTGCGGTCGTGCAGCGTCTCCAGTCCCTGAGCGATCGACAAAAATCGGCTTTCAAGGAATGTGTGGCGTCCGGCGCGCACGGCAAAATACAAGTTGAACGCCGGCGACAGCGCTTCGTGGTGCGCCAACCAATCGGCCAACATGTCCTGTAGCCGATCAGCGACGTCCGGGTAGGAAAACAGCATCGAGTAGCGCTCGACTTCCCCACGTCGGTCCGGCCTGCTGCTTTCGTAGAATACGGGCATGCAAATGGGCTTCTCTCCGCCCGGCACGTCCATCGTTGCCAGCGGCGTGTACGCGAAGAGCGCGTCGATCTCCAGCGTTTGATCGGCCGCGAAGGAAAAGAAGTTGACCAGGCGCCCCAACTGCTGCCGAAGGTCATCGAAGGTCGCGTCAACTTCCGGCACGACGACCAGTCGCGCCTGGTGGGTGATCTTAGCTTCGTTCCTAATCTTGCCGGCCGGTACGGTCCAGAAAAACTCAAAGCTCACATGAATGCCAAGCAGTGACAGTTCGATCTTGGGTGGCGGCACATAGCGGATGAAGGCCGACTGCAGCTTGTGCGCCGCGTCGAACTCGAAGCCAGCGTCGATCCCCGTGATCTGCAGCCAGTCGTCCAGCCCGGCCACGGCAGCTTCGAGCTTACTGAAGCGAAGCTGCGCCTCGGCCGGCAAAGTCGCACCGCGAAAAACGGTGGCCACGTGCAGCTTGGAAATGGCCACACCGCCGAAGGAAACGTTTTCGTTCAAGTAGAAGCAGTCGTACAACGTGACCGAGCCGCCTTGGACGACGCCATGAATCGTCGACAGGTCACGCGTCTCATCGCGGAACTTTGCGTTCTCGCCACCGAAGGCCCCCATCAGCTCTAGGCTGCATTCTGCGACCTCTGAAATGCGAAGCCGCCCGCTGACCCTGTCGAGCTGACCGGGCAACCAAAAATAGCCCTCGAGGACCTGCGGTGCATCGAGTTTCACTGCTGCCTCCCATGCTGCCTGGACTGATTCATTGTTCCAGCGTATCCCGCAAGGCACCCAATATCCAAGACCCCGTTTGCCAGGATCATCTTCGTCAACGCGAGGCGCGTTGCCGTCAGTTCGTCGAAAGAGCGCCAGCCCCACCGTCACGGGAGCGCGTTCACGACCGAAAGCCACCAGTAGCCGTTGCCCCGACGGCACTCAAATCCGCTGGGCGGCATAGATGGCGTTAGGTGCATCGCCACCTGCATTCCCTCGCGAGCGATGAGCACCGTCCTGGCCCAGTGCGGCGCAATTCACGCGAAAGGTCTCGTGCAGCTCGGACATGGCATCGCAGGAGCGTTCGGCGTCAGCAGCGGCAAGGAACCCACTAAGTTGCCGCGCGAAGCACCGCGGCGCCCTCGCTAGCGTTTACAGCCAGCGCATCGAATGGGTTGAGCACCGCTTTGAGCGCGATCGCGCTGTCGTTCAGCGCGAGGGCCATTGCATTCGCCGCCCGGGTATGAAGATGTAATTGGTGCCAAAGCGCGCGGACATCCGTCACGATCACGGCACCGGTGCTCTGCGCCATGAACAACGGTACCTCCAAGTTTACGCAGCGCACGACGAAAAGCTGGTCTAGTCACTTATCGTTCTCTAGGATCTGCAGCAGCGCAATCTGATCTTTCTCGCCCTGACGCCGCATGTACGCCACGGTAAAGCGCACGTTGCTGCCGCCGCAACGGTCCCGAGCCGATAGACCTGCTATCGGCTAGAACCGGACGATCACACTAGTCCTCTGATTCGAACTTGTGTTCCTTGAGTTTGAAGTCGGGGTGATAGAGCCTGACAATTCCTTCAACGAAGGTCCGGCAATCATCAACTATGGCATCGGCTTCCCCGCTGCTGCAGAATTCTCCCGCGTGCGCCACGGCATTACGTTTGATATTAATCCGCTCCATCACATTAATCAGGCGATTCAGTTCCTTTGCTCTTGGACCACCCTCGTACAGAGGCTTTAGCAAACGAGTCACCTTGCCTTGCAAACCGTTGGACCATATGAGTAAGGCGTTCACAAACTTAGCATTAAATTCGCTGCGCGCTCCAAACTCACGGCGGATGGCTAGGTTAGACGCGATTTCGGCTGCCGTGGCCGCACGAATAATTACTGCAGACCACTCCTCGCGGTGGTGTAGTCCCGATAGCTTCCGCCACTGCTTTCCAAGCTTCTCAAGATCGTCGAGGTCTTGGTATGGTTTCTTCTTTGCCATTTTTAGATCTTCATAGCTGGACAAGGCAACTGTACTTTAGTGCACAACAGGTCGCTCGTTTTGAGTCCACTTTTGTCAACCGTCCGGTCTCAATAATTTTGAAACCCCCCTTAGGTTCGGATTACGCCATATTTCTTCGCTCGTGCCAACGTCCATTTTAATGCAAGTTTAATACAGGACGTTCTATTTGAAGATAGGCGAAGTGCTGCGCAAAGGCAGCAGCCCTATCGGTAGCGTGGATCTTGTTCCGGCCAGTAAATGACTAGCCTCGACGCACAGAGAAGGCAACCGCAGCACGCCAGCGCTCGCATGAACACATTGAGTGAATTGGTGCGTGTTGGCGCCTGATCAGATGTTCGAGTAGCCATCGGCATGCTTTAAAGCCCTTTTCTGGCTCTGGCTGAGCCGTCGGTCATCCCATTCAAATTGGAGCTTGTTGCCGTAGTCATGGCAGTGTCCGTCGGCGGCTTTCCAGAAGCAGCATCATTTGCCACGCCGGCCATGCCATGAGCAGGTCCGACACGGTTGCAACTCACGCATGGATCGCGCCTTCGATGCTCCAGTTCATCCGTCTCACGTTCCGGCCACTAAGACAGAGTCGATGCCAGTCAGATTTATATCGAGTGCTAGGTAAGAGCCCATCGGCTTGGTTGCCGCGATGGGCCACTTCAAGTGGGCGTCTGATAGCGGCGTGTGCAGCACCCGATTCCGCGCATGCAGGTCTGCGCGCCTTACCAGCTCGGGAGCATCTGCTCCCGTTGCGGGACGCCATAGTGGTGGGAACTACCTCGCGGAACCAGCATACAGGCCGCGCCAGCCTTCGAAACTGGCCTATCTTCTGGAAAGCGGTCCGGGCAATTGGTGATCGTCGGATCGGGACATTGATTGACTGCCAGCCCCTCAGTAAGCCCGCTCCGGCCCCACCGGCACGATCCCCGACGGATTGAGATGCCGATGGCTCTCGTAATAGTGGTGCTTGATGTGCTCAAAGTTCACCGTGCCCGCAATCTCGGGAATCGCCATCATCCGCGCCACGAACGCATGCAGGCCAACGAAGTCCGCAATGCGCCGCACGTTGCACTTGAAGTGCACGTAGTACACCGAATCAAAGCGGATCAAGGTGGTGAACAAACGGATATCGGCTTCGGTCATGGCATCGCCCACCAGCCACTCGCGTCGCTGAAGGCGCTCGTCCAACCAGCTGAGTGAATCGAACAAAGGACCAACGGCCTCTTCGTACGCCTCCTGCGTTGACGCAAAACCCGCTTGGTACACTCCGTTGTTGACGGTGGCATAAACGCGTTCGTTGACCGCATCGATTTCAGCACGCAGCGCCACCGGATAGAAATCACCGGCGTTCGCACCCAACCCGTCATAGGCGGTGTTGAACATGCGGATGATGTCCGCCGATTCATTGCTGACGATCCTGCCGCGCTCGCGATCCCAGAGCACCGGCACGGTTACCTTGCCGGTCATTCCCGGCTTGGCGGCGGCGTACAGTTCATGCAGATAGCGCGCACCGCGTTCTGGCTCCGGCGTCACCTGCGGGCCGGGCTCAAACGTCCAGCCCTGATCACCCATGTGCCAGTTGACCACCGACACGGGCATCATATCTTCCAGGCCTTTCAGCGCGCGCACGATCAGCGTGCGGTGTGCCCACGGGCAGGCGAGACTTACATACAGGCGGAACCGTCCAGGCGCTGATTTGACGCCTGGCTCGCCATTCGGGCCAGCACTGCCGTCAGCGCTCAACCAATCGCGGAAGGTGGATTCCTCGCGCTTGAAATGACCGTCCTTGTCAGCGGCACCCGCGGTGCCTTCCTGCCATGTTCCATCGACCAGCATGCCCATCGCGGGAGCACTCCTCTGAT
>Ga0308164_10004392_pt1 | contig 11950 bp, 6 predicted proteins | sample PhyTR2_FD_201031 | JGI IMG/M metagenome (GOLD analysis project Ga0308164, IMG submission 201031) | Phyllosphere microbial communities from UC Gill Tract Community Farm, Albany, California, United States - DLSLT.R2 | ecosystem: Host-associated > Plants > Phyllosphere > Unclassified | place: USA... | reverse complement strand
AGCACCTGAGCCTCTTCGACCAGACGCTTCAGGTGATCCTCGCCCACGAAGCTCTCGGCGTAGATCTTGTAGATGTCTTCTGTGCCCGAAGGGCGTGCCGCGAACCAGCCGTTTTCAGTCATGACTTTCACGCCGCCAAACGCCTGATCATTGCCCGGCGCATTGCTCAGCACGTTCTGGATCGACTCGCCCGCAAGTTCAGTGGACGTGACCTGCTCCGGCGACAGCTTGCTCAGCAACGCCTTCTGCTGCGGGTTGGCCTTGGCATCGACACGGGTCGAATACGGTTTGCCCAACTCCTCGGTCATGGTCTGGTAGTGCTCGCTCGGATCACGGCCGGTACGTGCAGTGATCTCGGCCGCCAGCAACGCCGGAATCAGACCGTCCTTGTCGGTGGTCCAGACCGTGCCGTCACGACGCAGGAACGAAGCGCCCGCGCTTTCCTCGCCACCAAAGCCCAGCGAACCTTCGAACAGACCGTCAGCGAAGTATTTGAAGCCCACCGGCACTTCGTACAGACGACGACCCAGACGCGCGGCGACACGGTCGATCATGCCGCTGCTGACGACTGTCTTGCCGACTGCTGCGTCAGCGCGCCACTCGGGACGATTCTGAAACAGATAATCGATGGACACCGCCAGATAGCTGTTAGGCGTCATCAGGCCGCCGGTCGGCGTCACGATGCCGTGGCGGTCGTGATCAGGATCACTGGCAAAGGCGACCTGATAACGATCCTTGAGGCCAATCAGGCTCTGCATGGCATGGCTGGACGACGGGTCCATACGGATCTGTCCGTCCCAGTCGACGCTCATGAAGCGGAAAGTCGGATCGACGAATTTGTTCACCACGTCCAGGTTCAGGCCGTAATGCTCGCCAATAGCCGTCCAGTAGTTGACCCCGGCGCCGCCCAGCGGATCGACACCAAGGCGCAGTCCGGCGTCACGAATGGCATCCATGTCGATGACATTCTTCAGGTCTGCCACGTACGTATTGACGTAGTCATGACGATGCGTGGTGTCAGCACGCAGGGCCTTTTCGTGGCTCATGCGTGACACGCCCACGATCTTCTCGGCCAGCAATTCGTTGGCCTTGTTCTCGATCCACTTGGTGACGTCGCTGTCGGCCGGGCCGCCATTGGGCGGGTTGTACTTGAAGCCGCCGCTCTGTGGCGGGTTGTGCGACGGGGTGATGACGATGCCGTCAGCAAGACCCGAGGTACGGCCACGGTTGTAGCAGATGATCGCGTGGGAAACCGCAGGCGTCGGCGTGTACTCATCGCCCTGTGAAATCATCACCTGCACGCCATTGGCCGCCAGCACTTCAAGCGCTGTGGCAGCAGCCGGAGTGGACAGTGCGTGGGTATCGGCGCCCAGGAACAGGGGGCCGTCGATGCCCTTGGTCTGGCGGTACAGGCAGATGGCCTGACTGATGGCCAAGACATGCCATTCGTTGAAGCTCAGTTCGAACGAGGTGCCACGATGCCCGGAGGTGCCGAACGAAACACGCTGGGTGGCGACCGAAGCATCGGGCTGGCCGGTGTAGTAAGCCGTGACCAGTCTCGGGATATCGACCAGTAACTGCGCAGGTGCCAGCTGGCCGGCGAAAGGACTGAGACTCATACAACCTCCGTGGATAAAAAAGAAAATTCGTACAGAAAAAATCGAACGGACCGCGAGCGATGCGGCAGTTTACTGGCAGTTCGACAGCGACGCTTGAATATCGATCCTTAAGTCTTTGAGCCAACTGGACGCCACCAGGCAGGAAACAGCTGCGTCACCTTGTGCTCGGCAAAACGGTCATCGATCAGCATCACCACACCGCGATCACTCTGGCTGCGAATGACTCGGCCGGCCGCCTGTATGACTTTCTGCACGCCGGGATACAGGTAGGTGTAATCGTAGCCAGCACCAAACAAGGCCGCCATGCGCTGCTTGAACTGTTCATTGACGGGGTTGAGCTGTGGCAGCCCGAGCGTGGCGATGAACGCACCGATCAGGCGTGCACCCGGCAAATCAATCCCTTCGCCGAAAGCGCCGCCCAGCACCGCAAAACCGATGCCCTGACTGCCAAGGGTGAAACGCTCAAGAAAGGCATGTCGTTCGCTCTCGCCCATGCCCCTCGCCTGCTGCCAGAGCGTGATGTGCGGATGCGTGCGCGCCATCAGTTCCGCAACCTGCTGCAGGTAATCGAAACTGCTGAAGAACGCCAGGTAATTGCCCGGCCGTGCCTGGAACTGCTCCGCCATCAGCTCGACGATGGGCGCCAGTGACGCCTGTCGATGGGTGTAGCGCGTAGAGATGCGACTGATGATGTGCACCTCCAGTTGTTCGTGATGAAACGGCGACTCCACATCGATCCATACTGTACTGGCGGGCAGTCCCAACAGATCACGATAATAATGGCTCGGGTTGAGTGTGGCGGAAAACAGCACCGTACTGCGCGCGGCCGTCAGACGCGGCTGGATGAAGCGCGCGGGCACCACATTGCGCAGACTCAGGCGCGACAGGCTGCCTTTGCTCCCGACGTCCCGCTTGGCAATGTCGAACAGGAAGTGCTCATCGAACAATTCCGCAATGCGCACAAAACTGATCGCTTCCAGATAGAAGCCTTGCAACGCAACGTCCACCGCCTGTGGGTGTTCGTTGAAATGATCACCGATGGTTGAAATGCAGAGGTTGAGGCTGTTGAGAAACTTATCCGGCAACTGGGCATAGGCCTGATAGACGCCAGCCTGCTCCTTGTGCAGCGCTGTCCACTGCCGACTCACGCGCTGCAAGGCTTTCCTGACTGGCTCTGGTGCGGTGTGGATCAACGTCTTGACCGTATTTTGGTCGAGGCTGGCGCTGTACATCTGTCGCGCGCGCTCGACCATGTTGTGGGCTTCGTCTACCAGCGTCGCGACGCGCCACTGATTCAGTTGGCCGAGACCGAACAGCAGCGCGCTCAGGTCGAAGTAATAGTTGTAGTCGCCGACGACAACGTCGGCCCAGCGCGCCAGTTCCTGACTCAGGTAATACGGACAGACCTGATGCTGCAACGCGACCTCGCGCACACCGGCCTGATCCAGCCAGGGCGATTGCACGGCGGCCGAACGTGCCGCAGGCAAACGGTCATAAAATCCCCTGGCCAGCGGGCATGAATCGCCATTGCAGGCTTTGTCCGGGTACTCGCAGGCCTTGTCCCGCGCCACCAGCTCCAGCACTCGCAATCCGAGCATCGGTGCGCTTTTGCCGATCACCTGCAAGGCATCCAGCGCGAGTCTTCGGCCCGGCGTCTTGGCAGTCAGAAAGAAGATCTTGTCGAGCGCCTGGGCCGGCATTGCCTTGAGCAACGGGAACAGCGTGCCGACAGTCTTGCCGATGCCGGTCGGGGCCTGCGCCATCAGACAGCGCCCGGTGCTCACGGCCTTGTAGACCGACTCCGCCAGGGTTCGCTGACCGGTACGAAACGCGGGATGAGGAAACGCCAGCGTGCCCAGTGACTGATGCAGCGCCTGCGTGTGGGCCAGCTCCTGACGCGCCCAGCTCAGAAACAACGCGCACTGCTGTTCGAAAAAACCTCGCAACGCCACGGCACTGAACTGTTCTCTGATCAGGGTTTCCTGTTCGCTGACAATATTGAAATAGACCAGCGCCAGCGTGACATTCTGCAGATCGAGCTGCTGACAGAGCAGCCAGCCGTAGACCTTCACCTGAGCCCAGTGCAACTGACGGTGATTGGCAGGCATGGCGTCCAGCTCGCCGCGATAGGTTTTCACTTCTTCCAGCTGATTGCGGCCCGGATCGTAGCCGTCCGCCCTGCCCCTGACAGTCAGTTCTTCGTAGTCACCCGCCAAGCCCAGTTCGGCCTGATAGTCAGCACCCCGTCGGGAAGCGACCGTGCGGTGTCCAGCGATACCTTCCTGTGCCGTGGGCGATGGCGTGAAGCGTAGGTCGAGGTCGCCCACCTTGGCGGTGAACTCGCACAGCGCGCGCACGGCCACCGTGTACCGTTGCATCGGCAGACGGTCGAGGACGGGCACGGATTCAGCGGGGGCGGGAGCGGTCGAAGTCACTGCGAGGAGAAGCCATTAATGATGAGTACTGGACAGGCGTCCAGTTAACAGCCTCGCAGCAGCGCTGGCAAACACAAATGGATCGACGGGCGATCACTTGGCCACTTGATTGCCACTCGCCTGCTCGAACGCCTCGGCCAGTGCGATGAATAGAGGCTCGGAGTCATCACTTTCGTTAACCGCATAGCCGATACGCAGATGCTGCCGATGCAGCCCTTCCAGGCTGAACAACTCGCCGGGACTGATGACAATGCGTTGCTCCAGCAGGCACGCGAAGACCTTTCGCATGTCCACTGTGTGGAGGCTTTCAGCCCAGATTCCGCTGCCACCTGCCGGGATTTCGTATCGCAGCGCATGTGCCAGATGGCGGTCGAGCCGCTCGGTCGTATTCCGCATTCGCCCGGCCAGTGAGCTTCGCAGCGAATCCAGGTACCGGTCCAGACGTCCACTCGTGTAAAGCCTGGCGATGGCCTTCTGGCGAATCGGCGGCAGCTCGAACGAACGCTGCAGAAAATAGCGTTGCCAGCTCTGCTCCAGCGTCTGACACAAGAGATAGCCATACGGCGCCTCCGGTCCCAGCGTTTTGGCGAAGGAACCGAGAATCAGCAGATGCTGCGGTTCGATCAGATCACGCAGGCGGATAGCCTGACGTGCAAACAACAGCTCGCCGTGGCTGTCATTTTCCAGCACCCGAATCTTGTGGCGGTTCAGTAACAAGGCTGCAGCCCGGGTGTTGTCATCAGAACGAATGCTGCCCCGGACCGGATTGAGCACCGATGACAGCAGCGCCATGCCAATTCGCTCGCTCAGCAACACCTGCTCAAGCTTGGCCAGATCAATGCCTGCGTGCTCGTCCAGCGGCATTTCGATAACACGGATGTCGAACGCCTGCAGCATCCGCAACAACGTCCACGGACAAGGAGACTCCACCAGAACCGTAGCGCCACGCAGTTCGAGGGTTTCAATCACGGCCTTGAGCATACCCGGCAGGTCCGACCCTACATAGACATTGTCGGCGTACCAGACCTGTCCGGCATCACGTGTATAGCGGGCTGCCAGCGCTGCGCGCAGCTCAAGGTCACCAAAAGGCTGATACCCCAGGCCATCGGGACGCGGATACAGCCGCGCCAGCTCCCGCTCCATGAGTAACAGCGGACAGACCGATTCCTTGACTGCGCTCGGCTCGTCACTGCCCAGCAGGTGCAAGCCCGGACGGCGAGCGCTTCGGCAGTACAGGTCCAGAAGCGAACCGTCACTGTCGCTTTCTGCGTGACTCTCGGCGCTGTCGACAGGGACCGAGTAATATCCCGACTTGGGCATCGAGCAGACGCGCCGCTCTTTTTCCAGCATCGAATAGGCACTTTGTACCGTCGAGATAGACACCTTGAGACGCTTTGCCAATTGACGCAGCGAGGGCAGTTTGACGGGGGATGTAGCCTGCGCCTCGTTGACCAGGCGCAACAGATAGCGGTAGACCGCCTGATAGGCGAAATCCGTTTTGTTTTTCATCGAAGAATTACCTGGCGCTCAGCCAATAAGAGATTCCAGGCAGCCGCGACCTGACCGATGCCGACATCGACACGGCGAAGGTCGCAACGCAGGCTTAACGCCCGGAAAGGATCTGCACCACGGACTCACCGGTTGCCGGATCAATCGTCAGAATCCGACGCTTGTCAGGGTCGGCGGCACGGATTCGGGCGATGATCGAGTCATCCTCGTTGAAATCCACCCGTTGCCGGGTGTACAGGCTGCGCAGTCCCTCGATCGTGAGGCCGCTGATGTCCATCAACCAATGAAGCACCTGATCAGGCGCCGTGGCCCCTGATAGCACCTTGTGCAGGTCCGGCAGCGCAATCAGCATTCCGGGATGGCAGCGCCGCAGAAAAGCTTCCAGTCCGCGCCCTTCGTTCACAAAGGGAGAGAACAACAGGCAGATAAGTTGCGTTTCGTTAAGGCCATAGCCTTCCTGAGCGAAACTGGCGGCCAGATCACGACGCGCCTCGATGCGCTCAAGACCCTCGTAGGCACTCAAGGCCTGCTCGACGAGCCGCGCAGGCATCTGCTTGGCACGCATCAGGGATTCTGCAAACGTCAGGTACTCGGCGATTCCGGCGGCATAGCTGCGGTCCTGCAGAAACTGCGTGGTGAGCCCTCGCATGTGCGCCATCAATAATGGGTTGGCGCAATCGGACTCACTGAAACTGAACGACAGGTCGTCGAACCGAAAGCCCAGAAACTCTGTAAGCAGCGTCCAGTGCTCGTCGGCATTGCAACTGACCAGATCGGCAATACCGATCAGCGCTGGCGCGCTGGGCCTGAAGGCGGAACCGACGGGGCGGGCAGCCCGGTTCTGCCCTTCTTCATCGCCATATAACTCTTGATAAAACGCCTCGCCGACATGATCCAGCGTTCTGAGCACGCTGTTGGCGCTCTGACTCTTCCAGCGGCTGATTCCTTGCCCCGTACTTTGCGCCAGACGCATGATCCAGGTGATGTACTGTTTCTGTTCCTTTCGCGAATCGCCGCTGACCAGCGCATCGACGCCCTTGCCCCAGCACGAAGCCCGCCCCAGAAACTCGGCAAGCCCCAGGTAGCAACTGTTGCAAAAGGTGGTGCGCGCATCGCCCGCCGAGAGATGGCCTGCCAGCAACATGTCGGAACGGTTCTGCTCGCGACCTGCGCTGGAAAACGGCAGATCCGGCTCGAAGGGCTGGACGTACTGGTTATCGAAAACCAGCATTTCGACCCGTGGATCATCGTAGAGAAACAGCGCGCCATAGCTTCTGTCGATATTGTCCATGACCGCCGGGGTCATGCCAGCGTGACGCCGATTGGCTACACGCAGATTGAACGTCCCCGGCGCGCGGCAGGCAATGCTCAGTTGGGCCGCCCGAACAAACGCCAGCGTGTAGGCACTGTCCTTGCCCCCGCCGAACGCGACCAGCACCTTGAAGGTGGAAATTCGTTCTATGCCGCCAGCTGCGACAATCAACCGCTGAATCAACAGTTGCAACGCCGTGCGCTCGGCCCGCGAGAAATAACCCAACAAGCGTTGCAGCACTTGCTGATATACATAATTCATTGCCTGTTCGTGAATCGCACTCATCGTGTTCCCCCTGCCTGTTTATCAAGGCAAGGCACCACGCGCACGCGGTATTCAACATCAGGCTGACCAACACATCTGGAATCGACCATGACTCATTCCCTGAGTAATAATTACCCAACTATTATCAGTATCCTTGAAACAATTACAAGGCACAGATATGTGCGGAAAAGAGTGCAGTTGACGATCAAGTCATGCGACGTTAAACAAAGTGTTTATTGCTGGCGCAGCTCATCCATTTACAGGCAGCATCCCTGCCGCATTGAGCCAGCAGGATTTCGACCAATAAACACGGGTGGATCGCCGACGCCCCCGCTGTAGTACATACAGCCAAATACGTGTAGTGCGTAGGAAATACTTATTACACCATAGACTTTCTGAAAGCCTGATTAAACATGAATAATCATCACGCCCGGCATAGAAAATGCCACTCACTTACTACGACCGCAACGTGTATAGACATGATCTGGGTGAGTGAACCTGATCTTCATTATTTTACGACCTGCAGAGGATTGCCGCGCCTTCGCTTAATTTCCATTCCGGCGTTATTCCATAATTCCGCAGACAACATACATTCCCTACATCCTTGCCTGTCAATGCCGACCAGAAAAACATATTTTCCCGGGTACAAAAAAGCCTTCCGTAGGGAAGGCTCTTAGTTCGGTTCAACATCTCGCTAGTGCCGTTCGCGGACTTCAGTCAGACTCGATCTCAAGCACCGCACGCCCACCAATCGGACAGGTGTCCATGTAACGGTGCGCCTGTACCACCTGCTCGAACGGGAAGCTGCGGGTCTGCAACGGAGCCAGCACGCGGTCGGCAGTCAGTTGGTTGAGGTCCTGCAGCGCACGCTTCAGCGCTTCCTCGTCCTGAGTAATGCCCAGTTCCGGCTTGCCGGTGAAGTTGCCTAGGCAGTGAACGTAGAACTGAATGTTCTTCTGGAAGGCAGCGCAGGCCGGGAAAGGCGTCTGGTTGCCACCTTGCAGACCGTAGAGCACCAGACTGCCTCGCGGGGCCAGCACATCGCCCATCAACGACATCTGTGGACCGCCCAAGCCATCGAAGACCGCATCGACGCCACGGTTATCGGTGTACTTGTTGATCGCCATCAACAGGTCCTGTTCTTCCGTCACAACGACCTTCTCCGCGCCCAGAGACAGCAGGTAATCGCGAGCATCTTCCGTCTTGGTCGCCGCGATTACACGTACACCCAGCGCCTTGCCCAACTGCACAAAGGAAGGTCCGGCGCAGTGGCTTGCATCGGTCACCAGCACGTACTGACCCGCCTTGACCCGCGCCAGATCGACATAGGCAAAGTAAGCCACAAGATACGACGTGTAATGCACACTGGCCTGAACCGGCGTCAACACATCCGGGTAGCGGACCAACGCTTTGCGCGGCAACACAATGGACTCGCCGTACACCGGATGCTCGTTGGCGTCCGCTGCGGGGAAGCTGGCCACCTTGTCGCCAACGCGCAGGTCATCGACACCCTCGCCCAGCGCAGTCACCACGCCGGCCATTTCATAACCCAGACCGGCGGGTAAGCGGGCATGAGTGGAAGCCAGATTTTGTCGCCAGAGAACGTCATACCAGCTGACACCGATCGCCTGGACGCGCACTTGCACCTCACCGGGTGCAGGCAACGCGTCGGGGTGCTCTTCGATCTTGAGCACCTCGGCCGGGCCAAACTGGTTAAAACGGATCATGCGGGACATTGAGAACCTCGCCTCGTAAACCTTGATGCCACAAACTCTATCCGGGCATTGCCGGTAACACTATCAGTGGCTATTAATAGTCGACATGCCTGCCATCGATTGTCCCTGAAAGGCTGCACAGCTTGCCAGACAACGCTTGTGCGGCGATTCGCAGATGGCGGCCATTGTTCGCATGTCGACGAAACATTGCAACCCATGTGGGCATTTAACGCAGGTCAATGATCTTTCTGTTAATTTTTGATTCGTGAAATCGACGTTTGCTCGTACTATCGCACCCTGCCCCCGCTTCCATTCGACAAATGGCCCGAGACCCTTCGTATGAATCGCAACGACCTGCGTCGCGTCGACCTCAACCTGCTCATCGTCTTTGAAACACTGATGCATGAACGAAGCGTCACGCGCGCGGCGGAGAAACTGTTCCTCGGCCAACCGGCCATCAGCGCCGCCCTGTCGCGACTGCGCGGGCTGTTCGACGATCCACTGTTCGTACGCACCGGCCGCAGCATGGAGCCCACCGCACGCGCCACCGAGATCTTCGGCCTGCTCTCGCCGGCGCTGGACTCCATCTCAACCGCCGTCAGCCGCGCTTCGGAGTTCGACCCGGCCACCAGCACTTCGGTGTTCCGCATCGGCCTGTCCGACGACGTCGAATTCGCCCTGCTGCCCACCCTGCTCAAACGCCTGCGCTCGGAAGCGCCGGGCATCGTACTGGTCATCCGAAGGGTCAATTACATCCTGATGCCGCCCCTGCTGGCATCGGGCGAAATCTCGGTCGGCGTCAGCTACACCCAGGACCTGCCCGCCAACGCCAAACGCAAGGTCCTGCGCCGCAGCAAGCCGCAACTGCTGCGCGCCGACTCGATCCCCGGTCCACTGAGCCTCGACGACTTCTGCGCCCGCCCCCACGCCCTCGTGTCCTTCGCAGGTGACCTGAGCGGGTTCATCGACGAGCACCTGGAACAACTGGACCGCAAACGCCACGTCGTCCTCGCCGTCCCGCAGTTCAATGGCCTGGCCACGCTGCTGACCGGCACCGACATCATTGCCACCGTTCCAGATTACGCCGCACAGGTGTTGACTGCAGCCGGTGGTGTAAGGGCTGAAGAGCTGCCGATTGAAACGCGTACGTTTGAACTGCACATGGCGTGGCGTGGGGCGCAGGACAATGATCCGGGGGAGCGGTGGTTGCGGTCGCGGATTCAGATGTTTTTTGGCTTGCCTGAGAGCCTTTGAATTACATGTTGTAGTGGATCAACTGATGCCGTACACCATGTTAAGTTTTGTGTAGGACGCGGCTGGCGACAGCCCGCCGTTGAACTGATGTGGCCTGATCCAGTCGTAGTGGTGCATCAGATAATAACTGACGTCGTGACGACCGATTGAATCCGCCGAGCAGAACGACGGATGGTGCCAGTGCCGGTGCTTCATGCAACTGGGGGCTTTCGAGGCGGTCAGCGATAATCCGCAGGCCAAGCTGTCGGCCGTGATCAACTAAACGGCAAACTCAGTGGCCGAGGCCATGATGAGTTACACCACTTCCTGGGACACGATCTTGCCGCCACCTGCTCTGTGCTTGCAAAGAAAGCTCTTCACTTCCAAAAAAATTGGATAGAGGCCACCTGCGGTGGCGATTTGCAGGTACTCGTACGTCCGGAGTTTATGGCTTGCCAGGCCCTGCCCAGATGGCCCTGTGTTCAGGGCGATTGATCGTGGGGCACTGCAGCCGTGCCCTCCGAGATCCATGGCGGGCACTTGATGCGCAGACGTCTATTTGGGCGCCAGCTCAGGCTGGGATATCGAGGCGCGGATGGATTATGTACGCTGAGCAGATCTCAGATCTGCCCAGAAATTCGTGTGTCTTCAAAATGAGCCTACAGGGAGGCAATTTGGCCAAGCTCGACTTTATTTTCAGTGTTCATATGTGTGCCCTCAGCGAGTCCATCTCTGTCATGCGAATGCTCGCAGAGCAGGCAGAAAAAAATGTGGCGCTTGCACTCAAGGAATCCGAAGATTTGATAAAGGAGCATGAGCACGAAGAAGAAACGTACGATCAGCACGGTGAAAGCTACGTGCGGCAACGGACTTTCTACTCATGCGGCTCTTCTATCGGATATGACTCTGACGAAGTGCTATTGACTTACAAGTTCATGATCACCCAACTCACGCGCCGCTCAGCATTTCTTACGATGTTTGGGTTGTTCGAACACCGTATGAGTCAATGCCTGGTTTTTATGCTTGAACTGACTGGGTTTGAGGGGGAGCTCAAGGGTATAGGGCCAATAGAAAAGGCCCACGCTATGCTCAAAAAGGTCATTGGTGGCCAAGGCATCACAGACTTGGATCATCTGACTGTTATCAGGAATGTAATGGCTCACAGCAACAGCACCGCGAAGGGCTACAACGAAATAAGCACGCGCAATGGTAAAAAGAGCCCTTCGGAAAAAAGGGTCTTGTCAGCCATTCGCAAAACCGAGGGGGTATCGGTCAACTTTTCTGACGATGTCCTGATGGACGAACGTTTTTTGGAGCTTGCCGTCGGCGATTTTCAAAGGTACGTGGGAGAAATTCAGGCGGCGGTGCAGAGGTATCATGCAGCAAATGGAAGTCCATGAAGTAAAAGGCGGTGCAAGGGGGGCTGAGATAGATGGTAGAGCCTTGGTTTTTCAGAATGATCGCCTAGTACTTCTTGAACCTGTCGAATGCCTCAGCCGAATACTGGCTGTCTGACACTGACTACCACTAGTGATGAGCGACAGCAACGCTCGGCTACAAGCGCCGTTGAGGTGATTTCATGGGTGTCATCGATCGCAGGGCGCGCCTCCAACTCAGGCTGAGGTGTTCGTGGTCACGCCCCGATCCGACTTATGCTACGAATGATCTGATGCGAAACGCGAGAAGCGCTACTGCTACCACACCTACACATTGAGACCAAAAAGGCTCGAGCCAGGCGTAGGTGACCTCGTCAAGCCAAACGCTGAACGCAGGCATGAGTGCGAGCCAGGAGAGCCCAAGGCACACTGGCCAGCTGTAGCTGAGGCCCACGCCTAGTAGCCCTCGGCCCAGACAATATCCAAA
>Ga0308164_10004391_pt1 | contig 11950 bp, 8 predicted proteins | sample PhyTR2_FD_201031 | JGI IMG/M metagenome (GOLD analysis project Ga0308164, IMG submission 201031) | Phyllosphere microbial communities from UC Gill Tract Community Farm, Albany, California, United States - DLSLT.R2 | ecosystem: Host-associated > Plants > Phyllosphere > Unclassified | place: USA... | reverse complement strand
CCATCGTTGGATCCGGTGCAGGTTCAGGTAATGATGTGGAAATATAGGCTTTTGCCCGCCAGATTTCTAAGATATCATCTGCCGCAATTGTATAAGCATCGTATATCTTATTATCTGAGATTAGCTTTAAATCCTTATTCTCTCTAAAACGATTGCCTGCTCTTTTGTACACAACACCCTCGTTTTTGCTGATGATAATATAGGTTTCCCCCGTTTTTACTTCGTTCCAATTATCCAGATACTCTCCAATAATTACACTTCCGGGTTGTACAGGCAACATACTATCGCCCATAATTTCAAAAGCCCGAAAAGTACCTTGGCGCAAAGCGGCAATGGGTAGTTGAAACTTTGGTAAATCGCTTATGTATTGGGGATCTGAAAAACCGTTTAAATAACCGGCACTTGCTTTAACAGGAACCAGCTCAATATTCTCGTTATCGTTGGCGTCAACTGAAATGCTTAGCACCCTTAGGTTAGATCCCGAACTTTTAGGTTTAGGTTTCCAACTGTCTGAAATTTTTTCGTTGATAAACTCATCAATTGTCAAATCGAAATATTCAGCTATTTTTTTTAGTAAATCATATTTTGGCTCCGCCCTGTCTTCCTCATATGCACCGATAAGTGATCTTTTAATCTCCATGATATCAGCAAATTCCTGCTGTGTATGGCCTTTTTTCTTCCTTAGGTACTTTAAGTTGTTTGAAATATTTGACATAAAAATAAATTTTAAAATAAATTTGGAAATACTAAAATAGTTAGTAATTTTATGCTCATAAAGTTAGTAATATTATTTTGATTTCCAAGAGGGTATACTAAATAGTTTAGTTTTGATTTAAAATTCGTTATTATGAAAAAGTTTGTTTACATCGTTACCGACAGAAACCGCACAAGCATGCATGTTGGCATGAGTTCTGATTTGATTAAAACGTTAGATTTTTACAAGCAGATGCCAAACTTGTTTTTCGATAACGGAAAGCAATTAACCCGATTGGTTTATTTTGAAGAGTTTAAAACTGAGGCCCAGGCTTTAACTCGTTTTAAATTGGTAAGCAGGTTTACACGTGTTCAGAAAGAACGATTGGTAAGATCTTGCAACCCTGATTGGATCGATTTAACTGTTGGATTGGATTTTGAGAATATTTTATTACATAGAAATATTACCAACCAGGTGAAATTATCATTCAGTAGTTTATCGTAATCGTTTTAAGTAAATTGATTAGAAAACATCTCGGCAACCACATCCAGAGAAGTGTCATGTATTCTAATCGTTTTTTGACGGCTTGTTGGAATCAGTTTTTATTTTGTATAAAAAGCTATTTTCGAGGCTTTGAAGATTTTCAAAAAATAGATCTTTATCCATAAAAACTTTAGGATTGTAAGGATCACCAGGTTTACGTTTTTTGTGAAGGTCAAATTGACTCGCATGAGAGGCCAACCAAAGATCGAAATCTAATCTTTTCATTGAAGCAAAGGTTTTAGCATAATCTTCTTGGATGTTTTTGTAAGACGACACTTCGCGGAATTTTTTATCCACAATGATCGAAGGCATGTTCGCAATCAAAACGCGGTAATTTTTATCCTTATCTGACGTATTAAGTATAAAACTACATGAGCCCTTCGTGTGGCCCGGATGGTGCAGCATTGTTATAGTAGTCTTTCCTAATTTAATTTTATCCTTGTCTTTCAACAGGAAATCAGGTATTACAGGTTCAAATGTCATTCCTGATGCTCCGAAAGCATAATCCGATTTCCCGCCACTTTCAAGAACGTCAGCATCGTTTTTGTCAACATAGACTTTGGCCTTTGTTTCCTTTTTAACAGCAGCAATTGCTCCCGTATGATCGAAATGGGCCTGCGTTAAAAGTATAATCTTAATTGATTTATAGTTGAAGCCTAAAGTTTTTATGTTCTCTTTTATTATTGGAAGAGAACTGGCTAAACCCGTATTTATTAAGATGTTTCCCTTATCCGTTGCTATTAAATAAGAGGCTAAATCGTAAGTACCAACATAATAAAGGTTGCCTGCTATTCTAAAAGGTTCTGTTTTTTGTGACCATTCTGCAGGATTATTAAGCGGTTCTCTAACCTGACTGAAGCCGCTTATACTTAAGAAAAGTAATGTGATTAAAATTATTTTGTTCTTGTCAATCTGCATTCAAATAAATTTTAAAACTTACCAACCGGGTGCGAATGTTAAACCGAAAACTCCGGTTTTAACATCTTTTCGTTGAAAGGGTATTGCATAGTATGGCTCCAGAACAAAGTATCCGAACACGTTAACGCGTAATGAAATCCCAACGCTCATAACAGGAACACGTTCATTTGTATTTTGATAGGAACCGACCACCTGACCATTTTCATCCAATATTGGGGTTGAAGTATACGTTGGCTCTTTTTTAAACGCAACCTTTGTATCGTTTGTCCAGGCAACACCTGCATCGAAAAAGAGATTCAAATCAGAAAACAAAAATTTAGAGGGTATAGCTGTTAATTTTTTGGGTCCGGTAAATGGCAAGCGAACTTCGAAATTAAAAACAGCCAGTTTACTACCGCTTAATTGATTAATATCGTAATTGTTTCCGATTGTTGATGTGTTATTTTTATAAATTGAATTCGCTTCATATCCTCTTATCAAGTATGGATAGCCAACATACATTGGATATAACCTGTCTGCATCAGAGCCTATCCTCAATGTGTTATAAGATCTTGCTGCTAAGGTTAGAGGTTTTATTCTCCAGTATTTGCGTAAATCAGCCGTAATTCCTGAGAACTTGTAGGTCCCGAAATAAAGTTCTCCACTAACTCTGTACCTGAAACCATCAAGCGGGGCAGTTAAACCAAATATTGAATTATCACCAATAAAGCCTGCATTTAGCTGATAAAGCGTAAATGAATTGAATGGTACTCCGTAATCTATTGATGCTTGTTCGTTTGAAACTTTGCTTCTGTCAGATCCAAGATAGTATCCATCGGTGCTGTAATAATTGCTATAACGATCGATTCGATAACTATAATGAGAGAATGCACCACCAAGCTCGAAACGATGAATTTTGCTAAAGGGATAGGAACCAAATAGTTGAACCTGGTCTTCGAACGTTCTTATAATATCCGTACGGTAATTAATTGCATCTGTATTTACGGCGCCAACGGGGATCGATTCAAAGCCATAAGAACTAAAACCTGAAACATACGGAATATGCGAAACCGCTGCGCCCCAGTTAATTCTGCTTTTCTGATTAATGTAACCTACCAGACCGCCAAAATCATAAATCTCGCCGTTTACGGAAAGATTTGCAATAATTTGATTCGTTCCGAGGATATCACTAAACATCCCTATAATTCCACCCTGAACACCCGTTCCAAACCTACTTGTAGAAACGCCAACGCCACTATTTGCCAAATAATCCAGTCTGAATTTTGGTTTGTACGGAACCGTTTTCATCGAATCGGCTATGATCTTCTCGAATCTATCAAAATTGTTGAGGTTAGAATTTATGATATTAACTCCGATATTTTCCATCGGAGGAAGTATTGCAGCGTCAAAATTCTCCTCCTGATTATTAATTCGCTTCGGTTTAAAACTATTGAGCTTCGCATTATATAAAGTATAACGCTGGTATCGGTAGTAGCTGTAAACAATATCATTGGTTTGCGAAATTGAAATTGCAGGCGAGAATTCTGTAATTCCACTAATTCCGGTAAAATAATCGGTTAACTGATCTACCGAGTTATCATCAAAATTGTATTTATAAAGATTCCTGAAGCCATCTCTGTTTGATAAGAAATAGATGTTTTTGCTATCTGGTGAAAACTGTGCATTTAAATTATTTGCGCCGGGAAAGACATCAAGATTGCTAATGGCTTTTGAACCGATATCAAATATTGCAAGGTTAATTGGGTTTACTGCAGCGATATTTTTATTCTGGATCGCGGCTCTGTCTGAAGAAAAAACCAATTTCTTTCCATCAGCAGAATAACTTGGTGCATAATCTGAGTAAGCATCGTTTGTTATTTGTGTAACTTGCTTAGTATCTAGGTTATAAGAAAAAATGTCACTCTGTCCTTCAACCATCCCCGAAAAAGCAATATCTTTTCCGTTTGGCGACCACGTTAAGTTACCAAACTGCGCAACATCTCCCATAGCAGTTTGAGATACCGTAGAACCATTGGCAACATTAATAATCATCATTTGATTTCTACCTTTTGCAAAAATACTAAAAGCAAATTGTTTACTGTCAGGCGACCATGCACCGGCAGATTCTATAAAGTTGAAATCATCTATGTGTCCGTTGGAAATTTGGCTCGTTAGTTTCCTTATTATTTTTCCCGTTTTTGCGTCTGCTAAAAATAAATCGATACCAAAAAGATCTTTTTCGGACATAAATGCAACATATTTTCCATCAGGACTAATTGCAGGAGCAACGTTCATGTTTCCTGCATTTTTGTTATCAATAATCTTGGTTCCTGTAATTTTTATTTGTGAACTGTCTGCCTTCAACATGGGCTTATAGTGCGCATCAATGGCATTTTTCCATAGGCCCGATAACGTTTTATCGTCGTAACCGAAAGTATACCTTATTGCGTTTTCATAGCCATATTTTGCTGTGTTTTTAAATAGCGGAACAATAGTGGTATCGCCGTATTGAGAACCTATATAGGTCCAAAATGCCTGGCCGTATCGGTACGGAAAGTATTTATTAGAATTTGTTAAATCTTTAAGTGACGGAATATCTCGATTCAGCATTGCATCGCGCATCCACATAGATGTAAAGGCATCGCGTTTACCAATTGATAAATACTCTGCCATACCTTCAACCATCCATAGCGGTGTTTGGCCAACGTTTTCTAAACTGATAGAATCTTTCTCTAGTAAAAGGTGGTACTGAAAAGCGTGTACTAATTCGTGACCTAAAACATGTCTGGTTTGGCTGTTTAACTCCATTACCGGCATGATTACACGGTTCTTTAAAGCTTCAGTAACACCACCTGTCCCAACCCCGATTTCCCCGTTAAGTGCGGTAGTTTGTTGAAAATCGGGATGGTTATTATAAAGAATAACAGGGTTTTTCTTCATAAAGGTATCTCTGAAAACTTCCTGATGCATCTTGTACCAGGTTTCAGCATCCTGTGAAAATTTCTTCAGTAAACTTTCGTTTTTTATGTAATAGTAAATTTCGAAGTGAGGCGTTTGCAATACTTTGAAATCGAGGCCTTTATACCTCACTTTGTTTTGGCCAAAATATTGAGCCTGTGCGGCAAAGGAAAGTATTATTAGAAGCAAAGCCGGTAAAAATCGCTTTAAAATAGTAGAGCTTATTTTCATGCGTTTTGATTTATTTGTGTTGTATAATTTACGAACTGGTTTTACTGAAAGATTAAAATAAAAATAGCGATTGTTTAAATCACTATTTTTATTTTAACACTTTTCGAGAGAATAAAACGATTAGTTATTATCATTCTTCTTTTTCTCTCTTTCTTCCTGTCTTTGTTTTCGTTTTAATTCACGCTCTTCTTTTTTAGTTAAAGGAGCCACAACGGCAGGCTGCACAGGAGCAGGCTCAGTTTTTTTCTCTTCTTTTTTTAGTTCGGTTTCAGTAGCAGGAGTTGGTGTAGCCGTTTCAGGAGCGAGCGGATCTGCTATATCGGTAGAATCTACTTCAACACTATCTGTCGAAGTTGTGTCTTCGACTATTCTTGGGCTAGGGCAATTAATCGTTCTGGTAATATCAACCGTAGCTTTGGGAAAAGGTCCGTAGGTGTAGCCGGAAGTTGGATCGTGGTATACCTTTTCCATAAATTTCGCAAAAATAGGTAATGCAGTTTTCGATCCTTCGCCTTGTTCGCCATTTTTAAAATGGGCAGTACGTTCATCGCAACCAACCCAAACGCCGGTTACCAAATCTTTCGTTATACCCATATACCAGGCATCTACATAATCTGACGATGTTCCGGTTTTACCGCCAATCTGATTGTTTTTTTTCCACAAGTCCCATTCCCATAATGCCTGAGATGTTCCCCCCGGTTCTTCCATCCCGCCGCGAAACATGTATAGCATTAACCAGGCAATTTCTTCTGTTAAAACTCTTTTTGTTTTTGGTTTAAAGTCATCAATTACATTATCATCCTGATCTGTAATCTTTTCGACCAATATCGGATCTGTTTTAACGCCTTTATTTAAAAATGTGCTGTATGCCTTTACCATCTCATATACCGATACATCGTTAGAACCCAAGCTAACGGAAGGGACAGATTCTAAATGGCTATCGATACCGCATTCATGTGCCCATTTAACTACATTATCCCAGCCAACTTTCTCTGTTACCTGTGCGGTAATTGTATTTACAGATTTTGCCATTGCCCATCGTAAACTCATTTCCCTGTAGGTAACGCTGTAGTCTGCATTTTTTGGCTCCCAATACTTGGTCTCGCCTTTGTCCTGATAAGCGATTTTAACAGGTTTATCGGTAAATTTATCGCACGGATTCATACCTTGTTCAAGCGCTGTTAAATAAGCAAATGGCTTAAAAGTAGAGCCTGCTTGTCTTTTTGCTTGATTTACGTGATCGTATTTAAAGAATTTATGGTCAATACCGCCAACCCATACTTTAATTTTTCCACTGGCCGGTTCCATTGTCATCATACCCGTATTCATAATCTTTCCATAATAACGGATCGAATCTAAGGTGGAAAAAAGTGTATCTCTATCACCTTTATAGGTAAAAATTTGCATTTTTTTCTTTCTATTAAAATAGGCTGTTATCGAATCAGGATTGTTTGCAAACTTTTTCTGAAGCAAGCTGTAAATCGGCAGGTTTTTCATCGCCCGATCCGGATAGTCAACCTTTTTCTTTTCAGAATCATACCATGGATCTTCATTTCCCCAAACACTGTAAAATCTTCGCTGAAGCGTTTTCATTTGCTCTTGAACAGCTTCTTCAGCATATTTTTGCAGTTTAGAATCAATTGTTGTGTATATTTTTAGTCCGTCTTCATATAAATCATAACCATTATCCTTACACCATTTTTCGAGGTACTTGGCAACGGCGGCACGTAAATAGGAATCGCCATCGCTACCGTCTTCCATTTTACCTTCTTTGAGTTTTATAGGTTCTTTTGAAAGCAGTTCAAGGCTATCCTTGCTCAAATATTTATATTTATTCATTTGGCTGAGAACAGTATTTCGTCTTATCAAGGCTCTTTCAGGATTTTTAGTCGGATTGTAAAAACTTGTTCCTTTAAGCATCCCAACCAGCATTGCACCATCAGTCGTTGATAGATCTTTTGCTTCTTTGTCAAAATAAATTCTGCTTGCTGTTTTTATACCATAAGTATTGTTGCCAAAAGAAACAGTGTTTAAATACATTGTAATAATGTCGTTTTTGGAATAATTGGATTCAAGCTTTACGGCGGTCATCCATTCCTTTAACTTAAATACAATAGTTCTTACTACGGGTATTTTCGATAGAAATCCCTGAGACTTGTTATACCTTGTTCTATATAAATTTTTTGCTAGCTGCTGTGTAATCGTACTTGCGCCCCCATCTTTACCAAATCCTATTACTGCCCGGCCAACTGCCTGAACATCGATTCCCCAATGTTTGTAAAAGCGAACATCTTCAGTGGCTACCAAAGCATTAATTACCCCAGGCGCTATTTCATTATAGTTTACAGGCGTTCGGTTCTCTTTAAAATACCTTCCGATTAATTTTCCGTCAGCGGTATACAATTCAGAGCCAACTCTTAATGTTGGAATTTTGATATCATGATAACTTGGCGAATAACCAAACAGCCATAAAAAATTGAGTTGAAGCGCTGAAAAGAAAATGATTATAAAAAAAATACCGATGGCGGAATAACGTAAGTACTTGTTTTTTATCTCTTTAAACATATTGGTTAAGATGATGAATTTGGTAAATGCTCTGGCGTTAAATATAAAAAACTCCAAATGCAAATTAACGTATTTAATTTACTTATTTTTTAGTCTATATTTAAAAAATTGATTACCCGGTTACAGCATAATACACAAATATGAAGAACGAATTTAAAGGCCTGATCGTAGAAGGAGACAAGAAATTTTCGATAAAAAGCGCAAAAACTGATTATACGGGAGGGTATAATAAAGAAATGGCTAAAGATGCCTTAGCTAAGTCAAAAATTGAAGTTAGCCAGCTTCAGGAAAGACTTTATGCATCGGGTACGCATTCGCTGTTAATTATTTTTCAGGCGATGGATGCTGCAGGAAAGGACAGTGCGATTGAACATGTAATGAGTGGATTAAATCCCCAAGGCTGTCAGGTGTTTAGCTTTAAAGTGCCCACTTCAGAGGAATATGAGCACGATTTTTTGTGGCGACATTATAAAGCTTTACCCGAAAGGGGCAGAATAGGCATCCATAATCGTTCTCACTACGAAAATGTTTTAGTTTGTAAAGTTCATCCTGAATATATTTTGAGTGAGAACATACCGGGTTTCGATATTGTGAAAAAAATTAACAAGGATTTTTGGAAGCGTCGTTACCTGAGCATTAAAAACTTCGAAGAACATTTGTCCGCTAACGGTACCGTTATTTTGAAATTCTTTTTAAATGTAAGTAAGGATGAACAAAAACAACGCTTTCTGGATCGGATAGAAGACCCCTCAAAAAACTGGAAATTTTCATCGGGAGATATAAAAGAAAGGGCTTTGTGGGATGATTATATGAAAGCTTATGAAGATGCGATTAATGAAACATCGACTAAAGATTCGCCTTGGCATGTTATTCCTGCAGATAAAAAGTGGTTTGCCCGATTGGCAATCAGTGAAATAATTGAAGACAAATTAAAAAGCCTGAGCATTAAATTTCCTGTTTTAGACAATGATGAACAAAGTAAGTTAAATGAAACTAAAATGGCCTTACTTGCAGAATAGAATATGCGATACTTGTAACTTTTTTCTGCTTTGAAATTGACTATATAATTTTTCATTCATATTTTTACCGGATAGCTAACATGAAATTACCCATTTTTATCTTTTTAAGCATAATCGCCTTAAATCCACTGCAGAAAACCATGGCTCAAACAGAAAAAAAATCATCTGTGGCGGTTTTAAATCATATTGCCGTCTATGTTTCCGACTTAAAGACATCGACAAACTTTTATCAAAATGTTTTTGATCTTCCGCAAATTCCTGAACCGTTTCATGATGGCCGGCATACCTGGTTTAGTTTAGGTACAGCGGGGCAGCTTCACTTAATACAAGGCGCAAAAACCGCAGAAATGCACGATAAGAATGAGCATTTATGTTTTAGCGTTTCATCAATGGATGATTTTATCAACAAGCTTAAAGCTAAAAATATTACCTTTGAAAGCTGGGCAGGAGCGAAGGGTGAAGTAACGTTAAGGGTAGATGGCATTAAGCAAATATATTTTAACGATCCCGACGGGCATTGGCTCGAGGTAAATAATGATCATAAATAATCACCTAAAACTATTTGATTTTTTATCTCCAGCAATAAGAAACGCTAAACGCCTTGATGTAATCGGTGATTTCCTAAACTAATCAATTATAATGCATTCCCCTAATCCAGAAATTTTCATTCAAATAGGCAACTTATCTAAGGATATTTACTTTGTGTTTGATCTTAAAACCAGAGCTTTCACTTACCTCAATTCTGCATTCGAAAGTATATTCGAAATACCCGTATTTCAAATTCAGGATGAACCGCTCTTATTGCTTGATTGTGTGCATAATGAAGACAGGAATTTGGTTCTAGATTGTTTTAGAGAGTGTACAGGGAAAAAGATTGCACGTAAATATGAGTTTAGAATCAGTTGCAAAGATGATGTGGTAAAGTATATTCGTGTAAGTGTTTATCCTCTTTTAGCAGACAATGAGGACGAGCAGTTTGCGGGAATAGTGGAAGATGTGACCGTTGCAAAAACTAATAATTTTCATATCGAGAAAATTAATGCCAGAAAAAATACCACATTAGAAATCGTATCTCACGATTTAAAGGAGCCAATGGCAATGATTAGTCTTGCGGTTTCCGATTTGATAAACAATAAATTATTTGACGGACAAGACAGGATTCTGAAATCTTTAACTTTTATCAAAGATATGTGTGAACGAAATGTTCTTTTGATAAGAAACTTGATCAATCATGAATTTTTAACTTCAGCAGAAATTGAAATCAGAAAAGAAAGAGCGGAGCTGGTGAGTGAAATTAAAGATGTAATCGGATTTTATAAATATTCAGAGTTGAATTTGTATAGAAATTTTGATTTTGTTTGTGAAGATGAGAAACTTTATGCTATGATAGACAGCATGAAGCTAATGCAGGTAATCAATAATTTAATCTCAAATGCGATTAAATTTACTCCTGTTAACGGTATAATTAAAATCGAATTGGAAGATAGGGGGAATACAGCACTGATTTGTGTAAGCGACAACGGCATAGGCATCCCTGCCCATTTACAGCCCTATTTATTTGAACGTTTCAGTATTGCGATGAGAGAAGGATTACACGGTGAGGATTCCTGGGGCTTAGGCATGTCTATAATTAAAACCATTGTAGAATTGCACCATGGCAAAATTTGGTTTAATAGCGTAGAACATGAGGGAAGCACATTTTTTATTGAAATACCAAAATAGTTTTACAAAAATTTCGGGCTTGTTTATAATAGAGCTGATGTTCTTCTATTTAAATTTTGATCTATTTGTCTAATTCACTCTAAAGTATCTACAACTTGATTACCTATACAAGTTTTGTGTGTTTAAAGGCATTTTCGTTTAATTCAGCGATATTGCCATTTTTCGCAGAAAGAGGATCGATATATTCTCTATCCAAAAATTTAATTCTGTGTCTAGTTTATTCTTGCTGACGGAAATATTTTCTGAAATGGACAATAAGCTTGTTCAATTTATGTTCATTTCTCTCAAGGCATTTCGATCAATTTGGGTGTTGCTAACTTAAACTTTTTATAATTGTCATATCGGTTAGTTAGCACCTTTTTTTTTAACCGCATCCTTTAGCTTCATTGCAACTAAGACGCTTCTGTTCATCTTCCAAGGCAATTTTTTTGAATGAAATATCTGTTCAAAACCGGGTATTTATCGTTCATTTTCTATACACAATCGACTTCATTTTCAGAAGAAATTTGTTCACTTCATTCATAGCTTCATTCGTATTAACTATTTCATTAATTTGCTGTTAATCATTAAAAGCTTATCAGGATTGGAAGCAGTGATTAATTTAGAGGATTGCAGGTTATTTATGTAACCTGCAATTTTTTGTAGGAGCGTAAGTAACTGTTTTTTTTATTGTAATAATTTTAAAGTTATGGTAGAAGTTAGTCAAACTACAACGTCATTAGACTTAGATAATATTCGTAAAGGAGATGAGATAGCATACAAGAACGGGAAGTTAGGAATCGTTGAGAAAATTCAAATCATTTGTGCTAAAGGCCGAAAAAAATATTTTTATAAGATTAAGGACGAAGGGATAATATTTATAGCCAAGTAAGGAACTCGATTATTAAAAAAAAAACCAGCTCATGGCTGGTTTTTAATTTTTTGGTTCAGGTTTATTTTGTTGTTATGGTGTGCCTGCCCTTCGCGGATGCCCCGCTCACAGGACTTATTTTCGGTTACTTTTTAATAACAACAAGTTATGCATTCAAAGGTTTTATTTCTAAAATAATTATAAACACCTGTTGAAAAGTGTTGATAACTTAAAATTAGCTGGCGGGACGTTTTTCTAACGGAACATCTTTAAAAATTTCATTCAACAAACCTGCCATTCTCACAGCTGCTTGCTGAATCCTCAATTCTACCATCGGATAATGTTTTTCATAATATCCCACGCCTATATTTCGTGATTTCATTTTATCTATTTCAGCGTAAAGTTCAGAGCTGATCTGATAACTTTCCCAAGCCCAATTAATCACCGGGTCACGTTGCCACCTTCTTATCT
>Ga0308164_10004390_pt1 | contig 11951 bp, 10 predicted proteins | sample PhyTR2_FD_201031 | JGI IMG/M metagenome (GOLD analysis project Ga0308164, IMG submission 201031) | Phyllosphere microbial communities from UC Gill Tract Community Farm, Albany, California, United States - DLSLT.R2 | ecosystem: Host-associated > Plants > Phyllosphere > Unclassified | place: USA... | reverse complement strand
TGGGAGGTCGCATCGGGCCGCGCAGTTTAACACAAGGTAAGGAAACCGTAACGGATGCGAACGCACCCGAATGCGATCAGCCTGTCGCCATCCGATCGTCGAACAGGCCGAACATCAGCGTCGAGGCATACATCGCGATCGCCCGCTCGCGCGGCATGGTCGAGGCCCATTTGCGCATGTCGAACGCGGCGTTCTGGAGTGCCATCAACGCCTGCGCCGCGATCAGCGCATCGACCGCGCGGATCGAGCCTTCGCCGATCCCGTCCATCATCATGCCGGCATAGCGTCGCGCGATGCCGTTCGAGCGATCGACCATCGCATTGCGTACCCCCACCGGAAGGCCGCTCAGCGCCGTTGTGCGGAGCAACGGACCCCGTTCGGCGAACTGGACGTCGAGCAAGGTCGCGACGGTGCTCGACAGTTTGTGCCAGTAACTCCCGCCCTCGGCCTCACCGCGGCTCTGCGCATCGGCGATCGTGTCGAAGCTGCGGCGATAGCAGGCGATGACGAGATCGTCCTTCGCATCGAGATGGTGGTAGAAGCTGCCCTTGGTGACGTTCAGCTCGGATGCGATCTTCTGCACCGAGGCGCCGCGGTAGCCGAGTTCGTTGATCAGGCGCGTCGCGGCGAGCAGGAATGCCTCGCGGCCCGGCTCCGCCTCGTCATGACTGAGATCGAGCAGGGTCGGCGACCATTTGGCGTCCTTGCCCGCGATGCCGTGCGCGAACACGTCCATCAGCCGTTCCTCGACACGGCCGTACTGATCGGGCTCGTAGCGCGTCAGCCAGATCGGCAGCCAGAACGTGTTCTCGAGCAGCACGTGCGCGCGCGCGCCGTTGAGATCTGTCTGGGCGCGCGACGAGGTCGGCCCCCACAAGAGCCGCGTACGACGGAACACCTCGCGCCAACCCGCCATCAGCCGGCCGCGCATCGGCTCCTCGGTCGCGCGCAGATCGGAAAGGACGGCGAACGCCTTCTCCTCGCCGCGCTGGATCCGCCCGAGCCGGTCCATGTTGAGCGCGAGATAGCGCCGAACGCGTTCCTCCGGCGTTGCCTCTTCCGCCGCGACGTCGAGCATCGCGATCAGCGATTCGAGCGTGTTCTCGAACGCCGCCGCCGCGAGGTCTTCCTTGCGCTTGAAATAATAGGTAACGCTCGTCGTGTTGAGCCCGACGCGCCGCGCCACGTCCGCGAACGTCATGCCCTTGGCACTCTGTTCGTTGATCGCTTCTGCCGCCGCGGCGAGGATCGCGTCACGCTTCGCACGGAAGCGCTTGGTGCCCTGTTCGCTCTCGTCGCTGGCCTCTGCCGGAACCTTCATCGAAACACCCTAACAGCTTCGATTTGAAGATACAGTGCTTTTTAGGCGCTTTCAGGGCGGACTTGAAAACATGCTTTCCGGACTGCCGCGTACGCTTTACCGAATGTGCGGTATGGTCTAACCCGCCTCCGAAGCGACGACGAACGGAGAGCCCGCATGGATTTCACGCTGAGCGAACGAGAGATGTATTTCCGGGATCGGGTCCGGGATTTCATCGACCAGAATATTCGCCCGCGACAGGCCGATTACGACCAGCAAGCGCATGAGGGCGAGCGCTGGAAAGTGATTCCGGTGATCGAGGAGATGAAGGAGAAGGCCAAGGCGGCCGGGCTCTGGAATTTCTTCATGCCGCCGCATTCGGGCCAGACCCACGTCGACGATTCGTTCGCGTTCGAAGGCACCCAGCTGACCAATCTCGAATATGCGTTATGTGCGGAGGAGATGGGCAAGATCAGCTGGGCGAGCGAGTGTTTCAACTGCTCGGCGCCCGATACCGGCAATATGGAGGTGTTTCACCGCTATGGCACGCGCGAGCAGAAGGAGGCGTATCTCGGGCCGCTGATGCGCGGCGAAATCCGCTCGGCGTTCCTGATGACCGAGCCTGCGGTGGCGTCGTCGGACGCGACCAACATCGAGACGTCGATGGTGCGCGACGGCGATCACTACGTCATCAACGGCACCAAATGGTGGTCGTCGGGCGTCGGCGATCCGCGCTGCAAGATCGCGATCGTGATGGGCAAGACGTCGTTCGAGGGATCGCGGCACCAGCAGCAGAGCCAGATCCTGGTGCCGATGGATACGCCCGGCGTGACGATCAAGCGGATGCTGTCGGTGTATGGCTATGACCACGCGCCGCATGGGCATGGCGAAGTCGTGCTGGAGAACGTCCGCGTGCCGGTGGAGAACGTGCTGCTCGGCGAGGGCCGTGGGTTCGAGATCGCGCAGGGGAGGCTTGGGCCGGGCCGTATCCATCACTGCATGCGCACGATCGGTGTTGCCGAGACCGCGATCGAGGCGATGGCGCGGCGGCTGCTCGACCGGGTCGCGTTCGGCAAGCGGATCGCCGACTTCTCGGTCTGGGAAGAGCGGATCGCGACGGCGCGTATCGACATCGAGATGACCCGTCTGCTGTGCCTCAAGGCGGCGGACATGATGGACAAGGCGGGCAACAAGTCCGCGCAGATCGAGATTTCGATGATCAAGGTCGCCGCGCCGAACATGGCGCTGCGGATACTCGACGACGCGATCCAGGCGCATGGCGGCGGCGGGGTGTCGGGCGATTTCCGGTTGGCGCATGACTGGGCGGCGATGCGGACTCTGCGGTTCGCGGATGGCCCGGATGAAGTCCACAATCGCTCGATCGCGCGCAACGAGTTCGGGAAATACGGCGACTTCCGCAAGGGTGGCGTGTCGAGTGGAGATGTCGGGGCGAGCCGGTAAACCTATCCCCCCGTTCGTCCTGAGCGAAGTCGAAGGACTGGCTCGCTTGGGGCAATGTCCTTCGACTGCGCTCAGGACGAACGGAATTTTTGATTGTCCGCCCGCCAATTTTCGGAGCCTGACTACCCATGAAAGCCGCAGTTCTTTTCGAAGCCAACATTCCGCTCAGCATCGAGGACGTGACCGTCTCGAAGCCGACGGCGCATGAAGTGCTGATCCGCACGGTCGCGGTCGGCGTGTGCCGGTCCGACCTGCATTTTGTCGACGGCGCCTATCCGCATGCGATGCCGACGATCCCGGGGCACGAGGCTTGCGGCGTGGTCGAGGCGGTCGGCGAGGAAGTGCGCGGCGTGAAGGTCGGCGACCATGTCGTGACCTGTCTCTCGGCATTCTGCGGTCAGTGCGAGTTTTGCGTCACCGGCCGGATGTCACTGTGCATCGACGCCAGTGTGCGCCGTCCCAAGGGCGCCGCACCGCGCCTCATGCTCGGCGACCGACCGATCGCGCAGATGCTAAACCTCAGCGCCTATGCCGAGATGATGTTGGTCCACGAACACGCCTGCGTCGCGATCGACCGCGACATGCCGATGGACCGCGCAGCATTGCTTGGTTGCGCTATTACCACCGGGGCGGGGGCGGTGTTCAACACCACCGATGTGACGCCGGGCGAGACGGTATGCGTGGTCGGCTGCGGCGGCATTGGGCTTGCGGCGGTCAACGCGGCGAAGATCGCCGGCGCGGGGAAGATCATCGCGCTCGATCCGGTCCCCGAAAAGCGCGCGATGGCGGAGAAGCTCGGCGCGACTCACAGTATCGACGCGCTCTCCGACACCGCCGCGGACGAGGTCGTCGCGATCACCAAGGGCGGCGTGCATCACGCGATCGAGGCGGTCGGGCGTGCGCAATCGGCGGCGACCGCGGTCAAGGTCCTGCGCCGCGGCGGCACCGCGACGATCCTCGGGATGATGCCGCTCGGCGAGAAGGTGGGGCTGTCGGCAATGGACCTGTTGTCGGGCAAGCGCTTGCAGGGCGGCTTCATGGGGTCGAACCGCTTCCCGGTCGACATCCCGCGGCTGGTCGATTTCTACATGCGCGGGCTGCTCGATCTCGACACGATCATCGCCGACCGGATGCCGCTGGAGCGCATCAACGACGCGTTCGACGAACTCCGCCGCGGCGACACGACCCGTAGCGTGATCACCTTCTCGTGAGCGATGCATCGACTAGCATGGTTGGCACGATCGCGGTCGGCGACAAGGACCGTCTCGACCTCGACACGCTTGGCGCGTGGATGATGGCCAACGTGCCCGGCTATGCCGGTCCGCTGACCTACGCGAAGTTCGCCGGCGGCCAGTCGAACCCGACCTACCGCCTCGATACGCCGGCGCGCGCCTACGTGCTGCGCCGGAAACCGTTCGGCCCGATCCTGCCGAGCGCGCATGCCGTCGATCGTGAATACCGCGTGATTGCGGGCCTCCATCCGACCGGCTTCCCGGTGCCTCGGCCCTATGGTCTCTGCGAGGACGCGGCGGTCATCGGCTCGGCGTTCTACGTTATGGAGATGGTCGAGGGCCGGACGATCTGGGATGGCGCGATGCCCGGCGCGACTCCGCCTGAGCGCACCGCGCATTACGAGGCTATGGTCGACACGCTCGCGGCGCTGCACAACACCGATTACGCGGCGGCGGGGCTCGAGGAGTACGGCAAGCCCGGCAATTATTTCGAGCGCCAGATCGGCCGCTGGACCAAGCAATATCGCGCGGCCGAGACCGAGCATATGGAGTCGGTCGAACGGCTGATCGAGTGGCTGCCGCGTACGCTGCCCGAGCAGACGGGCACCTCGATCGTCCACGGCGACTACCGCATCGACAACATGATCTTCGCGCCGTCGGAGCCCAAGGTCATCGCGGTGCTCGACTGGGAATTGTCGACGCTGGGCGATCCGCTTGCGGACTTCTCGTACCTGCTGATGAGCTGGGTGACCGAACCCGAGGGGCGCTCGGGCGTGCTCGGCATGACCGGCCCGGAGACGGGCATCCCGACGATCGAGCAGGTCGTCGCACGCTATTGCGCTGCGACAGGTCGCGATGGCGTCCCCGATCTCAACTGGTATTTCGCCTACAACCTCTTCCGCCTGACCGGCATCGTCCAGGGCATCAAGAAGCGCATCGTCGATGGGACGGCTTCGAGCGCGCAGGCGGAGAAGACTGTGGCGAAGATCCACGGGCTGGCGGATGCGGCTTGGGGGTTCGCGGTGAAGGCGGGGGCTTAAGTCATCCCCCTCCCGCGTGCGGGAGGGGCTAGGGGTGGGCCCGCGCTCGCCATGTCGTACGCCGTTTGCGGAGGCCGGGCGCCCACCCCCGACCCCTCCCGCATACGGGAGGGGAGGAGTAGAAGATGTCGCAATTCGACCTGACCGGCATGGTCGCCATCGTCACGGGATCGTCTCGCGGCATCGGCTTGGCTTCCGCACGCGAACTGGCGGAGCATGGCGCGAAAGTCGTGATCTCCAGCCGCAAGCAGGACGCCTGCGACACCGTCGCGGCGGAACTCAACGCCCGATACGGCGAGGGCAGCGCGCTCGCGGTCGCCGCCAACATCTCTGACAAGGCCGGCCTCCAGCATCTTGTCGACCAGACTCGCGCCCAGCTCGGCCGTATCGACATCCTCGTCTGCAATGCCGCATCGAACCCCTATTATGGGCCCCAAGCCGGCATCGCCGACGACCAGTTCCGGAAGATTCTCGACAACAACATCGTCTCCAACCACTGGCTGATCCAGATGGTCGCGCCCGAGATGCTGGAGCGCCGCAGCGGCAGCATAATCATCATATCCTCGATCGGCGGCCTGCGCGGCTCGCCGGTGATCGGTGCCTATTGCATCAGCAAGGCCGCCGACATGCAGCTCGCGCGCAACCTCGCGGTCGAGTTCGGACCGTCCAACGTCCGCGTGAACTGTATCGCGCCAGGCCTGATCAAGACCGACTTCGCCCGCGCCTTGTGGGAAGACCCGCAGCGGATCGAGGCAGCGAACACCCGCGTGCCGCTCCGCCGGATCGGTGAGCCGGAAGAGATCGCGGGCGCAGTCGTCTTCCTGGCGTCGTCGGCAAGCAACTTCATGACCGGCCAGACGATGGTCATCGACGGCGGCGTCACGATCTAACCGAAGGACCATGCGATGCGTTTTACGGACAAATCCATCATCGTCACCGGCGCAGGCTCCGGCATAGGCCGCGCCGCTGCGCTCCTGTTCGCGAGCGAAGGGGGCAGGGTCGTCGTTGCCGACAAGACCGAAGGCGCGGACGAGACCGCACACCTGATCACGCAGGCCGGCGGCACGGCAAAGGCGATCCGCATCGACGCCGGGCTCGAAGAGGACGTGATCCGCACGATCGCGCTCGCCTGCGACAGCTTCGGCGGGCTCGACGTGATGTTCGCCAATGCGGGGATCTCGGGCGGCATGGCGAACCTGTTCGACACCGACGTCGCGCTCATCACCGAGGTGTTGCGCGTCAACCTGATCGGTCCGTTCCTCGCGATCAAGCACGCTGCGCCGCGGATCGCCGAGCGAGGGAAGGGCGCGATCGTCCTCACCGCCAGCGTCGCCGGCATCCGCTCCGGCGCTGGCTCGCCCGCCTATTCCGCTTCGAAGGCCGGCGTCATCAACCTCGCCGCGGTCTCCGCGCAACAGCTCACTGGCTCGAACGTCCGCGTCAACGCGATCTGCCCCGGGCTGACCGAGACCGGCATGACCAAGCCCGTCTTCGACTACGCACGCGAGGCGAACAAGATGGACCGCGTCGGACGGCTCAACCCGCTCCACCGCGGCGCGCAGCCCGAGGAACTCGCCAAGGTCGCGCTGTTCCTCGCCTCCGACGACGCCAGCTACGTCAATGGCCAGGCGATCGCGGTCGACGGCGGCCTCTCGTCCAGCCATCCCGTGACACGGCAGGAATACGGCAAGACCGCCGCCTGACCGATGATGCTGTCGGGTCGCGGCGTTTCGACCGCTGGATACGCTTGCGCAACGACTTTTGCGGGACCATTTGCGACGTGCGGACGTTGAGCGTCCGACCCCATAAAGGAGAACCCCCATGGCTTTCGAACTCCCACCGCTGCCGTATGCCTATGACGCGCTCGAGCCGGTGATCGACCAGGAAACGATGAAGTTTCACCACGACAAGCATCATGCGGCGTACACCGCGAAGCTGAACGAAGGCGTCGAGAAGGACTCGGCGCTGGCGGGCAAGTCGATCGAGGATATCCTCGGCATGATCTCGTCGCAGCCGCCGCTGGTGCGCAACAATGGCGGTGGTTTCTGGAACCACGACTTCTTCTGGAAGACGATGGCGGCCAAGAACGGCCAGGCACCGTCGGGCAAGCTCGCCGAGGCGATCGATCGCGACTTCGGCAGCCTCGACAAGCTGAAGGAAGAGTTCAACACCAAGGGTGCCGGGCAGTTCGGCTCGGGTTGGGCGTGGCTGATCGCGGATGCGAGCGGCAAGCTGAAGGTGACGAGCACGCCGAACCAGGACAACCCGCTGATGGACGACGCCAAAGAGCCCGGCACGCCGTTGCTCGGTAACGACGTCTGGGAGCACGCCTATTACCTGACGTACAAGAACGACCGTCCGGGCTATCTGAAGGCCTGGTGGGACATCGTTAACTGGGACGTCGTGGCTGAGCGCTACGCGAAGATCGCGGGCTGAACCAAATTCCCCTCCCGCTTGCGGGAGGGGCTAGGGGAGGGCGCGAAGTACGTACTGGCGTCCGGTATGTTCGGTCAGGCCCTCCCCCGACCCCTCCCGTGAACGGGAGGGGAGCAGCAGGTTACCCTTCGGGCGGCAGGTCGGTCACGGCTTTGTCGCCCGTTTGCAATCCATGCTTCAACAGCATCGGAATGTTGGCGAACGCGAAGATCAGCGTCAGCGGGATCGCGCCCCACAGCTTGAAGCCTACCCAGAAATCCCAGGTCGTGTTGCGCCACACTGCCTCGTTCAGCACTGCCATGAACACGAAGAACACCGCCCAGTTGCGCGTCAGCTTGCGCCAGCCATCCGCGGACAGACCGGGGTAAGCGGTGGCGAGCAGCGACTGGAGCAGCGGGCGGCCGGTGACGAGCCCGAAGGTCAGGATGGCGGCGAACATCGCGTAGATGATCGTCGGCTTCATCTGGATGAAGCGCTGGTCGTGGAAATAGATCGTCAGCCCGCCGAACACGACGATCAGCGCACCCGACAGCCATAGCATCGGCGAGATGTGGCCGGCCTTCACCTTGGACACGATCATTGCGGCGACGGTAGCGATGATGAACGCGGTGGTCGCGGCGACGACGCGGACGATCGGCAGGCCGGGCGTGAAGAAGTTCACCGCGAAGAATATCGCGAGTGGGCCGTAGTCGACCGCCATGCGGAGGCCGGGGGATAGGGGGGGCTTGGTCACTGAGTTATCCACGAAATACGGTAAGATGCCGTTCGTCCTGAGCGTAGTCGAAGGACATTGCCACAAGCTGACCAGTCCTTCGACTTCGCTCAGGACGAACGGGGGAGGCGGGGCAGGCGTTACTTTCGGACGCTCTCCACACCGGCGATGATCCGGCTCACTTCGTTGGCATCGAACGGGCGCAGATCCGTCATGCCCTCGCCGATGCCGATCGCGTGGATCGGAAGGCCGTATTTCTCGGCCGCCGCCACGAGAACGCCGCCGCGGGCGGTGCCGTCGAGCTTGGTCATTACGAGGCCGGTGACGCCTGCGACTTCCTTGAAGACCTCGATCTGCTGGAGCGCGTTTTGGCCGGTCGTCGCGTCGAGTACTAGGACAATATCGTGCGGGCTCTCGGGGTTGATGCGGCCCAGCACGCGGCGGATCTTGGCGAGTTCGTCCATCAGCTCGCGCTTGTTCTGGAGGCGGCCGGCGGTGTCGACGATCAGCACGTCGATGCCGGTCTCGGTCGCCTTCTTGACCGCGTCCCAAACCACGCCCGCCGCGTCGCCGCCCTCGGGGCCGGTCACGATCGGCACGCCGACGCGCTCGGCCCAGGTGCGGAGCTGGCCGATCGCGGCGGCGCGGAAGGTGTCGCCCGCTGCCAGCATCACGCCGTAATCCTGTTCCATCAGCAGATGCGCGAGCTTGGCGATGGTGGTTGTCTTGCCCGAGCCATTGACGCCGATGACGAGGATGACCTGCGGCCGTGGAAAGGCGTCGATCTCGATCGGTTTCGCGACCGTGGCGAGCACTTTCTCGACCTCCTCCGCGACGATCACGCGGATGCCGAGTTCTTCCATGTTGCGCTCGAAGCTGCCTTCGGAAAGGCGGCGGCGGATGCGGCCGGCGGTCTCGGGACCGAGATCCGAGGCGATCAGCGCTTCCTCGATGTCGTCGAGCGTCGAATCGTCGAGCCGCGCGCCGCCGAGGCCGGCGAGGTTGCCGACGAGCCGGTCGGAGGTGCGCTTGAAGCCGCCGATCAGCTTGTCGTGCCAGGTGGGGGTGGTGCTCATGATGGTTCTCGTGTTGCGCTGAGGCGGTCGGACGTGGCGCCGGTGATCGTGATGGGGACGATGTCGCCGGGTATGGCGGGTTCGTCCAGCAGGACTTCTGCGAAATTGCCGATGTGCCCGCGGTCGCCGGGGCGTTCGACGAGCAGATCCTGCGATGTTCCCACCAGTGTTTGCAGCCAGTTCGCTCGCGCGGTTTCGCCGGCGTCGCGGAGCAGGGCGGCGCGCTCGCGGCGGATTTCGGGTTCGACCTGCGGCATGCGCGCGGCGGGGGTGCCGGCGCGGGGCGAGTAGGGGAAGATGTGCGGGTGGACGATGTGGCAGTCGTCGATCAGCGCGCGCGTGTTGGCGAACATCGCCGCATCCTCGGTCGGGAAGCCGGCAATCAGGTCCGCGCCGATCGCGATGTCGGGGCGGGCGGTCTTGAGGCGCTCCACGAGGGCGACGCTTTCGGCGCGTGAATGGCGGCGCTTCATGCGCTTGAGGATCATGTCGTCGCCGGCCTGGAGCGAGAGATGGACGTGCGGCATGATCCGCGCTTCGGTCGTCAGTAGCGCCAAGAGGCGGTCGTCGATCTCGATGCCGTCTAGCGAAGAGAGACGCAGGCGTTCGAGCGCGGGCACGTGATGCAGAATGCGTTCGACGAGATGGCCGAGTGTCGGGGCGCCGGGGAGGTCTGGGCCGTAGCTGGTCAGGTCGACGCCGGTGAGGACGATCTCGCGGTGGCCTGCGTCGACGAGGCCGGCGATCCGGTCGACGACTGCGCCCGCGGGCACCGAGCGGCTTGGGCCGCGACCGAACGGGATCGCGCAGAAGGTGCAGCGGTGATCGCAGCCGTTCTGGACTTCGACGAACGCTCTAGCGTGGGCGGAGAAGCTGGCGGCGAGGTGGGGCGCGGTCTCGCGGACGTGCATGATGTCGGAAACGACGACCGGGGCGTCAGTCCCCCAGGCTTGCGACGTCAGCTTGTCTGCATTGCCGATGACGCGGTCGACTTCGGGCATTGCCGAGAAGCTCGCGGGGTCGATCTGAGCGGCGCAGCCGGTGACGACGATCTGCGCGTCCGGCCGATCGCGTTTGGCGCGGCGGATCGCAACCCGGGTCGCCTTCACCGCGGCGTTGGTGACGGCGCAGCTGTTGACCACGACCATGTCCCGCCCGGCGACGAGCGCGCGGATGGTCTCGCTTTCGGCGATGTTGAGGCGGCAGCCGAGGCTGATCACCTCTGGCTGCGGGGCAGATGGCATGCGGCGCGATTTAGGAGGGGCGGGGGGGGAAGTCCACGGTTGGTGTTGCGGGGGGCGTCCTACACTTTAGTCTCCTGCGAACGCAGGAGCCCAGGGCATCAGCCGGAGCGCTGCTTGGGCCTGGGCTTCCGCGTCCGCGGGAGAACGGATTGGGGAGCCGCCTCCATATAATACCACCCCGGCGGAGGTCGGGGTCCAATTGGGGGGGCGTCGCTAACGACGGACGGCGCGCCGTTACTTCGACCTTCCCAATTGGGCCCCGGCCTTCGCCGGGGTGGTCTTTGGGTTAGGAAGCGAAGGACCGGCAACTGATACCGGCGCTCGCGTTACCCCGCCAACCGCGGTGCAATGCCGCGCGGCGGTGGCACGCTCCGGTCGGGGCGTTGCGCCAACAAGCGTTTCTCCGCCAGCAACCGCCGGACCTGTGCCGCACCCAGCGGGCGCCCGTAGAGATACCCCTGGCCCTTCGCGCATCCCATCCCGCGCAGGCGTTCCTCGATCGCTGCGTCTTCGATCCCTTCTGCGGTCGTCGGCAGGTTGAGGCTGTCCCCCAGCCGCACGATCGTGTTCACGATCGCCATGCTCTCCGGATTGTCCAGGATCGACGAGACGAAGCTCTTGTCGATCTTGATCCGGTCGAACGGCAGCGCGCGAAGATGCGCCAAGCTCGAATAACCGGTACCGAAATCGTCGAGCGCGAGGCGGATGCCCTGATTCTTCAGGCTGCCAACGATCGACTGTGCGAGCGGCAGGTTGTCGAACAGTGCGCTCTCGGTGATCTCGATCTCGAGCCGGCTGGCGGGGAAGCCCGTTTCGACCAGCGTCTTGATGATCTTCTGCGCGAGCCACGCATCGCGCAACTGTAACGGCGAGACGTTGACCGACAGCGTGAGCCCGGCGTCCCAGTCGCGCGCGGCGGCGAACGCCTGGCGCATGATCGACAGCGACAGGTCGCCGATCAGTCCGGTTTCCTCCGCGATCGGGATGAACACGTCGGGCGCAATCATGCCGCGCGTCGGATGCTCCCAGCGCGCCAGCACCTCGAAACCGGTGATGAGGCCGGTGGTCAGGTCGACCTGCTGCTCGAAATACGGGACGACTTCCTGCGCCGGGATAGCGCTGCGGAGCCCGGCTTCGAGTTCACCGCGCAGTTGCAGCGATCGCTCCATCGAGGTGTCGAACCACGCATGACGACTGCGCCCGGCGGTCTTGGCCGCGTGAAGCGCGATGTCGGCGTTGCGCAACAAGGCGTCGACCGAGGCGCAGTCGCGATCGGAGCGGGCGATGCCGATTGAGACGCTGGTGTGGATATCGACGCCGTTAGTGCGGAACGGTACTGCAAGCCCGGCGACCATGCGCTCGGCAATCCGGTCGGCGACGTTCTTGTGCGCGGCATCGAAGACGAACGTGCACGCGAATTCGTCTGCGCCCAGCCGAGCGAGCAGGCTGG
>Ga0308164_10004388_pt1 | contig 11956 bp, 10 predicted proteins | sample PhyTR2_FD_201031 | JGI IMG/M metagenome (GOLD analysis project Ga0308164, IMG submission 201031) | Phyllosphere microbial communities from UC Gill Tract Community Farm, Albany, California, United States - DLSLT.R2 | ecosystem: Host-associated > Plants > Phyllosphere > Unclassified | place: USA... | reverse complement strand
GAATGCCTGAAACAGCAGCGCTTTACCGTGTGATTGCTTTGACAAGGGCGCGCCCATCGGTAATGATGGGCGCGCCCTTGTCGCATTGCTTGCGTGTATAGCCCATTAACTTACCGAATCCGACCATGCCAACGACTCTTCCACGCCGCGCCGGCCTCATCATCGCTTCCGCCTTCATCGTCGCCCTCCTCCTCGGCGCGCTGTATGTCTGGACCGTGCTGAGCTGGTCGTATTCCGAAGGCGAGCGCGCCGGCTACTTGCAGAAACTGTCGAAGAAGGGTTGGCTGTGCAAGACCTGGGAAGGCGAGATCCTGCTCTCGAGCATGCCCGGTGCGATTCCTGAACGCTTCGCCTTCACCGTGCGCGACGAAGCCGTGGTGCGCCAGCTGCAATCGGCCATGGGCCAGCGCGTGCAGCTGAGTTACTCGCAGCACGTCGGCATCCCGACCAGCTGCTTCGGCGAAACCTCGTACTTCGTCGACAAGGCGGCGGTCGGCGGCAGCAACCCGAACTCGCCGAGTAATATGTGAATCGACTCACATGCACAGTTCGATAAGGTTTTCCATATCAGTTTTGGCGCTGGCGGCCTGTGCCGCTACGGCGCAGGCGTCGACCATCGACGACTACACGATGGCGCGGCCCGAAGGCTTGCGCCATTATCTCGTGGTGCAGCCGGATAAACTGGCGCGCAGCAACCGTCCGCTCGTCATCCTGTTACACGGCAACGGCTCGAGCGCCGAGATGATGATCGGCATGGACACCATCGCCGGCTACCGCAGCGAAGACTGGATCCGCCTCGCCGAGCGCGAGCGCGTGCTCCTGATCGCGCCCGACGGCAGCAAGGCCCGCAGCGGCAAGCGCGCCTGGAACGATTGCCGCGCCGACGCGCCGACGAATGCCACGGCCGACGACGTCGGCTTCATCGCCGAGCTGATCGATACCGCCGTCAGCCGCCTCGGCGCGGACCCGGAGCGCATCTACGTTTTCGGCAGCTCGAACGGCGGCGCCATGGCTTACCGCCTCGGCATCGAAATGGCGCCGCGCCTGGCCGCCATCGGCGTGCAGAGCGCGCTGATGCCGGCCCAGAGCCGCTGCAAGTCGCCGGCCACGCCGGTCTCGGTGTTCGTGTCGCACGGCACCGCCGACCCGGTCATGCCTTACGGCGGCGGCAAGGTCGGCAACTGGGTGCTGCGCGAGCGCGGCAGCGGCATCGGCGCCGAGGAATCGGTGGCCGTGTGGCGCCGCCTGGCCGGTTTCCAGGACGCGGCGCAATCCTTCCGCATCCCGCACCTGCAGGCCTCGGACCCGACCTCGGCGGTGCGCTACGTGTGGGGCGCCGACCCGGCGCGGGTGCAGATCGAATTCCTGCGCATCGACGGCGGCGGCCACGTGCCGGCCTCCAAGGCCGACGAGCTGCCCTGGTGGCTGCGCAAGCTGGTCGGCAACATGAACCGCGACGTCGACATCGCCGAGGAAGCCTGGATCTTCTTCCGCGACAAGCGCGCCGCCGTCCGTCCATGAGTGCGTCCATGAGCGCGATCGATCCGTCCGAGGTCGACTTCATCGCGATCCGGGCCCAGGGGCCGGGCGGGCAGAACGTCAACAAGGTCTCGTGCGCGGTGCATGCGCGCTTCGACGTCCGGGCATCCTCGCTGCCGGAGCACGTGAAGGAACGCATGCTGGCGCTGCACGACGGCCGCATCACGCGCGACGGCGTGGTGGTGATCAAGGCCCAGGAATCGCGCAGCCTGGAACGCAACCGCGAGGATGCGCTGCGGCGGCTGCAGGAGATCGTCGATCAGGCCAGCGTGGTGATCAAGGCGAGGAAGGCGACCAGGCCGACCATGGGGTCGCAGCGGCGGCGGGTGGACAGCAAGGTGAAGGCGGGGAAGATCAAGGCGTTGCGGGGGAAGGTGGGGGAGTAGCGGCTGCAGCTGCCCCGCCGCTTACTGAACTACCGTCGTTCCCGCGAAGGCGGGAACCCAAGTTGCACGCATTACGTCAGCTCGTGCAACTTGGGTCCCCGCCTTCGCGGGGACGACGGTGGTTAAAGGGCGCGTGCCACCGCCACCTAACGCAGCATGCTCGCTCAGCTGTTATTTCGCTGCCTGGCCACCGCATCCGCCAGCCTGGCCGCCGCCTGCGCGGCCGACGGCTGCTGCGAAAACCGTTCCAGCACCTCGCGCGCCAGGTCTTCCGATTCGGCGCGTTGCTTGGCTTCGGCCTGGCGCGCTTCGATCTGGCTGCGCAGGGCGCCCAGTTCCGCCACCTGCTCGTCCTGGCGCCCGGTTTCCAGCTCCACCAGGCGGCGCTTGGCCTCGGCCATCTCGCGCGTGGCTTCCAGCGACTTGCGCTGCATCTCGGCGGCCACCTGGGCGTGTTCCAGCAGCTTGCGCTGGGCGTCGCGCTTGTCCAGCGCGGCCTGGGCCGCGGCCTGCTCGGCCTGTTCGCGCGCGCGCGCCAGGGCCGCCCTCTCCTCTTCCGCCTTGGCGCGCGCTTCGGCGGCTGCCACCGCGGCGCGTTCGGACGCCATGCGCGCGGCGGCCGCTTCGCTGGCGCGGGCGTCGGCCGCGGCTTGCTGGCGCTGGGCCGACAGTTTCTGTTCCAGCAAAGCCAGCGCGTCGCGCGCGGCGTCGGCCGCTTCGCGTTCGGCCGCCACCACTTCCTCGGCCATGCGCTGCTGCCGCTCTTCCATCGCGGCGCGCTCGGACTGGGCGCGCGCCACCTCGGCCGCGCGGCCGGCCTGGGCCCGCACCCGCGCCGCCGCCCGGGCTTCCTCGCCCTGGGTCAGCTCGGCCAGGCGCGCGGCCTCGGCCTGGGCCAGTTCGGCGGCTTGCGCGGCCTGGCGGCGCTCGGCCTCGAACACGGCTTGCGCCAGATCGGCCTGTTCGGCGGCGTGGGCGGCCGCGGCGCGCTGGGCGTCCAGGGCCGCCTGCTGCAGGGCCAGCGCGCGTCGTTCGTCGTCGGCCTGGGCGCGTGCCAGCGCGGCCTGCTCTTCATCGGCGGCGGCGCGGGCACGGGTCGCCGCCGCCAGCATGCGCTCGGCGTCGATGCGGTCCTGCTGGGCCGCCTGGGCCTGTTCTTCCAGCCCCACGCGTTCGCGCTCGGCGTCCAGCAGGGACTGGGCGTCGCGCGCGCGCGCTTCGGCGATCGCCGCCGCCTGGCGCTGCTGTTCGGTCTCGTCCGCGGCCGCGGCCAGCGCCTGTTCGGCGGCGGCGTTGGCGGCGGCGCGCGCGGCCGTTTCCGCCTGGCTCAGCGCGGCCATGTCCTCGGCCAGGCGGCGCGCGCGCGTGTGTTCGTCGGCTTCGCGCAGGGCGGCCTCGCGCGCCGCGTCGTCGGCGGCGGCGCGCAGCCGGGCGGCGTCGGCGGCCTCGCGTTCGGCGTCCAGGCGCGCCTGCGACTGGGCGGCTTCGGCTTCCTCGGCCTGGGCGCGTTCGATGGCGACTTCGCGCAGCTTGCGGTCCGCCTCGATGCGCGCCTCGGTAGCGGCCAGGATCCGCGCCTCGGCTTCGCGCCGGGCCTGGGCGCCGTCCTCGGCCATGCGCTCCAGGCGCTCGCGGTGGACGGCGGCGTCGCGCAATTCCTTTTCGGTTTCCATGCGCATGCGCAGCGACTGGGCGGCCGTGCGTTCGGACGCGGCCTGGGCCAGCGCGATCGTCTCGCGTTCCTGCTCGATGTGGGCCAGCGCGCGCGCTTCTTCCAGCGCCCGCGCCTCGGCGGCGGCGCGTGCGAAGCTCGAGGCCAGCGCCACCTGGTCGGCGCGCTCGCGCGCCAGCGCCAGGTCGAGCGCCTCGGCTTCGGCTTCGGCCAGCTTTTCGGCGGTCTGGCGCGCGGCTTTTTCGGCGCGCTCGCGTTCGCGCGCCAGGATCGCCACGCGCGCGTCGGCGCTGGCGCTGTACGAGACTTCCTCGCGCGCCGCATGCACCGCGGCCACGCGCTCGGCCGCCTGCAGGCGCGCCTGTTCGGCGTGCAGCGCCAGCTCTTCGGCGTCGCGCACGGCGCGCTGCGCGATCTCGGCGTCGACCCGGGCCTGTTCCTCGGCGCGCTTGCGGGCATCCTCGGCGGCGCGCAGGCGTCCCTCGGCCGCCAGGCGGATCTCGGTGTCGGATTGGACCCGGGCGCGCAGCTCGGCGGTTTCCTGGCGCATCGCTTCCAGGCGCTCGGCGGCGGCCCTGGCGGCGGCGCGCAGGGTCTCGATGCGGTCGCGGTTGGCCTCGATCGCTTCTTCCGAGGCCTGGGCATTGGCCAAGGCGGCGGCCGCGGCCTGGGCATCCATGGCCGCGCGCTCCTCGGCCAGGCTCTTGGCACGCCCCTCGGCGTGGGCGCGGTTCTCGGCCGCCATCGCCGCCTTGGCCTCGGCTTCGACCCGGGCGATGCCCGCCAGGATCGCGCGCTTTTCCGATTCCGCGCGCTGCGGCTCGCCGGGCGCGGCCGCGTGGTCCTGGGCGGCGGGAATCAGGTCGATGCTGAAGTCGGTATCGTCACGCTGCGGCTGGTCGGAACTATCGGTCATGGCAGGCTCAAAATATGGGGCGGTGGTCGAAGCGGATCGGATCGATCCATTGACGATTATGCAGGATGCCCGCAATTCCTGCCACGCCGAGCTGGACCGCAAACACGGTCCAGTTCATCAATTCGACCTTGTCACACCGGCCACAGCGGCGGTTCGTCCATCAGCGCCACCTGTTCGCGCAGTTCCAGGATGCGGTCTTGCCAGTAACGCTGGGTATTGAACCAGGGGAAAGCGGCGGGAAAGGCCGGGTCGTCCCAGCGCATCGCCAGCCAGGCCGAGTAATGGACCAGGCGCAGCGTGCGCAATGCTTCCACCAGGTACAGCTGGCGCGGATCGAAGTCGCAGAAGTCCTCGTAGCCGGCCAGCACGTCGGCCAGCTGGCCCACCATCTCGCTACGCTCGCCCGACAGCAGCATCCACAGATCCTGCACGGCCGGCCCCATGCGGGCGTCGTCGAAGTCGACGAAGTGCGGGCCGTCGCCGGTCCACAGCACGTTGCCGGCATGGCAATCGCCGTGCAGGCGGATGGGGTCGACCTTGCCGGCGCGCGCGAAGCAGCGGGCAACGCCGTCCAGCGCCTGGTCGAGCACGCTGGTATAGGCGGCCAGCAACTCGCGCGGGATGAAACCGTTGGCAAGCAGCCAGGCGCGCGGTTCGCGGCCGAAGGTGTCCAGGTCCAACACCGGACGCTGCGTGAATGGCCGGGTGGCGCCCACGGCATGGATGCGGCCGATGAAGCGCCCTATCCATTCCAGCGTCCGCGGATCCGACAATTCGGGCGCCCGCCCGCCGCGGCTGGGGAAGACGGCGAAGCGGAAACCGCCGAAGGCGTGCAGCGTGCGCCCGTCCAGCAGCCGGGCCGGCACCACCGGCACCTCGGCGTCGGCCAGTTCCTGCACGAAGGCGTGGTCTTCGAGGATGGCGGCGTCGCTCCAGCGCCCGGGCCGGTAGAACTTGACCACCACCGGCGGGCCTTCTTCGCAGCCGACGCGGTAGACCCGGTTTTCGTAGCTGTTCAGGGCCAGCAGGCGGCCGTCGCCGCGCAGGCCGACGCTGTCGAGCGCGTCCAGCACCGTCAGCGGGTCGAGCCGCGCAAACGGATGCACGGGACCGTCGTCCGCATGCGGCTGGGCGTCGCGTTCGTCGTCCGGATCGCTGTCGTGCAAATTGTTACCAGGCTGAATATCCATGCCGCCATTGTAAGGCGCACGGCAGCCAGCTGCACTGGCAGCGCCGTTTTGCCGAATCCAGGTATCCGCAGCGCCGATTTATCCACCCGAGGGGCGCGGATTGCGGGTTTCAGCAGATTTAATGATGAAAATGCCATTTTTATGCAGCTTAGGTGCGTGGACGCACCGAGCGATGCTATCGAAAAAAGGTTTCATGGCACATCAGCATCTGGTCGCATTCCCGCGCGACAGGCTGCCCCACAAGGAGATCGACCTATGAAGAAAGCGCTCACCCTCACCGCGCTCGCCGCCGCCCTCGCCTGCAACATGGCCGCCGCCCAGGACGCCGCCACCCCACCGAAAGCCGAAGCGCCCATGCAGAAAGTGCTGGACGCACTGAAATCGCTGAACGGCAAGCCGATCGAGACCCTGTCGCCGGAACAGGCGCGCCTGCAGCCGACGCCGGCCGACGCCGTCAAGAAGGTGCTGGTCGAGATGAAGAAAAGCACCGCACCGGAACCGGGCGTCACGGTCAAGGACCTGAGCATGCCGCTGGCAGCCGGAGGCACCATCCCGCTGCACGTGTACATCCCGGACGGCGCCGGCGCCGGTCCGCTGCCGGTCATGATGTATTACCACGGCGGCGGCTTCGTGATCGCCGACACCAGGGTGTACGACGCCTCGCCGCGCGCGCTGGCCAAGATGGCCAAGGCGATCATCGTCGCGGTCGACTACCGCCGCGCCCCCGAGCACAAGTTCCCGGCCGCGCCGGATGACGCCTTCGCCGCCTACAACTACACCCTGGCGCACGCCAAGGAATGGGGCGGCGACCCGATGCGCGTGGCGGTCGGCGGCGAATCGGCCGGCGGCAACCTGGCAACCGTGGTCTCGCTGATGGCGCGCGACAAGAAGGTGCAGATGCCGGTGCACCAGTTGCTGGTCTACCCGGTGGTCGACAACGACATGAACCGTCCGTCGTACCAGCAGAACGCCAACGCCAAGCCGCTCAACAAGCCGATGATGGCCTGGTTCTTCAAGCACTACGGCGGCGATCCGAAGAGCCCGTACGCGCTGCCGCTGAAGAACGCCTCGCTGAAGGGCCTGCCGCCGGCGACCGTCATCGGGGCCGAGATCGACCCGCTGCGTGACGAAGGCAAGGCCTATGCCGACAAGCTGCAGCAGGCCGGCGTCAAGGTCGACTACAAGCTGTACGACGGCGTGACCCACGAATTCTTCGGCATGGGCGCTGTCGTGCCGAAGGCCAAGGATGCCGAGCAGTACGCTGCCGACGCGCTGAAAAAGGCGTTCGACGCCAAGCGTTGATCCTGTAGTTCGCTGGACCCCGCGCCCGCGGCGTGGACACGCTTTTTGTGTCCATCCGCGGGCGCAGGCGTTACACTGGCGCCTTCTCCGCATTTCTCCGCCTATCCGCGCACCGCACCCATGCAACTCGAACAACCCCTGAGCGACAAAGAATTCGACGACCTCGACAACTTCCTGCTGTCCGACCGCAGTCCCGAAGACGCGATGACGATGGACACCCTGCACGGCTACCTGACCGCGATCGCCATCGGCCCGCAGACGATCATGCCGGCCGAATGGCTGCCGCGCGTGTGGGGCGAGGACGGCGCCGTGCCGAAGTGGAAGAACCCGAAGGAAGAAGAGCGCATCCTGAACCTGATCGTGCGCTTCATGAACGAAGTGCTGATCACCTTCGAAGTCGCGCCGAAGGATTTCGAGCCGCTGTACGTCGAGCACGAGCACAACGGCGAAACCCTGATCGACGCCGAAGCCTGGTGCTGGGGCTTCTGGGAAGGCATGGAACTGCGCCCCGGCAGCTGGGACGAGATCTGGGATTCCGAAGCCGGCCCGCTGATGCGCCCGCTCTACCTGCTGGGCGCGGACGAGATCGAGGAAGCCGAGCTGGCCGAAGTCGAAGACCCGCGCAAGGCGCACAAGCTGGCGCTCGACATCGAAGCCAACCTGCCGGGCATCCACCGCTTCTGGCTGCCGCGGCGCGCGTCGGCCGTGGAGACGGTGCGGCGCGAGGAGCCGAAGGTGGGGCGCAATGACGATTGCCCTTGCGGGAGCGGGAAGAAGTTCAAGAAATGCTGTGGGGCGGAGCAGGCGTAAAGTTCTTATTATTGTTGACATATAAACGTCGCCCCTTATACGTCGTGAGACGTTATGATTTCCGAGGACGCTTGGAAAACGGAGTGCATGCAGGCTGTGTCGCCCCTGAGGCCTCGAGCCTGGTTTGCAGACAGACCGCATGTGCTCCCCTTTATCGATCGAATGCGGACAGTATCAGAGGCTTCGAGCCTGAGTTTTTAAGGATGCATACGATAAAGCCAAGTTAACATGAACTTGGAGGGCATCATGGAATTCATCGGCATTGATATTTCAAAGCGTAAGTTCGACCTGTCTTGGCTGTCAGCCGGTAAGACCAAGTCCAAAGTATTTGATAACACGGACGAAGGCCGAGCCGAACTGCTGAGATGGCTAAGCAAACAGCAGTTGACTGTCGAGAATTGCCATATTGCGATGGAGGCGACAGGTCAATACTACGAGTCGGTAGCGCTGATGCTTTTCGATGCCGGCTATACCGTCAGCGTTGTAAATCCTCTTCAAATCAGCGCATTTGGCGAAGCCGTGATGCGCCGACAGAAAACAGATCGCGCTGATGCGGCATTGATCGCGCGCTTTTGTGAGACGGTCAAACCGATGCCGTGGCAAGCGCCGTCCCGTGAAGTTCGAGAGCTACAGCGCCTTCTATCGCGCCTTGAAGCCCTGCAAGGGATGAGCGTACAAGAACAGAACCGGCGTCATGAATCTGAGGGGCTCGCCCTGGAATCAATTGACAGGGTGATTGCGACACTCGATATAGAGATGAAGGATTTGGAGAAAAAGATCAGTGACCATATCGATCATCATCCGGGTTTGCATGAGCAGGACGAGCTTTTACAGAGCATTCCTGGAGTAGGCCCAAAAGTAAGCAGCTACGCAATCGCATGGCTTCGTGGTGAAGGTTTTGGCAATGCGCGACAAGCTGCTGCATTTGTCGGGCTGTCGCCACGCCATCACCAGTCGGGAGATTCGGTGCATGGCAAAAGCTCAATTGGCAAGCTTGGACACCGCCATTTACGCAAGATTTTGTACTGGCCAGCCATGAGTGCAATGCGTTATAACGCCGCAGCGAAGGCAGTAGCGGAACGATTGCTGGCTGCAGGCAAACTTCCCAAAGTGGCTCTCGTTGCTGTTATGCGAAAGCTCGTGCATTGGATGGTCGGTGTGATCAAGTCTGGCAAGCCCTTCAATGTAAATTTAGCGCTTGCGAGAACTTGAAGATCACAGTATCTGCGAAGGCAGGGGCCCAAGTTTTGCGGTCCGCCACGAACTTGGGCCCCTGCCTGCGCAGGGGCGACGGCGCTTAATCCCCCTTCGCCACACCCTCGCGCCGCGGATCCGCCCCGCCGAACCACAGCGGCACCCCATGGATCTCGATCCGCTGCACCCCCTGCAGCCCCGAGGTCTGCTCGCCGATCCGGATGCTGTGCCCGCGCGCCTTCAGTGCCGCGATTTCCGCCGCCGGGAAGCGCCCCGCCTCCAGCTCGGTCGGCCCGTTGCGGCTGCCGAAGTTGGGCAGCGCGATCGCTTCCTGCATGTTCAGGCCCCAGTCGAGCGTACCGACCAGCACCTTGGCCACGTAATTGATGATCAGGGGACCGCCCGGCGAGCCGATCGCTTCCACGAAGCGGCCGGTCTTCTTGTCGAACACGATGGTCGGGCTCATCGCGCTGCGCGGGCGCTTGCCGGCTTCGACGCGGTTGGCGATCGGACCGTTGGCATCCTGCGAATCGAAGGAAAAATCGGTCAGCTGGTTGTTCAGGATGAAGCCGTCGACCATCTGGCGCGAGCCGAAGGCGTCCTCGACGCTGGTGGTCATCGACAGCCCGGCGCCGTATTCGTCCACCGCCACGATGTGCGAGGTCGAATGCGCCTCGATCGAATTGTCCAGGCCCCAGTTCCAGGCCATCTCGACGCCGGGCGGGTTGCCGGCTTGGGCCTTGTTCATCGAGCGCTCGCCGATCAGCGCGGCGCGCGCGCCCAGGTAGCGCTTGTCGAGCAGGGCCGGCAGGCCGCGGCCCGGCAGCGGCACGAAATCGGTGTCGGCGGCGTAGCGGTCGCGGTCGGCGTAGGCCAGGCGGCCCACTTCCGAGAACAGGTGCACGGCGTCGGCGTTCGGAATGCCGTTGGTGGGCGCCAGCGCCTTCATGTCGCGTGTCTCGAACATGCCCAGCATCTGCGCCACGGCGATCCCGCCCGAGGACGGCGGCGGCATGCCGCACACGGTGTAGACGCGGTAATCGTTGCACACCGGTTCGCGCAGCTTGGGCCGGTAAGCGGCGATGTCGGCGGCGGTGAGCAGGCCCGGGTTGGTCGGGTGCCCCTTCACCTTGGCTTCGATGTCGCGCGCGATGCGGCCCTTGTAGAAGGCGTCGGCGCCGCCGGCGGCGATCTCGCGCAGGGTGCGGGCCAGATCCGGGTTCTTCAGGACATGGCCGACCGGCCACGGCTTGCCGTCCGGCCCGAAGAAATAGGCGCGCGCGGTCGGGTCCTTGCCGATATGGGCGTCGCCGGCCAGCAGGCTGTTCAGGCGCGGACTGACCTTGAAGCCGTTCTCGGACAGGCGGATCGCCGGTTCGAACAAGGTTTTCCAGGCCAGCTTGCCGTGTTCGCGCTGGGCCAGTTCCAGCATGCGCAGCACGCCCGGCGCACCGGTCGAGCGGCCGCCGACGATGCCTTCGGTGCGCGACAGCGGCTTGCCGTCCGGGTGCTGGAACAGGTGCTCGTCGGCCTTCGACGGCGCCGTCTCGCGGCCGTCGAAGGCTTGCACCTTCTTGCCGTCGTAATACACCAGGAAGGCGCCGCCGCCGATGCCCGAGGATTGCGGCTCGACCAGGGTCAGCACCAGCTGGGTGGCGATGGCGGCGTCGATCGCGCTGCCGCCCTTCTTGAGGATCTCGTAGCCGGCCTCGACCGCCAGCGGATTGGCGGCCGCCACCATGTTCTTGCGCGCGGTCCAGCCTGCCTTGTCGTGCCAGCCGCTGGCGGCCTCGGGGGCGCGTTGCAGGGCCTGGGCGGCGTCCTGGGCGACCGCCGGGCCGGCGGCAAGGGTGATCAGCGCGGCGGCGGCAAGGGCGGGCAACTTCAAGGTCATACGATTCTCCGGTCATGAAAACGGCGCGCGCGGCCGGGGCCGCGCGCAATACCACGAAGAATCCTACCCTAAATTGACAAAGCGCTCACGAGAGCGTTTTTTGTTGAACTTATTTGGGCTGCATCCGGATCGCACCGTCCAGGCGGATGGTGTCGCCGTTCAGCATCACGTTTTCGATGATGGCCTTGGCCAGGTGCGCGTACTCGGCCGGCAAGCCCAGGCGCGGCGGGAAAGGCACCATCTTGCCCAGCGAATCGCGCACTTCCTGCGGCATGCCCATCAGCATCGGGGTCTCGAAGATGCCCGGGGCGATGGTCATCACGCGAATGCCGCTGCGCGACAGGTCGCGCGCCATCGGCAGCGTCATGCCGGCCACGCCCGCCTTGGACGCGCCGTAGGCCGCCTGGCCGATCTGGCCGTCGAAGGCCGCCACCGAGGCGGTATTGATGATCACGCCGCGCTCGTCGTACGCGAGCCCATCCTGCTTGCCCATGGCGTCGGCCGCCAGGCGGCACATATTGAAGGTGCCGACCAGGTTGATGTTGATGGCGCGCTGGAAGGCTTCCAGCGGATGCGGGCCGTCCTTGCCGACGGTCTTGATCGCGGGCGCCACGCCGGCGCAGTTGACCAGCCCGCGCAGCGGCCCCAGCGCCAGCGCCGCGGCGACCACGGCCTGCCCGTCGGTTTCCGACGTGACGTCGCAGCGCACGAACTGCGCCTGCCCGCCCAGCTCGGCGGCGAGGGCCAGTCCCGCATCGGCCTGCACGTCGGCCAGCACCACCTTGCCGCCCGCCTGCACGATCATGCGCGCGGTCGCGGCGCCGAGGCCGGACGCCCCGCCAGTCACGATGAATACATTGTTCTCGATCTGCATCCTGTCTTCTCCAAGTTTGTAATTTTAGCCTTCCCTGCCCCACCGCAAACCGGGGTCAGAGCCCGATTTTTGGCAATTTCTCGCAAACCGGGTCAGAGCCCGATTTTTGGCAACTGCTCGCCGGTATTCGATCTGGCCGCTGCCATGACGATGTACTTCGGGATATTTCCAAAAATCGG
>Ga0308164_10004385_pt1 | contig 11963 bp, 9 predicted proteins | sample PhyTR2_FD_201031 | JGI IMG/M metagenome (GOLD analysis project Ga0308164, IMG submission 201031) | Phyllosphere microbial communities from UC Gill Tract Community Farm, Albany, California, United States - DLSLT.R2 | ecosystem: Host-associated > Plants > Phyllosphere > Unclassified | place: USA... | reverse complement strand
CCGAACAGGACCGTGAAACGACTTTGCGCCGATGATAGTGCTGCAACCAGTGTGAAAGTAGGTTATCGTCAGGCTAGTTATACAGAAAAGCCCCACTCAGTGATCTGAGTGGGGCTTTTCGCTTTGGACATTCGGTTTATCGCAGCTCGCTCGAGCAGCCAGCACATCGCCTGACTACCCTTTCTCACTTGGCAGCGGCACTAAATAAAGCCCTGCCAATGCAGGCGCCATGACTAAGTGCGCCATTCCGATCATATTCCCGTTGAATAAAACGATGATGTGATCACCAATATTTCATTGCCGTATTGATAAAAAGCACTCGGCGAAAACGTTCTAGTTTGATCTGGAGCAATGTTTGACGAGATGCCGCCATGACATATCTATGTCATATTACCTCTGTGCGAAATGATTCCGATCAACTGGTCTTCGGACTTCACCACAAGCTATTTAGTAAATCTGGCCAATGTCGCTGAACGCATCACGATAAGCCGTCGACCCAAGATTGTTCTGCGAAAGGCGTTGTCTCAGATGAAGCCGGTAAAGAAATGGCTGGTTGGTTCAGGGATCTTCTCACTACTTCTGTCCTCGTTTCTGGTACTGATGTTATGGTCGACCCGCATCGAAACCACCCTGCACGGCGTGCACACCCGTTTGCTGGTGCCAACCGGCACCGATGCCCTCATTGGCCTGCACATGTACGCAGGCACTGGCGATCTGCCTGTGATGCCCGGATTTCTGGACGGCCCCATCATCCGACGCGAGGCTGGCGGCCACTGGGATGCCGTCTGGTTTTGCGAAGACCGCGTGTTCCGGCGCCATGGTACCGATCCCTCCCTTCAGCTTGTCTGCGCAGGTCAGCGCAGATCCTATCCGATTCATGCCGAGGTCGGCCCTGTCCCGGCCGTGTTCGCCGCGCCGCCCAATATGCTCGTCCTCAGTGACATTGAGGGCAATGCTCAGTTCCTGACGGCCGCCCTGCGGGAGCTGGGCGTGACAGGCGCAAACGGGGAGTGGACCTATGGCACCAATACGCTGGTGATCGCCGGCGACGCAGTCGATCGCGGCCGCGACGTGTTTTCCGTGCTATGGCATCTATATGCGCTGAACCTCGAGGCGCAACGAAGTGGAGGTGCCGTTCACCTCGTCCTCGGCAATCATGAGCAGTACATGCTGCAAGGTAATCTATCACGTGCAAACCGCGAGCACATCTATGCGTTGGAACAGCTCGGCGGGCAGGCGGCAGCGTTCTCGGCCGACACTGTGCTCGGTCATTGGCTGCGCCAGCATCCCGTGGTGATCCAGGCGGGCGATATCCTGATAACCCATGGCGGCATCAGCCCGGACGTCGCCGCTGCTGGTTTATCGGTGCCCCAATTGAATGCTGCAATGCGTCGCTATTGGCGCGGCGAAACCGCAAGCACGATCGAACTCGAAGCGGTCATCGGGCGTGCTGGCGTCAGCCAGTACCGGGGTTACTTCGAACCTGATGAAGACCTCTACGGTCGAGCCGGCGTGCAGGATGTCAGCGCGGTGCTGAACCGCTACAACGCGCGCGCCGTGGTGGTCGGTCATACCCAGGTCGAGCGCATCACGCAGCTATTCGGCGGCCAGGTCATCGCGATCGACGTCAACAGCGATACTGCCGCGTCGCAAGCCCTGTTACTCGAATATGGCGTGCCTCGCGTTATTCCGTTGATCACCAGGCGTGATCTTGCTGCCAGCGCGTTACGCAGCCGTCCCTTGTGCTTGACCGGAAGCGAAGACTGGAGAACGCTGTGGCGTTTTCTGCAGCGTGGCTACCAGCTGTCACAACTTCCATTCCCTTATTCGCCCAACACCCACCCGCCTGCAGGTAACTAGGCTGCCAATCGGCGCCTGGCGCGCTCCCCTCATCCTGTCGACAAAACGTAGAGCAAAGGAAGCCATCCATGTCCCGGCAACGAGTTCTATTGGTAGACGATCACGCCCTGGTGCGTGCAGGCATTCGCGGGCTGATCGATCAGCTCGGCGACTTCGTCGTCGTCGCCGAGGCGGACAGCGTTGCTGACGCCCTCGCACAAGCAGCGGCGCATGATCCGGACATCGTGGTAACGGACCTGAGCCTGCGACGAGACAATGGCATGGACCTGGTCAGTATGCTGCACGCCAGTCAACCCGATCTGCCGGTACTGGTCCTGAGCATGCATGGCACCGAGGCGCACGTCACCAATGCGATCCGGCGCGGCGCCAGCGGCTACGTTGCCAAGGAAGGCGCGCCATCCGAACTTGGGCAAGCCCTGCGCAGCGCCTGCCGGGGCGAATGCTATGTCAGCCCGTTGCTGACCGGGAGCCTGCTGCGCCAGTCATTGCAGGCGCCTCGTGACGGCGCAGGCGCACTGACGCAGCGCCAGCGGCAGATCCTCGGGCTGATCGGCGCCGGCAAGAGCACCAAGCAGATCGGCTTTGAACTGGGACTGAGCGAAAAGACGATCGCCGCACACCGCGCCCAGATCGGTGACCGGGTCGGTATCCGGGATCGGGTGGCCCTGGCCATGTATGCGCTCGAGCAGGGCCTTGTCGGCGGCACCTGAACCAGGGCCGCATACTGCGGGCGAGCCATCAATCGGCGATTTGTTCCACCAGTCCTTGCGCATGCAGGGTTTGCGTCAGTAGCAAACGGCTTTCGTATTCCAGTCCGGGTAACTGGCCGGCGCAAAAGCGCGTCGCTTGTTCGATGAACCGGATCGCCGGCGCCACGCCTGCGGGCAGGGTCAGTACCCGGCCATCCACCGCCAGCGTCACTGCGTCGGCTTGTTCGAACATCTCGAACAATGCGCTGCTGCGTAGTCGCAGCGCACTATCGTGATCGAGCGTGCCGGGACGCGTCAACGCCAGCAGGCGCCCGCTGGCCGCTGGCTGGCGGCTGCGGATGAACGAGCAGTACACCTCGTCAAGCGCAGCATCCATGTCGAGCTGGTCGATCACCTCGTGGATCAGCTGTCGCACCACGTGCAGCCGGGCGGGGTCCTGATAATCGCGATGCAGCGCCATCCGCGCAAGCGGCCCATGCCCGAGCGAGCGGCGGCGACATTCACGCAAGGCCACGTCGCCGACGGTCAAGCTGCGCAAGCCGACCGTAATATGCAGCGAGTGAGTCGCCCCGGCCGTGGCGGCATGCACGTAACCACGCGGCAGAAACAGCACGTCCCCAGGTCGCAGTGTGACTTCGGCCAGCTTGTTCGCATTCGGGGCCAGCGCTGGCAACAACTTGAGCTGATCTTCGTGTGGTAACTCGATCGGGTTGTCATAAATGTGCCAGGTCTTCTCACCGTCGATTTGCAGCACCAGCACGTCATGCGTATCCCAATGCAGCTTGAAGCCTTGCGAATCCGGCGGGCTCAGATAGACGTTCGCGCGCAGAGGCAGATGCAGCTGTGCTTCACAGCGTGCGATCGCTTCGCCCAATGGCGCGTGATGGCGGCCCAGATGGCAAAACAGCAGCAACCAACCGCTGGCGAAGGCCTGCAGCAAGGCGGCGCGATCGGCCACGCCGTCTTTCGCATATTCCTTGAACGGCCGGTCTTTGCCCTGCTTGACCACACGCAGGTCCGGTTCATGGAAGGTCGTCGCGCCGAGACAGGCATCCATGTCGCGCAGCGACAGCAGGGCGTCGAAGTAACCGTGGCAGTCGCGCCGGATGTGAAATGCGCGCTGCTCCCAGTAGCGCTCGAAGAACATGGTCGTCCCGAGCGGGGCGACCAGGCTGCCGAAGTCGGGGAAACCGACGCATGGTACTGCGCCCTCGTCGTGGTAGGTGTCAAATCCTGCGGTGTTCATGCGTCCTCCTGTGGTAGATGTGAAGCATCCTGGTGCGCCGGTTCGAGTACGCCTTCGGTACACAGCCGCTGCGTCAGAATCAGCTGACTGTTGCGCTCCATGCCAGGCAGCTCCGCCGGTGCAAACAGCGCGTGGGTGCGCATGTAGCCGATCGCGCCCTGTACGCCGTGCGGGAACATGATCGTGCGTCCGTCCACCGCCAGCGCGACCTGATCGCGCTTTTCGAACACGTGCATCAGGCAGTCGGGCCGCACCCGGAGCAGCGTATCGTGGTTGACCACGGGCGGCGCATGCAGCGCCAGCAGGCGTCCGTCCATCGGGCGGGTGCGCTTGCGGATGAACGAATACAACACGTCGTCGAACAGCGCGCCGATGTCCACGTCGTCGAGTGCCTCGTGCAGCCATTGCCGTGACTGGGCCAGCATCGTCTGCCGCTGCGGACCGCGAAAGCGCGCAACCTGGCGCAGCTGGGGTGTTGCCATCGCCGCATGCTTGAGCGCCGACAGCGCCACGTCGCGCAGCGTCATGCTGCGCATGCCAAGGGTCAGATGCAGGGAAGGCTCGTCGTTCGCACTGGCGCCGTGGATGAAGCCACGCGGGAGGTACAGCACATCTCCCGGTTCGAGCGTCACCTCTGCCAGCTGGCGCGCCCGCGCCAGCACGGTTGGCGAGAACGGCTGCTCTTCGTGCGGCAGCGGCAGCGGGTTGTCCCAGATCTGCCAGGTCTTGCTGCCGGATACCTGCAAGACCAGGACATCATGGGTGTCGTAATGCAGGCTGAAGCCGCTCGACCTGGCCGGGGTCAGGTAGCTGTTGGCGCGCACCGGGAATTCCAGCTCGACCTCGCACTGCGCCAGCGCCCGTCCGAGCACGGGATGGTGGCGGTTCAAGTGTTCGAACACCACGGTGGCGCCACCGGCGTAAGCCTGCATGATCGCGTTGCGGTCGGCGGCCCCGCCCGCCGTGCCGTCGACCGAGATCGCGCTGTACGGCGTGACCGCGCCGTCCCTGGCTAGACGAATGTCGCCGCTGCGCAGCAAGCGGCTGCCGATCAGGTGATCGACATCTTCCATCGAGAACAGCGCGCCGAAGTAACCGGGACAGGCGCGCTTGATGAACAACGGCGCCTGCTCATGGTAGTCGGCGTCGAACGCCGCGCGTCCGAGCGGCGCGATCAGGCTGTCAAATCCGGTGAAGGCAAAGGGTGCGGCGGCGTCGCGCACATCGAAAATGTCTAGGGCGGGCTTCATCAGGATGCAGACTCCATGGAAGAGGTCAAGAACACCGGCGAGACCTGTTCGAGCGAGATGGGGCGGTCTTGCGGCCGGAAGGAAAGGCAGGCTTGGACCATGCGACACAAGGCGGGATCAAGGGGCGCGCCCTCGCGCGTGGTGCGCAGTGGCGCGCAGGCGCCGCTGCGCACCGCGTCGGCCAGTTCGGCATAGTGCGCGCCGCGAAACGGCGGCGCGCCGGTCAGCACCAGATACACGATGACGCCGAGCTGGTAGATTTCGGAGGCGATATCTGGCGCGACCTCATCGCTCCCATGCCAGACGTCCGGCATACGCTCGGGAGGAATGAAATGCACTGCGCCGCCAATGCGCGGCGCCTCGCTTTCGCCCTGCACGAACGAGCAGTCGAAGTCGATCAGGCGCACCTGCCCGTCAGGCTGGAGCAGAAAGTTCGAGCTGTGCAGGTCGCCATGGATCACACCCAGTGCATGCACCTGGGCCATGGCGGTGATCACGTCGCGCGCGATGGCCAGGCGTTGCCCCGCGCCGCAGTGGCGTTTGGCGACATCAGTGAGGGTCTCGCCAGCGACGAACGCCATCGTGAAGAAAGGGTGCGGGGCTGCCACGAACCGGCCCACGGCCGGCACCGCCGCCACAGCCTGCAGACGCTGCAACACCGCATACTCGTTGCGCATGCGCGCCAGCACACGGGCGCAGGCGGGTAATCCGACCGGGCCGCGCAGCAGCTTGGCGATCAGCTCTGCGCCGTCGTCGTCGGCCACGTGATAGACCCCGTCGAACGTGCGGTCCTTGGGCGCCGCCAGCAGGCGCAAGTCCGCTGCCGCGAGGATGGCGCCGGCGTCGGGCACCGGCAGCGCCGGATCGTGGAACTCAAGCAGCGGGGTCTTGAGCATGCTCTTTCCGAAGGCGAGCACGTTGGCTGGATCGAAGCCGTCGTCGGCCAGAAGCGCAGCGGCCTGGCGCAGCGTGCGCGGCGTACGGAAACACTCAAGGAAGGACTGGATCGATGTGTCGATGGCAAAGCGGGTGTTGGAGAGCCCGCGCCGTATAGCGGCGTGTGGCCGGCCGTCGGGGGCGCGTGAAAACTGCACGTTGGGCGCGAGCCGGATCACCAGTTCGTCGAGGCTGTCGGGCAAGGCATTCATGCTGCCGCCTGCAGGGCTGGATGGACCAGCGCTTCGCTGACCTTGCCGGCATCGATCGCGAGCACGCGGTTGATCCCCAGGCCTTCGATCGGCTCGTGCGTCGTATAAATCAGTATCTTGTGCGGCGCCATCGCGTTGAGGGTTTGCACGATGGTGCGCTTGGAGTCGGCGTCGATGCCGCGGAAAATTTCGTCGAAGATGATGACATCGGCGTCGCTGACGAGGGCGCGCAGAATCAGCAGTTTGCGCTTCTGGCCGGTGGACAGGTTGGCGCCCTGGTCGTGTACCAATGAATGCAGCGGGTGGCTGAGCGGCGAAATGAAGTCATCCGCACCGACCAGGCGAGCATACTTGTAGATGTTCTTGCCACCCCTGGCGTTGTTGAAGGTGACGTTGAACTGCAAGGTCTCGCTGAAGATCTTGTCTTCGGCGCGGATCAGGCTGACCCGGGCGAAGCCGGCCTCCTGCGCCAGCGGGGTCTGCTCGTCGGTATAGAAGACGATGGCGCCCTCCAGCGCCTTGCGGCTCATGCCCGACAGCACCCTGAACAGCGTCGACTTTCCCGAGCCGTTGGCGCCTTCGAGCAGCACGCGGTCGCCGGCATTGAATGTCAGGGCCGGGATGTCGATCCCGAACCCGCGGCCGGGGTAGCAAAAACGCACGCCGTGCAGCGCGATCTGGCGCACGCGGTCAGTGCCGGCGTCGGCCCTGACCCGCTGTTCGATCTGTTTGATCTCGAAGAACCGGTCGATGACCACGCCCTGTTCCTGCAGGCTCAGTTGGGTGCGCAGGATCATGCGCAGCGACGAAAACGCCATCTCGCTCAACGCGATCAGGGTGAAGATCTGGCCCAGCGAGATGCTGTCGGCGACGATGTGCATCCGGGTCGTGAGCAGGATGACGCTCAGCGAGCCAACCACCGCGATAAAGCGCGGCACGTAGGCCAGCATGTGTGACGCGAGCAGGCTCTTTTGCTGGACCCGCAGCAGGTTTACCAGCTTCCGGCCCTGGTCTTCGACAAACACCGCTTCGGAGCCGTTCTTGGCGATCACGCCATGGCCTTCTATCAGGTTGATCAGCGCGTTCACCAGCACACCTTTTTCGGTGAAGCGCCGGCTCTCGAGCGCCTTGACGATATCGACTGCCTTGTGCAGGATCAGGCCATACGCCAGCGACACTGCCAGGATCACACCGGCGATCTGCGGGCTGATATAGGACGTCATCAGCAGGCAGAACGCCACCGTCACGAGGTTGAACATGTAGTCGTTGACGTAGGTAGTGATCACGCTCTTGATGCGCAGGATATCGTTGATGCGCTGCGTCAGCTCGCCCCGGCTGTAGGTGCCGAGCGCTTCGGGCGTGGCGTGGACGATCGACTCGTGGTAGGTACCGCACAACCAGTGATCGAGCAGGTAAGACAGACGGATCTCGATCAGGCTCTTGATCACGTTCTGGAACAGCTCGAACAGCCGGAAGAAAAACAGCACGCCCACGAAGGCATACAGGGTGCCCAGTTCGCGCACCGGAATGACTTCATCGATCAGGATCTGGTTGGCGTACACCGCGATGAAGGCGGTGCACGACACCAGCAAGCCGACCAGCAGCATCTGCACCAGGTTCTTGCGCAGGCCGGCCTGGTTGAGCATCTCGGCGAGCAGGCGCTTGACCGGGTCGCGTACGGTGCTGGCGGTGCCGGGCGGTGCGCGATCCATCCGGAACGACAGCACCACGGGACTCTTGACGTTGAGCTCTTCGGTGCTCAGGCGGAAGGTCTTGAACCGCGACGGAATCACGGAATCGTCCTCGCAGGCCAGCAACTCGTCGAGGAAGGCCGTGGCCTGCGCGGCATTCGCGAACTGTACCTGCGTGCCAAGCCACTCCATGTAGCGCAGCTTGTTGTAGCGGCTCACGAGGGTAGCGCGATCCACTTCAACCGATGGCGCCACGCCCAGTTCGGCGAACTTGCGGCGCACATACGCTTCCATGAACGCGTAGGACAGGTCGGCATCGGCATGGGTCGAAATACGCAGCAATGTCTCGTTCAGGTACTGGACATCCTTGATCTCGAAGCGGCCGCGCTCCGGATCCATGATCGTGACGCGGCGTCCATGGATGGCGTAGATCAGGATGTAATGGTTGTACCTGCCCTTGGCGACCATGGCGATGCAGGGCAGGATCGGGGCCAGGTTTGCCTCGCTCATGTCGGCCAGCTCGGCCACCTTGTAACTGCAGCCAATCCGGGCCTCGGTCAGGTACTGGCGCAGCGCATCGAAGCTGCTGCCTTCTTCGTCGAGTGCGATGGCGTCGCGGATCTGGTGCCGCGCGACATCGTGTCCGCACAGATTGAGGGCGGTCTTGAGCACTGACAGCCCGCAATCGTTCTTGCCGAGCTGGCGGTCGGCATGGCGATTCAGTGCGGCCAGACGCCGCCGTTGGAATAGTTGGGCAAGCATGGCAGGGCCCCGTCGGTCAGGTCAGGTTGAGTTTCTTCAGCAGGTAGTCGAACAGCGTGATATCGCCGAGCACCACACGGGCCTTCAGGTCGAATCCCATCTTGACATCGGCCACGCTGCGGCTTGGAATGCGTACCTTGGCCACGAAGGCGGCGCTCTTGCTCGCTGCCATGACGGGCATGACCTTGGTGCGCGAGATCGCGATGATCCTGCCGGGGATCACACCGTGCTTGTAATGGGTCCAGGCATACAGCTCCATATTGACCCGCTGGCCCACGCGGGCATCCCTGAACTGTTCGTCCGTCAGCACCAGCTCCGCTTCCAGCGGCGATGCCTGATCGTGAATCGCGAACATCTCTTCGTTGTCCTTGACCAGGTTGGCCTGGGCGATGCCGGGCGAGATATCGACGATGTAGCCGTCGGCCGGCGCCAGCACCCGGGTGCGCGCCAGGTCGCTGGCCAGTTTGACGCGCCTGATGCGCAGCCGCGCGACGGCGTTCTCGATCGCGTGGACGGCGCGTTCGGCATCGGCGCGTGCCAGCCGGAGGTCGGCATTTTCCTTGCGTAGAATCGACGCCTCGATCGCGGCCCTGCGCCGCGTTTCCTCGGGCAGGTAGGTGTTGTTTTGCATCTGCGTCGTCAGGTCCTGCATCTGGCGCAGCTCGGCGTGGGCGTTGGACAGGATCTTCATGCGATCCAGCGACGAGAACATGGGGTCGTCGATGCGCGGCAGGATGCGGTTGAGCAGCTTGTCCGACGCTGCGCGGATCTTTTCCGTCGTCGTCCTGCGCTCGGCATCGATTTTTATCACCGCTTCATTCTTCTCGTCGACAATGCGCTTGAGCCGTTCCTTGTCGGCGATGATGTGCTCATTCAGAGCGATCTTTTCGTCGCCCGTTGCGATTTCGATCTGGCGAAAGCTCAGTTCACGGGCATTGCCGGCGATTTCAGCATCGGTGGCCTGCAGCTCGGCGTCAAGCGCTTCGCGGGCGAACTCGATCAGGATGTCGCCCTTGCGGACGTACTGGTCGCGCTGGACATGCACCTTGTCGATACGGTACTGGCCGTCCGACAGGATCTTCAGCGGCGGCGATGCCGAAGAAATCCTGCCCGTGACGCCGTCGAGATAATCGGTGACAGGCACAAAGCGCATGATCAGCACCAGCGCCAGCAAGAACAGGACGATGGCGCTGAACATCAGGTGTTCGAGGTAGTCAAGGCGCAGGTAGCGCGTCAGGCGAAGGCGATTGGCAAGCGCGCTGCTCATGGTTGGTTCCCATCGTGGGCGGACATGATCGACGAACGCGGTTCTCCCGGGCCGTGCGGTCCGGGAGAAAGTCGCAGGCTCCGTGCCGGGCACGGATCCTTCCAATCAGCCCCCGGTGTTGAAGGTGATGGTCCAGATTTCCCAAGGTTCGCTCGTGTCGACGCCCATCAGGGCGCCCTTGTCGGCAACTTCAGTGACGATGTCCAGATTGCGCAGGTCCAGTTCTTTGGTTTCTACGGTGTTCATGACGATATCCTCTTGGTTGGGTTTCCAAACAACTCGTGTTGCTGGAGTACCCATCCTAGCGAATCGTACCGAGATGGAAACTGGTAAAAATCCGAGGCCGCCTAGGAAAATCTCTGATAGACCAAGCGGCAGCGCGCAGGTGAGAACGTGCCGGCGCCGCTCGTGCGCTCACGTCGGGACGACCTGGCGGGGCAGGGCGAGCAGGCGTTCGAACAGGCCCTGTGCGGCGTGCGCGAGCCGGTCGAGACTCGCCTCGCGCAACTGCGCCGTATCGACCACTTGCTCGCTGTGCAAGCCCGCCCAGCGCAGCAGGGCGCCGCAGGCATCCCGATGGTCGAACAACCCATGCAGATACGTTCCCATGATCTGACCGTCGACCGAGAGGGCGCCTTCAGCGCGTCCGTCGATGCAAAATACGGGACGCGCCAACGCTGCGCCGCTCGATACGCCCATGTGGATTTCGTAGCCGCTGACCTGCAGTGATGCGTCGCCCGCGACGAACGCGCAAACGCCTTCCACGCGGGAGAGTCGCTTCTCGCGTGTCAGCGCCGTCTCGATATCGAGCAGCCCGAGCCCCGCCGACGATCCCGGCGCGCCCTCGACCCCGTGGGGATCGCTGACGGTTTGTCCCAGCATCTGGAACCCGCCGCACACGCCAATGACCTTGCCGCCGTAGCGCAGGTGGCGGTCAATGTGCGTGTGCCAGCCGTGCGCGTTCAGCCAGGCCAGGTCGCCGCGCGTGTTCTTGCTGCCCGGGAGGATGATCAGGTCGGCGGCGGGAATCGCTTCGCCCTCGCGCACGAAGCGCAGGTCGACATCCGGATGCGCACGCAGCGCATCGAAATCGGTGTGGTTGCTCATGCGCGGCAGGCTTGGCACGACCACGCGGAACGCGCCCTTGCTCGTTTGCGCCGCCTGCACCGCATCCTCCGCATCGAGAAACAACCCGTGCAGATAGGGCAGCACAGCCAGCACCGGCTTGCCGGTTTGCGCCTCAAGCCAATCCAGCCCCGGTTCGAGCAGCTTGATGTCGCCCCGGAAGCGGTTGATGACAAAGCCGATCACGCGATCGCGCTCCGACTGCGACAGGCACGACAACGTGCCAACCAGGTGCGCGAACACGCCGCCGCGATCGATGTCCGCAACCAGGATGACCGGGCAGTCGACGGCTTCGGCAAAGCCCATATTGGCGATGTCGCGGTCGCGCAGATTGATTTCGGCCGGACTGCCGGCGCCTTCGACGATCACTGCCTCGTACTGGGCCAGCAGGCGCGCATGCGATTCGAGCACTGCGCCCATCGCGATCGGCTTGTACTGGTGGTAGTCGCGCGCATTCATGTCGGCGCGCACGCGGCCATGGATGATGACCTGGGCGCCCGTGTCGCTCGATGGCTTGAGCAGCACCGGGTTCATGTCGGTGTGCGCCTCGATACCGGCGGCAATGGCCTGCAGCGCCTGGGCGCGGCCGATCTCCCCGCCATCGCGCGTGACGGCGCTATTGAGCGCCATGTTCTGCGGCTTGAATGGCGCGACCTTTACGCCGCGCTGCTTCAACAGCCGACACAGCGCCGCGACCACCGTGGTCTTGCCGGCGTCAGACGTCGTCCCTTGCACCATCAGGGTCCGGTAGGGGAACGTGCTCATTTCGGGCGCCGCTGGCGTGCCTGCTCCAGCGCCTCGCACATGGTGGCGGTGCCCTGGATCATGCGCGGCCCCGCGCGATTGAGCAGATGGCCGTCGAGCGTGAACAGGTTATTGCGGCTCACTGCGGTCATGGTGCCGT
>Ga0308164_10004384_pt1 | contig 11964 bp, 14 predicted proteins | sample PhyTR2_FD_201031 | JGI IMG/M metagenome (GOLD analysis project Ga0308164, IMG submission 201031) | Phyllosphere microbial communities from UC Gill Tract Community Farm, Albany, California, United States - DLSLT.R2 | ecosystem: Host-associated > Plants > Phyllosphere > Unclassified | place: USA... | reverse complement strand
CATGCTCGCCTCGCTCGCGCCCGAAGGCGTTCCGCCGTTCCACGTTGGTATCCTGATCGGACCCGGCTTCGTGCCGATGGACATCATCGGTGTGCAGACCGTGCTGGCGATGATGCCGGGATCGCAGATCCACTTTATCTGGAAGAACTATGACGTGGTCGAAGGCTTTCGATCGTGGCCGACCGTGCCTACGGCCACCTTCGAGACGTGCCCTCCGCTGGACGTCTTTGCGGTTGGTATGAACCCGCCCGAAGTCCAGAATGATCCAGACGTCATCGCTTTCACCCGGAAGGCGGCTGAAAGCGCGCGATATGTCATCGGCGTCTGCAATGGCGTCGCGCTACTGGGTGCGGCCGGGTTAATCGAGGGCCGGACGGTCGCAAGCAACTTTGCCGCCGAACGGCTTCTCGAGGACCTTGGCGCAGCCAAGGTGCTGGCGTCCGGCTCGGGGGCCGCGGTCGACGGCAATCTCTATACCGCTGGCCCCGGCATCGGTAGCTTCGAGGTGGCGCTGCTGGTTGCGGCAGACGCGTTTGGACGCGAAGCAGGCGAACTAGCGGAGTTCGCGATCGAGTATGACCCGCACCCTCCGTTCCGCACAGGCACCGTGGATGCTGCTTCATCGCAGATGCGAGACGCCGCCCGAGGGATGATCGGACCGATCATCGCTCAGTACCGCCGCTGAGGAGGCGACCCGTCCTGACGGGTCATACCATCGGCAAGTCCTGCTTCAGTCAAAGGATGATTTCATGTCCAAGTTCCTTCTTCCGATCGCAATTGGGTTCGTCGCGCTACTGCCACATGCCGGCAAGGCGCAGGACGCCAGCTTCTACGACTGTCAGAATGACAGGATTCCGATCGCGATCGCGTCGATGCCGTTGGACAAGGCGTTGGCCAAATTCACCAGTGTCACCCGTTGCCCGGTTTCGATCGACACGGATCGGGTAAGAGGCCGCTCGACGCGCAGCATGAAGACCGTGCTGATCAAGGGGCGGTTGACGCCTGAACAGGCACTGGTCCGCATGTTGCGGAATACGCCGCTCAGAGGCCGGATGATCCACGGCGGCTTTTCGGTGAGCAAGTAACCGTGGGTGGCGTCTCGTTCCGGAACGATGGGCCACTGATGGTGACCGCTTCGGGGCGAGAAGTTTCGCGCTATCCCCTTGTTTTGCGACTGCTGCACTGGAGCCGTGCGCTGCTGGTTATCGGGTTGCTCGGTGCAGGGTGGTGGATGACCCGGCTCGACGATACGGTTCCGTCAAAATACGGCACGTTCTATCCGACCCACAAGTCGTTCGGGCTGCTGGTCTTCGGCCTCATCGTCACCCAGATCGCGATCCGATTGCGAACTGCGCTGCCGCCACCCGCTGCCGCAATTGCCATCTGGGAACAGCGGATGTCGACCTCGGTCCATACCGCTATGTACGTACTGCTAGTGGCAGTGCCGTTGATGGGTTACGCTATGTCGAGCAGCTATAGTCAAAGTGACGGAGTCACTTTCTTCGGCATTCCGGTTGCGGAGGTGCTGCCCAAGGACGACGCTCGCTTCGCAGTTTTCCAGTGGCTGCACCGAGTTATGGCCTACATGCTTCTGACCTTGATTGGGCTGCATGTCGCTGGTGTCGTGAAGCACCGGTATTTCGACACACGGCCTGGAAGCGATGTCCTGCCGCGCATGTTCTAGGCTGCGCCGGAACCGAAATCATCGAACTCATCCGTGTCGGTAGATTAGCCGGCGTTATCGAAAAGGAACATTACATGTCCTACATCATCCATGGCGCGACTGGAGCGCAGGGCGCGCCCCTCTACAAGCAGCTTCTCGCATCCAATCGGGCTGCGCTTGCTGCGGTACGCAGCCCCGCCAGCGCGCAAGACATGCCCGCCATCATCATGGACAACGGTTCGATCAAGTCGCTGATCGCTGCTTACACCGGTGCGGACGGCGTGTTCGTGCATCTGCCGCAGACGGCAGAATCCGTGCGGCTGGAACAGGCGAACAACATTGTCGAGGCAATAGCCGTCGCCCGGCCGAAGCGCGTTGTGATCTCAACCAGCGGCGCGATCGTTGATCAGCCCGAAAGCATACTGCAGGCATCTGCTGATAGTGCTATCGCAACGCTGCTCCGCGGCGTCGCCGGCAGCGGCGTGTCTCATGCTGTCATCGCGCCGCGCCAGTATCTGGAAAACCTGCTGCTGCCGATGGTTATCGGGCCGGTGAAGTCGGAAGGCGTATTGCTCTACCCGATGCGCGAAGATTTCGCCGTGTCGTGGAGTTCACACCTCGATGTGGCAATCGCGGCGGAACGGCTGCTGACCGACCATTCCGTGACTGGCATAGTCGGCATCGGCCATATCCCAGGTCTGACAGGACCGGAACTGGCCTACGCGTTCTCAGAGCATCTTGCTCGCGAGATCCGGTTCGAGGCGCTGTCTCCCAAATCATTTGGCGCGCAGCTCGAACCACTGATCGGTCCTGCTGCTGTGAACATCGCAAGCTTCTACACCGCGCTCCTGCAGATGCCTGATAACGTGGTGACTGCCAACACCAGCGCGCAGGAGCAACTCGGCCTTTGCCCGCGCAGCGTGGGGCAGTGGCTCACCGACATGGGAATTTAGGAGAGCCAGATCGGGCAGTTAGAGGGCGTTAATTTAGATTCCCCCTCCAATCGCAATTCGGTCAGCAAGCAACACTGATGTTGGCACGACCTTGGCATAGGCGAAGGCAAGCGCTGCCATGAACCTCGCGTGGACCTGTGGGGCCAGGACGTCGACGCCATCGCTGAACCGCGCGTGCGTAGCGCAGGCGTCGCCGACCACCGTTCGAAATCGAATGAGGCACGCGCGGTTGCGTCGATGCACATGTGGCTCCCCATCCGATTACCGACGACGGTTCGCGAGCGGGGATCAGCCGACGACCTGAATGGTGCCTGGGATTACGTCGGTCCGGGATATTCCATGAACAGGGCGACATGACGCGCGGCCTTCGGACCGTAGGTCTTGGTGATGTCGGCCAGCGCGATGTCCAGCGCGCGAGTGGCTTCATGTGCTTCGAGCGGGGCAAGGGTGCGATCGACTTTCGTGGGGCTTCCTGCCACCAGATCGGGCAGGAGGACCAGCCCGTGTGCAAGTCGCAGGGGAGCTCTGCTTGCCGCGACGGCGTAGGCCATCGTGTTCCCCGTCCGGCTGTAGGACTCTGCGGTCAACGCAAGCGCGATCTCGTCGTCTCCCGTCTTTACCGGGATACCGAGCTTGACATCGGGCTTCGCATCGCGCGCCGGCATGTCCGCATTACCCGGATCGGACTGGAACGCGTCGCTGTCATGCTTCGAACTCCAGCCGTCGATGCCGACGTCGCGTGCGACCTGGGCAGCCTTGGCGGGACCGGCGATCGCCTCGACAAGCGCGATCGAGGTCGGCATCGAGGCACTGACGCCGGCACTGGAGACTACTTTGCCGTCGGCGACGTAGCGGATGTTCTTCTGCCATTTCACGTTCGGGAAACGCCGTACCCGCATCTCTTCGTTGCTGTAGTGCGAGGTCGCCCGGTGGCCGTCGAACAGGCCGGTGTTCGCGACCGCCATCGCACCGTAGCAGATGCTGATTACGGTGCAGCCTTTGCCCGCCTGCGCCTTGATCCACCGCAGCAGGCCCGCATCACTGTCGTTTTCGACGGCCGGAACGAAGATGTAATCAGCGCCCTCGGGATGGTTCTTGTCGAATTCGTCCACGGTCGTCTGCAGCTGGAAGGTGAGAGGCTGCATCTTCACCGGACCAGATGTCACCGACACTGATACGACGTCGGCCACATCCGAGCGTGCCATTACCCCGAATGGAATGCAGAAATCGCTGATGATCGTGCCCTCGTTCAAGCCGACGATGGCGACGAGAGGCTTCGAGCGACCGAACCTTGGTTTGTACGGCGCTATTCTCTCCGGATTTGGGTTCTTGGAGGCGTCGAAGAGCGATGATGTCTTGGCGGCCTGTCCGGCGATCGCGGCCCTGCCAGCGAGTGCGAGCCCACCTAGTGTCACGGCTGCGGAGATGAGCGCTGTCCGTCGATTGAAGTCTTGCATGGGGATTCCTGATTGCCGCCTATGCGACGATCTGTCTGCCGACGAAGCGGTGGCGTAAAGGACTTGGATCACTGGTTTTGCGCCATCGGGCACTTGGTTCTCAAAATTGGTGTCGCACAAGCCGAGCGATGCGTATGCGCTCGGTACCGGTACATCGGGTCAACGAGGCACCTACATGTTCAGAAGACTGAAATGACAGTCCGTTAGAGAGGATTGCCGTCACGGCATACGGCCCGCGACGGCCATCTCGCATACATAAGGATCAAGCGAATGCGCACCTCCATCGCCCGACTGGTAATTCCAACATTGGCTGTGATGGTGACCGGCATTGGCGCCAACGTCAGCGCTCAGGGTCTCCAGTATGACTGCCGGAATGAACCGGTCGCCATCGCCATCCCGGGTGATCGACTGGACCGGGCGCTCAACCAGCTGCGCCTCACGACCAGGTGCCCGATTTCCGGCACGAAGCTGGCCAAGGGCAAGCGCTCAAAGCCGGTCGTCGGCACCATGGTGCCTCAACGGGCGTTGCAGGCCATGCTGGACGGTACGGGATTGCAGATGCGATCGATCAAGGGCGGATTCGAAATTGTCCGCGTTCCTCGCAACTGAACGTCAATGCCGAAAGGAGCATTGATCCGGGCTCATTCCCAGCCCGGTCATGCTTTCGAGGATGCCGATCACAGGGTTGGGTGAACCGAAAGCCCCATCCATGCCGCCATCGCGATCATCATCAGGTTCTCGGTCAGCGACAGGAAGCCGAGCGGAACGTTGCTTGATCCGCCAACACACGCGCACTTGAGATCACGTCGGTCTATATATACGGCTTTGACCACGGACACCGCGCCGACCGTACCGATGACCAGCGCGATCGGCACCGACAGCCAGGTCAGCACGCCTGCGATCATCAGTACGCCCGCCAGTCCTTCGGCGAACGGATAGACGTACGAATACGGCACCCAGCGCTTCGCCAGCAGGTCGTAGTTGAGGAACATCGTCGCGAAGCCCTCGATGTTCTGGAGCTTCAACAAGGCCAGTACCGTCATGCTGAACCCGATGAACCACGCCGCAGCCTGCGGCGTGAACGGCGTGGCATATACCGCGTGGCTTACAGCCAAAGCCATCGACGCGGTGATGACGAACAATGCCGCTACGGGCCGGTAGGTGGTCGCCTTGGGATCGGCGACGGTCTTGCCGAGATGCCGGCGCAAATCGTCGTATCCGCCGATCCGTTCACCGCCGATGAAAGTCTGCGGCGTCGTCTTCACACCGTATTTCGCCTTGAACGCATCGGTATCGGCGCGCGTGCGCAACCAGCGATCCTCGACGGCATAGCCTTCTCGGCGCAGCAGGTCCTTCGCCTTCAACCCATAGGGGCACACGTGCTGGTCCATCACCATGCGGTAGAGAACGGCTCGGCGGGGATCGGCGATTGAAGTCATTGCAGCGGCCTTTGGCTGGTATCCATGCACTGCCACTTGTATAGGGTCCGTACTGTGGTACGGAGTCAAGGGGTGTCAGGATTTACGATTGCCGGGCTGGCGCGCGCGGGCGATGTGGGTGTCGAGACAGTTCGCTACTATCAACGGCGGGGCCTCCTCGGGACGCCGGCTCGACCGGATGGGTACGGCCAGTCGGGGAGTATCCGGCGCTATGACAACGACGATGTTCGTAGGCTTCGGTTCATCCGTTCCGCGTAGGCAGCCGGTTTCACGCTTGAGCAGATCGGCGAACTGCTCGCACTCGACGCGACCGAGGATCGGGCACGGGTCCGGGCGCTCGCGAAGGAGCGGCTCGTTGCGCTGGGCTCGCAAATCGAGGCGCTGGAAAAGGCACGGGAGTCGCTTCGACGGCTAGAACGCGAATGCGCCAGTGGTTCCGCGGGACCGTGCCCGATCCTGACCTCGTTCGATCACGCCGGAGGATGAACGCCGTGAAACCTTCCGCATGATCAAAAGGTAGCGCTGAGCTCGATCCGGATATCACTTCCCCTCCAGTGTCTTCAGATAGTTTTCGTGGTCCTGCGCCGTGCCTACGAAGCGCTTCATGCGAGCCAGGTTCTCGGAGGGCAGTTCGGCTTCCGCTTTGGCAAGCCGGTCGGCGATCCAGCCGGCGTTGAAGTCGGGCACGCCAGCGCGCTTCAGATTCTCCGCGCGTCGGATCGAATCGCCGCTGCAGAGCACCAGCATCCAGCCGTACGTCCCCCGCTCGAACAAGGCCCGACCGCCAAAGTCGCCTTGGGTCCAGTCCGCGATCGCGTGATCGCCGCTTATGACGACCGGACCAAGCTCGATCGGAAACCGCGCACTGCCGAAGTGCGCTTCGGTCGCTTGAGCGATGCGCCCTTTGTCGACGACCGTGTTCGGAATGCCGCAGCCGGCGAGCGCAAAAGCGCCCGCCATCCCGAGAAACCTAAGCATCGATCAGTCGCTTCAGTCTAGTTACCGCCTGAGCCTCCGGTTCCTTGGCGTCCATCGTGTCGACAAATTGCCCATCACGATCGAACAGCAGTATCCGTGCGGTGTGATCGATCGTGTAATCGCCGTTCGGCAGCGGCACACGTTCGACATAGATCTTGAACGACTTCTCCATCCGCTTCAGCTCGGCTGGGTCTCCGGTCAGACCGATCACCGGCGCATCGAACATCGAGAGGAAGCTGGCGATGTCCTCTTTCTTGTCGTGCTCGGGATCGACCGAGACGAACACGACGTTCATCTTGTCCGCTTCGGTCCCAAGCCGCTTGCGGAGAAGTTCCATGCGCGCCATCGTCGTTGGGCACACATCCGGGCAGCGCGTGAAGCCGAAGAAGATCGCGTAGGGCTTGCCCTTGAGGGTCTCGTTGGTGACTGTCCGACCTTGGGTATCGACCAGTTTGAAAGGACCGCCCGGTCCGGCCCGCTGCGATGTCGTGGCGCCGTTGCCTGACGCTTCGGGTTGGCGCGAGCACCCTGTGACGGTCACAATCAGCCCGAGCGTGAGTACGGTAGCCAGAGCGGTACCGCGTAACAGACCGCGCGTGCGTGAATCCGACATTACTTGCGCCCCCCATTCTGACCGGCTGGCGCTGCATCGCCAGCGCCACCGATGGCGAACTGCACGGTCACCGTCCCCGCGCGCGCGAAACGCAGCGTCGCCGGAACCCGTTCGCCTGCCTTGAGGGGAGACTTCAGGCCGATCAGCATGATGTGATTGCCGCTCGGCGCGAGCGTCGCAGTGCCGCCTGCCGGCACTGCGAGACCATCGACGAGCTGGCGCATCCGCATGACCCCGCCGTCCATCGACATGGTGTGGATCTCGACGCGTTCCGCGCGCGGCGACGTGGCGGAAATAAGCCGGTCTCCTCGTGCTCCGGCGTTGCGGATCGTCAGGAAGCCCGCCCCTACCGTGGCACGCGGCGACGTAGCCCGCGACCAGGGCTGCGAGATGGTGAGCGAGCCCTTGCGGACATCCTGCGCAAGGGCAGGGGTGGCAAGCGTGGCGACGAGCGCCAGCGCGATGCGATAGGTCATTCTACTTCCTTTGATAGGGTTCAGCGCGTGCGCGCAGCAGCGAAGCGGTCCGAAACGGTCTTCCAATTCACAACCTGCCACCAGCCATCGAGATAGTCGGCGCGGCGGTTCTGGTATTTGAGGTAGTAGGCGTGTTCCCACACGTCGTTGCCCAGCACCGGGGTGCCCTTCACATCGGCGACATCCATCAGCGGATTATCCTGGTTGGGGGTGGATGTGATGGCGAGCGTGCCATCCGCCTTCACCACCAGCCACACCCAGCCCGAGCCGAACCGCTTCGTACCGGCTTCCCTGAAGGCGACCTTGAATGCCGCGAGCGAACCGAACTGTCGATCGATTGCGGCCCCGAGCGGGGCGGAAGGCTGCCCGGACTGTGCGGCCGGCGCCATCGTCTTCCAGAAAAAGCTGTGGTTCCAATGACCGCCGGCGTTGTTCCGGACGACCGGCGGGAGCGTGCTGGCCTTCGCCAGCAACGCCTCCAGCGATCGGCCCGCGAGCGACGGATCGGCCACCACGGCCTTGTTCAGCGCATCGACATAGGCCTGATGATGCTTGTCGTGGTGAATCGTCATGGTCGTCGCGTCGATCGCGGGATCAAGCGCCTCGGTGGCATAGGGTAACGCGGGAAGCGTGAACGGTGCCGGCGCGCCTTGAGCGAACGACGGCACCGGCGCGCACAGGGCGATCACCCCGAAAAACAGGCAGCGAAACATTGATGATTTCCTTATCGCGAAAGGCTCCATCGATCGTGCGCGAAAGCTTGGTCGCCGACATGGTGTCGGCGCCTCCCGGTCAGTCGATCGACGTGACGAGCCTGTACGCACACCCGATCACGCGACGGGTGCACGGTGACAGTGCCGCTGCATCCGGTCATGCCGGTGGGCGGACGATCGTCAGTTCAGCGAGAGCGGTGGTCCACGTAGCGGTGGGCGTAGATACGGATGAGGTTGCAGCGTTGCCTTGGGCGCTGTCCGCAAGGCCGACGCGGCGACGATGGCGAGCGCGGCCAACAGGATGACGGGATCGACGGCGCCGAGGATCTGTGCCGAAAGACCCGCATAGGCGCAGGGCATTTCGGTCTTGCCGTGATCGGTCGACGGCGCGTGGTCGGGCATCGCTGCCTTCATCGTGGCCATGTCGTCGCCCATTCCGGGCATCGCCGTCGCTTCGGTCGTCATGCCCGAGCAAGTAACGATGGTGATCGCACCGCCGTCGTTCGCGATCATGTACCCGGTCGGAACGAGCAGCTTCAACAGCAGCACCGCGACACATAGCAGCACGGCAAGATGACGTTGCGCAAGGAGGCGGCGGATCGCAGGCACGACGCAGAGCTATCGTGATCAGGGGGCCTTGTCACTTGGGCATTCTGCCCAAGTGACAAGGGGGTTGCGGTGGCTAGTCATGCGATAAACAGGCGCTGGGTTCGGCCTCGGCCGGGAAAGTTGCGATGATACCATCCGGCGTACGAGTATCCACGAACCACTGGAGAGCCACACATGGTCGACTGCGATCGCCGAACGGCAACGATGATGACTCTGTTTGGAACGCTTCTGGCAAGCGGAACGGCGCCCTTGGAGGCATCATACACCAGCGCCGAACCGAACGGCTACATGGACAAGGTTCCTGCCGCCTGGAAGGGCAATGAGCAGATCGGCATCGTCCTGTACGATCACGTCACGGCGCTCGACGTTATTGGGCCGCATTATTTCCTGGGCCGGCTGGCCGGTGCGACGATCCACTTCGTTGCCGACAGTATTCGCCCGATACCGTCCGAGAACGGCCTCGTCCTGACGCCAACCGCCACGTTCGAGACCTGCCCCAAGGATCTCGACGTGTTGCTGATTGGTGGCGGTACCGCCGGCACGCTGGCGGCGATGCGCGATCCGGCGATGCTCGCCTTCCTGCGCGATCGTGGAGCGCGCGCCAAGTGGGTGACGAGTGTCTGCACGGGATCGCTCGTGCTCGGTCGCGCCGGACTCCTTAACGGGTATCGCGCGACGTCGCACTGGATTGGCCGACCGCTGCTGAAGGAATTCGGCGCGGTCGAAGTCGATGAGCGCGTCGTCTTCGACCGCAACAGGGCGACCGGGGCAGGGGTCTCCGCTGGCCTCGACCTAGCGCTTGCCCTGATCCAGCGGCTTCGTCCCACCGAGTTTGCACAGATGGTCCAGCTGTTTGCCGAATATGCACCGGCGCCTTCGCTCGATAGCGGTACGCCGGACCACGCGCCCCCTGCGGTACTCGCTCGGGCGCAGGACATGCTTACGGGCTTCGTGGCAGGTGTGCGTGAAGTCGCCGCCACGGCGAATGATCGACGCCCGGGCTGATAAGATCACCGATTAGAGCGTGCGCCGACGGACGCCGGCACGTGGCGCGTACCGATGCATGCAGCCCCCCTTCCGGCCTGGAAACTCGCCTTTCCCGGCCGGAGTAGAAGAGACTAAAGTAGCACCGAACGAATGGCGAAGGCGACCGCCGCAAGTGCCAGCACGCTCCCGGTCCAGATCGCTGCCAGCCAGCACAGCCGCCGGACGAACGGAGATTTGGGCGTGGCCATCAGTGATACCCCTCGCCGACCTTACCCCTGAAAACCCAATAGGCCCAACCGGTATAGCCGATGATGATCGGGATAATGACGACGGTCCCGACCAGCATGAACAACTGGCTCTGCGCCGGTGCCGCAGCTGCCCAGATCGTGATGGCGCGCGGTACAACATAGGGGAAGATGCTGATGCCCAGCCCGACATAGCCCAACAGGAACAGTGCAAGCGCCGCGAGGAAGGGTAGCTTGTGCCTACCGCGGGCGATCGACCAAAACAGGATTCTTGTGATGACGATGACCAGCAACGGTACCTGCGCGGTCAGCAGGACCCCTGGCATCGCGAACCAGCGTCGCCAATAATCGTAGCTGAGGAATGGCGTCGCCACACTGACCGCGGCCATTGCAACGACCGTAGCGATGCTCAGCATCCTGGCCATCCGTCGCGCGTGCGCCTGTGCGGGGCCGTCCGTCTTACCGATCAACCAGGTCGCGCCAAGCAACGCGTAGCCGACCGCTACAGAGATACCGGTCAGGACGGTGAACGGAGTGAGCCAGTCCAGCCATCCCCCGGCGAAGGCACGGCCCACGACCCGGATGCCCTGCAGGATTGCGCCTAGCATCATGCCCTGGGCGATCGCTGCGACCAGAGAACCCAGCATGAAGGCCCTGTCCCACCAACGTCTGTGCACCGGATCGCGCCAGCGGAACTCGAACGCCACCCCGCGAAACACCAGGCCCAGCAGCATGGCGATCACCAGCGGATAGGTGGCGGGAAGGATAATCGCGTAGGCAAGAGGGAAGGCCGCGAACAGCCCGCCCCCGCCTAGCACCAGCCACGTCTCGTTTCCGTCCCACACCGGCGCGATCGAATTCATCGCGGCGTCACGCTCCGCCCCGACCTCGAAGCCGGGGAACAGGATGCCGATGCCAAGATCGAACCCGTCCATGACGACATAGGCGAATATGCCGAATGCGATAATGACGGCCCAGACGACCGTAAGGTCCAGACTGTATGTCAGGCCGGTCATGCGTCCTTCTCCTTGTTGGTCGGCTCGAAGGTCGCTGCCGGCGTGATGCCGGCTGCATGGCGCGGCGTGCGGCGCGGCTCAGCCTCATGCGCTTCGGGTGGTTTGGCGATCAGGCGAAGGACGTAGAGGACGCCCAATCCGAAGACCGCGAAGTAGACGACGACGAAAGCGGCAAGTGACGTCGCCACTGCGGGGGCAGCAATCGGCGAGCGCGCGTCCGCCGTCAGCATATGACCATAAATGACCCATGGCTGCCGGCCGACCTCGGTCGTGATCCAGCCGGCGAGCACTGCCACGAAGCCCGCCGGTCCCATTGCCACCGCCGCGCGGTGTAGCCAGGGTGTGTCGTACAACCGGCCTCGCCACCGTGCCCACAGTCCCCACACGCCGAGCATGAGCATTGCCAGCCCAAGCCCGACCATGATCCGGAACGACCAGAACAGGATCGTTGCCGGGGGACGTCGATTGCGCGCGAAATCCTTCAGTCCCGGCAGCGGGGCGTTCAGGTCATGGCGCAGGATCAGCGAACTGAGCCTGGGTATCTCCACGGCATAGCGGACCTGCTCGTCGCGGTCGCTGGGTAGGCCGAACAGGATGAGCGGCGCTCCGTCAGGATGCGCGTCGTAATGCCCTTCCATCGCCAGCACCTTGGCCGGCTGATGCTCGAGCGTGTTCAGCCCGTGCTCGTCGCCAGCCAGGATCTGGAGCGGTGCCATGACCGCGATCATGCCCAGGCCCATCGCCAGCATCTTGCGCGCGCCGAGGTTCGCCCGATCGCGCAGCAGGTGCCATCCACCAACCGCGGCGACGACCAG
>Ga0308164_10004383_pt1 | contig 11968 bp, 18 predicted proteins | sample PhyTR2_FD_201031 | JGI IMG/M metagenome (GOLD analysis project Ga0308164, IMG submission 201031) | Phyllosphere microbial communities from UC Gill Tract Community Farm, Albany, California, United States - DLSLT.R2 | ecosystem: Host-associated > Plants > Phyllosphere > Unclassified | place: USA... | reverse complement strand
CATGCCAACCAGGTCAGAGCGCGTGTAAGTGCGCAGCTCTCCAATGCAGGTGACGTCGGCCATCTTCTTCGCATGGCGCGACAGGATGAATGCGCCAGGCTCGACGTTTTCAATGCGAATGCCGACAGGGCCCTGGTCGATAACCAGCTCGACGTCGTGCAGACTCTGGCCAGGCGCGCTTGGATCGTCAGCTGCGTCGTGCATTTCGATGGTGATCCGCTGGTCGTTGGCCAGCACGGCCAGCTGCTGCTCGGTGATGCCCTGGTACCGCTCGCGCTTGACCTTGCGCGTGGCGTCTTGCCACGATCGCACGATGCCGACCTTGGCGAGAAAGCCGTCCTTGATCCAGGTGTTGAAGATCAGGAAGCCTGGGTTCTTCTTTTTGATCAGGTGGTTGATGACGTCGGTGGCCTGCTCGCAATACTCCTCGTCACCAGGCGCTGCCGGTTCGAACTCGCAGATGTGGTCGCCGGCGAAGAACGGCTCGAGCAAGTCGGGCAGGGCGCTTTCCACGACTTCGAACACGTCCCAGCTTACGACCTGGCTGCGGCCTTTGACCTCATTGCCCATGGGTTGGCCCAGGTAGTAGGCCATGTTGCGCTCACGGTCGCCGGCCAGGTCGCTGCCAGTCCAGGCGGCGGACTCGCTCACCTCGCTATCGACCGCGCTGCGAAGCTCTTCGTCGGTCATTTTGGTCATACGATTCCCAGTGATTGGTAATTGAGGGCGCCGCCCCAGGGCTTGCTGATATCGCCATAGGCGATGGCGTGGCGCCGCATCATGTAGGCATAGCGGACAGCGTCGAGGATGTCGTCGCGGGTCTTGCTGATCTTGCCCTTGTCGTCGCGGTGGTACTGCAGGAACTCGTCGAAGAAGTCGCGCAGGCCGGCGAACACCTTGAAGCGGCCGCTCATCATCAGATCGCGGATCTCGAACAGCCCGGCCTCGACGCCGTTGCCGCCGTCTGGCCAGGTCGCGCGCTCGAGCAGCATGTTGAAGCCGGCCTGCTCGTAGTACGCTTTTTGCTGCTCGCCGCTGCTCTTCTCCGTTTGCAGACCATCGGAAGGCCAGGCGGTGGGCACGTGCTCGGCCCACGACTTGACGGCGCCCCAGGCCTCGATCGGCTTGGTCTGCGACTTCTTCCAGGCCTTCGTGAGGTAGAACATGTCGCCCTCGGGGTCGAAGACCAGCTGCACGTGCGCCTGTGGGTGATCCCAGCCGAAGTCCATGCCATCGATGACGCGGAAGTGCTTCGGGATTGCGAACGGCTCGCAGGTGATGGCGTCTTCGGCCAGGTCGTAAATTCGTCCGTGTCCCAGCATCGGAACCCCTTTCGTTCGCATATCGCGTTGGTGAGCCGGATAGCTGGCCAGCAGCCCCTCTTTGGCCTGCGTGCTCAGGTGGGCGCATCGTCCCAGCCCTTTTGCATGCAGATCTGCGCCGGCGATGGCGTGTCCATGAACTGGATGACCAGCTCGGTGCGGCCGTTCTCCGGCGTGAAGGTTAAGATGCCGCGCCCGCCGGCGCCCTTGTCACCGGTTGCAGTGCGGGTCAGAACCTGCGGGAAGATATTCGAGTCCCGCGGCTCCTCATCGATGTGGAACCAGTCGACGCTGTCGCCCATCAGGGCGTGCTGGCCTTGCGAGTACGACCAGAGCTGGATCACGGCATCGCTGGCCTGGATGTCGCCACCGCCGATTTGGCGGACGTACACGGTGCGCAGCGCGTTCGGCGTGCCCGACATCGCCTCGTAGCCTTTGATGTGCTCTGGCGGGATCAGACCACCGGAGAATTGGCTGCCATCCTTGCGACCGACGATAGGTTCCTGCAGCAGGTCGCGCGTCTTCTCGCCCGAGTAGCCCAGGCACCAGACCAGCGGCGCGTGCCCGAACGTGTGGCCTTCCCAGTCGTCCGGATAGTCGCCCAGGGTGTGGATCGCATCGAGGTAGGTCCCGGTGTAGGTCTTGCCAATCCGGTTCGCGGCGATGAGACACACCTGCGTGTGGGTCGAGGTGTTGGCGTTGAACTCGCGCTGCCAGCCGTACAGATTGCGGTGCAGTGCTCTGTAGCGGTAGACCCGGGCGCGGCGCTCGCGCTCCTGCAGCATGGCCAGCAGCAGTTCCTTCTCGGCCCGGCTGGTCGCGCTCATTGCGCGCCGCCGGCCGCCTTCGCGATCGCGGCGTCCAGCTCGTCATCGGTCAGCTTCGACACCTGGTGCTGGACCGGGCCGCCACCGTCGCCGGTGAGCTGCATCTTGTTGCCGTATTTGCGCGGCTTCATGCGCTGGGCTTGCTCGACCCGGGCGTGGATGCGCAGCTTGGCCTTGCGGACCGAGTCGGCGTCGACGCGGCAATTGTCCGCGATCTCGACGATCTCATCGATCAGGGTATCTGCGCGCTCATCGGTCGCGATCTCGTACAGCTTCTCGAACTCGGGGTGCTCGCGCAGCCAGCGGAACACGGTCGCCTTGCTCGGCATGCCCTCGAGCTTGCACACCGCGCGGATGCTCTTGCCGTCCGCGATCGCGGCGCAGAACTGTGCGGCCAGCTTGGGCTTGTATGTGGTCGCGGTCATGGGATTCGGTAAAAAAAATGGCCCGGCAGCGTGGTGCTGGCCGGGCCATATAGCTCTGCTGGTGCAGAACATAGAAATATTTGCGTAAGTACAGGCAAGAAAACCCGCTTATGCGGGTTATTTTCTGTAGTGACTAGGAATCAGTCTCTGGATCCCATGACTCAAGGATTATTTGGCGGAGCGATTTATCCAAAAGGTCCGCTACTGCTTTCAAGCTGCTTGGCGTGTCGTAATGGCTGTCGATTCCAACCGTTGCCCAGTTTCCATTATGTGTAACTTGTATAGAATCTTCGTCCAAGTTGGCCGAAAAGGAAAATAGCTTACAGAAGATGGCATGCCGATCATCGTTATAAAACGAGATTTGTAGTTCGAAATCAAAGCCGGAAAGTGTGGTTTGATACTTGCTCTTAACAAATTGACCGCTTCCGTCCTTCATTCCCCAAGCGCACGCTTTGGTACCGGATGCTTGTCGAGTAAGACTGTTCACACATTCCTCGAGGTTATTTAAAAATCGAAGGGTCAGCAACTTTTTACGCTGCCTTTCAGCGTCATCCTCGCGCAGTACTTTCTCCAGTTCCGCGTAAAAATTTCTGTCCATAACATCTCCTTATAGTTGAGATGTCATTTTAACCAAGGCTCGTTCAACATTGCAAAGAAAAAGCCCGCTACTTTTCGGGGCGGGCTTTTCTGGTCCCTCACGCCGCGGGCTCCCATCAGGGAAGCTTTACACGTCGAATTTCTGGACGGAATTAGGTTGTGAGCAGGAATGTACTGCTGAAATTTCCAGCTGTCAAGTATTTACTATATCTTCCACTTCCTTGCCGATTTTGAACGTTACGTAGGCACGCATCGCAGCGATTAGCGCAGTCGGGCCTGTGCAGGTGAAAACGGAATCTGGGTCGGCGCTATCGATACGGTTGGGCATGACACCCGCCTCCCAAGCATCTTCGGAATGGCTCACGTTCAAGCGGGGACGCAGAGCGACCCGTCCATGCTCGATGATTGAGCCACCATCTGCCCACTTGGTGGAAGGACTAAATCTCTTCATTTCATCGGTTCGGATAAAATATCGCTCGATGTAATTTTCCTTATCGCCGTATGTTTCGATGCGACCAGGTACTCGGCTCGCCATAGCAGCGTAGCCATCCAATTCAGCGCCTTGTAGTTCCGCAGTTTTCAGCATGATGCTCCTTTGTTGTTATGGACCACCAATTCTATCGCAGCCTGCGCTTGTCGAAAAACTGTCACGAACACAGTCGCCGGCCGATGCGCAATCGACAGCTTCCGACACACCTCTTCAGGCCTGGCCTGGTCGATGTAGCAGTAGCGCAGCATTAGCCGATCACGGCGCGAGAGGTGCCGCATGGCCATCTCGATCGCGTGCGCATCTTGCTCGTCCACCGTCCGGCGCTCGCCAGTTGGCTTCTCGCCATTGGCTTCGCGCTCAAGGCGATCACAGAACGCACCGGTGGCGCTAACGCCGATGGTGCGGGTAGGGCGGTAGGCGCGTGCCCAGTTCTCCAGGCGCGCCCCGATGTCACGACGTTCAGTCAAGGCAGCAGCTCCCCCGGCTCACCCATACCGACGCCGATGAAGCGCCCAGCCACGCACGCGAGTAGCAGCGACAGGGCCAGCCACAGAGCGAGCACGATCATGCGGCCCCCTCGACCAGATCGGCCTGCGGCCGTACCGTCGCGATCGCTGTGATCGTCACAACCACGCGCGCTGGGCCGTCCGGCTCCATGCGTTCGCTGGTCAGCTTGCGAACCCACCTGTCGTCGTCGATCGCCACGTCCTTGAGGGCGTCGAGCAGCACCTTGTTCGCGTTGTCGATGTCGATGCACCGCACGGTGTCATCCCAGGCGCCGCCTTCCTTGCGCATGCGCTTCTGCCAGTCGAGCGGTCGACCTGGGTACAGCTTCACGTCGACGTGCACGCGGCCGGTGATGGGCGCACGCACGCCTTGGTCGCGGCACGCCGCAGCGATTTCTGCGCGGAAGGCCTTGGCTTCCTTGGTCGGCACGATGCTGATGCGGGGGCCGAGCTTTACCGGGCGCCAGTAGCGGTTCGCGGACAGCGGGTAGGGCAGGGTGAGGGTGATCATGTAGTGCTTCCTTGTCGTTGTTGTTGGCGCTCTCGCGCGCGAAATGGTCTCAATCGTCAAACCCTGGCCGCCTTGCGATCCCTGGGAAACTGATCCCGGCTAATGCGCTGCTGCTTCTGCCTCGCTGCCCATGTCCCGCGCTCGTTGAACAACACGCAGGGCCGATCAGTCGATAGCACGTCCTTCTCCCATCCCGAGCAGTAGCCGGTGCGTGCAGTTGCTGCTTCTTTCGCGGACGCTGCTGGCGGGAAGCGATCGCACATGCCGCAGGGATCGTGCTCGCGTGTCATGCGGCTTGGCCCTTGCGCCTGGTGGCTTCGTAGGCGTCAATCCGGGCTTGCCACTCGTCGTAGCTCTCGTCCGTGCCTTTTGGCTCGTTGCCCTTGGGCTTGCGGTTCGGCGCCGACGCTGGGGCATGTGCTGGTCGACCAGGTGCCAGACCTGTCAGCACGGGACCGCTCTGTTCGTCGAGCACGGTTGCGATGGTTTTGGCCAGGTACTTCGGCACAATCTCCTCGGCGCCTTTGGTCTTGCGTGCTTTTGCGATGGCGACGTTGAGCACCTCATCCGTGACCTGCGGGTCTTGCGACCAGGCGACCACGAACGGGTTTCCTGAGGTCGTCACGATGTCCTGAGCGAGCAGCAGCTGCGTGACCTGCTCGGCGCGAGTTGGATTGGCCGCTTGGCCAGGCGATGGTCCGAACGAGGAATCGTCGTCTCGCGGTGTTTGTGGGTGAGATGACGATGATTTGTTTTTAGTAGTTAACTGTCCCTGTCCCTCTCCCTGTCCCTTGGAGTGGTTTTCACCAGTGACATTAGGGCGTTGTCCCTGCGACATCTGCGACTTGTCGCTAGGGACAAATAACGGCTGTCCCACAGGACAACCAGCATCACGCCATGACTCGAATTCGGGAAACTGGATGCTTGTCCCGTGTCGTTCGTTGTGTTTTTTAATGCGGGCACACTCAGTTTTGAGGCGCTGTCGCAGTTTCGCTAGCCATGCTTCGCTAGCCTTCTCGGCGACGACTGGGTGGTACAGGCGGCCATCTGCGCACTTCACCCAACCACGCAGGGCGCCAGTGCGCACCTTCTGCCATTCCTTCACGACACGGCCGTAGCCGGCATACTGGGCCAGGATCTTGTCGTCGTCCGGAAGACTTGCGGCCGGAACCTGGTGCCAGGATGCGCACCACAGCAGCACGGCGCAGCGGAACTCATCCGCCTCGGCGGTTACAGCCAGGTCGCTGTCGCGCAGGCGCACGACGTCGAGCGGCATGAATGCGAAGTCGCGAAGATCGCAGTCGATTGGGGTGAGCGGCGCGGGTGGTGCGCCAGTGTCGAGCATTGTCATGGCGGTGGTGCCTTGCGCTGCTCAGCCGCGCATTTGTCCCACTCTGCCTGCCAGACAGCGATTGTGTCTGTCGAATGCCAGTTGAAGTTGTGCCCGTCACGACCCACGCCGCGATCAAACGCAGCACGCGCTTTCGCGCGGATCATGTCGAGCGATACGATTGCTTGATCCATCATTCCCCCACCGTCCCGGCCTTGCGCAGCTTCTCAGCCGTCTCTGCCAGGGCGTTGATACTTTTGTTGAGGCGGCCGTATTCCCGCGATTCCTCGTCGGTTCGGCGCGCGCGCTTGAAGACCCGGTTGCGGGTCACGACGTTGTCGGCCATCGCAAGCAGCTTCGAGGCATCGGGACCACGTGCTGGTCTGTCCATCGTTCATTTCCTTTCGGGCCCTGGTATTGCATCAGGCCGTTGCTTCGTTGATTTCTCGTGGCGCAGTCGGAACCCATCAAAGGTGCCTCCGCGTATTGCTGACGCCGCGCGCGCGTCCAGCTGCTCGACCGGGACCCGGACAACGTCGGGATTCCTGTTGATGCGTCTGGCTCGTACCATGCGTGCGTACTGCGTTGTTGCTCAGGCCGCGCAGGAACGTGCTGCGCGCGATGCCGAACGACTGGCAGATGCTGTCCAGTCCGGACAGCTCAGATGGGTTGAACAGGACTTCGACGGTTTGCGTGCGGGTCTTCGGGTTGAGGCTCACGGTTTTTCTCCTTGGTGGTGCGGGTTACGAGGGGTAGTGCTGGAATTCTGGTGGGCAGCGGCTGGCACGCAACTGCAGGGGCATGGAAAAGCCGCAGCGTTACTGCGGCTGGGGTTGGGGCGATGACCAGTCGACCAGCTCTGGCCAGATGCGTTGCCAGTCGCCGGGGAACAATTCCTTTCGCGTCACGAGGCCACCAGTAGCGGCCTCGATGGCTGCGCCGTGGGCGACAGGAACGGGGCGTGTCCCATCTGCCCATCGGCTGATGTCGGGCGCATGTGCGCCAATAGCTTTCGCCAGCGACGCTTGGCGGCCGCGTTCTTGAGAGAGGTAGGTTTTGATGTCCATAGAGCGACAGTATAGCGATTCGCTAAATAACGTCAATAGCGTTTCGCATATTTCATTGTTTAGCGATATGCTATGTAATGCTCGTATGCAAACAAATGACGAAATTCGCCGCGAGAACCTTGAGGTGGCAATCAAGCGGCTCGGTACTGCTGCGAAGTTGGCAGAGATAGCGAAGACCTCAGCGGCCTACATAAGCCAAATCCGCAATCGCACGCGTGACAGCAAGTCAGGCACTCCAAAGATGATGGGTGATGCAATGGCCCGCCGGATTGAGGAGGCACTTGGGGAACCGAACGGTTGGATGGATAAATCGCACCTGTTCAAAGCGGAAAGCAAAGCCGGTGATGGAGACGCACCTGCGCGATTCGACGTGAACATTGCTCCTGTCATGCTGCCATCTCGGCCGATTCCGGTCATTTCATCGGTCCAGGCCGGCGCGTTGCGCGATATGGAGAACCCCTATGAACCGGGTGATGGGTACGCAGTCGAGTACACAGAAGACCCTAAGCTATCTCGCTGGGCGTTCTGCCTCGATGTCGAGGGAATGTCGATGTCGCCGCGATTCCAGCCGGGAGACCGACTGTTCGTTGATCCTGATCGCGCACCTGGGCCAGGCAATTTTGTTGTTGCCCGTAATGGCAGCAATCAGGCGACTTTCAAGAAATATCGCCCCCGCGGCATAGATGGAAACGGAAACGAGATATTTGAGTTGGTTCCGCTGAACGACGACTTTCCGACGCTTCGTAGTGACAACGAGCCGCTATATGTTATTGGGGTGGTTACTGAGGTTAAGCAGAGGCTTGTCTGATAACTTATCTCATGAGAAGAATATGAATATATACGAAGGCGGAAGGCGGATTGCGAAGATTATTTACGTCATGATCGCACTTGTCGGTGCACTCGTACTCTTGGTAAGCACCCCTTATTTAAATAAGTATTATTCTTATGATGAGAGTCAGGATCTGATTTCAACTATTGGCTGCAACGACCAGCCATGGTTTGTTGCTCGGGTGGAAGGCCGCTCGAACTGGGCATCAATATCAATATGCGGCTATCAATCCGGCCCCACGATAGTCACCCTAAATAATACTGAGCTTGTTAAATTGGACGATGCAATCTACCAAGCCAGGTGGGAGAAGTACGGCGAGATAATCGCCGGGACTTTTGGTTTCTTGGCGTTTTCATTTGCCTTGTTTTGGTGCATCGGGTGGGTGATGCGAGGCTTTGCTGGCATTCCGCGCGGGCAAGATAAAAAATAAATCCTTGCTTTGGCAGGGGGCAGGTACTCCGGGTCGGCTTAAGGTCGACACCAATTTTAATACCTGCATCAATGAAGAAGATAATGATGATTCTATCCAAAGCGATGGCTATACCAGCAGTCTGCGGTAATTGCTCGGCGGTTTTTCCAAGTGGTATCCGAGTCAAACTGTCGGAGGCTGGCAGCATAACGCTCAAGGGAGTGCGCGCAGGTCCGTGTCCAGTCTGTGGCGGGATGGGGGATATAGCGGACGGGACTTTTGGCGTTATGGGAGATACAGTTCGTCGGCTAGCAGACGGGTTCCCGCTTAAAGATATCCTGAAGCTGAAAGACATTATTGAGGCTGCGCGAACGCGCCACTCGGACGTCACTACTGTCGCGGCAGAGATCGCTGATGCGCCGGGAATGGTAACGTTCGCAGACTGGATGAGAGATTACTTCACCCCAAAGTCTGGTGGCGACTTTTTCGGATATATGAGTTTTTTGCTTTCCGTGATCGGGCTTATTATAACCATGCAGCCCCCTACGTCTCAGGCACCACAGCCAGCGCTAACAGAAGCTCAGGTACGCGATATCACAACCCGAGCGGTAAAGGATGCTTTTGCTGAGTCGCAACGAGCGTCGGCGAATGCAATAGGTATTGCGTCGGAGGAGCGCAAACGGTCAAAAATTGGTCGAAATGATCCATGTCCCTGTAAGAGCGGAAAGAAACACAAGCAGTGCTGTCTCTGACATAATGAGGCCATGCAACCACAGTTTCGTATCCTTGCTATCCTTGCCATTGTGATCGGTTGGGCAACGTTCAATGCTCGGCCAGACTCGCATGTGGCGCTTACCTGTGCTCTTGCTAGCACGGGCTTCAGCGTGATTGCGTTCGGATGCGACTTTTTTAGATGGTGGAAAAGTAGAAAGCACTGGCGCTCACGCTAAAACGCAGCAATTCTCAACACCCTAATGTAGCCCGCACTCGCGGGCTTTTTTTCGCCTGAACCATTCAGGATAAGACTAGTCTAGTCCAAGAATTTAGCGCTAAGCTATACTTTCCTCTTGCGTACTTTAGCGAATCGCTATAAAGTACCTCCATCGCAACTGAACCCGGCATCCGCCGAGCAGCCGACTGGAGGAAGACATGTCCCGCACCGCCTCACCCGAAGAACTGCGCAACAAAACGCTGATCGACCTGACGCGCCAGAAGTCGGTCGGCCTACTGGCCGCCGTGCGCGCCGGGCAGCCGCAGGCATCGAAGCTGATCCGCGACTGCCTGGCCGAATACCTGACCGATGACCAGGCGCTGTCCATCCTGATCCTCGAATCGCTTGCCGGCACGAACAGCCTACAGGGCGCCATCACCGACCTGATCTGGGCCGAAGCCGAGACCATGGCCACGCTCGAGCTGGCCGCGATCAAGCGCGAGAACCGCGAAATTTCGACGGTGGACCGGATCGACCGCTACCTCGACAGCATTGCCGCCTGAACTGAACGTGCGGCGCGCCCGGTAAAGCGCGCCTTGGCAGGCCCGGCTCAGAAAACAGGGACTGTGGGATCAGCGCATGCCCCGTTCGCACTACGTTAGGTGCCGCCAGCCTGGGGCGCACAGGCCGATGCCGGACATCGACAAAGCCGGAACACCCAATACCGAAGCCGGCCGCGCCGGCGCCAACGAAGGAGAGCAGGGATGAGCATTGCCACCAAACCGATCTACCGCGTCGCACGTCGCCTGGTGCGCAAGCTGACGAAGCCGCTGCGCCTGCGCATCGCCGCGGTCCAGCTGGCCACATCCACCGGCAACATCGAGTACTTCGAAGCCGTCCGCATCGAGGCCGCGCGCCTGATCGCTGCCGAGCATCGCCGCCAGGTGCAGATCGAACTGCAGCGCCGCCAGATCGCGGGGTGGTGATCGTGATCCGACACTTCCGCAACCAGTATCGATTGAGCCTGCGCGTCGGCTTCGGCCCACGCAAGGCAGTAGTGCGTGCACTGCGCACTTACGTTTTCGGCTTTTAACCTGAGAGGAATTACCCCATGAATCAAGTAGTCGCCAGCCCAGCCAAGAGCCTGAGCACCTTCCTGGACAAGTACAAAGGCCAGATCGCCAACGCGCTGCCGAAGCACATCAGCCCCGATCGCATGGTCCGCCTGACCATGACCGCCTTCAGTCAGAACGCCGCGCTGCAGAAGTGCGACCTGCACAGCATCTTCGGTTCAGTCGTGGTTGCGTCGCAGCTGGGCCTCGAGATCGGCGTGGGCGGGCAGGGCTACCTGGTGCCGTACGGCGGCAAAGCCACGTTCGTCCCGGGTTGGCAAGGCCTGGTCGACCTGGTTTCTCGCGCCGGTCGCGCCACGGTCTGGACTGGCGCCGTGTATGTGGGCGATGAGTTCGATTGGGCTCTGGGTGACGCGCCATACGTGAAACACCGTCCTGGCGCCGGCGGCGACACGTGGAAAGAAATCACGCACGTCTACGCTGTGGGCCGTGTCAACGGTAGCCAGTTCCCGGTGATCGAGGTATGGACGATGGACCGCGTCGTGAAGCACCTGAACAAGTTCAACAAGGTCGGCGCACGCCACTACGCTTTGGAGAAGAACGGCCAGAACATGGAAATGTACGCTCGAAAAGTGGTGCTGCTCCAGGTGCTCAAGTACATGCCGAAATCGATCGAGGTGCAGCGCGCTGTTGACGTGGCTACGGCGGTGGACGCCAACAAGCACTTCACGATCGACAGCGAAATGGTTGTGGTCGACGAGCGTGACGACGACCAAGCAGAGGTTGTGGACAAAGACACCGGTGAGGTACGCGGCGCCGGCACCACCAGCCAGGCCGGTGCAAGCGAGCAGCGCGGAGGCGACCTGCCGATGTGCAGTTCCGAGAAATTCGACAAGAACAAAGCAGCCTGGCGCGATGAGATCGTCAGCGGCAAAAAGACCGTCGCGCAGCTGGTGGCCATGATCCAAACCCGCCAGATCCTCACCGAAGACCAGCGCCTGACGATCGACAGCTGGACCCACGAAAACGACTGATCCCTGGCATTCCCGCGGAAGCGGGAACCCACACCATCACCATACGGAGAACAAGATTATGCAAATTCATGACCTCGTCCAGGGCAATGCCGACTGGGGCCTGTTTCGCCTCGAGCATTTTGGCGCCAGTGAAGCTGCCGCCATGCTGGGAATCTCGTCGCGCGTGAAGCGTACCGAGCTGCTGCACATGAAGCATACCGGCACGCCACAGGAATTCTCGAACTGGGTACAGGAAAACATCCTCGACCACGGCCACCTGGTCGAAGCTGCGGCGCGCCCGCTGGTTGAAAACCTGATCGATGACGACTTGTATCCGGTGACCTGTTCGGAAGGCCTGCTGTCAGCATCGTGCGACGGCCTAACGATGGCCGGTGATGTCGCCTTCGAGCACAAACAATGGAACGCGGCGCTGGCCGACGACGTTGAAGCTGGCCAGCTGCCCGACGAGTACATGCCGCAGTGCCAGCAGATCATGATGGTAACCGGCGCTGGCAAAGTGAAGTTCGTCGTCTCCGACGGTACGCTCGACAATTTCCAGCACATGGACGTGCTGCCGGATCCAGTCTGGCAGGAACGCATCCGCGCCGGTTGGGCGCAGTTCGCCGGAGACTTGGCCA
>Ga0308164_10004382_pt1 | contig 11969 bp, 13 predicted proteins | sample PhyTR2_FD_201031 | JGI IMG/M metagenome (GOLD analysis project Ga0308164, IMG submission 201031) | Phyllosphere microbial communities from UC Gill Tract Community Farm, Albany, California, United States - DLSLT.R2 | ecosystem: Host-associated > Plants > Phyllosphere > Unclassified | place: USA... | reverse complement strand
CCCCCATCGCCGTAAAACTCGCTATCTATGTCTGCCGCCGCGGGAAAATACCCGCCCGGTGCTTGGACACGAATGTAGCGCAGCGGCGCGATTACGCAAGCGACGTGGCACATCGGCAACATCTTGGGCGTTGACAGCGGCAAACCGCCCGCCTAGAGCCCGCCCTCGCTGATGCCCCGTCGTCTAATGGTAAGACTGCGGTTTCTGATACCGCCTATTGAGGTTCGAATCCTCACGGGGCATCCAGCGTTTCCCATTTTATGCTGCGATCTCAAGAGCTTGGCTTTCTTTGTCGGCTAACCTTGAGTTTTGGTTAGCCATTACCTTCGTCATTGCAGCGTCAGCACGGTCGCCGCGCGCGTCGTCGCCAGCATATCGATGGTACTCGCGAACGCTCTTGTGGCCGGTGATCGCCATGCCTTCCTCGTCGCTGCATCCGGCTTCACGGCATCGCCGCGCGGCGGATTTGCGCAGGCCGTGAGGCGAGCAATGCGGGATGCCTGCTGCAACACACGCCTTCTTCATCAGGCCATAAAAGCCCTTGGGCGTGAACGGGTCGCCGTCCTTCGTTTCGATCAGCGTGGACGCGCCGATCGGGCCGGCCTTTAGAGCCTGTTTCAGCGGCTCGACGATCGGCACGTCGACGGCATTGCTCGTCTTGCTCTGGTCGAGGCGGATGCGGCCGCCTGCGATCGTCTCGGAAGTCATGTAGCGCACGTCTCCGCTACGCTGCGCAGCGTACAGCAGAAGCGCGAAGGCGAGGCGGGGCTTGGTGCCGAGGGGGTGCTTTGCCTCAAAGGCAGCAAGCTCGTCCTCGGTCCATCTATGATAGCCTCCGCCGGTCGCTTTGGGGGGTTTCGTGTCGCGCACCGGGTCAAAGCCATGTGGCACGATCTTAGCGCGGCGGGCGATCACGAACAGTTGAGCTAGGAGCTTGCGCAGACGTGCGGCAGCATGCGGCTTTGCGCGCATAGCGGTCATAAGGCGCGAGATCAGCTCGGCATCGAACTTGCGAATTGGATCGTTGCCGAATTTTATCCGGAAGCGCTCTAGGACGCCGCGGTAGACCACCTGGGTACTGGGACGCAGATCCTGAAAGGCGTTGTCCGCATAGTACCGTGCGACCACGTCGGACACGCTGCCGGGCGCGATCCGTCCTGCCCCGACAGGTGCAGGCTCTGCTTCGAGGCACGCGGCATACTCGCGCTCGAACGCCTTCGTTCCATACGGCTCTTTCAGATAGCGATCGGGATACCCCTTTCGGCGAAAGCGATACCGCATTTTGCCGTGCCGATCTTCGAAGCCCTTGCCGACGAATGGATACTTCTTCGCCATCTTACATAGCTCCAAACGCGTCCAGACGGGCGCGCAAATCGTCGTTTTCGTCATGAGGCACAGGCGTTGCAGGGCTCATGTGGATCGTCACCACGCCCAACGTGTCTATTCGACCGTGGATCGCCACGCCTTCCTCACGAGCGACCCGCGCCCAGCGGCGCAGGTCGGCTTCGCGTATGAGGGCTTTTGTCGCCATCAGACGGAAAGCCGGCGCAGCGGTCTGATGAGGCGCAACGCGGCCTCGGGAGTGTCGGCACCGTCCTGGCGCTCATCATACGCGGTTGCGATCTGGCATAGGATCGCCAGCCGTATACGGGCGGGCACCTCGTCACCCGGAAGCCAGTCATCGCGCGGCTTCCAGTCGTCCGCATATTCCAGAACGGCGTCAGTCGCCGCCTGTATAATAACCTCAAACAGCGAGTCCTCGTGGTCATGGTCGACACGGACAAACAATTTGGCCTCTTCGAGGCTGACGATATCAGGCGTCATTGCTGATTACCTCCCTTGCGGCGGGGCGGGGGTTCCAGCCTTCGATCTGGCGCACTTCATCTTTGTCGAGCACGCCGGCATCGATCGCGATCTTGTGGTTCGCCCAACGGGTTTGCGGATCGCCGCGAAGGAAGCCGGAAAGATCCAGTTCAAGTTCGAAACCGCCGTCGCTTGGGAAAACGCTGCGAGCGAATTCCGCCTCGATCTTCCGCGCCATCGGCGACAAGGTGAACATGGCGAACCACCGGCCCGCCGTCTCGCTGTTGGTGAAGGTGTTGTGGCTGTAGTCCTGCACCAATGGGGGCGGCACCTGGAATAGCCGGCAAATTTCCTCGACGCCGAACTTACGCGTTTCGAGCAGCTCGGCGTCTTCGGGGCTTAGCGACATCTTCGACCACTTCATGCCGCCATCGAGGACGAGCGTGCTGCCTGCGTTCGCGGCGCCGCTGTGGCGGTCCTGCATCTGTTTGCGGAGTGCGGTGCGCTGGGGTTCCGTCATGGCTCCGGGAACCTCAATAGCGCCGCTTGGGGCGGCTCCACGGTCAAGGAACGATCGCGCGAACAGGTTGGCGGTGGCAACGCCCGCCACGGTCTCCGCAGCGCGGCTCAGACGCGAGCGGCCGATGAGCCCATCGTCGGTCCTATCGCGAAGGTGCAGGACTTCGTTCTGTAGAAGCCGGCGAGTGCCGCCCCGGCCGTCCGTCACGTCATAGGCGAGCCGACCGCTGGACGGGTATTGGACCGTCACCATGCCCCAAGGTATGAAGCGGAAGCCAGTGAGCTGCCCGCGATCGGAGCGAACGATTTCGGCTAGTCCGTTGCCGGTCAACAGCATCGAGACGACCAGATGTTCGAGGAAGTCGGGCCATCCCATCTGTTCGTTGACTCCTACGCGCGTGATGCGGCGTAGCGGGTGCGTCATGGCCTCAAGCCGATTGTCGCCTTCGCGGCGATATACGAGAGCCGGAATGCTCGCGAGCGAGCTGGCGATGACGGTCGAACATGCGAACACTGCCGAGAGGCTTTCGGCAGCGTGTGCCGACATAGCCCCCGGCCATCCGATACCTGGGGCGATAGCTGCCCATGACGGGTCCGTTGCATCGTTCCGCTTTTCGAAGCCGGCCCAGCCGGCGATACGATCCATCACGCCCATGCGCCAAGCTCCGCGAGAATGAGACGACGACGCCGGCCGTCCTGTCCAGCGTCACGCGCGCGGAGCGCCAGCGACGTGTCAGGATATGCCGGCCATGCCGAAATGATGCTGATTTCCTTGAGCCCGATCGTTTGAAGCGTGCGGCGTTCTCCCACCCAGCTTTCGCCGCCTTTGGGTACGAGGAACCCGAAGGACATGCCGCCAAGGTCGTTCCGTTCCGCCAGCGCGAGCGCATCACGGCCGGCAGCGGTGTCAGGAAGGTCGAGGGAGAACGCCAAGCCGCGCGTATCCTCCGACAGCCGCAAGGTGCCGGAGCGCGTGCGCCCCAGCACCTTGCCGGTGTCGTGATCGAGTAGCGCCAGCACGTCGCCGGCCAACGCCGACCGGAATGCACCTGGCAGGATCGTCTCGATAAACGAGCCGATCCGTGCCTCGGAGTTGAACGTGGCGGCATAGCCCTCAAGCCGGCGACCATTGGTCCGCAGCTCGGTTGCCTGCCGGCGTTCGAGGGTGCCGCCCGTCATCGTCAGGCGACCTTGATGCCGCTGGCCTTGACGAAGCTGGCGGGACGGCGAACGCCGAAGTCCACCGTCGCCATAGCGCGGATCAAGATGTTCCCCTTGCTGTAAGCCGTCTCGGCATACGGGTTTACGAGAATATCGAGCTGCGACCAGATGCCGATCAGGAAGTCGGCCCAGTCGCCATAGACGAGGCCGTGCTCGTCGTTCGTCGCACCAAGCACGTTCGGTACCTGATTGGAGAAGCGCGCCAGCTCGTTGTGGAACGTCTCGGTCAGAGGGATCGCCCGCTCGTTGGCATCCCGCAGCTTTGACGCGTCGGCCTTCACCCCGTTGGTCCCGAGGAAGCTGCGCGTCGTGCCGATGTTCGCGAGGTCGGCCGCTGCAATCATGTTGGCGGTCGTCGTGAACAGGTCGGTCGAAAACGGCACTGCGTCGATATCCGGATCGTAGAGGATGCCGCGCGGCTCGGCTCCGATGCCCTTGCCTGTGATGGCGGCGCGGTCGATCTCGAGAGCAAGGTTGCGCGACAGCATTGCTCGCAGGATCGCGTCCGCAGCCGGGTTCGCCTGCATGATGAGCTGGCGGCTGATTTCGGCGATTGCTCCGACGTGGTGTGGTTCAAGGCTAAGGCTATCGAACGTGGCGTTGCCGGTCGGCAGCGCTTCGTTCTCGTTCACCCAGCCGACGTTCGGGCTTCCCGTCTCGCGCGGGATGATAACGTTGCCGGAAAGGCCGGTCAGCACGGTTGCGCCCATCGTCTGCATGACGGTGGAGGCCGTGAGGGCCGACGTGAACAGTTCGGGGCGGAAGTCGTCGGGGACGATCGCGGCGCTGTTGGCCGTCACTTGTACGGCGCGCGTCTCGAAATATTCGAGCGGTACGCGGATGCCCTGCGCGGTCTGGCCCGAGCGCCGCGCGAGCTCCTGTTCGATTTCCCGTTCGCGGCCGGCGTCGATCAGCGGATCCAGCGAAGCGGCGATGCGGCGGGCAAGGCTATAGCGCCGAAATTCGGGAGTGTGCTCCTGATTGAGCGTCGTGCCGGGGTCGGCGCGGTCGGCTGCGTCGAGCGCGCGGGCGCGGGCGATCTGGCCGTCCAGTGCGCGCAGCTCGGTTTCAGCCGTGGTGAACGCTTCGCCTTCGTCGGCGGTGTGTGCGGTCGTCATGCGAGCGACGATCGCCGTCCGCTTTTCGAGAAGGTCTGCCAGCTTGAACATTATTCAGTCCTCAAATTGGCCGGGGCGCTATGCCCCGGCGCGGTGATTGCCGTCTGTCTCGCGACGATGGTGGGAGCCGTCAGTCTCACGACGATGGGTGTTCGTGCGATGTTGTCGGATTGTGCCTTTTCATGCGCGCTTGCGGACGCGTCCGCCCCAGGCATCCGACTTCCCGTTTTTGGCCTCATCGCGGAGGCCTCAATGCGTGGGGCGGAATCCATTTACTCGCCGTCTTCGCCGAGCATCTTTTCAACAGATGCTTCATCCCAAGCGGGATGGTCGACCGGGCGCAGGAAGCCTTGGCAGACGCCGCGCACATAATGATCGATGTTGTTAAGAAACACGATCGTCGGGGCGGCGCGAACCGGATATCCGGTGGCGAAAAGGTCGGAAAACTCGAATGGCAGCGTGCCGGCTTGCCGGTTCACACTGACGACACGCGCTTCCGCGCCATGCGAATGAATTAAAAATGTCCAAGCGGGATCGGCAAAGAGCCCGGCCGGCTCCCTCACCAGTTCCGGCGCTGGTTCGTTCGCCCAAACTGCGGGGCGATCGAACGCGCCGATATGGACCCAGTTGATCGCAGCGGTATACGCGTCTTTCACGGTCACGCCCTTGGCGATCAGCCGCGCGGCAGCAGCAATATGCAGAGCGGTACGAAGCGAAAAACGATGCGCGAGGCCGTTGCCTTCTGCCTTGTCGTTCGAGGTCTTGCCGTCGTCCCAAAGGCGGAGGTCATCGCCGTAGCGGACAATCCATTGGCGAAGTGTGGCGGGAGCAACCAGCGCTGCCTGCGCTACAACGACGAGTGGGAACAACGGGGTGTCCCAGTTTTCCAGCTTCGTGAGGTCCGTCATTTCCATTCCTTAGACAGGTGTTGAAGGCTGTATGCTTCGACGCCTGTCCATAGTCAACTGTCTAAGGTTAGCCATCAGTTCGTGGTTTCACGCCCAGCGTTCGAGCTGTCCCAGTACCTGTTCGACCAGCTTGTCCCCTAGGTCGGTGCCATTCATTTCCAGTGCGTAGCGCAGCTTTGCGGCAAGTCCCTTCCCGGTACGGGCCGGGATCCACGCAAGGCGATGCTCGGCTGCATGTGACCTTGCTAGCCACGCCTCGTGGCCCACCTCGTCCTCATCGGACATGATGCACTCGGTGTCGATCTGCCGGCACACTTGGACAGCGCGGAACGCTGCATCTTCCTCATGTAAGCTGAGAAGTAGTTGTTTGATTTCCTGCATTCGTCCGTCGGCAAGTTCCGCCAGCATTGGTTCGGCCGAATTTTCTTGGCCGGCGCGTACAGTGAGTTGGAGTAAGCAATGACCGTCCAATCGTGCGCCACAACCCAAGCGGTGCCAACGATCGAGCCATCTGCCAGCCGACCATTCGGGAGCAACACAAGCGATCGCCGGGACACTCACGGTCGCGATCGTCAGCGCGGCTGCTGTGAAGCCCATAAACGAGCGACGGCTGGGTGTGGGAATATTAGAAATATTTTCCGGTGACGTGCCGGTATATGCGCCGCTATGGGCGTAAGTAGCCTGTTGCATGGACTAAGCCTCCTGCGATGGGTCAGAGCCGGTGCGGTCGTTGGTAGCTTCCGTCCGGCTCGCTTTGGTGTTATCGCCAATGCATGGCCCGGTCAATTCGAGTTTACACGAAAACGCAACGCCCAGAGGCTCCCGGCGTTATGGTTGGGGTTCGACTCCAACCTGAACAGCTGGCCGCACTGGACATATGGATTGCGGGGCAAGCATCCTCGCCCTCGCGGCCGGAGGCTATCCGTCAACTTTTAGCCGGAGTTTTAAATGGCAAACTTTGAAGAACTGGCTCGGATCGCGCGTGAGAAATCGAATGGAATCGTTGCCGCCGCAGATCACGCTCGAAAGGTAAAGGAGGAGGCGGAAGCAAATCGACTTGAAAACGCGGAGCGCGTGCTTCACGAGCACGTAGTGCCTATTCTTAATCAGGCGAAGGAAGCATTCGCTGCTGACGGCATTAAAGTTAATATTGAAGAAGCTGAATCTTTTAAGATTGAGCCGGGCCGGCTAGGTAATTCAATAAAGATAAGAATTGTTACTTTTCATTGCTTCTCTCGGTTAGAGGGCCACCCATCGGGTATGCAATCCGTTATGGGCGCCAAGTACGTGTTTGAGCATGATGGAACGACAATAACAACTAAGCGCTATGGCGCGTCAATATCCGACAAGACTTTTCAGGGTGGTACGTTTCCTGACTTCGTGGCCCCGATCGTGATGGAGGCTCTAGATTCGTACTACGAACAAAAGCGGATCCGAGGCTAGATCCACATAATACCGTCACCTCTATAAATTTCCGGGCTTTCGTCTTTCCCTGCTAAACTGCATGCCATGATGGCCGCAACTATGCCGTCGATACGATCGAACGACTTATCTTTCATCGGTTTGCGGTTGCCGGCCGGATCGGGCTTCACCACCACGTTGCCGGCCTGCCATTTAAGGATAGGTGAGCCGTTGTGCTGCATTCGCTTTTCTAACACCGCCCGTTCGAAGGTGTCGATCGCAGCTGCATAGGAACGAAACCCCGGAACGAACTCGGATAGCGGAAGCTCAATGCCTTCATCGTTGAGCAGCTTCTGCAAATCCTCGAATCGCCAGCGATCGAAGGCGATCCCCTGCACGTCGTACATCGATCTGATATCCGCGAGCCGGAGGGCGATGGCGAGACGGTCGGTTGCGCGACCTGGCGTAGTTTCAATCCAGCCATCCGCCGCCCACTGATCGTAGGGGACTCGGTCCCGTTCAGACCGCTCGCGCATCGTGTCTTCCGGAACGAAATGCCACACGAGCAGCTTTCCGGAGTCGGGAAACCACAGTGCCAATGCCGTGAGATCACGGGTACTGGACAAGTCGAGGCCGCCGAAACAGCGCTGTCCCTCGAGCTCGCCCGGATCGAACGGAGTGCCATTCGCCATCCAGTCGACAGGGTTGAGGAACGCCGCCTCGCCATCAATCCGTTGGTTTAGATTAAGCAGCCGAAAAGCTGGCTCAAACGACTGTGAGCGCATAGCCATCGCGGCTGAGTCCGCGAACTCATCCTCGTTGAGGAACGCGCCCAGCGCCGGGTTTGCGGCCGCCCATGCAGAACGATCGTCGAGACGGCAGTCAGCCGGCGCGGCATGCAACTGCGTGTAGAAACTTGGTGCTGGTTCCGCGTCGAGGATCTGCGACCAAAAATGAAAATCGTCGCGGGCCTGTGTCGATATCGTCACGCCAAGCGCATTTCGGCGTTTCGCCATGCCGGTTTTCAGATTGTCCCACAGCTCGCGCGACCGCCACTGGGCAACTTCGTCGGCAACCCAAAACGATGGAGCGAGGCCGTGAGCCTTACGGGCATCCGAGGTGAGCGCCCGCCAGATCGAACGCGTTTCCTCGTCGGTGATTTCCTTATGCCAGTCGCGGATATTTACCCGCGCCGCCATCCACGGCACCGCCTCGATGTATGCACGGGTCATATTGTACAGCACGCCGGCTTGCTCGCGATCGAGTGCCGCTGCGTAGCATTCGCCATAGGGTTCGCGCATCGGTCCGAGGAGGTGCGCCAGCGACAGGCCCGCGAGGAGCGCAGACTTGCCGTTGCCTCGCCCGACTGAAAGACCAGCGAGGCGCACGATGCGGTTGCCGTCCGGCCGCAGGGGTTCGTACGTGCCGCGCACGAATTGCTCTTGGAACTCAATCAGCTCCAACTTTTCACCGGCCCGCAAGCCTGAGACGATCGGAAGGTCGCGCAGGAACGCCAGCACTTGCTCCACTTGAGGCATGCCCTCCTTTTCCCACGGATGACTGAGGACAGCGGCGCGCGGAGGCTGAAACCCCGCGAAAAGGGTGTCATCCCACACCGCCTGGGGAACCGGCGCGCCAACTGACGCGGCCCTCAATCGTCCCGCGCCGGGGCCGCGCTTACCCATCTGTTAAATCCCTAACTAATTGAGAATGAAGGTAGACCATCGGTCTTGTCTGGTCAGCTGCGAGCGATTTTTCGTGCCACGGATGGGTGGGATCGAGCGGCGTTCCGTCTGGCTTGCAGCCCCGGCGCGGCTTGCTCGTCCGGACCGGGCCGGCCTCCGTTCCTCGGGCGGTCTTCGCGCCGTGGCATGGCGGGCAATAGCTCGCCAGTCCGTCATGGCCGGGGAACGGCGGGCCTCCATCTGCGATGGCCGTGATGTGATCGACGGTGTTGGCAACGGTCAGCACGTTGCGCGCCTCGCATCCGACACAGAACGGGGACAGCGACAGGTGGGCAAGACGCAAGCGCTTCCAATTTGCGGTGTTGTAGGGCCAATCAGCCATGCCGCCCACCTTCCTTCACATCATGGGCCAGCGTGCGAAGCGCGCGTTCAATCTCGCTGCGTTCTTCGAAGTACCGTTCGGGGTTGTTCCAGTCGGGCCGCAAGCGTCCGACTCGCTTGGAGATGGCCGTGAGGCGAGCAGCAGGGGTCACTCGCCTTCCCCCCAGATTGTGTCACTTAAATCAGAAGGCGCGGCGGGCGACCAGCCCGCCTCTTTATACGTAGTATAAAGGGGGTTAGCGCAGCGCGGGTCGGCGCGCTGCTCAACGAGAGGAGCCGCTTGGGGTTGGCGCGGGGTCGGCGCAGGGGTTGGCGCGGGGGTTAGCGCGGGGGTTGGCGCACTTTCACCGGGTTGGCGCGCGAGCTTCATGCCCCGCTTCCAGTGGCGGTTTTCGCCCTTCCAAAGCTCTTGATCGAGTAAGACCGTGCCATTGTGGATTAGCCTTTCCATTGCTCGTTCGAAGGCGGCTTGCCCCGTCGCTTTCGCCTCAATCATCTGCGAGAATATGCGCGGCGCGTAGTTGATGCCGGTGACATGAGAGACAGCGCGGCGGGTTTCCGTGCAGCGCGTCAGGCAGCGTAGGAAAGCGTCATTGACGGCATTCTCTTGGGCTACCGCTGCGATCTCCGCATGGACGCCGGGGGCAAGGTCGGCTTCCTGTACGAACGCCCATTGATGCCACCGGAAGGCCAGTGTCTCGCCGTTGCGGGCGTAATTGGCCTTCACTCGCGACAGTTGCCGTGCATCGGGGTCCAGCGCCTCTCCATCGGCGTCCCGGGGGCAGTCTAGGAAAATGCGGGATCGCACCTGATTTTCCCAAGCCGTCGAGCCTGAGAAGTTATCGCCCGCCTTGTTCGGGTGCCCGATAAACAGCACGGATGCGTCAGCATCGGCCGCGAGGCGATTAAGCAAACTACAGAACGCTGCCACCTGATTGCGGATGTTCTCGTTGCCGGCGAATAGGTGCGCGACGTTATCGAGCGCGACGAAGCCCGCGCCCGTCTGCATCACGGTCGCATGCAGCATGGCCCACGCCTCGGTAGTTCCCATGCGGCCTTGGACATCGAACACGGCCAGCTCGTTGCCGATCGCGCCCGCCAGCGACACAAGATGCAGCTTTCCAGATAGCTCTCGCGGCTCGACATTCATCGCCGCGCAGATTGCCGACTGGCGGCGATGCAGCTCGTCGGCATCATCCTCGCACGTCAGATAGATCGCGTTGGCCTGCCGTGTCTCCACGCCCAGGAACGGTCGGCCGAGTGCGATGCACGTCGCGAGCTGTTGCGCCATCAAGGATTTGCCGGCGCTGCCCGCTCCCGTCAGATAGGTCGCCTGCCGTGCCGGTATCCATTCGTGCAACGTCCACGCGCGAGGCGGGGCTGGCTGCCCCTGCCAAGAACTAGGATCGATCAACGCGAACATCGGCGCGCGTTCGGGCTGCACTACCTGGGGGCGGTCAATCGCATCATCCGTGAGCACGCGCAAATCGTCGGCCGTGCCGTGCCAATCGATGATATCGCCCTTTGGGGGCAAGTCTGGCAGCGGAAGAATAACGGGCCGTCCGCGTGCCGCCTCGATGCTCTTCGCTGCACGATCCGCGAAGCCGCGTCCCTCATCGTCGTTGTCGGGGAGGATGACGACGGTTCGGCCGGCGAGACTCTGTGCGTATGCGTCACGCCAGCCTTTTGCTCCGAACGCGATCGCGGTCGCGACGAAGCCCCATTGCGCGAGCTTGTCGGCTTTTCGTTCGCCCTCGGTCAGATAGACGAAAGCGTGCGGATCGGCGTTTAGAATATCGGGCAAGCGATAGAGGATGCGAGGCGCGGCCTTATCAAGGCCATTGATCCAGCCGCCACGACCGTCGGGACGTTGCGCGCGGAATTGCTTGCGCTCGCCCGGTTTCTCGATCCGCACGGTTCGATAGGCAACAGTGCCATTGGCATCGACATACTCATAACAGCCGGTTTGCTGCCACTTGCCGCCGTGAGGCCGCTCGCGTTCGGGTAGTAGCCCGAGCTGGCGGCACTCGTCTTTCAGACCCTTCCACGCGTCATCGTCGCCGTTGTGGCAATGGAACACGACGCCGCCACCGTCAGCGTCCTTGACAGTCATGCCGCGATCGGACGGGCTATGTCCCGGCGTCGGGAACGCACCTTGGTGGCCCTGCCAGTCGCCACCGTAATGGCGGGTAATATTTTGAGCTGGAGTCACAGAATGACGCCGGAAAGGTTAGTCATTCCCGTTTTTGCACGGAGGGGGGTTTTCGAGAACGTCGAGCAGTTAGCCAGTCTAAGCCATTGAAAACAAACGGCGCAGACTATCCTCACGGGGCATCCAGCGCTCTATCCTTTGACACCGAAACCGGACCTCTGTGACAGGAGTACGCCTTGGGCGTGCTTCCCCTTGTTGGCTCGAGATCGCCGCGTTTCTCTGGGATGTGGGGCTGAGATGGCTGGTAAGAGGTAAAGTCGCTGGGATGAAATGCGCGCTTCGCCCCGAGAGAGATTCCTACAAGATCATATGCGGCGGATTAGGGAGCTGTGCGCCTAAGACCCATAACCGGTCGTTCATAGCACCCTGCGCACTTCCCAACTTCAGACATTCATTCATGTCTGTAACAGAGGCGATGCCGCCGACATTCCCTCGCCTTCAACGGACTGCTCGCTGCATTTTGCAAGCAATCTGACGCGCGTTTCGGTTGACCGGATCAACCTCTGTTAGCTTGGCGTCCAATGCCGCAAATCCAGATAGACAGCTGCCATTCGACGTGTATTGTTTGAGCACCACACCAAGGAGACCTGCTGCATGCTGCTACCCATACTCGCTGCGGCAGTAACGCCTGCTGTCACCGCTGCACCACAGCAACCTGTCCAAGTGATGGTGCTGGGTAGCTATCATTTCGGCAACCCTGGTCGTGACAAGGTGAATGCCC
>Ga0308164_10004380_pt1 | contig 11979 bp, 12 predicted proteins | sample PhyTR2_FD_201031 | JGI IMG/M metagenome (GOLD analysis project Ga0308164, IMG submission 201031) | Phyllosphere microbial communities from UC Gill Tract Community Farm, Albany, California, United States - DLSLT.R2 | ecosystem: Host-associated > Plants > Phyllosphere > Unclassified | place: USA... | reverse complement strand
TTGCAGGAAATCATGAATCAGGTGCTGGCCGAGGTCGGGATATCCTTTCAATATCCATATCAATATCAAACTAGGGCCCGGTCCACGACGTGGTTCGCGCACGAGCGCGGCTTCGGCCTGCGTCGCTATGCGACGGGGCGTGAGGTCTACATCGTCCAGACCCGCATGGTAGGTCGCCTTCGCACCGCCACGATCGCACCTACTACGATCATCACGCAGCGTCAGGCGCTGACGGTCGCACGCCGCGTGATCGCCTATGCGCAGGTCGGTCACGATCCAGCGACCGATCGCAAACGCATCCGCTCGGCACCACGTTTTGATGACTTCCTCGATGAGTATTGGCGGCGCTGGTCACCTCAGTGGAAAGCCACCACCCTCGCCACGTACGAAACTTACCGGCAACTCTATTTAGACGACGTATTTCCCAGTATTTTTATTGACGAACTGAACGAGGGTCACGTCACCAAGTGGTTCGCCTCGCTTAACAACGAGACCGGACCGGGGGCCGCCAACCGCTGTCTGACGATCCTCGCCAACATGCTTACCAAGGCGGAGAGCTGGGGCTACCGTCTAGAGAACACCAATCCCTGCCGGCCTGTCCGGCCCAATCGAAAGCGCCGATGCGAGCGGTTTCTGTCACACGCGGAATTGGCGCGGTTGGGGAAGGTGCTGGCGGAGGATCGAACCGGCGAGGACAGGCTCAAGGCGGTGATGGCGTCGGCGATTACCCTCTTGCTGTTGACGGGGTGTCGTTCGGGGGAGGTGGCCGGCCTGCAATGGTCGGACGTCAAGGGCAACCGGCTGAAGCTGCGCGATAGCAAGACGGGGCCGCGCACCGTTTGGTTGGGTGATCAGGCCCGGGCAGTGATCGCCGCCATACCCCGGCAGCGGGGCGTGGCGTGGCTGTTTTGGAACCCGGTGCTGTGTAAGCCGGTACTGCGCATCGGCAATCACTGGCCGTCGATCCGTAACAGAGCCGGGCTGCTGGGGGTTCGAGTTCATGACCTTCGGCACACGTTCGCGAGTCGCGCGGCAATGAATAGGGAAACGCTGCCGATGATTGGTCGCCTGCTCGGACACCACAACACGCAATCGACCTCGCGTTATGCCCACCTTGATGACAATCATGTCCTCAGTGCAGCGGAACAGATCGGGGCAGCTATGGAGCGAATGATCGCCTAATTCTACCAGCTACTGAAGTATGATTGTATCGCCGATCGAACGGCCGATGAAAAGGTGCCGGGTGGTACCAAAAAGTATGCTGGACCGGCTGGACCCAGATGCGGACATCTGAGCTTGGCGGCATTCCTCTCGAAAGCGGAGGCTCGTTCAGGACCTCTCTCAAGCAGAGCACGCCCTTGCATGCTAAGCATGCGTATATGATAAAAGTTACAGTAAAGTTAGTCGAGTCTACCCTCAGAATAGAGAGTAGCTCATAGGGCTATGATTGCTATTTGCTTCTGCACAGCAGATCGGGTCCGCCGTAGAACTGCTGCTTATGTGATAAACAATTGCGACACTGCATGAGACAGCGCCGTAGGGAGATCGTCTGAACAACTGCCCTTGCATCCGAACGTTCACATCAACAACCGCTCCGCAAGGAGCGAACCGCTTCAGCGGTAAGTGTATAGACTGCCTCTCGCCGAGCTCCGCGATTGTGATGATCTATGCGCCAACCTTGATAGTGCCGACGGACCAGGCCGGCACGAACCAATTCGGATACAGCGCGGCTAACGTTGCAGCGCCCGGACGCCCGCACTCGCAACCGTACCGCCCGGTCAATGGCGTCAGCCGCTGCCTTAGAGTCCTTGGGGAGACCCGCCTGGCCTTCCAACTCGACCCGTACCCGCTCTGTAAGCGCAATCCGGCGGGGGTCGCGCTGAGCCATCGGCGATAGCGCGTCGCATAGCCAATCTCGGAGACGTACCGCTTTACCCTCTTCGATGACATAAGGTCCTGCTTCTCCGCTTTCGCCAGCGGCTCGAGCTATCAGGTTCAGGACCATAAACGCGTAGCGGGGTCGGCTCGATGTCGTCGCAAGTCTTTCAATGACAGACGGCATGTCGCTTGGCGCATTCTGTTTAGCTTGCGACGGACTAGGCATCGCTAGTTCACCTTCGACGGTGGGGAACAGCTCAGTCTGAATCATGGAACAGGTGAAGCACAAAACAGGAATTCTGTGAATCCCTTATCACCTGCTTCTAGCCACTTCTGTCGCCTGCGACACTTTACCCGCAGGCAAAGTGTCGTTGACGGCATTCCAGTGAATTCAAACCGGCGCAAGTACGATGTCTGGCGAGCCAAGGCATAGTGAGCCGTTGCATTCCCAGTCAAAGGGTCATGAGAAGGGTGCCGGATGGTACCAAGGTCATGGCCACCACGTGGTGCCAAGAACCACGTTAGGCTGGCCGGACAGTCGCTGCTCCTTCACAGGCGAGGCCTTTAGCTTTTCGCCCGCCGGCGTGGGATGATACCCTCATCGGCGATCCGCAATGCAGCGGCCGCTAGTTCCCGGAGCGGCGCTGGATCAACTTCGCCGGAGTCGAGCGGCAGGGCGAGATGAGATGTCCAGTTTCCATATTCGTCCGGAATAACACCGAGATCCGTAAATGCGATCGAACGGCCGCCTTTCTCGCAGCTGACCTTCAAGCGCAGGCCTGACGAAGGCAGAGCTCCCAGGCTGGCATAGAAGGTGGACGATCGGCTGGTGCAGAGCCGACCAAAGCAAAGGCTGCCGTCGTCGGTATCCGAGAGCGAGGCCAGGGTCAGTCCCACGTCGGCCTCGCTCATCATCTGCTCGTCTGGTGTAAGCGCCGTCCAATGGTCGAGAAGCCCACCCCAGACGGCATCCCATAGACCTATCGCGAAGACTGCCCATTCGCTCTCCAACTGGCGAGCCGCGAGTTGAGCTTGGTAGAACGGTTCAAGTTCGCCCCAAGCCATGCCGTCGAGAATTTCATCAGTTGGCAGGTCGATAAATTCTTTAACTGCGCGCCTGATGCCGCCATCGTAAATGAAAGCAATGATACTTTCGGGGATCAACACGTCAACGCCCTCCTACACGCTTCCAGATCTCGCTGAAGAGCGACAGGACGTCCGCGTCTGGTTCGTCGGAAGTGCGCGCTGCCAGTTCATCAGCAGACGTCGCCAGCTCGTAAAGTTCCATTCGGCGTTTTGCTGTCGGTTGAGCGCGATCGTGGTTCGACCAGTTCGTGTCGGCGCAACGACCCAGAGGTGCCGCTGCTCGCGACGGGAGTACCTTTTCCGAAGGCCGGCCTGATACTTGCCGAGTTGCGTGTCGGAAAGTTCGCTTTCTAGCTTTGCCTCAACCACCAGACAGCCGCAGATATCATCGACCGTGCGAAAGTGAATGGCGAGATCGATGCGATCGACGTCATCAGCAGTGATCAGGTCGATATGACCGAGAAGCGGCACCCTTGCCCCGCTGAGTGCCGCGAGCAGTGCCTGGCAACGCTCCAACGTCCGGTCAGGAGCTTCGAGCAGCATCGCGCGTATCGCGCGAGTGATCTGCCACTCCCATAACCGGGGCAACAAGCCTCGATGGTGACGCAGGAAGTGGGTGGGGCGTTCTAAGCCAAAGTCATCTTCAATGGCCTTGCGGCCCGCTCGCCAACGGAGGATGCCAAGCACCATCAATCGCCAGCGATGGATCGAACCGACGCGCGAACCAGGCTAGCCGACTGCGCCGCCAAGACAAGCATTCATGTTCGGCACGACGAATGACGTGCCTAAAACTATCTGACCAAACCGAAATCCGCCCTAGCTTTGGTGTCCTATCCAGAGAAAAGTTGAGTTCCATGAACATCCTTATCGTATCCGCCCATCCCGACCCCGCATCGTTGACTAACGCGCTGAGCGGCGTGTCCGCAGAGCAGCTGCGGGAGGAAGGGCATGACGTGCGGGTCAGCGACCTTTATGCAGCCGGACTGGAATGCCGTGGTTGACCGCGGCGACTTTCCGGCGCTTCCACCATCGGAGCGGCTGCGGGTGGCTGTCGCATCAGGTGAAGCCTACAAGACCCGCACGTTCACTCGCGACCTGATCGATGAACAGGCAAAGCTACTTTGGGCAGACGCCTTGATCCTGGCGTTCCCGCTGTGGTGGTTCTCGATGCCCGCGATCCTCAAGGGCTGGATCGATCGCGTCTATGCCTTCGGCTTCGCGTATGGCGTGGGCGAACATAGCGAACGACGCTGGGGCGATCGTTACGGCGAAGGGCGGCTGGCGGGAAAGCAAGCGATGTTGATCGTCACAGCCGGTGGGTGGGAACCGCATTATGGGCCGCGCGGCGTCAACGGACCGATCGATGACCTACTTTTCCCGATCAACCACGGCGTGCTGTTCTATCCGGGGTACGACGTCCTGCCCCCTTTCGTAACCTATCAGGCCGATCGGATGGACGAAGCCGGGTTCAAGGATACGTCGGACGCTCTCCGCGATCGGATGCGCACCTTGTTTACCGAGGCGCCGATCCCATACCGTCAGCAGAACGGCGGCGATTACAGCATTCCCGCGAGGGAACTCCGATCCGAAGCCGTCAATCCGGAACTGGTTGGCTTTAGTGCCCACATTCGGCGCAGCTCGTAGGAGACCGCTTGCAGCCTTTGGCCGGCGTCTAGACTACCACCTTTAACTGCCGCGGCGTTTTGCCATGGGCGGCCTGCACGCGCCGGGAAAAATGCGACCGCGACACGTAGCCAGCGGCTTGGGCGGCTTGCGTTACCGAATAGCCCGATGCGCCAAGCAGGGCGCCGGCCGTCGCCATACGAACAGATAGCAGCACCTCACGAAACGAGGTGCCCGCCCCGTTCAACTGGCGGCGGAGTGTGGAGGTGCCGATGCTCAGTGTCGCCGCAACCTCGTCGGCCTGCCAAGCGTGACCCGGATCTGCGCAGATGATCGCTTCGACCTGCTCCTTCCGATCAACTGCGATCAGCATCCCGGCGACAGGTGTTTCACTCAGCAACACCAAGATTGCTAATATGCGGTAACGTGCGAGGGTCGCGCCCACCGCAACACCTAGACCCGTCAGCGCACTGGCGGCATGGCCGAACGCCTCGACAAGCTCCGACGTCAGATCGACGTCGAGCCGGTCCAGAATGGATGCATTCACCGGCACACCGCGCATGGTGTTGCGAAGCGTGTGCCGAAGCATCTCATCCACCGTGATGCAGATCGATTCATACCGGCCGGTCACCGGATCGGGATTGTTGGCCAAATCGAAATCCATTCCGGCCGGAATGACGAACGGGACACCCGCCGCGAATGTCTCGCCAACCTCGCCACGCCAGACCTGCTTGGTGCCGCTGAGCACCACGACCACCACCGGATGCTCCATCCGGGCGCGTGCAATGCGTTCGCGCTCCTGGATGCAATAGCCAAAGACTCGCACGCCGCTGTCCGCGCCGTGCGGTACGCTGCCATAGGTGCCGGCGGGCGCGCCTAGGCCAGCCAGACGGCGCAATAACTGGGTGCGCAGACATTTCTGATCGGCGGTAGCGGTCGGCATAGCAAGGCCATCAACCTGTCATTCGATCGATACAAGGCGCGAGTGAGCGTTTCGGGCGCAAACATGAGCGTCGCCGGTGCATTATGCTTCTCACAAGCGGGCACTCTCCGAGCATTCCTGAGGAGAAGACCATGTACGTTTCCCTATGGCCCCGCCTTCTGGCGGGCAGCATGTCGCTGGCCTTGAGCTCCACGGTCCAAGCCGCTGCCCCAAAGGCGGACGTCATGATCTGGCGCCTGGATTGCGGCCAGATCCAGATGAACGACGCCTCTCCGCTGTCCGACACCGGATCCTATGATGGGCGATCCCGTCGCCTCAGCAATGGTTGCTATCTCATCCGTCACGGCGCGGAGTTGTTGCTGTGGGACGCGGGCTTACCCTCCACGTTGCTCGGCAAACCGATCGATAGCCAGCCGATCAGCCCCACCCTATCGGTTGATCTTCCGACCCAACTGGCGAAGTTGGGTCTCCGGCCAGATGATATTACGCGCCTCGCCCTCAGCCATTATCATTTCGATCATGCCGGTCAGGCGGCGGCTTTTCCCAAAGCCATCTTGCTGATCGGTGCGGCAGACTGGACGGCATTGAGATCCACTCGAAAACCGGCTGGTGCCGAACCGGCGCTCCTTGCGCCATGGTTGACGGGGAAGGGCAAGGTCGATCCGGTCGAAGGAGATCGCGATGTGTTCGGCGATGGCTCGGTGGTCATGCTTGCCATGCCGGGTCATACGCACGGCGCATCGGCGCTTCTCGTGCGATTGGGGCAGGCCGGGCCTGTCATCCTCAGCGGCGATGTCGTTCATCTGGAAGCGCAATGGTCGCTTTCAGCCGTGCCAAGCTGGAACACGCAACGCGCCGACAGCCTGTCGTCGATGGATCGCTTGCAGAAGCTGGCGGCCAACCTCGGTGCCACAATCATCGTCCAGCACGACCCGTCCGACGTGTCCAAGCTCGCCACCTTCCCGGAGGCCTCTCGATAGAGATTGCACATCACCGGGAAGCATTTGCCCTGTTCGATCGTTGCATTTCGGTAAGGGGAATGCCCGATGCGGCTTAACGTTTGGCGGGTTGCGCGGTACAGCGGTTCACAAGGAGACAGCAATGTCGTTTGATCGCCCGTACGTCGCCTCGCCGCTCCGGTATGAAAGCGGCATGCCGTATCGACGCACCGGCCGCAGCGGGCTGAGGCTGCCGGCAATCAGCCTGGGTCTGTGGCAGAACTTCGGCGGAAACGACGTGTTCGAAACGGGGCGGTCCATCCTGCGCCGAGCGTTCGATCGTGGCGTGACCCACTTCGATCTCGCCAACAACTACGGCCCCCCATATGGTTCGGCGGAGGAGAATTTTGGACGTGTCCTCGCAGCTGATTTTGCTGTCCACCGCGACGAACTCATTATCTCGACCAAGGCTGGGTGGGACATGTGGCCCGGCCGGGGCGCCGGCCCATGTGCATATCGTTTCGGACAGCAGCCGAGTCATCGCGTCATGCAACACGATCCGCTTCTGTCCTCGCCATTCCGGAAGCGCAGCCCGCCAGCGGTTTGCGAACAGGTCGCCAATCTCCCGCACGGCACCGCCACGCAGCAGATCAAGGAACAGGGCTTTACGAGACACATGAGCATCGCCGTCGAGAGACTGGACGCTTCCCTTGTCCTGAAGCAGACGCAGCGTCACAGACGGCATTGCCCCCTTCCGTGTAAAGTGCACGCCGCCATAGAAATGGCGCGCGGCGTCCTCTCCCATTATGCAGACCACGTGGCGCAGCATGATGCGGGTACGGAAAGCATCTGTTTCGAGTGTTCGGCAACGATTGCCGACATAGGCGTAACCTTCCCGGAAGAAGGCGCGCGTGTCGTCGATGCCGGGCTGGCGCGGGAGGCTCATGGGATTAGGAGGCGGCGCACCACCATCGTGGTGCGCCGCGTTTGGTTCATGCGGCCGACATTTCGGCGGCGCGGTTTATGCGCGTTTCCGCAATGCGGGTCAGCTTTTCGTCGGTGGCCTTTTCTTCGGCCAGCGTCTCGGCAAGCACCGACGCGCAATCCTCTCGGCCAAGCTCGCGGGCCCAGGCGATCAGGGTGCCGTACTGCGCGATCTCATAATGCTCGACCATCTGAGCGCCAAATGCGAGGGCGGCATCCAGCACCTGTTTGTCATCGGTGTCCGATGCCGTGGCGTTGGCGGCCTTGATGATGCCGTCGATAGCCGGACAGGTCGTCTCTTCGGGCTCGTGACCATGCATGTGGAACACCTGCTCCAACCGCGTGCGCTGGTTCTCCGTTTCGCGAAGGTGTTGCTCGAAGCCACTGCGCAGCTCCGCATTGGTCGCCATCTCTATCATCTTTGGCAGCGTCTCGGTGATCTGCCGCTCGGCGTAGTAGATTATCTTGAGTCCATGGACGAACAGATCGTCTAGGGTATGCGTAGTGCTACCGAAAATGCTCATGGGAATGCGTCCTCTCGCAAGAGTGAGTGGCCTATCGCCAGGTATGTTGGGGGAAACTCGTCAAATCAATGTATGTTGCGCGGATTAGCGGTGTGATGAGCTAAAAATACGACATGAATAGACTGAACTGAATAGATGGCACTTAGATGGGGTGCAGTAAACTCCGGAGACGAATCAAATCTCAGCCTAAGTTATAAATTTAGGTTAACTTAAAATAGATATTGGTCGATAGATGGAACCTGCTGCCGACAGCGGTAATTCATACTGACAAACTCCAGTCAAAGGTTTGGCAGAAATGAAAGCAGTAGTCTGGCGCGGCGTGGGTGACATCCGCCTCGACAATGTGCCCGAACCCACCATCGAAAAGCCTACGGACGCGATCGTTCGGCTCACCGCCAGCGCTATCTGCGGTACCGACCTGCACTTCGTGCGTGGTACTTTCAGCGGCATGAAGAAAGGCCAGGTGCTCGGCCACGAAGGCGTTGGCATCGTCGAAGCGGTCGGGGCCGAGGTGAAGACGATCCGGGTCGGCCAGCGAGTTATCATCCCGTCGACCGTCGGCTGCGGCCATTGCCAGTTCTGCAACAACGGATTCTTTTCTCAATGTGACAACGCTAACCCGATGGGCAAGCGCGCGGGCACCGTGTTTTTCGGCGGACCGGAGGCTGCAGGCAATTTGAAGGGCCTGCAGGCGGAGAAAGCGCGCACGCCTTGGGCAGATACGAACCTCGTTCCCGTGCCGGACGAGATTAGCGACGATCAAGCGATCATGCTCAGCGACATCTTGCCGACCGGCTGGTTCGGCGCCGATCTGGCCGAGATAGAGCCGGGAGACCACGTCCTCGTTTTCGGTTGCGGCCCGGTCGGTCAGATGGCGATTGCGTCGGCGATTGTGATGGGCGGCAAGGTGATCGCGGTCGACCGCTTGCCCGACCGGCTGGACATGGCCCGACGCCAAGGAGCGCAGGTGATCAATTTCGATGAGGTCGACGTGCCCGATGCGGTGCTGAAACTGACCGATGGCGACGGCGCGCGGCGTGTGATCGACGCGGTCGGGGTCGACGCGCAGCACGCACATGCCGGCCCGGACGCACCTGGCCTGCTCGGCAAGGCCAAGGAAGCGGTCGAGCAGTACGTCATCGAGCCGATGGCCAACAAGCACGGGTCGCACTTCGTCGCCGGCGACAATCCCAGCCAGGCGATCGATTGGGCGGTCGAGTGCGTCGCCAAGGGCGGGACGATCTCGATCATCGGCGTCTATCCGCCGACGGACCGCATGTTCCCGATCGGCATGGCGATGAACAAGAACGTCACCGTCCGCATGGGGAACTGCAACCACCGCCGCTATTACGACGTGCTGCTCGATCACGTTCGTTCGGGCAGGCTCGATCCGGTCAAGATCCTGACCCAGACTGAGCCGATGACCGGCGCGATCGACGCTTACAAAGCGTTCGACGAGCGCCAGCCCGGCTGGATCAAGGTCGAGCTGGAACCCGCCACGTGACCGCGCCCTCGGCTTGGCGCAGGGACGCTGCGGGCCAGGCGGCGCGTTACGGTTTCGGCGTCTTTTTCGACAAAGGCGGCGTGCTTGCCGTGTACTGGCCACGGGTGACCACTGCTGCCAGTCCACCGTTTGGCCTTGCCACTTCGGCGCTGACTGACGAAGGCGCCGTGCCGCTCCCCAGCCTACGCGACGTGTCGTCGAAAGCGCGCGCATCGACATGCGCCTATTTTGCCGCACCCCACCTCGTCTTCGGCACCGTTGCCGAAGCGACGCGACGGCTGGCACGATCCACCTTGTGACGAGCGCCACACGCGAGAGGACCTGACCCATGCGCATTACCGCGGCCGTGATGGAAAAGGCGGACGGGACTCTGACCCGTCGCCGCATCGAGTTGGAGGAAGTCGAACTCGACGTGCCTTATGACGACGAGGTGCTGATCCGCATCTCAAGTTGCGGCGTGTGCGGTACCGATCGCGGCGCGATCCATGGACTTGAGCCCTACCCCACGCCCGGTGTGCTCGGCCACGAAGGTTGCGGCATCGTCGAGGCGACTGGACGAGACGTGAGGGCGTTCAAGCCCGGCGACCGGGTGATGATCGGCTTTCCCTTCTGCGGCGAGTGCCGCAGCTGCCGTTGCGGGCAGCCGCGCTATTGCGAGAAGGGTCAAGGACTCGTCTTCTCAGGCTACCGGCTCGATGGCACGGGCGGGATGACGCGGCTTAACGGTGAGAAGCTCGCCGGGCGCTTCTTCCAACAGTCCTCATGGGCGTCGCACACCGTGGCGCTCGAGCGCCAACTTGCCCGCGTGCCCGACGGCATCGATCTCGACACCACCGGTCCCTACGGGTGCAGCATCTCGACAGGCGCCGGCACCATTCTGAATGAGCTGAAGCCACTGCCGGGCAGCAGCATCGCCATTTTCGGCGCAGGCAATGTCGGGCTTGCCGCGATTATGGCTGCGCGATTGACGGGCGCGACCCGGATTATTGCCGTCGACAAGGAGCCGCAGCGCCTCGCGCTGGCGCGTGAGCTCGGCGCTACCCACAGCCTCCAACACGGAGCGGATACGGTCGCCGAGCTGAAGGAGCTGACCGGCGACCGGCTCGATTACAGCATCGAGGCAACAGACGGGTCAAACCTGGTCGCAGAAGCCATCACCGCCCTCGGCACGCTTGGCACCTGCGCCATGGTCGGCGGTGCCAAGATGACTGCCAGCGTCAAGTTCAACCACCCCGACGTATTGATGCATGGCAAGCGGGTGATCGGCGTGATGGGCGGCGGTGGGCAGACGCCGATGTTCTTGGAAAGCCTGATGGAGCTGCAGCGGCAGGGGCGCTTTCCGGTGGAGAAGCTCATGAAGACCTACGCCTTTGCCGACGTGAACAAGGCGATTGACGACAGCGACGCTGGCACGACGATCAAGCCCATCCTGAAGATGCCCGGCTAGGACTATGCCCATGGACATCACGCTGAACGTCAATGGACACACCCACCAGCTCGGTGTCGATCCCCGCCTCATGCTGCTCGACGCCTTACGCGAGGTGCTGGGGCTGACCGGCACCAAGAAGGGGTGCGACCAGGGCCAGTGTGGCGCGTGCACCGTGCTGATCGACGGGCAACGCGTGCTGTCCTGCTTCACGCTTGCCGCGCTTGCCCAGGGCGAGATCACCACGATCGAGGGGCTGTCCGGCGAGGGCGAGCCGTTGCACCCGATGCAGGCGGCGTTCGTCGAGCAGGACGCCTATCAATGTGGATACTGCACCCCAAGCCAGATCATGTCCGCCATCGCCTGCGTGCGCGAAGGCCATGCGAACAGCGATGGCGAGATCCGCGAGTATATGAGCGGCAACCTTTGCCGCTGCGCTGCCTATCCCAAGATAGTCGCGGCGGTGAAGCAGGCCGCACCCCAACTGGCGGAGCAGGGCTGATGCGCGAATTCGTTCTGGAACGTGCCGCCAGCTCGGTCGAGGCGATCGGACTTGGCGTGGCGCCAACGTCCGCCGATTCACATGTCCGCAGTTCCACCCAGTATCTCGCTGGCGGCACCACGCTGTTCGACTTGATGAAGCTGCAGGTGATGACGCCGGATCGGCTGATCGACATCTCCGGTTTGCGGGATGAGCATGGCCGTATCGTCGATCTGGAGGACGGGCTTTGGCTTGGCGCGCTCGTGCGCATGAGCCAGGCGGAGAACGACATCTCGGTGCGGCAGGATTACCCGATGATCCGTGACGCTCTGTGGCAGGCCGCCAGCCCGCAACTCCGCAACATGGCGACGCTTGGCGGCAACGTGCTCCAGCGCACCCGCTGCAACTACTTTCGCGATACGAGCTACCACGCCTGCAACAAGCGCGAACCCGGCACCGGCTGCTCGGCGATGGAGGGCTGCAACCGGCGGCTCGCGGTGCTCGGCACAAGTGACGCATGCATCGCCAACTATCCCGGCGATCTCGCGGTTGCGCTGGTGGCGCTCGGCGCGGAGGTGCAGCTGCTCTCGGT
>Ga0308164_10004378_pt1 | contig 11981 bp, 11 predicted proteins | sample PhyTR2_FD_201031 | JGI IMG/M metagenome (GOLD analysis project Ga0308164, IMG submission 201031) | Phyllosphere microbial communities from UC Gill Tract Community Farm, Albany, California, United States - DLSLT.R2 | ecosystem: Host-associated > Plants > Phyllosphere > Unclassified | place: USA... | reverse complement strand
ATCGAGCACCGGTTGACCAAGCCGAACCACCCTTGGACCAATGGTCAGGTCGAGCGGATGAACCGCACCATCAAGGAAGCGACCGTCAAACGCTTCCACTACGAGAGCCATGACCAGCTACGGACGCACCTCGCTGACTTCATGGCTGCCTATAACTTTGCCCGCCGGCTCAAGACGCTCAGCGGACTCACACCCTACGAATACATCGCCAAAATCTGGACGTCAGAGCCGGATAGGTTCATCGTCAATCCGATCCACCAGATGCCGGGACTAAACACCTAGGCATTATCGTAGCGCAATTATGCCCTCAGCCTACCAACTCGCGATAAACATTCAGGGTTAGCTCCGCCATCACCGGCACCGTCAGATCGGCGATATCGGCGTTGGCGGCAGCGCGGTAATGCTCAAGTCTAGACGGGTCGTTTACCAAGGACAGCAGCGCCTCTGCCATGGCGCCGGGATCGGCAGGAGGCACCAGCAGGCCATGCTTGCTGCCGCCTACCGCCTCGGGCAGGCCATCGACATCGGTGGTAACCAGCGCGCAGCCCATCTCGCGTGCTTCGGAGACCACTAGCCCGAATGGCTCGCGCAGCGACGCCAGCACGAAAATATCGGCGGTTGCAAGCACCTCGCGCGGATCGTCGAGATGGCCGGTGAATCGAATTGCGTCACCGGCGCCGCAATCCGCTGCGCGCTGTTCATACGCCGCGCGATATGGTCCCTCGCCGACGATATAAAGATGCACTGCAGGGCATTGGCGATGAACCATAGCAAACGCATCGATCAGGTGATCGACTCCCTTGCGCGGGTGCAGACCACATACCGTGGCGATTGCGGGGTGCGACAGGTCACGACGCCGGGCAGGCACTGCCGGGCGCCGGGCGCCGCCGATCGTACCGTTGCGGACAATGCGCAGCTTGCTCTCGGCGGTACCGAAGCCACGCATCTCATCATAGACCGATTTGCTAACCGCGATTACCAGGTCGCCGACCCGCATCAGCGGCGCCTGCTTATCAAACGAATTGTGCACCGTTGTGACGAGCTTGAAGCCGACATAGCGGGCGACGAAGCGCGCAGCCAGCGCTGCCGCGACCATATGCGCGTTGACGATGTCGGGACGCAGGCGGCGCATCACCTGCAAGAGCGACACTGCCATCCTCACCAACCGGATCGGAAAGAAGCCGCCGACATCGGGGACATGAACCTTAGTGACGCCATTGCGCGCGAGCACATCGTCGAAGTCGCCAGCACCAGAAACCATGTAGACGTCATGCCCCAACGCCGCGTGGGCGCAGGCTAGATCGACCGCGACTGCGACATGGCCATTCGCCTTTTGCGTATGGTTCAAGTAATGGACGATCTTCAAGTCACGGCTCCGCAACACCACAGTGTCGGTATCAGGTCACCATGCCGTCGAGGTGCGTTGGTATCGGGCATTCCACTACTCCTCTCGGCAAATATACTAACGATCAAACTACATTTCGAGAATGCGCTCAGGCTTCACTTCACCCTTGAGGCAGTCGGCTAATGCTTGCCAATTACCGGCGATCCGCCCTTTTCGATCTACCCATGGTTCCGGCAGCATCGCCCTAAGATGGTTGGCCACAAAATTACGGAGCAGCAACAACGCGCCCTTGCCGGTCGGCATCGTCCCCTTGCGCATGAGATAGACAATATTGATCACCTGCGAATAGCCGAGTTTACGCCCCGAGGTGCGGCCGCCCTTCGCGCCTTGATGCACCCCGATAAACAGATTACTCTCTCCCATCCGGCCGCGGCGCGCAATGCGGCGCGAAAAATCAATGTCTTCCTGCCAGCCGTAGAGTGGCAACCGTTCGTCGAACTTTTCACCGGTAATCGCCGAGGCCCGGTAGGCCATGTTGCAACCATAAGCGCCCGACACACGCTTAAGTCGTGGCGTACGCCATTGGTGGGTATCGTCGAACGCGTCGATCAACCGCCGCGCATCCTCGTACGGAAGGCCTGCCGAATTGATGCCGTCGGCAAGCAACGTGCCGCTTGCGACGACAAGATCGGGCTGCTCGGCAAACGCCTTGGCAATGCCTTCGAGGCAATAACGCGATGGCACGTAATCGTCGTCAAAGAAGGCCACGATATCCGGCGCGCTGGTCAGCGCCGCCATACCGGCGTTGCGCTGGATGGTGAGGCCGCCAGGTCCAATCACGACCTTGACGGAGGAATCCGAAAATTCTTCGGGCAGATCACCGGCGCGCGCGATCGAATATATGAGCTCGCTCGGTGGCAGGGTCTGCTGGGCACAATGTTCCACCCACCGCGCCGCTTCCACGGGGCGGCCAACCGTAGCGATAATGACAGCTACTTTCATACCCTGCCCTTTAGGATCGAATCGTTACATATTCCATGGGCATGCAGTCCCAAACGCGAGCACGACAACTTCCCCTTCTTGGTGGCCGTCGGTTCGTCAGTCGTTGTCACGTACCTAGCCGGCAACGACGTCTGCCGCGGCTGCGCCAAACACCCGGTCATGGGCGATCTTCACCTGCGCCGCGAACCCTGCCATGAACCGCGCCCGCGTAAAATTCTGCGCTTGGGCGATCGCGGCGGCAGGGTTAAAGCTCGGCAGCCATGCGTCGAAGCGATCCAGCGTCGCTGTCACGGATTCGGCGGTCTGCTCAGCGATATATAGGCCGGTAACGCCATCGACTACCGTCTCGGTGCCTCCGCCACGGCCATAGACCAGGACCGGGCGCCCAGCTGCCTGAGATTCGACCGGGATGATCCCAAAATCTTCCTCGGCAGTGAACACCAGCGCGCGCGCCGTCGCATAAGCCTCGCGCAACTGGTCGAACTTCATTCGTGTCGTGAACCGCACGTTCGGCCCGGCGCGCCTTTTAAGCTCGGCGAGCATGGAGCCGTCGCCGATCACATGGAGCTTGCGTCCTGAGCGGGTGAAGGCGTCAACCGCGATATCAGGACGCTTGTAAGGCACCAACTGCCCGACCCATATGAACTCATCGGTGACGGCATCGCTCTGGTGGAACTGATCGACGTCGACCGGCGGATAGACCACCGTCGCATCGCGGCCCCAGAACTTGCGTATTCGCCGCCGCACAAAATGACTGTTAGCCATGATCAGGTCCGGACGGGTCGCGCTTGCCTGGTCCCAGATCCGGAGGCGAGGCGCGACTTTGGACAGGAACAGCTTGGCGCCGCGGCCACCAGCGCCGACATAAGCGTGATACTGATCCCAGATGTAGCGCATCGGCGAGTGGCAATAGGTCACGTGCACCGCATCAGGACGGGTAATCACGCCCTTGGCGGGCCCCGCCTCGCACGAGATCACCAGATCGTAAGCGCTGAGATCGAGCTCTTCAAGCGCACGCGGCATCAGCGCCAGATACTTCTGGTAATGCTTCTTGGCACCGGGCAGTTTGGCGATGCTGGTAGTGAAGATACGGTGTCGCTTTAGCACCTGCGATAACGCATCATGATCGACGACATGGGTGAAAATATCGGCGCTGGGATATAGCTCACAGATGCGCTCGAGCACGCGCTCGCCACCCCGCATGGTGACCAGCCAATAATGGATGATCGCGACCCGCGGCAGGGCTACTGGAGACGGTGTAATGTTTTCAGGCATCTGGTGGATCAACGCGAGCCGCGGGCGGCGAGCACCGCCGGGATGGTCATCAGCATGATCTTGAGGTTCAATCCGATTGAACGATGGCGCGAATAAGCGACGTCGAGCGCGACGCGCCGGCGATAGGTGGTGTCGCTGCGGCCACTGACCTGCCACAGACCAGTGATCCCAGGCTTAACCCGGCAATAGTCGCCGAACCACCGTCCATAACGGGTAATCTCGGCAACCACAATTGGTCGCGGGCCGACCGCGCTCATGGTGCCGTTAATTAGGTTGAAGAATTGCGGCAGCTCGTCGAAACTGCTTTTGCGCAGGAAGCGACCAAGCGACGTGATACGGGGGTCGTTGCGCAACTTGTGGTCACGCTCCCATTCGAGGCGGGCGGCGGGATCTTCCTCAAGCAACCGGGCGAGCCGCTCCTGCGCGTCCACCACCATGGTGCGAAACTTGAAACAGGCAAAGCTCTTGCCGTCGAAGCCGATCCGCTGCTGCACGAAGAGGATGGGGCCGGGGTTCGACACATAGATTAGGATCGCCAGCGCAATCAGAAGCGGCCCAAAGGCCACCACGGCAACAATCCCAATCGTCAAATCAAGCAGACGAAATAGAGGCTCGCTCTTGCTGCTATGGTTATTAGCAGTAGAGTTTTGCGCAAAGGCCTGCACAGCCGCCATACAAGCCCTTTCTCATTATCCACCAGGTATCAGCAGATGCTACGCCGATTTCACCGCCGACCCCGCCGGCAAGCGATATTCGCTCGCGGATAGCAGAACCGAGATACGCCGATAGCCCCATAAAGATATAGATATCCCTAATTTGGACATTTCGCTGACGCCGGAGCCCCAAGTTTTCGCAGTACTCGCGATCAATGGTCCGATGCGAGCGGTAGATTTGGGCCACGGCTTTGCCGGGTCGGGAACATCGAGCGGCGTGGTTGAGCAGTGGGAGGTGCCATATTAGTGGACCGATCATCCGCGGTGCTGGCCGATCGACTGGAACTGGGGACTCCCGCCATCGACACGGCGGATTGGCTTGAAGAAGGCGCCGCGCTAGCGCGGCCGACGTCTGCCGGTGCGGCCACGGCCGGGGCATTGATCGTCGCCAGAGGCGGCGGTGCCGCGTCGGGCAACGGCACGCCTATTGGCACCGCGGCCAGCAGCGGATCCACTGGCGGCACCTTGGGAATGGCATCATAGCCATAGGTCGCGCGCCCGGGCGGGCGGTAGAAGACATGGTGGCCGATGATGCCGATCTTGGCGAGCTGCGGTGCCCAAGCCGGGAACACCGCCAGCGTATGGTAATGGGTCGCCTGCCCGGCCTCGGCCGAGGTCACGCCGTTGAGCACCGAGGTCGCGACAGCAGTGGCGACTGCCCAGCTCGCCACGCCCGGCACCCGGCGGATCGAGCCGTCGCAAGCGAAGCTGAACTGGCACCCCGTCCGCCGCTCGGCGCCCTGGTAGACGACTTCGCAGATTGTCTTGGGATAGCGCGGATTGCGCAGGCGGTTGAGCACCACCTGGGCAACCGCGCGCTGCCCCGCCATCGGCTCGCCAGCCGATTCATAATAGACCGCGGTAGCGAGACATTTGGTCGCCTCGGAGAGATCGGGCCCCAGCCATTGCGCGACGAAGGCAGGCGCGACTGGGTTGGGCCCGGTGCTTACCGGCAGCGCGAGGTTACGCGCCATCGCATCCTGGACGTCAAGGTTGAGGACTTCACTGGGCAGGAATTGCTCGATCGGTAGATCGGCCACGGGATCATCACTGCCTGCCGCATCCTCGCGCAGTGTGACGCGCGGCTGCGGCTGAATCGTGCCCAGCGCGCCAGGCCCAGCGCTCAGGATCAACGTCAGCGCCACGCCGGCTCCGGCGAGCACAAGCGCGGCGATCACGATCCACAGCATTGATTTTTGCGACTGCGACAAACTCAACCAAGACCTCCGCTCCCCTCCATATCTAATCCCCCCTCCCCTGTCCCGGCAAGATCGCGTCCAATCGTGGGAATTATGCAGCGCACACTTAGGCTTGATCCCGGCGCGAAAACGCGGCTTACCCTGGGCTACGAGGTACCTCGCCTGCGAGCGCAAGCTGGGCTATGTTCCCGCCGGTAAATTGTTGAGATTGGTCAAGCATGACGATAGTACTGCCATGATTGCCATTAGCGTCTTCTGGTTCCTGTTCGCTATCGTAGCGATCATGCCGCTGCGTTGGAGCGTCATTATGCTGTTCATGGCTATGCCGTTCGGCTCGATGACGGTCATACCGGGCTCGATCAACATACTGCCCTATGTCGCCTTGTCCCCGCTAGTGGTCGCCAAGGTGCTGATGGCGACGCACAATCCCACCGCCTTGTGGGACGGCATCTTCAACTGGCGGCGCCTTGGCTTGCTCACCGCCTTCATGGTAGTGGCGATGTTCATCACTTATTCCGCGCCCTTCCTGTTCCCCAGCGCGCGGGTGATGGGGCTTACCACCCTGCGGCCGATGCCGCTCGGCTTCACCGGGGGCAATATCACCCAGCCCTTGTACCTGACGATGTCCTACCTGCTGTGCATTGCCTTGTACCTGCTGATGCAGACGCCGTCCGGCCCAGCCACGATTGCCATCGCCGTGCTAGCAGGCGCGTCGATGTCCGTGCTATCAGGTCTGCTCGACATCGCCACAGCCGGAACGTCACTGCTGGCGCCGCTGCGAACGGCTTCTTACGCGATTCTCGAAACCGCTGAGGTCGCGAACACCCGCCGCGTGATCGGATTTAATACCGAAGCCTCGACGTTCGGGGCGCTCACCCTCTCCTTTGCTGCCATCCTCATCTTCATGTCTCCCGCTGCCTGGCTGGGCGGTAAAGCCAAATTGTACGAACGGGCGCTGATGCTGGTCATGCCGGTGATGACGGTGCTATCGACCAGCTCCTCGGCCTATCTCGGCCTCGTGGTGCTGGTGCTGCTGTACCTGTTTCGCCTGGCGTTGCTGGTGGTGACCCCGCGTAACGGTCTTGATCGCCGCCAGTCGACCCTGTCGATCATGACACTGATGATGACGCTGCTTCTTGCCACATCCTATGTAGTCGCTCGCCCGGCTGTGATGAACGGCGCCATCGCCATCATCAACAACACGCTAGTGGAGAAAACCGGCAGCGATTCGGCCGACGAGCGCGGGTCATGGAATCGCGTCAGCATGGAAGGATTTAGCGGCAGCGGCGGCTATGGCGTGGGCGTCGGTTCCACCCGCACCTCAAGCTGGATCGTCGCCGTGATCAGCAGCACCGGCGTGCTCGGCGCGCTGTTGTTCCTTGCCTTTGTGGCGCGCGGGTTCCTCACCTATCTCCCCCACAGCGAGGTGCGGATGCGCTATGCCGCGATCGGTGCGCGCTATGCGTTTCTGATCATCCTGGTGCCAGCTTCGGTCGCGGGTACACTGGTCGATTTCGGCGTCTTTAATGCCTTGCTGTTCGCGGTGATGGCGGCGGCGCCGATGGTGTTGAGCCGCTCCCGTGCCGCTTCACCCGCTCTGGTCGCACGCGGCCGCGTAGGGCGCCGGGCACCGCTGCGAACCGCTCCAGCTGCCCCTGCCTCCTAGATGGACAAGCACTGATGGCATCGAAGGTAGCCCCTACCACGCGCGCGATCATGGCGCTGGCGCTGGTTGCCGGCTGGTTCGCGCTGGGCGGTCAGTCGCCGCAAAAGGTGCCGGCGACACGGCTCGACCTAAGTGGCTATAAGCTCACCTTCGATGAGCCGTTCAACCAGCTCGACGTTTCACCCTGGGGTCCGGGCACCCGCTGGATTGCCCATACGCCCTGGGCGGGTGACTTCGGCGATGCCCGCTTTACCGATCCTGGCCCGCATTCGCCTTTCTCGATCGATAATGGCATCCTGTCGATCACCATGAAGCGTGTTGATGGCAAATGGACCGGCGGCTTGCTCGCCTCTATCGACCGCCAAGGCCACGGTTTTGCCCAGACCACGGGCTATTGGGAAATGCGCGCCAAGCTACCCGGCGGCAATGGCGTGTGGCCGGCCTTCTGGTTGAGCACGATCGGCAAGCCCGGCCAGGCCTCACCTGAGATCGATGCGATGGAATTCTACGGCCACGAGCCACGGGGCTATATGGCGACCGCCCATGTCTGGCAGAATGGCGGCCATCTGTTCGCCAAGGCCGAGCATGTCGACGTGCGGCCGGGCAGCCTTAGCACCAGTTACCATCTCTACGGCGTGAAGGTGGAAAGAACTGGCGTTTTCATCTATCTCGATCGGCACCTCGTTACCCAGTTTGCGCCGCGCCCCGAATATCTCCAGCCCAAGGCAGTACTGCTTGATCTTGGCGCTGGCGGAGGATGGCCGATCGATGGCATGCCCAATCCATCAGTGATGCAGGTCGATTACGTCCGCGCCTATCAGCGTACGCCTTGAGCGGTAGAATGGGCTTGGACGGCGACCAGATGCTCCCGTATAGTCTCCTTTTCCTCCAGTTACCGTATTTAGCGATCGTTTCGAGCAGCTTCGGGCGCAGGATCATCGTTCGTGCGAACTGCTGTCTAACGGATGTCCGGCATGTCGAGCGCCCCCCCTACCGGACCTTTCGATCTAGAGGAGAATGCTGCCGCTGTGATGGAGACCGCGCCCGCGGCCCAGCGCACTGCGTTGGCATCTGCCTCACTGATAGCCGCGCGTCTGGCTGGACGTGGCATCGATTTCGTTACTCTGCTGGTGCTCGCGCGGCTGCTGACCCCGGCCGACTTCGGCGTGGTCGCGGTGGCGATGAGCCTGATCCTGATCGTCGAGTCGGTATTCGAGCTTCCCGTCGGCCAGGTGTTGCTAGTGGAGAAATCGGTCAATCGCGGCTTGCTCGATACCGCCTTCACGCTGAGCATTGCGCGCGGGGCGGTGCTGGCGGTGCTGGTCGGCGCTGCGGCCTGGCCGTTTGCGATCCTCTATCAGGACATGCGCCTGCTGCCGCTGATTTGCACCCTCGCGTTCGCGCCCGCAGTGCGCGGCATCCAAAACCCCGGCATGATCCTGTACGATCGCGCGCTCGACTTCAAACGCCAGATCTCGATCGACGTCGCCAGCAAGCTCGTCTCTTGTGTCTTCTCCAGCCTGCTTGCCTATCTCACCGGCAGCTATTGGGCGTTGGCGGTCGGCACAGTCCTCACCCCGCTGCTGCTGCTGCTCATGTCGTTTACGCTGGTACCCTATCGCCCGCGGCTAACGCTGGTAGAGTGGCGATTGTTCAGCAGTTTCCTCGGCTGGCTGAGCGCTGGCCAGGTGTTCGCCGCGCTTACCTGGCAGGTCGATCGGCTAGTGCTCGGCTGGGCGATGAACAAGCCTGCAGTGGGACGCTTTACGATCGCCGACAATCTGTCGATGCTGCCCAGCCAGATTTTGCTGACGCCCGTAATCGGACCGCTGTCGGTATCACTAAGCAGCGTCCGCGACGACGAGCAGCGGCTCCGGGGCGCCTATCTCAAGCTGATGGGGATGGTCGCACTGGTCGGCTTCCCGTCGCTGACCGGCCTTGCCCTGCTCGCCGAGCCGTTCGTCCGCGTCGCGCTCGGACCAGCATGGGGCAACGCCGGGGAAATTCTGCGCTGGCTAGCGCTGGCAAGCATCCCGGCGTTGCTGTGGACGCCGTTCAACACACTGGCACTGGCGACCAAGCGCTCGTGGCTGATCTTCAGCCGCCAATTGCTCGATTTCGCCGTCAAGGTGCCGACGGCGATAGCTCTGATCCTCGCCTTCGGGCTGATCGGCGCCTGCATGGCCCGCGGCATCGCCACCACCGTCATCGGAATCGCCAGCCTGCTGGCCGCGCGCAAGATCATCGCGGTGCCCATCCGCAACCAGTTGAAGGCGATCGCCCGCCCCGCCTTTGGGTCGGGAATGATGGTCGCCCTGCTCTACTGGCCGGTCGGCCACCTGTTCGCCGGCGTGACAGTACCGGTGCTGATCGCCCTGCTGCTCGGCTTCGCGGCCGCAGGAGCATTGATCTACGTCGTCACCGTCGGCGTCCTCTGGAAGGGGGCAGGATCACCGGCCGGGGGTGAAGCGCTTATCAACGACGTGCTGATGAAACTGACGCGGCGGGCACAACGATGATGTCGCCAGCACTATCATGGTAAAACTGTCATCAACATCTAAACGAAAGGGTTATCCTTGACACGCGACGCACCCACGCAAGTGCCTGGTCAGGCACCGGCGATCCGCCTTGCCTATATTGTGCTCGCCCATTCGGATCCGCAGCTGTTTGGCCGCTTGATGCATCGTCTCAGCCACCCCGAAGTAGCGGCGTTCGTCCATCTCGACAAAAGGGCGGCGCTGGCGCCGTTCGAGGATCAGGTCCGGGACCTGCCGAATATCCATTTTTTGGAGAACCGCATCCACGTGATGTGGGCGGGGTTCAGCCAGGTTGAATCGACGCTGCAGACCTTCGAGGCGGCGCTGGCCGCGACTGACGAGCGCTGCACCCATTTCGTGATCATCTCGGGTGCAGATTATCCACTCGCGTCAAACCGTGAAATACTCGATTTCTTTGCCAAGCGGTCGCAGCAACAGTTCATCCGGCGCTTCGACCTGATGGCCTCCGGCGACAGCCATCAGACTTGGCGGGTGCGCGGACGTTATTTTCGCGAGTGGGCAGATCGCTTTACCTGGAAGCGCCGGCCCTTGTTCATCCTTGAACGACTGGCTCGGCTGCTGCCGCGGCGTCTGCCGAAGGGTGTGCGCTTCACAACAGGATCCAATTGGGTATCGCTTACCCGCGAATGCGTCGCTTATTGTGTGAATAAGGCACGTACTGATCATGAGCTGATCGACTTCTTTCGTCCTGCCTTCGGACCCGACGAGATCTTTCTGCATACGCTCGTCGAAAATTCACCGTTTGTTGATCAGGCGACGCCTATCGAGCCTTATGTGGACATCTCCAAGATCGGCGGGCCCTTTGCTTATGGCAACGTCCACGCGCTGACGCCCAAGGTGCCGATCACCACTGCAGCCGAGGCGGAGGCGATCCTCGCCTCGCGTGGCGAGAAGCTGTTCACCCGCAAGTTGGCATCCGATCGCTCTGAAGCCGCACTGGCGGTCTTCGACAAGGCGGCCTTGGAACGCTGATTACGTCCATGTCGTGCAGCGTGGGCGTTATGCCTGACGCCGACGCCACGGCACCACCTTCGCCTCATCGGAATGGTTTATCACCGCGACGGTCAGGTCGCGCAAATAATAGAAGCGGCGGACGCTCGACAGCGGTAGCGCGCGCGGCGGCTGCTTGCTAAGCAGCGGGCTTACCGCCGCGATTTCGACCTGCACCAGGACCTTCAAGGGCAATCATGAGGCCGCGCTGATCGAGGTCTATCGCGGCGACCAGGAAGCCTTGTCCTTCTGGCGCAAATTCGGTGGCCAGGCGACAATGGCAGGGCTCGGCATCGACGAAAGCCTGCTCGCCACCGCATCGATGCCGTTGATCTCCCCAAAGCTCCAGACCTCGCTGCACTGGGATATTGTCGACTGGCTCGCTGAGCTGCCGCACTCCTGGACGCTCGGCGATTATTTTTTCGTCCACGCCGGCATCAAGCCGAGGGTGCAGCTGAGCCGGCAGGATCAGTATGACCTGCTCTGGATCCGGAAGCCGATCATCGCCAGCAAGCGCCGCCACGAAAAGGTGATCATCCACGGTCATACTGTCGAGCCCGGTCTGCCGTGCCTAGGCAGCAACCGCATCGGCATCGACACTGGGCGTATGAACATGGCTGCCTCACCGCTCTGGGACTTGAGAATGACGCGCAATGGCTGATTCAGTGGTCGGACGGGCGCGCAAGGCGTGGGCCGGAGACGCTGGCTTAAGCGGTCGACTGCTGCCCCACTTTCGCCTAAAACGGCAACCAGACGGGATGCTAGATGATCCGCCAGACGCAGCGCCAAGGCGATGATCGTCAATGTCGGATTAGCCTGGCCGGAGGTGAAAAGACCGCAGCGCCGGCGCGCCAAATGCCACTCGACCCGCCGAGGCGGCGCTGCAGATACATTTGCGACGGCGGATGAACAGGATCGACGACCTCGCCGGCATAGGCGTCCTGTCGCTGGTTCCACCTGCACGCTACCGGCTTCGATCATGGCGATCAGCAATCCGGTACGCCTCAGTGCACGTGCTAAGGTGAGCCCACCGGGTCCCGTGCCAATGATACAGATGTCGCTGTCGAGGACAGTTCCTTCGGCAATCGCGTGAAACGGCCTTAACATGGTCGACGTCTCACTCCGTGCTAGGTGTTTAGTCCCGGCATCTGGTGGATCGGATTGACGATGAACCTATCCGGCTCTGACGTCCAGATTTTGGCGATGTATTCGTAGGGTGTGAGTCCGCTGAGC
>Ga0308164_10004373_pt1 | contig 11991 bp, 8 predicted proteins | sample PhyTR2_FD_201031 | JGI IMG/M metagenome (GOLD analysis project Ga0308164, IMG submission 201031) | Phyllosphere microbial communities from UC Gill Tract Community Farm, Albany, California, United States - DLSLT.R2 | ecosystem: Host-associated > Plants > Phyllosphere > Unclassified | place: USA... | reverse complement strand
AGAAACGTGGCCTCCTCACTTACGCTGGCCAGTTAGAGGCCCTGCGCGATAAGCGAATTATCTTTATTTTCGATGAATGCCATCGCTCCCAGTTCGGCGAAAATCACCAGACCATTAAGGATTTTTTCCCCAAAGCGCAGCTCTTTGGTTTTACTGGTACCCCCATTTTTCCGGAAAATGCAACGTTTAAGCAAATTACGGGCGAAGAGCAGACTTTAAGGACGACAGAAGATCTGTTCCAGCAGCCTCTTCACGCATATACGATCACCCACGCGATTGAGGACCGCAACGTCTTAAAGTTTCACATTGACTATTTCAAACCAGATGACAAGAGCCCGCCCAAACGCGGTGAGAAAATCGCCAAGCGCGCAGTAGTTGAAGCTATCCTTGCTAAACACGGCGCCGCCACGGGTGGACAGAAGTTCAACGCCATCTTTGCTACAGCGTCGATCAACGAAGCAATTGAATATCACCGTCTATTCGACGAGATTCAGCTTGAGAAACAGCAGACCAACGACAACTTCATACCTCTCAACATTGCCGCAGTATTCTCACCGCCTGGCGATTCCAGTGCCGACGTTCGTCAACTTCAGGAAGATCTTCCCACTGAGCTGGCGGACAACCAAGTGGAGCCGGAGATTAAGAGGGCAGCATTGAATGACATCATCGTCAGCTATAACCGGCGCTTCGGGACCAATCACCGTGTTGAGGAATTCGACCTTTACTACCAGGACGTGCAACAACGTATTAAAGACCAGCAATGGCCATTAACAGACCTGCGCAAAGTGAATCCTTCCGCAGCACAACACAAGATCGACATTACTATCGTTGTCGATATGCTGCTTACCGGCTTCGACAGCAAGTACCTCAATACTCTTTACGTCGATAAGAAGCTTAAACATCACGGTCTTATTCAAGCTTTCAGCCGCACTAATCGCGTATTGAACGACACCAAGCCATATGGCCACATCCTTGACTTCCGAGGCCAACAGATTGCGGTTGATACTGCTATCACGCTATTTTCCGGTGCCAAAGGAGAAGAGGCTCGCGAAATCTGGCTGGTTGATAAGGCCCCTGTCGTAATAGACAAACTCAAGGAAGCCAAGCAGACCTTGCAAAGCTTCATGCAATCGCAAGGTCTCGCTGACAGGCCAGAGGACGTAGCCAAACTCATGGGCAACGACGCCCGTCTTGGATTTGTACGCCAGTTCAAGGAGGTTCAGCGGTTGCAAACCCAACTCGCCCAGTACACTGACCTGACGCCCGCCCAGCTGAAGACAATCGAGGCCATTCTCCCTCATGACGAACTTAATGCCTATCGCGGGCAGTACCTTGAAACGGCTAAGCGCCTGCGCGACGAACGCGCGAGTCCTGGTGTCCACACGGCAGACAACACGCAGGAAGAGATCGATGAACTTGATTTTGAATTCGTTTTGTTCGCCTCCGCAACGATTGATTATGACTACATAATGAAGCTCATGGTTGACTTCTCCGCCAAGAAACCTGGGAAGGCAACGATGAGCCGTGAACAGTTGGTTAACCTTGTGGCGAGCGACGCAAAATTTATAGCAGAACGCAAAGACATCACTGATTACGTGATGAGCCTCCAGGCGGGCGAGGGTTTGGATGAGCGCGCTATTGTCGACGGCTTCGTTGAATTCAAAGCTATGCGTGCTGCCAACGAGCTAGCAGAACTTGCCACCAAGCATAGTCTGCCAACTGCTGATCTCCAAAGTTTCGTGGATGTGGTACTGGAAAGGCGCATCTTTGATGCGGAACAACTTACCGAATTGCTAAGCCCCTTAAAGCTCGGCTGGAAAACCCGCACGCAAAGGGAACTAGCTCTGATGGATGACTTGGTGCCGCTACTGAAGCACCGTGCTGCAGGGCGAGAAATTTCAGGCCTTCAGACATACGAGGATTAAATGATAGTAAAAACCAGTAAAACAGAATTGATGCCTGAGCTGCGCTTCCCCGAGTTTTCAGCTAGACCGGGTTGGGATAGCTTCGTCCTGAGTGATGCGACCACGCCTGTGACTGAACGAGTTGGGAAGCGGAAGCTTACACCTGTTAGCATCTCCGCTGGTGTTGGATTTGTCTCACAAGCAGAAAAATTTGGTCGTGACATTTCCGGAAGTCAGTACGGACTTTATACTCTGATTCGCGATGGAGATTTTGTCTATAACAAGGGTAATTCTCTGAAGTTTCCTCAGGGGTGCGTTTATCAGCTGCGCGGATTTGGTGAGGTGGCAGCGCCTAACGTATTTATAAGCTTTCGGCTGAAAGATGGATTTGTCGCTGAGTATTTCCAATACTGTTTCGAGAGGAACATCCACGGTGCTCAACTTGCCGAGCACATAACCAGTGGAGCTCGCAGCAACGGATTATTAAATATTAGCAAAGATAAATTCTACGGCGTTCGTATTCCAACCCCGCAAGCAGACGAACAACTGAAGATCGCTAACTGTCTGATTTCTCTGGACGAGGTAATCAAAGCACAGGCAATGAAAGTTGAGACCCTAAAAGTTTACAAGCGGGGTTTGATGCAGCAACTCTTTCCACGGGAAGACGAAAATTTTCCGAGCCGCCGATTTCCTGAATTCGTTGGCTCTAGCTTTTGGCATTCTGAGAAGATCGGCAACTTGTTAAGCAAGACCTCTCTAGCGATAAATGTTGAGCCTGAAAAGGTATACCGAGAAATAGGTATTCGGTCTCACGGTAAAGGCATTTTTCACAAAGCACCAGTTTTAGGAACCGTAATCGGCGAGAAACGTGTTTTTCAAGTTGTTGAAGATGCCCTTGTGCTAAATATCGTGTTCGCTTGGGAGCAGGCAGTGGCCACAACCTCGGAAGACGAAGCCGAAATGATTGCGTCACATCGATTTCCGATGTACAAAGCGAAACCGGGAAAATGCGATGTTGCCTATATCAAGAACTTCTTTCTCACAAAAGAAGGTAAGCGGCTTTTGGGTATAGCGTCACCGGGGGGCGCCGGACGAAACAAGACGTTAGGTCAGAAAGAATTCGAAAATTTAGAAGTGGTTCTGCCCGATTCGGTTGACGAACAAGTACGAATTTCGAAAAGTTTGTCATCGTTAGATAACAAGATTATCACCGAGTCAGCAAAAATAGAAATGCTGAAGGCTCACAAATTTGGTCTGATGCAGAAACTTTTTCCTGCTGTCAAGAACCGCGCAGCATGACCGGTATCCGCAAATTTACGAGCCTGCGCAGATTGGTGCAGCGTTTACGGGATGACTTAAATAATCCTACAAAACCAACCCAGCTAATATTGGTTTTTGCCTACAACCGTACAGGCAAAACTCGGCTTTCGATGGAGTTTAACGACATAGGGAAGAAAAAAAATGCTGGAAGCTCCGACACATTATACTTCAATGCGTTTACGGAAGACTTGTTCACTTGGGAAAATGACTTTGACGAGGATACTTCCCGTTATCTTCAGCTTAATCCAGACTCAAATTTCTTCAATGGTTTAAGAGAGCTCAGCCTAGATGAAACAATTGCCGGTTACCTAAACCGCTATACTGACTTTGAATTCGATATTGACTACGATTCTTGGAAAGTCTCTTTTCGCAAAAAGACCGCAGAAAACATAAAAATATCGAGGGGCGAGCAGAATATTTTCATCTGGTGCTTATTTATGGCTATATGTGAGCGAATGCTCGACGGCCACGTATCGTACCAATCGAAGAAGTATCTTTATATAGACGATCCGATTTCGTCACTAGATGACAACAATGCCATTTCCGTTGCGTGCGACTTAGCAAAACTTTTGGCTCGTGCTGCCAGTCGAAAAGCCCAAGATGGAGAAGCCAATCCAATAAAGGTGGTTTTCTCGTCGCACCATGCTTTATTTTTTAATGTGATGTGCAATGAAATGGGCAGGCGCAAAGAGGGGCAACCTCGTATCGCGCACAAGCGATATTTTCTCCACCGCCCTGATGCTGAAGGTGTGTACACGCTTCGAGCGACCGAAGATACACCGTTTTTTCATCACGTCGCAACACTTGCTGAACTCCAGCTTGCCTCAAACGCACAAAAAGGCAAGCTTTATACCTTTCATTTCAATGCACTGCGCAGCATAATGGAAAAAACCGCGTCATTTTTTGGCCACCAAGACATTTCGTTTTGTTTAAAAAAAATAAACAATGAAGAAGACATTGCCCTTTATAATCGTGCGATCAACTTGCTTAGCCATGGCGCATATGCTATATACGAACCGACAGAGATGGGTGAAGACAATAAAGAGCTATTCCGCCGCATTCTTGCCGACTTTATAGAAGAATTCAAATTCAACTTGCCCACCGTTGTGTAGCACCACGAATTCAGGAATGTTTACGTCGAAACCAGTATCTGTACAAATTGAATCGCGAAATAAAAGCCTAGAGAATAAATAAGCACGAGTAAATATTTGCTACTGAATACTGCTACAAACACTTTTTAAATGAATAAAAATATGACAGAACAAGATCAAAAACAATTAGGTAAAACACTCTGGAATATCGCGGACCAACTGCGTGGCTCAATGAATGCGGACGACTTCCGCGACTACATGCTTTCTTTCTTGTTTTTGCGCTACCTCTCAGACAATTACGAGCAGGCGGCAGAAAAAGAGTTAGGCGCTGATTATCCCGAACGAGAGCCCGACGATGGAAGCGGAGATAACAAGATCCCTGCGCGTCCACCACTTACGCGTTGGTATGAGGAAAGCGCTGGCGACATTGAAGATTTCGAAAAACAGATGCGTCGCAAGGTGCATTACGTGATCGAGCCCGCATTTCTTTGGGGTAGCATAGTTCGCCTCGCAAAAAAACAAGATGAAATGCTGCTCGATACGCTACAGAAAGGCTTCAAATATATTGAGGAGCGGTCCTTTCAGAGCAACTTCCAGGGACTTTTCTCGGAAATTAACCTGGCCTCTGATAAACTAGGGCGGCAGTACTCGGAGCGTAATGCAAAGCTGTGCTCGGTCATCTCCGAGCTTGCACGCGGCATGTCACTATTTTCAACTGACACCGATACGTTGGGCGACGCCTACGAGTACCTGATCGGCCAATTCGCCGCCGGCTCAGGTAAGAAGGCAGGTGAGTTTTACACACCCCAGCAAATATCGAACATTCTCTCTGCAATCGTCACACTTGATAGTCAAGAACCTAAGGCAGGACCACGTAAGAAGCTGGAAAGCGTGCTGGATTTTGCCTGCGGTTCCGGTTCGCTTTTGCTAAATATTCGCCACCGTGTCAAAGAAGCTGGCGGTAGAATCGGCAAGATCTATGGCCAAGAATACAATGTCACTACTTACAACTTGGCGCGGATGAACATGCTGTTGCACGGCGTCAAGGACACGGAATTTGAAATTTATCATGGCGACACGCTCGTCAACGCATGGGACTTCCTGCGGGAGACGAACCCCGCGAAGAAGCCCCAATTCGATACTGTGGTGGCAAATCCGCCGTTTAGCTATCGCTGGGACCCAGCTGACACGATCAGCGAAGACATGCGCTTCAAGAACCATGGTGTCGCACCGAAGAGTGCAGCAGACTTTGCGTTTCTATTGCATGGACTTCACTACCTGAAGGACGACGGTGTGATGGCAATTATTTTGCCGCATGGAGTACTGTTTCGTGGGGGGGCAGAAGACCGCATTCGCCGCAAGCTATTGCAAGATGGGCATATCGACACCGTCATCGGCCTACCAGCAAATCTTTTTTACTCGACAGGTATTCCAGTTTGCATCCTTATTTTAAAGAAATGCAAGAAAGCGGACGACGTCCTGTTCATAAATGCCGCTGACCACTTTGACAAGGGCAAACGTCAGAATCAACTTTCCGATGAGCATGTTGAACGTATCGTAAAGACTTATCAATATCGCGATGAGATAGAACGTTACTCACGGCGAGTGCCGATGGACGAAATCGAGAAAAATGATTTTAACCTAAATATTTCACGCTATGTCAGCTCTGCTGTTGAAGAGGAGAAAGTGGATCTAGCTGTGATATATGAACAAATGGTAAATCTTGATCAAAAAGTTAAAACTGCAACAGACGATCATAACAAGTTTCTTTACGAACTTGGACTGCCACCACTTCCGTGATGTCTTGACCTACAACAAAAAATGAAGAACGCGCTAAAGATAGGTGTCTGAGTTGCAAGGTGTGCTGCGTTTGAACGGATATGCAGCAATTCAGCAGGCGTTATTTGCTATTCTTATTTTTTAAAGAATTTTGGTCGTTAGATAAATATTTAAAACTTATATGAATGAATCAGTCCAGCCCGTTGCCGAAAAATTGATATACCGTGGTTCCGTAAAGCATAAGAATCGTCCTATTGACGTTAGAAAAGGCACGTTATGCCCGGAGTGGACACATGCAACGACGACAGGCAGTTTCAAAACTGATCCATATGATCATGATTGGTCGATCACAGAAGCTCAAAAGCTATTCGATCTTTCTATACTGTCGAGTGACGGGAGGCGCCGTTTCGCGACGGGCAAAGGCATTGCATTCGAAGCGAAACCTTCCCGAGACGGAACTTGGCATGGATATCCGATTCCCTGGGAGCATGTTCCCTCTAAAATCTTAAGCCAGTGGAAACTCGAGAAGAAAGTGACAGGAAAACAGATCCGCCTGCACTTTAGCCACATGCCAACTGAGCTTTCCTGGGCCTTAACAAGCGGTGGAAGAGATGAATAATTTTATTACTTTTGGGGCGCCGGCTGTCTTTGAGCTCGCTGCGCGCTGGACTGAAGACAAGGAACCAAGATCTAATCTACCTTGTCGAGAAGGCTGGTCGACCGGCGATATACGAATTACGGTTGGTGGCCAGGTATTAACTGCCAACAAGTACAATGGGAGAGCGAAGAATCACATTTCTTGGTACCTAGCCCCTCTCGTAGAGTGGCTCATTGCCAACTGGACCTGGCTTTTTCACGAAGAAAGTTATAGTTGGAATGACCGATCTGGACAACCTGCAGCATTGGAAACTTTGTTTGCAACAGAGCGGACTATAGGTTCACAGGATGTTTCGGAGATTGATGAATATGAAAAGGTTCAATCTTGGTGGATGAGACACGCGTTAAGAGCGGCTGATTCGAGTGCTGTCTATCCCGATGTATATTTTCGCAGGGTTGTCGACGATATCGAAATTTCTTGGCAGTCACGTCAACCTGCTTATGCTCCTGAAAGCTTCGCATTAATGCTAGCGCCTGGGTATATGTTATTACCAGTTAATTCTGTTGCGGAGCCGATATGGAAATTTCTTGAGTGGGCAACAAGTTCTTCAGAAAGTCTTAGCGAAACGGATCAAAAGGCGATTGCTGAGCTTCGATCCAAGCTCGAATTATTGAAAACCGTGCCACTATCGAAAATGGAGCTCACTTATATAAATTCGAAAGTTCGCGATGTACTGCAGGCAGCCAGAGCTGCTGTAGGTTGGCAAACGAAGAACAAGATGGTAAATTCTGTTCCGGCAATTGATGAGTTAGATTCATCAGTTTTAATGTTCGGTGGACTTGATGTCGAAATTCGTAAGAATGATGCTATAACTCTGATGCAGCTGTTAACTGACCAGAAAAATGGTGTTGATACGCCCGAACTTACATGTCTCATTACTGATCCTTTTCCTGGCGGTTGGAGCCGTCCATTTGAGGAAGGTTACACCTTAGCTAATGATTTAAGAGATGAGTTAGCTATAGAACCAGAGCAAAGCTTTGTTGACATTTTCAATGTACTAGATAGGTTAGGGATTACTATTTTTGAGACACGGCTTGAGACTAATTTAATTCGCGGAGTTGCAGTTGCCGGCGATGGATTTTCTCCCGCCATTTTGGTTAACACTAATAGTGTTTACAATTCTAGCACTGCTGGAAAACGGTTTACGTTAGCGCATGAGCTGTGTCATGTTCTTTATGATCGTACTCGCGCAAAAAGATTGTCTCATGTAAGCGGGCCATGGACGGCTGCTCGGACAGAAAAGCGAGCTAACGCTTTTGCCGCAATGTTTCTGGCGTCAACTTCTGCCTTGAAAAAGTTGTTGCTAACTATTTCGTCTAGCGAAATTCATCGCCTGTCTGACATTTACGGGTTAAGTTATACCTCTTTGGTTGAACATTTATATAACGTTCGGTTAATAAACGATGCACAACGTGAATCATTACGCTCACAGTAATAGTGATATTATATTTTGGAAGAATACTTGAATATTAGTTTTCGGTCTAATATCTTTGCAAGTTTTAGGTATATGTCCATATGTCTTGTTTCAATTTTCGGCGTGTTGTTGCAATGAGTAGACTGGTAACTTTGTATGCATGTCGGGCTTATGTTAAACGTTGGGTACTTTTTCAAGATAAATACTTGCCTGATAATAAGCATTATCTAAATTATTATTTAGGTTTTTTTAGAGACCATAATTACTAGAGCTGCAGTGGTTTTTGCATTATTTCTCGTTTGCGAGCGGGCACGGTAGCAGCATCAAATCGAGTATCATTCCTTGTCGGCTATTTTCAACACTTTTCAGGAACATCATGGAAGACTTGTCAAATCATTCCCTCTCCCAGTTGCGTACGCTTGAAGCACAAGTTGTCGAAGAACTGAAAAAACGTCACTTCCTTGGTGTAAGCCAGGCGCGTGAACAAATTCTTCATATCGCCCGGGGAGCCGGTCTTTCGGTGAAGGAACTCCTTGCAGGTAAAGGGCCCAGGGAGCCTAAATCAGCTCCACGAGACGCGAAGTTCAGCCATCCGGATGATTCCACTAAACAGTGGAGCGGTCGTGGCCGTCAGCCTGGTTGGGTGAAAGAGTGGCTAGCTGCTGGCAAAAGCTTGGACGACGCGAAGATTAAGTAGCAAGAATGTGCTGGGCTTAGTTGTACGCTTACAAGATGGTGACGCCTATCTGGCATTGTTTCGCCGAGCCGCGACAGGCCGCTTTCGGCCAAAAGCGGTCAGTCGCGAACAGGGAGGCACATGGGACTAATCAACAGATGTGAAGCGGCGCTACGATTATTTGGCGACGACCTTATTCCCGGTTACATTGGAAATTTTGAGAAATCTTAAATATTTCAAGCGCACAACAACTCAAAAGGTTTCCCATTCATCAGCTGAGTTGGCTGGCGTGACCTGTTTTGCGCGCGTGGCGGGCGCTACTTTCACGGGCGCACGTATTGGTGCCGGTAGGCGGGTGGCTGGCTTGACAAAATTACGCACAGCCATCGCTTTGGCGGGCGCACGCGTATGCGCTGCATCGAGCTTGAACACACTGACCACGGATGCCAGCATCTGCGCTTCCGTCTGCAGCGAGGCGGCAGCGCTGGTGGCCTGCTCGACCAGGGCAGCGTTCTGCTGGGTCGCTTCATCCATCTCGCCCACCGCACGGTTGACGGACTCGATACCGGTGCTCTGCTCCTGACTGGCGTGGCTGATCTCGGCCATGATGTCAGTCACGCGTTTGACGCTGCTGACGATTTCTTCCATCGTCGTACCCGCTTCATCGACCAGACGGGCGCCTGTCTCGACGCGTTCGACCGAGCTGCCGATCAGCGCCTTGATTTCGCTGGCGGCCGATGCAGAACGCTGGGCCAGGCTACGCACTTCGGTCGCGACCACGGCAAAGCCACGGCCCTGCTCGCCGGCACGGGCCGCTTCCACGGCCGCATTTAGCGCGAGAATATTGGTCTGGAACGCGATGCCATCGATCACGCCGATAATATCCACGATCTTCTTCGACGATTCGTTGATCGACGCCATCGTCTCGACGACTTGCGCCACGACCGCTCCACCGCGCACGGCCACTTCCGACGCCGACTCGGCCAGCACGTTGGCCTGGCGGGCGTTGTCGGCATTCTGACGCACAGTGCCTGTCAGTTCTTCCATCGACGACGCCGTCTCTTCCAGCGTGCCGGCCTGACGCTCGGTGCGCGATGACAGGTCGAAGTTACCGGCAGCGATTTCCGTCGAAGCTGTGGCAATCGTCTCAGTACCGGTACGCACCTGGGCGACGATATCGACCAGGTTGTCGCGCATGCCCTTCATCGCGAACAACAGGCTGCTCTTGTCATCGGATGCAGTGACAATCGGCACCGACAGGTCGCCGGTGGCGATGCTGGTGACGATGCTGGCAGCATAATCGGGCTCGCCGCCCAGCTGACGCAGCAGGCCGCGGGCGATGTACCAGGCACTAACGGCACCGGCGGCAATGGCGATGGCGCAGAGGACCAACATCCACGTGGAGAAACTGCTGCTCAGCACGCGTGCGCCGGCCGTGGCGTCCTTGCTCATTTTTTCTTCTAGGTCGATCAGTTTGTTGACGGATGCGAGCCAGTCGACAAACGCCGGACCAGCCTGCGTGGCCAGCAGCGCGGATGCTTCGGCCGTGTTGTCTGCGCTGCGCAGCTCGATGACTTTCGCGATCAAAGGCTGCACGCGGCGCTCGGTTTCCTTGATGGTGGCCAAGGCGGCTTTTTCGTCGGCGCTGACGGTACCGTTAAACAGCGCGTCCAGGGGACCGGCAGAGCGCTGGTAGTTTTCGTCAAGGGTCTTGATCTTCGCGACCTGGACCTGAATGGCGGGGGCATCTTGTGCCAGCACAACGTCGCGCACGGCAATGGCGCGGTCGTGCACGCTGCCCCGGAAGTTGATGGCGTAACGCTGCTTGACGTTATTGACATCATTGACGCGGCTTAGCGTCTCGTCGATGCTGCCGACGCAGTTGATGGCTAGGCCGGCCAGGATGATCATCATAGCGAAGGTGACCCCGAACCCCATCGCGAGCCGCGTCCCGATGGTTTGTGTTGAATTACTCATGCGTTCTCGCTGAAAGTTACCAGACAGGGCGGTCAGGGCGCGTTCGCCGCAGAGAAGAAATTTCTCATATGCAACCATGAGAACTATAGCATGCGCACGGGGAGCAGAGAGTTGCTTAATTACAACAATCCCACTAGGAATAATAGTAATTGATTGTTTATTTGCTAATGAAAACAGGAGATAACGTAAAAAATTTTCGAATAGAGACGGTGATTCCCACCGCAATATCCATGTCCAGCATGGACTCGGGCTTCGCTGTGGTGATGGTTTGAGAGCGCGCTATTTCGTAGCACCAACAATTTAGTCAGCTAATAAACCGTCATCCCCGCGAAGGCGGGACCTATACGTCAGATTAAAGCATACCTGTACGGTACAATGTTTCAGGCAACTTCCGCTTTCGGCCAAAACCGGACATTTGGCCCCATCGTCCCAACAGACGCGGAAACAGGCAGCTTTTGCAACTATCGCCAGCGCATTGCCGGGTTATGATTGCTTACGATTAATTATTTCCCTATGGCATGCCCCCCCGACTCGATCCCAGCCTGAAACTATTCGGTGCCCTAATTGTCATCATTGTTGCCTGCCTTGCCACACTGCCATGTATCAGCAGCTATCAGGCGAACACTACTTTGCATGCGCTTCAGGAGGGAGCGAAAAAGGAGCGCGCATACAATCTCGCATTGAGCTTGCTAAAGGATGCCGAGACTGGTCAACGCGGCTTCCTGATAGGCAGCGATGAGGGCTTCTTGGAGCCATACAACGTCGGCGTCGCGGGCATTCCCGCTGCACTCGAGGATTTGCAGCGGCTCGCCAGTTCAGACCAAGAGCGCACCCTGGTGACACGCCTCACCAATTTAAGTCGAGCCAAAGTTCTCGAGATGGACCGCACCATTCAGCTTAAGAGGACAGGCGCAAGCCAAGCGGCTATCGATGCAGTAGCCAGCAAACGGGGCAAGCTCTTAATGGACGAGCTGCGCATTCTATTTGGCCGCCAACTTCATGGACTGGCCGAGAATCGCAAGGTGCTCCGTGAGGAACTATCTACTTGTCAAGACCCGCTTGGTTATATACGCGCTTAATGAATAATTCAGGGCGCTCTGCATGCCATTGTTTTAGGGCTTGAATGGGCGTCTGATGCTTCAAGGCGCGCTGCGGAATGTTGTTATTGTAGA
>Ga0308164_10004371_pt1 | contig 11992 bp, 8 predicted proteins | sample PhyTR2_FD_201031 | JGI IMG/M metagenome (GOLD analysis project Ga0308164, IMG submission 201031) | Phyllosphere microbial communities from UC Gill Tract Community Farm, Albany, California, United States - DLSLT.R2 | ecosystem: Host-associated > Plants > Phyllosphere > Unclassified | place: USA... | reverse complement strand
CCGACTTCATGGCGTAGGAGTATTCGACGTAGGTGATGGCGCCCTCGCCGTAGCCCTGCTTCACGAATCCCGAGACGCCGAGCGAACCGTTCTGGCCCTTGGCGTTGCCCGTGACGGGGTACTGCGATGTGAGGCCGCAGGGCGTGGTGCGACCGGCGACCTTGCAGAAGGCATCCCACAGGCCCGGGTACTGCTTCGACATCCAGAGCGTGAACTGCGCGGTCGAGCCGGAGCCGTCGGAACGCACGACGGGGATGATCTTCTTGTCGGGCATGGCGAGGCCCGGGTTGTCCTGCGCGATCTGCGGGTCGTTCCAGTTGGTGATGACACCCGTGAAGATCTTGGTGACGGTCTCGCCGCCGAGCCGCAGGTTGGTGACCTTCTTGCCCGCAATCTTGAGGTTGTACATGAAGGATGTTCCACCGGCCACGATGGGCATGTAGGCGAACCCTGTCGTGGGCTTCTCGGGGGCCGAGCCATCCTCGGGCTTCGACTGGAACGGGATCTCGGAGACCGCGTAGTCGACGCGCTGGTTGATGAAGTCCTGGCGGCCGGCCGACGAGCCGACACCCGAGTAGTTGATGGTCATGCTGTAGTTCGACGCCACGTTCTTGCGCCACTGGTCGAGGGCGTTCTGCGACCAGGTCGAACCCGAACCCGTGATGGGCGTCCAGGAGGCGGCGAGGGCCGGGGCGGCACCCTGCCCGCCGATCAGCCCGATGAGGAGGAAGGCGGCGGCGAGGCCGGCGACGAGAATGCGGATGGTGCGGGTGAAGCGCGTCACAGCGACGACTCCTTCTGCTCGGGGTTCTGCTCGGGGTTGTGCTCGGAGTCGAGCTCGGGGCTCTGCGGGGCGGCGGCCGGGGTGGCTGCCGGGAAGTTCGGGTTGACGAATGTGCGGGGCGCGCGTGCGCGGGGCGTGGCGCGATCGCTCGGCGTGGCATCCGTGGACTCGGCGGGCGTGTCGTGCTCGTGCTCAGCGGCATCCGCGGTCTCGTCGGCCCTCTCGGGCACGAACGTGTACACGGGAGACGACGCGCGCTGTTCGAGCTCGCGGTCGGCCATCTGGTGGGCCATGCGCTGCGTGTCGCGCATCGAGGCCGCGGCCGCGGCGCGTCGCTGTCGGTCGGTCAAGACGCCCGGCCCGCGCCCGCCGATGATGCGGGCCACGAAGAACAGCGCCAACACGAGCACGATGAGCACGGCCGCCGTGCCGAAGCCACGCGCGATCATGTTGGGCTCGGGCGAGCGCACGAAGTCGAAGACCTGCAGCGGCAGCGAGATCATGGGGCCCTCGAAGGGGTTCGTGTTCATGACGGCCGTGACGCCCGATGTGAGCAGCACGGGCGACGTCTCGCCGATGCCGCGGGCGGTGCCGAGGATGACGGCCGTGACGAGTCCGGACTTCGCGGTCGGCAGCACGACGTGCCAGATGGTGCGCACGCGCGACGCCCCGAGAGCGTAGGACGCCTCACGGAGGTTGCCCGCGACGAGGCGCAGCACCACATCCGAGGCGCGGATGACGATGGGCAGCATCATGACGGTGATGGCGAGCGACGCGGCGAAACCCGAGCGCTGGTGCGTGATCAGGGTGATGATGGCGGCATAGACGAAGAGACCGGCGACGATCGAGGGTAGGGCCGTCATGGCGTCGGCGATGGTGCGCACGAACCGGGCGAACGGCCCGCCGACCTCGTTCAGGAACACGGCCGTGGTCACGCCGAGCGGCACCGTGATGGCCAGCGCGATGCTGATCTGGATGAGCGTGCCGACGATGGCGTGGATGATTCCACCCATGCTCAGTGGGTCGAGCGGCCCGGCGAGCTCCATGGTCTGCGTGAAGAAGTTGAGGTGGGGCAGGGCCTCGCTGCCGCGCGCCAGCGTGTAGACGGCGATGAACACCAGCACCGCGAAGAGCGTGATGCCGGCGCTGTAGAGCAGCGTGGTCATGACGCGGTCGCGCACCTGCTGGCGGTCGGCGCGCAGCGAGACGAGCAGCGCGTAGAGGCCGATGAAGGCGAGGAACGCGACGACACCCCAGCCGATCGCACCCGTCATGGGGGTGAACCAGCCGAAGAGCAGGCTCGCGATGGCGCCGCCCGCGAGGAGCGATCCCAGCAGGTTGAACTTGTCGTCGATGGTGGACTGGCGGATGCGGCGACGCTCGCCGATCTCGACACCCGTCGCGTCGGGGATGAACGTGCGTGCGGGCGCGGCGACGGGTTCGTGGCCCGCGTCGTCGGCGAGGGCATCCGAGGGTCTGGTCAGAAGATCGCTCATGATCAGCTCGTCTCTGCGCCGGAGCGCGACCGGGCGACGATCGACGACGCCGTGAAGTTGATGACGAGCGTGATGAGGAACAGCACGAGACCCGCGGCCATGAGCGCCGACAGCCCGAACTCGCTCGACTCGCCGTAGCGCAGGGCGATGAGGGCCGACACCGAGTTGGTGCCCGTCTTCAGCACCTCCCAGTTGATCGTGAACACCGGGGAGATGATCATGTACACCGCGATCGTTTCGCCGAGTGCGCGGCCGAGGCCGAGCATCGTGCCACCGATCATGCCGCCCCGCCCGAATGGCAGAACGACGGCCTTGATCATCCCCCAGCGGGTGGAACCGAGCGCGAATGCACCTTCGCGCTCCCCCGGCGGTGCCTGCGAGAAAGCTTCGCGCATCACCGACGTCTGGGTGGGCACCACCATGAACGCCACCACGATGCCGGCGATGAACGCCGAACCAGTGAACGCGGCCGGTTCGGTGAGGGTGTTGCCCGACGCGTCATCCACGCGGAAGATCGGGATGAACGCGAGGTAGGTCGAGATCCACTGCGAGACCGGGATGATCGCGGCCTGCAAGAAGAAGGCGCCCCACAGGCCGAACACAACACTCGGCACGGCGGCCATGAGGTCGACCATCGTGACGAGGAACTGGCGCACCTTGGGCGGCACGATCTCGGAGATCAGCAGGGCGGTTCCGAGTGCGAGCGGCACCGAGATGACCATGGCGACGAGCGCGATGGAGAACGTGCCGAAGAGGATGGCCGCCATGCCGAACTTCTGCGTCTCGGGCGACCAGGCCTGCTCGACGAGGAACGACGGGCCCGCCACGCGCAGGGCGTCGCCGGCGCGCACGGCCAGGAAGAGGCCCACGAGCAGCATGATGCCGACGGTCGTGGCGCCGGCCGAATAGCCGACGATACGGAGAGCCTGGTCGGGGCCGGAGAGGGCCGTGGCGAGGGAGCGGCGGCCGGAGGCCTTACCGGGCTCGCCGGACGGCGTGCCCGAGGGGGTGCCCGACGGGGCCGTCGTCGCAGCTGCGTGAGCCGCGGCATCCGACGCGGGCGTCTCGTTCGTGCCGGCGACCAGCACGTCGGTGCGGGCGTCGGCCAGCAGCACCTCTTCGATGGTGACGAAGTCGTCGTCTCGTTTCATGAGCACTTTCGGTGGGGGGTGTTCGGTGTTCCGGCATCGCGCCGCAAGCACACGATCCGGTCGTTCGGTGAACGGCGGGCATCGACAAGGTGAAGGAGCCATTGCCCCGAGACGAGGAACAGGCGCGCGAGGCCCGGAAACATCAGCCCCGTCCCCCGCTTTGGGGTGGCGCCTGGGCGCCGGATGTCGGGGCCGTCGTGGCGGGCGGGTTCGCCGGTTTCGGGTTGCCCGGGTTGGCCGGTGCCGTCGGTGAGGTGCCCGGCTGCGTTCCGGTCTGCGGAGCACTGTGCCCGACGACCAGGCTGACGACCGACCCGGTGGCCTGGCGAGATCCCTCGCCCGGCGACGCCTCGAGCACGATGTCGGCCTGCGACGGCGAGGTCACGGCGCGGCTGTCGAGGCGCACCGCGAAACCGGCGGCCTGCACAGCCTGGACGGCCGCCTGCGAGGTGAGACCCGTGACGGGCGGGACGGCGTTCGAGCCCGAGGCGACGACGAGATCGATGGCGGTTCCCTCTGGCACGGCGGCACCCGCCGGTGATCCGGTGGACAGCACGGCGTCGGCGGCGAGCGGCGAATCCTGACGGGAGACGGCACCGGGCAGCAGCCCGGCCGCCGTCAACAGGCGTTCGGCGGCGGCTAGCGAGACACCGGCGAGTTCGGGCACGGTCGCGGTGGCTGCGGGCGCCGGGGCGGGCACATCGGATGGCAGGGGCGCGGGCGTCGAGGCCGTCGGCGCGGGTGCGGGGGCTGCCGTGGCGCTCGGGGCCGGCGACTCCCCTGCCTCTGAGGACGACGGCGCACCCGTGGCCGCGCCCACCCAGATCGCCGTGACGGTGGCGAGCACCACGAGCCCGGCCACCCAAGGCCAGAGGAGGCGGCCCGAATCGTCCGGTTCGGCGGCGGCGGTCGTCGCGTCGAGGGGACGGACGGGCGTTCGGAAGGCGGCAGTCGAGGCGGCGCTCAAGGCTGCGTTGGAGGCGGTCGCCGCGGTCGGCGCACCGGGAAGGCCGCGAGTCGTGCCGAGCACGGTCGTCGCAGCGACCGCACCCGCCGCAGCAGCAGCGCCGCCCAGCCCGGCGACGGCACCCGGCAGACGCTTCGTGACCGAGGCATCCGCGGCTCCGGTCGTGCCAGCGGCGCCCGCAGCCGCCGCCCAACCGCGCCGCACCTGAATACGCTCGATCGCCTCGGCGAGCGCCGTCGCACTCTGCCACCGGTCGTCGGGGTGTTTGGCGAGGCCGCGCACGACGACACGGTCGACCTCGCCGGGGATGCGGCTGTTCTCGGCCGAGGGCACGGGTGGGAGCGCCTCGCGATGGGCGGCCATGGTGCGTTCGGGGGTGGGTCTGACGTAGGGGGCGTGTCCGACGAGGGCGAAGAAGAGCACGGCCGACAGTTGGTAGACGTCGCCGCGCTGGTCGACGGGGGCGGCGATGGATTGTTCGGGCGAGACGTAGTCGGCGTTGCCGAGAACGCCGTGCGGGGCATCCGGGTCGGCCGTCGAGCGCAGCACGTCGCTGCCCGTCGAGGGCTTGCCCGGCATGTCGGCGAGGCCGAAATCGATAAGGCTCACGTCGAGGCTGCCGTCGGGGCGGCGGTGCACGAGCACGTTGGCGGGTGAGATGTCGCGGTGCACGATGCCGGTGGCGTGCACGGCGGCGGTGGCGCGGGCGAGGTCCGCGGCGAGCGCCAGGGCGTCGGGCACGGTGAGGGGGCCGCCGTCGGTCACGGTTTCGGCGAGTGAGCGTCCCTCCCGGAACGGGAAGGCGATCCAGGCGCGCTCCTCGTCGTCGGAGCGGTGCACGCCCGTTGCGATGGCGGACACCACTCCCGGGTGGGTGAGTCCCTCTGTCGCGCGGGCTTCGGCGAAGAATGCCTCCCGCAGCGCTTCGTCGGCCGACAGGTGTGGATGTAAGACCTTGATGGCAACGCGGGCTGCGGGATTCGGCGCGCCGGTCGCAACGGTGCCGGTCGCAACGGTGCTAGCCTCCTCGGTGCCTGCCTCCCCGATACCGGCCTCCCCGATACCGGCCTCCCCGGTGCCGGTATACACGGTGGCGGCATACACGGATGCCGAGCCGCCCGTCCCGAGCAACTCCCCCAGCTTCCAGCGCCCCGACAGCAACACGCCTAGGCCGATCCGACCAGGGTGGCCGCGGCGGATCCCGGCGAGCGCGCGATGGCGGCCGAGGCGACGAGCTGCACGGCCGCGGCCGCGGACTCGCTGTTGGCGGCTGCTCCCCCGTACCACCGGCCGCACGTGAGCACGACGACCCCGCGGTGCGAGGCTACCCAGCCGCGCATGCCGGGCCGAGGGCCGAGCACGAGGGACACCTCGAGGTCGTCGGACGAGTTCTGCAGCTGCACGGCGTGACGCTCGGCGTCGACGATGGTGCGGTAGAGGTGGGCGCTGCGCGCGAGTTCGCGGTTGTTGGGTGCAAGGAGGCGCCAGACGACGGCGGGTTCGGCGAGCGCGTGGGCGGCTTTCGTCCGGGCATCGGTCTGCGAGCGGGCATCGATCTGCGTGCGGGTTTCAGCGTGCGTGCGAGTGTCGGCGTGAGTGCGGGCATCGATCGGGGGGCGGACGTCGGGTTCCGCCGTCCCTCGTGCGGACGTCGCGCCGAAGGGCTCTGGGGTGTCGCCGGAACGCCGGGCTCGTGCATCCACGCCGTCGAGTTCGGCCTGGAACCTCGACCAGGCGGCCAGCATGGGGTCGGTGCGTGCGGCGAACGAGGTGAACACGATGCGAGCGCCTGGCGCCATGACTCCCCCGGGGCGAGTGGGAACGAACGAGGATCCGGGCGCCGGGCGCGCGGTGGATGACCGGCCGGAGCGGCTGCGCTTCGGCCCGTGTTCGCACTCTCGGGCTCACAGGTTGCGCATAGACATCCGACAGGTGAAGGCGACGTGTCCGGAATATGAGCGGTCGTGCGGCCGTGTCACCCGTTCGGGAGCGGGGCTTTTACGGATTGGCCCGAGGCTTGCCCCCCGTTTGGGAGCAACAGTCTAGAACGACTTCTCGTGAGAAGCACTCCCTTGTCACCGAGGAGAAGCGCTTCTACATTCGTTGAATCGGCACTGGCGCCTGAGCGCCGCCACAGCACACCCAGGAGAACCCATGACGGTCGTCACACCGAAGACCAGCCCAACAGGAAAAGAACCCGACGGCCCGGACAGTGAGAAAACCTCACAGAGCGCCGGTCGCCGCGCGGGCAAGAAAGCGAAACCGCATCGCGACCGCTTCAACCGCCGCGAAGCCATTTCGGGCTATCTGTTCATCGCCCCCTGGGTGATCGGCTTCCTCATCTTCACGGTCGGCGCCATGGCATACAGCCTGGTGATCTCGTTCAGCCGCTACAACCTGGCGGCCAACACCTCGACGCCCGTCGGGCTCGCCAACTACGAGGCACTCTTCACCGACCCCAAGGTGGGCGTCTCGCTCGCCAACACCCTCTTCTACGCCGTCATGGCCGTGCCGCTCGAAATCGCCTTCGCGCTCGTGCTCGCCCTGCTGCTCGACAAGGTCGGCCGCGGCGCCGGGTTCTTCCGCACCCTCTACTACCTGCCCAAGATGACGCCCACCGTGGCGACGGCCGCCGTGTTCCTCCTGCTGCTGAACGGCAACACGGGCGCCATCAACCAGTTCCTCGGCATCTTCGGCATCGAGGGGCCGCAGTGGCTCATCGACCCCGCCTGGGTGAAACCGTCCATCGTCATCATGACGCTGTGGGGCGTTGCCGGAACCATGGTCATCTTCCTCGCGGCGCTCAAGAACGTGCCGCGCGAACTCTATGAGGTCGCCTCACTCGACGGCGCCGGCCCCATCCGCACGTTCTTCCGCATCACGGTGCCCATGATCTCGGGCGCCATCTTCTTCAACGTCATCGTGCTGACGATCGCCGCCTTCCAGGTCTTCGACCAGGCGTATCTGCTCTTCTGGCGCGACCAGTCGAGTTCGTCACCCGAATCGTCGCTCTTCTACGCCGTCTACCTCTTCCAGCAGGCGTTCCGTCAATTCAACTTCGGTTTCGCGGCCGCCATGGCCTGGCTGCTGTTCGTCATCATCCTGCTCATCACGCTCGTGCAGGTGAAATTCGGCAACCGATTCGTCTACTACGAGGGAGATGACCGCTGATGAGCGTCACCCAGTCCAGCCCGGATGCCGCGAAGCTCGCCGCCGGTGCGCTCGCCGATCCCGCCGTCGCCCAGAACGCGGGGCCCGAGTCATCCCGAAACGGCCGTCGCCGCCGCCTGACGGGCCCCCGCCGGAGCGGACCGCAAACCCTCGTCGGTCGTCTGCTGCTCGGCGCCGTGCTCGTCGTCTTCGCGCTGCTGTTCCTCTACCCGTTCGTGTGGCTCCTGGCCGCGAGCCTCAAACCGCGCGGCGAGGTGTTCGACAACGCGCTGATCCCCAAAACCCTCACGTTCGACAACTACGCCGAGGTGTGGAACCAGCTGCCGCTGCTCAACTGGCTCGGCAACTCGCTCATCATCGCGCTGCTCGCCGCGGGCCTCGTCGCCATCTCGAGTTCGGCCGTGGCGTTCGGTTTCGCGTACTTCCGGTTTCCGGGCCGCAGCCTGCTCTTCGGGCTGGTGCTCGCCACCATGATGCTGCCGGGCGCCGTCACCATGATCCCCCAGTACCTGATCTGGAAGGAGCTGGGCCTCATCGGCACGTGGGTGCCGCTCTTCGGCATGAACCTCTTCGGGTCGGCGTTCTACATCTTCCTGCAGCGGCAGTTCTACTTAGGGCTGCCCCGCGAACTGTTCGAGGCCGCCCGGCTCGACGGGGCGTCGAACTGGCAGTTGTTCACCAGGATCGCCATGCCCCTCAGCATCCCGTCGTTCATCATCGTGTTCATCTTCGAGTTCCAGGCGTCGTGGAACAACCTGCAGGCGGCGCTCATCTACCTGAACGCCGGGTCGGTCGAACAGTTCACGGCACCCCTCGGCCTCGCCTACGCCATGACCAAGTACTCGCCCACGAACGGCGGCCAGGGCGACTACCAATACGTCATGGTCGCGGCCCTGCTCATCACCCTGCCGATGCTCATCATCTTCTCGTTCGGGCAGCGCTACTTCGTCGAGGGCATCGCCACCCAGGGCCGCAAGGGATGACGCGTCACAGAATCCTTCTCATCAGCGACACGCATATCCCGGCCCGGGCCCCGCGGCTGCCACGTGCCGTCGTCGAGGCCATCGACGAGGTCGACCTCGTCGTGCACGCGGGCGATTGGGTGGATGTCGCGACCCTCGACGTGCTCGAACGCCTCTCGCCGCGCTTCGTCGGGGTGTACGGCAATAACGACCACGGCGAGCTGCGCGAACGGCTGCCCGAGGTGGCGCGTTTCGAGCTCGACGGGCTGAGGTTCGCCGTCATCCACGAGACGGGTGCGGCAACCGGGCGTGAGAAGCGAGCGGATGTCGCGTTCCCCGATGTGGATGTGCTCATCTTCGGTCATAGCCACATCCCCTGGGACTCGGTGACGCCGCGCGGCATGCGGCTGCTGAACCCCGGGTCACCCACCGATCGTCGGCGGCAGCCGCGGTGCACCCTGATGATCGCGACCGTGGAGGACGGGGTACTCACCGAGGTCGAGGTGCGCACCGTCGAACGGGATTTCAGCGCCGAGGTGCCCGCGCTCTGAGTGCCGACGCCATTGCTGTCGGTGTGCGTTCTCGTCGCGCCGCCGGGGCCGGATGTTTCGGTTGCAACACGCTTCCCCCGAATGGGTGACACGGGTTTGTAAGGATGGGTAACATACCGGGAACGGTGGCGGGCACCGGGTTCACGACACGATCGGGGCTCAGATGGCGAATGACGCCGAAACGGCCTGGGTGCGGGCCTGCGTGGTGCAGGCGCTGAGCGGCGAGGCAGCTACCGACACGGACGGCGCCGGCATCGGTACTAGCACCGGCACTGGCACTGGCCCTGGCACTGGCACCGGCACCGGCACCGGCGACACCGCGGCAGTCTGGTCGCTTCTCACACCCGGTCAGCGCGCTGGCCACGCGCCGCTCCCCGACCCCCTTCCCGCGACGCCGTCCCTGATCGACCGCCTGGCACCGCGTCTGGCCGACCTCCCGGGGACGCACCACCGAGCCCTGCTCATCGCGAGCGTGTCGATCTCGGACCGCACGGAGGTGCTCGCGGCGGCCAGCGGTCTGGCGCCCGACGGCCTCTTCGACGGAACACTAGACGGGCTCGTGTCCTTCGTCTCGCGCCGCTACCGGTTGAGCGATCCTCGGGTTCGAATCGTCGCCCACGCGACCGCCACCGTCGCCGAACGCACCGATGCCCACGCTCGACTCGCCGCAGCCCTCGCCGGCTCGTTCCCGCACGAGGCCGCCTGGCATCGCTCCCTTGCCGCCCTCGGCGGGTTGCCCGACGTCGTCCCGCGCCTCCTCGGCCTCAGCCGCCGGGCCCTGCGCCGCGGTGACAGCGTCTTCGCATACCGCGTCGCCCGTGAGGCCGCCAGCCAATCCGAACCCGGACGCCTGCGCACCATCTCGCAGCTGAGGGCGGGGCTCTCGGCGCTGCATTCGGGTCATGCGCGCGAGGCACGCGAGTGGTTGGGCGCCGTCCTGCGGTCGGGCGACGTGGTGCTCGAGGCATCCGCGCTGGCCGCCTTCGTCTTCTCGGTGGGAGCCGCCGACGGGCATGTGCCGCACTCCGACCTCGACCGCCTCGAAGCCCGCTGGAGAGCCGAAACGGGTCGAGGGCTCACACCGGCATACGGTCGCGGCATCGTGCTCGGCCTCGCGACGGCCGCCGCCCTGCACGCCGAACGGGACGACGCGGCGTCTGCCCGGGCATTCGGCGAGCGCGCCCGCGAGCTGACCCGGCAGATGGGCTCGACGGATGCGGCGTCGGCCGGCCCGGCGAACGACATCGTCTCGGGCGTCTGGGTGTGGTTGGCGGCGTGCGGTGTGGCCGGTTCGGGCGTTGCGGGAAGCGCCGAGGCAGGGTGGCCAGAGGCAGGTTGGCCGGACGCAAAGTGGACCGAGGCCCCGGCGAGGTCGTCAGATCCGACGGTCGCGGCGGGCCTCTCGCTGGTCGACGCGTTCTCCGCGCTCTCGAGGCGCGGGGCCGCCGGCGCCCGGGATGCCGCGCACGCGCTCGCCGACAGCATCCTGTCTCTGGCACCGCTCGACCGGGAAGCGGCCCGGGACGGAGGAACCCGCGGCAGCGCCACCCCGCTCGTCGAAGCACACCTGCGGGTGGCCCACTGGATCGTCGAACAAGCCGGCATCGAGAGCACCCCCCATACGGCAGTGTCGGACGCGCCGCCGCGGCGGGGGCCGGTTTCCGATCCGGGTGACCCCCTGCTCTCCCGCCTGCCCCTGCACCTGCCCTTCGGCGGAACCTTCGTGCGCCAGCTCGACGCTTCGGCCCCGATAGAGCGCGCGGGCGACGACGCAACACCGAGCGTTCTTCATCTTCCCCGGCGTGTGGGTCTGGCAGGCCGGCCGGGGCCGACGCCTGAACATCCGACGCGGTTCGACGACACATCGCCCCACGCATCCCGCAGCGGCGGTCGGGCGGTCGCCGGCGCTCAACCGCTCGATGAAGCCGGTGAGACGGCGCATCCTCTCGCCACCGTGCAGCGCCTCTTCCCCGACGACGAGCCCGCCTGGCTCGCCGCCCTCACGGCTCGCGAAGCAGAAGTGGCCCGGCTCGTCGTCGGCGGCGCCAGCAACCGCGAGATCGCCCAGCGCATGCACCTCTCGGTGCGCACGGTCGAGGTGCACCTCGGCCGCGTCTTCCAGAAACTGAACGTGCACTCGCGCACGCAGCTCAGTTTGCTCGTGCACCAGGGCGGCTACGTAGAAACCCGTAGCTGAGGCATCCGCTCGATCTCGGTCAGTGACGACTATGCGGGAATCCCTCATGTGCCCCGTGCCCGCTCCCACCTATCGTCATCACAACCCGGGCGGATGCGCGGCCGAACCCCAGTGCATCCACCCCTCATCCCGCAACCTGAAAAGGGTTTACCGATGACACCTCGACGTTCCACCCTGAAACGCGTGCTCGGGGCGGTGGGGGCTCTCGCCTCCGGCCTCCTCGTCACCTCGACGCTGTTCGCGCTTCCGGCACCGCCCGCCGCCGAAGCCGCCACCACGAACGGCACCATCAACGGATACCGCAACGTCGGCTATTTCGCCCAATGGGGCGTCTACGGCCGCGACTTCAAGCTCAAGGCCCTGCAGGACTCGGGCGCCGCGGGCAACCTCACGGCCATCAACTACTCGTTCGGCAACATCGACAACACCAACCTGACCTGCTTCATGGCTAACAAGGCGCAGGGCACGGGGCCGAACGGTTCGGATGGTGCGGGCGACGCCTACGCCGACTACGGGATGGGTTACACGGCCCAGAACTCGGTGGCCGGTGTGGCCGACACGTGGGACCAGCCCCTCGCCGGGTCGTTCAACCAGCTCAAGCAGCTGAAGGCCAAGAACCCCGGGCTGAAGCCCATCATCTCGCTCGGCGGGTGGACGTGGTCGAAGAACTTCTCCCGCGCCGCCGCCACGCAAGCATCCCGACAGAAGCTCGT
>Ga0308164_10004367_pt1 | contig 12000 bp, 15 predicted proteins | sample PhyTR2_FD_201031 | JGI IMG/M metagenome (GOLD analysis project Ga0308164, IMG submission 201031) | Phyllosphere microbial communities from UC Gill Tract Community Farm, Albany, California, United States - DLSLT.R2 | ecosystem: Host-associated > Plants > Phyllosphere > Unclassified | place: USA... | reverse complement strand
ATACGTTGCCGTATTCTGCGTGCCGACTTGCGAATACAGAGCAGGCGCAGCTTGAGCAGCGCCACTCATCGCCATCACGCCAGCTACTGCCAATGTCATAAAAATGCTTTTCATTACTATTCCTTAAGTTTTTTGATAGATTCCTTATACTAAGCAATAAATGGGCCACTGTGAGAATTGGTGAGAAATCAATGACTTATGAGTAGGTCTTTGATTGTAATCAAAGATGGTGTAATTATTTTCGACAAATCATTGATTGACGAGGTGTAAAAATCGTTACTTGAGCGCATCGAAGCGTGCATGTCCAGTGGAACGTTGGATAATTTCCGCATAGAAAGGGCTGGATCAGAACTGAAAAGCCGGGCTCAGGTCTGACATTTGGACACGGCCTCAGCTTTGCACAAGCTAGAGCGCGGGTTTAGATTTGGCAAAATGAGCTCATGCCCAATCTCGGCAGTGCAGGAAGGAACAGAGAGCCGATGCTAAAGATCAGCTACCGGCGAGGGTGCTGGACAGTCGATCTTGATGATACTGAGGGTGGATAGCAAAAAACCCGCGCTTCCTTGAAAGGTGACGGGTTTTAGCGTAGTACAACTGCATGCTGCGAGTAGGTGGTGCCTCCGGCCGGAATCTACATCTGATTTTAATCAATGACTTGGGATTCGAATGCGTAGTCATCAAAAGCCGTTGGAGAGCTCCGATATTGGTACATCATGTTAGTGCTCGAGGTACCAACGTCCTGCTTTCGATCCAAAGCGGACCGGGTCCCCTTGAGAGATCGTGCTAGGGATCGTTTATCGATGACAATAAAACCTTCTGCCAAGCCAGTTCGGCAAGATGACTGTCTCTCTCACTTTGTCCCGTTATGAGATCCGCATGACCTTCACTAAAGGAAGAGACATACTTGACCGCTGAGCTGACTAAATATGCTCTTTTTTGAAATACACGCCTAAGAGCCGACAAACTCGCCGGAAGTTGACGATGGGCTTGATTTCGTGGTGGGTAACAATAATTGAGGTGAGATCGGGGCTGCAATTTTCAGCATAGAAACTACAGTTGTAACGCTGAGCATAGTCTTGAATAATTGAGGTAAGTGAAGTGATGCCCTGATACTGATGTAGGCTTTCGTCAATGTACAGATATAGCGTGTGATGCCCTGCTACCCTGTCATGAAAGTACCAGCAATTGAGCAAGTTGCGATGCGGCTGGCGGGATCGTTCTGGCATTTATTGTTTCATCATTCTACAAATGGCTTACTGCGAGCCCGCTCAACTGTTTTTTTGTTTCAGTAGGTCGCAGGACTGAAAAAGTTGCTTTCTTGAAATGCAGGTGTCGAGTCAAGCCAGGCGTTTATAGGATTGTTGAGGTCATGCTAACAGGTAACAGCGTAAAAAAGTTGCCCCTTAGCTAAAATCATGGTAACTATACCGCTTCCATCCTTGGTAGCGAGTTATGCACATCAAAGAATTCATCAGCAAGTATACGAATCATCCTGTTCTTTTTGTTGGGACTGGCGTAAGCCTCCGGTACCTCAAGGAATCACAGACCTGGGACGGTTTGCTTCGGAAAATCGCTACGGACTTGACTGGGGGTTCAGAATATTATTTGGACCTCAAGGCGTCCTGTGGTAGCAACGGAAAATACAACTATGCAAAAGTAGCTGGGTTACTTGAAGCTGAGTTTACAAAGCGTTTGATGGCAGATCGGAATGGTGTATTCAAGGATGTCAACGATAAGTTTTATGAGTACATGAATTTGGGTCGGAACATTTCTCGCCTTAAAATTCACATTGCCGATATCCTCAGTAAAATTGAATTTAAGGAAGAAAAGGCCGAGGAATTAGCTTTATTCAAGCAAGTAAGGAAAAATGTCGGCTCGATTATTACGACCAATTACGATACCCTTGTTGAAAAGGTTTTCGATTTTATTCCTTTAATCGGAAACGACATTCTTCTGAGTAACCCATATGGCTCGGTTTATAAAATTCACGGGTGTGTTACCGATGCAGAGAAGATTATAATTACGGATTCTGACTATGCTAATTTTCTTGGGAAATATGAATTGATCAGAGCGCAGCTCTTGTCTATTTTTATTCATAATCCGATAATTTTTATTGGTTATAATATTGGTGATGACAACATCAAAGAGCTACTAAAGACAATCTTTACTTATGTAGAGCCAAATTCCTACGCGGCGCAACGCATTCGTCAAAATTTCTTGCTAGTCGAATTCGAGAGTGGATCGAGCAGTCAGGAAACAAGTGAACACGACATTGATCTTGAAGGATTTTCTACAATCCGGATCAATAAAATAAAGACAGACGATTTCTCATCAATTTATAGTGCACTTGCGGAGTTGATGCTTCCAATATCAGCGATGGATATCCGAAAGGTGCAGAGTGTAGTAAAAGAAATCTACGCCGGCGGTAAGATAAGTGTCAAGATTACGGAAGATCTTGATTCGATGGAAAACAGTGACCGCATTTTGGCCATCGGATCAAGTAAAACAATTCAATACCAATATTTAGATTCCACTGCAACTATTGCTAATTATTTTAGTATTATCGAGGAGGCGAATATACAAGCAATTCAACTCATCGACAAATACAAGATTTGGAGCGGCCAGTATTTTCCAATCTTTGGATTCTCATCAATTTATCCTGGTTTAGCCACGGAAGCCAAATTAAAAGGCTATCAGATTGACAAGTTGCAGGCTGCATCACTAGCTATGTCGCCAGTTTGCCGTACTTGCCATATCAGTATTGCTGGAATAATGGATGATGAAGCAATCAGTCCATCCAATAAGCATAGTGCAATCGTATGGTCTGCACTTGGTGGAAAAATATCATTGGACGAATTAGAAGCTTATCTACGTGCTGATGGGAACAAGAAGGCAACGAACTACAGAAAAATCTTATGTGCCTACGATTATATGCGCTATGGTACTGGCCTTGTAGATTCAATAACCGTATAGTTTTAGAAGCTGTAGATCTACTGCTTGCACATAGGATGAGTTAAAGCTATGCTAATCAAGTTTTTTTCTGATATTTGGAAAGTCGAGAACCGGGTTGTTAGGATGGCATTGGTGATTGGTGCAACTGCTGGCTTAATGGCATTCGGCGCGATCATAGCATCTCAGATTGGTTATCTGGCGAAGACAACTGGTAAACATATTGCTTTCTCAGCAATTGCTGTTCTGATTGCGATCAGTTTTATGCTTCAGTCGTATTCCAACCACATAAATGCTCAGCGCCGGCGTGAAAGAATAGAGCGCGTAGAACGACAAGTTGAAGAACACCCTGAGAGACCACAACTTGCATGGGATTTGGCGCGAACTAAACTGGAAAGCTATCTTGATCGTAATCTTAGTCAGGTTCGATCAATTTATTGGTTGACTTCTTTCGTTCTTGTTGGGGGTTTTAGTTTGATAGCCTTCGGGATATATCAAGCAATGATTGATCCTACTAAGCTTCCTATATCTTTAGTTGCTTCAGCCTCAGGAATTTTAGTTAGCTTCATTGGTGGCTCTTTCCTACTAATATATAGATCGATACTTGATCAGTCGAAAGGATATGTTCGGGTTTTAGAAAGAATCAATGCTGTCGGAATGGCCGTCCAAGTCATAGCGAGCATACCCGACGTAGACTCTTCTTTGAAGAATCAAACTACTGCAGACCTAGCCAGACAGTTGCTGCGTCTTTACGCTACAGCCCCATCTGATTTTAGAGAAAGTGAAACAGGTCGTGTGGCGGATGACCGTAGCGATTAGTTATTATCTTGGTATCGATTGGCCCATTGGATGATTTCCTTTGCTCTATATAGCGCCTGACCTCGTGCTGTGCGTGTCGATGGTAGTCGGATTGCTTTCGGGAAGTCAGGCAGGCACGCGATGCGTTCCCGTACTACTAACTCGCTGCGTTTGAGATAAGTTGCAATCGTTGCGATGTCCCACAAATCGATTTCGACAGTAGGGGCTGGCCTGAGCTGCTTCACCAGCTCAGCTGCCAGCCGTGCGATCAGATCGCTGTCGTTATACATAGGTGTGCCTCCTGCATTTATAGCTGTGTTCATACGTCTTCTCTCTGGCCGCCGGCAAGCTGGGCTGCTGGGTCAGTGAACGGGCGCAAACCCTCGCCTACCAAATACAGCTCGGTTGGCACCATGCCGCCGGTCGCGTATGGATGGGCGCACTCCATTGCACCATGAACATCGATCGCGACGTTCCGGCCGAGCGGCTTGCTGCACTCGCACTCGCACTTGACCGCAGCACCTGTAGCGATCTGGTCGTTGGCCACGGCGCCAACTGCTGGGTGCGTGGCGTCGTGTCGGAGCAGGGCGGCGCGGTACTGCCCCACCGTCTGGAACCCTGCGACGTACGCGTCATCTGCGATCAGTTCGCGCAGCGGCCGCTGCGAAGTTGGGGTCAGGTCTGACGTTCGGACACAGCCTCAGCTTTGCACAAGCTAGAGCGCGGGTTTAGATTTGGCAAAATGAGCTCATGCTCAATGTTGGCAGTGCAGGGAGCGGCAGAGGGCTGATGCATGATGATCATGCCACCGGTCAGGGTGCTGGACAGTCAATCTTGATGATACTGAGGATGGATGGCAAAAAACCCGTGCTTCCTTGAAAGGTGACGGGTTTTAGCGTAGTACAACTGCATGCTGCGAGTAAGTGGTGCTCCGGCCGGAACCGCGAAAACGCTTGAAACCCTCATGAATGCTGGGTTTCAGATTTTTCAAATCTTATTATGGATGCACATGTGGATATAAAAAGCAGTTCGCTTATGGCTCCGGTCGGGCCGCGCTTGTGAGTTTGATGTCTCGATGTACTCAGTTCCGCGACTTGTTTTTCTGTTGCACAATTTCAACAGTCGCATTAAACAACGTGCTTAATTCACTGCTTACCCTTGACCCTTGGCCAAGACGGCAAGAAAGCGGATTATCCCGCTTTCTTTATCGTACATTGAGATATTGGACGATGAAGTATCTTCCCCTATGTTCACGCGAACCTAAATTTTATGCAGCATTAGCGAATCTGCAGCCAGGAACCCGGGAAAGAAAATTAAAAAGGCAAGCTGGCTTATCAGCATACTGTGCTGCAAAAGATAGTAGGTCGTCAGCACCCCCATTAAACGCGATCTTTAATTTTTTTCCGAACTTAGCGCGAACGAGTCCGCCGATTACTCCATTTTTTAGGCTTTCAATATATTTGTAAAGGAAGTATATCTCCTGTTTTCCTCTGCAGATCAAAGGGTTGAAATATTCCCTGATTTCCGGTCTCTTCGAGAAGAGAAGTGAATTTTCTTTGCGAACATACTTATCTAAAGTAAGTGACAATTCTTTAACGCAAGAATATGACGTTTCAACAGATATTTGGTCTCCACTTAACTTGATGAAACTGATATTCATTTTAAGATTGTCATTTACATTTAATTTGTCAGTCATCCCGCTTCCGCTATAGACACCGAACATTAGATTGAATTTTCTAACATCTTCAGAAAATAAATACTGCGACCTCGTGTACTCATACAGATTAACAAGGAAATTTAGAATTTCCTCAGTTTGATTTTCTTCCTTGTCTCCTCTGGCAAGGCCGCACTCACCACGTATCAATGCTCTAACCGCCGCAGTAGAACAATATAGATTTTCAATCGAGTGAGTTGGTGTAACATACAAGTCAGTGTCCGCTTTCGTTTCATTAGTATAATCACGGTCTACAAAGAAAAAACAGCAATCGTCCTTCATTTGCTTGTTTCCTCGTATATCATTCCTTAACTGAATGACATCTGATTTTCGACCCGGAATAAACGTATGCCATTCGCCAGAGATAACAAATGTAATAGCTGAGCTATAATATTTTTCGTCATCGCCTTCGAACACAAAGACCGGTGCGTTCTTCCAGTTTTTCCTACGTCTTACATATCGCCTGAAAATCTCAGAGTCGTCATCTAAGAGTGCGGTGAAAGCATCAACCCTGTTCATCGGCAGCCCTCATATGTACGTACTCTGACATGTCTCTTGCATACGGTTTTACGCCCTTTAATATAAAAGGACTGTGCGTAACAGAAAAGAGAAAGCGACATTTTTTAGATGCTATGATGTCCGGAAGTAGTTTTTCTTGCCATTCTACAGAAAGCGATAATTCCGGCTCGTCAAAAAATATCGCCAAGTTCTCATCGGAATCTGCTGCTACAGAATCTAAATAAAGTTTGGCGAATAACGATACGATCTGTTTCTCTCCAGAAGACATGTCTTTCAAGTCGACAGGATGTTCAGTAAACTTATTTATCGCTTTAACGGTGACGGCATTCTCGTCGTACACCAACTTTTGCGCAACTAAATATCCGTTGCATTTGTCAGTGAAATCTCTCAATGCTACGTCATATTTCTTCTGTTGGCGATAAACCTTCACCATATTCGACAAGAAATAGATGAGCGGTTCATATTTATTTTCCACAAAAATTTGGCCGGTGTGAAAAAGATGGTCTATCTGTTCTTTCTCGTCGGCCTTCATATGTCCGCCAATACGCTCAAGCACGAGGTCTAACCGATCTAATGAGCGCACCTGATCGATATCGTCTTGAGTCAGTTCAAACCCATTAATTAGCTTCGCAAGAATTTCCCCATTAACACGCGAAAACGACTCGTTTGAGGACGCAAGGATGGCCTTACGCATTTCTTCTAATTTATTTTCAACGTCCTTAACTCCAAAATTAATGCCTCGTGTTTGGGTGGGCTGCTCGTCCAAACCTAAGCGCATAAAATCTTCCTCGATCCGGCGATACGTCGGCAAATAAAGAGGTGTGCAACCGAAGCGCGAATTTATTTCGGTCAGCGTTTCACTAAATCCAGAGGAAAAATCGATCTCCTGACCTGACAATTCTTCAGCGGCGTCGCGAAAAGCAGCACTAGCCAACGTACGATGACGCGACTTAAAGTCTCGATAGATATCAAGAGGATTTCTCCCGCTCTTAATCTGCAGCATCACCTCGTCAAATTCTTTCTCGGATAACTTATTTCTTAAGTATCTAATCCCGTTTCCGTTCAAATCCATGGTTCTTGTGGTCATATCTTCGGCGGCGATATGAAATTCTTCACCATCAGGGAAACGAACGGACATCTTTTCAAAATTAATTGATGAAATTCGTGTGGCGTCGTTACAAAGTGCCCCATAAATTAGATTAAGTACACTTGTTTTTCCTTGCCCGTTTTCCGCTAGAAGAATGATGTATGGATCATCAAAAGGAATTTCCAAATTTTTGTAGCCATGCAATTTTTTTATTGAGATATGTGAGGGAGTCATAGTCGTAAATTGATTGGTTATTTTGGTTATTTGAATTTATCTGTAAATTTGGTTGAGAAAATTAAACCGAATTTCTTGTATAAACTTACTTCTGGGTGGCGTTCAGTTTGACGTTAGTAAATTCTGAAGCTTCCTTTATCAGGTGAGCAGATAAGCTTTCTATTATGCTGACGTCGACTAGTCGTAAACTATAAGGTTTGGCGCTTTAAAGACTGAAATCGATGACTGCCACCCCCTCAAGTACTCCAAAAAAACCTAGGACATGCACTTTTCGCGACCGGTTTGTGGCGCTGCTCAGTCAGCGGTCACTTATCGGGTAAAACAGCAAGGAAAACGGCGAGCAAACCTCCCTTGTTGCTTACCCGGGTCGCGTTACTGAATAATGTAACAATCGCCCCTACCCCGATGGGTTGAGATTGCGATTTTTGGGACACCCTCAATATGGCCGTGATGGGTGATAGCGAAGGCGCTGTCAATGGACTGAATGGTGGTCATGACCTTAAGGAGGTCGCCCAGTTGTTCAAGTGTTACGAGCTGCATGTTTGGGGAATTTTCCTGATAATTGGTTGGATTCTCGACCCGGAAAATCATCTTACTGTTCAAGAAATGATGTAGTCAAGAAAATTTCCGCAGCGCCAAAAGCGTCAGTTTGGGTCAGCGTTAATTGAGCACTAGGTCTGCATTCGGTCAGCCAGCACTTCATGAGGTCAGAACTCTTGGGGCACCGACTGTTCTTTTTCAAGGGGCACGAGGCTTGACTGCTTTTTGTACGAAAGCCATCTAGTATTGTGCCCCATGATCTGAGAGTTAAACCGTGGGGCACAGGGACAATCGAAAACTTCGTTTTCGAAAAGGCGTACGCCATACCAGTTTCATCGCTGCTTGCGGTTACGAGAAGTTATTCCTCTTTCGCGCAATGTGGCCCGCACTTTGGCAAGCTGTTTTGCAGCAGTCCATCTTGCTATCGGGCTACCAGTAAGTTGCAGATAGCGCGAAGCAATCTCGGTTGGGCTGGCGCTCTTGACCATGCGCGAGCAAAGCCAGAGTGCGTACTGACGATCAGCAGATGCCAGCGCCTCAGTCAATCCAAACGAGACCCGGCGTGTTTTGCTCAGGTTTTCTCGCAGTGCATCAAGCATGCACTTACTCATGGCCTCAGTAGCTGCCGCTTGCTTCTTGATCGGTGCGCTTCTAAGGAAGGCGGCGTCCCACTGCTGGCGCTCGGTCATGCTCAACGATTTAACCAGTTGCCAAGCTGGGCGCCTGCCTTCGTAAAACGCGAACTCGGCCTCACGAAGAACATACCCTCGGGACCAGTCAGCAATACCCTAATGCGCTGGTATCGAACCACCTTGTCGTGGTCGGAATACCAGCGGCGCAACCACGCCATATCGCCCAGTACGAGGATTCGGCGCTGGGCAAGGCTGGCGCTACCCAGCGCCAGCGTCTCGTACCAGAAGCAGGGCGGCGTCCCGCGCTCGATCAATCCCTCGGCCATGAGATAGGCGGCAAGCAGCTTGCCACCCGCGTAAGCCGCCCGATACTGCTGGATCAGGCTTACGCGGTCGAGCTTGGCGATCCGGCGGCGAGCTTCGTCGAGTGCGCCCGGTGCAGATGCCCGCAACAGGGGCGCGAGGGACGCAAACCCCTTGTCCGGGTGTGTCGCACTCGCCGTGCTCATTGTGGGCCGATGACTTCGTGCAACTCGTGCTCGAAGCGCTCGTCCAGGGTGCGATAGCCGCGTGGCGCAATTCGCTTGATCCCATCCAACAGCGGCTCAGGTCCATAGGACTGGAACAGGTTGGCGGCTTGCTCGCGCAGCTCTGGGTGGGCGTGAATCAGCGCCAGCAGCTCGTGCGCTTCTGCATGATGGGCGCTCAATTGGCGGTTGATCAGTTCGCCCGGTGTCAGGCCCGTAAGGTGGCTGAGTTGTTCGTACAGCTCCGACGTGTCTTCGTCGAGGTTGATTTTGTATTGCATGGTCGATCCCTTCATTGCTCAGTCTCGTCGTACCAGATGGCGGACAGTTGATCAGGTTGTTGATCGTTATGTTCGACAACGACGACTTGAGCGCCACCTCTGGTGCCGTGATGCACGGTGAAGCTTCCCATATCAATGGAGTACTCGATGGCGGACTCGACCAGTGTCTGCTGACAAGTGGCAGCATCAACGGCGTGGAAGTGCTCGACAGTGAGCGAGCTGCGGGTGGGCTTGGTGCTCATGCGGCCTCCTGCTGGCGCATGGCCTTGCGCGATTCAATCCAAACCGAAATTTCGGATTCGAGCCACCCTACGGCCCGATCTCCGAGACGGATTGACGTGGGAAAATCTTCAGCCGCATAGATAAACGAACGGCTCATGCCGGTTCGTTCTTTCACTTGAGGGAGACGGAGGATGCGATCTCCCGTGATGCTGCTCAACGGGAGAGGGAGTTGAAGCACTTTGTTCATATAGTCCTTTATTGTTCGTTAGCCGCTAGCGCGGTATGACTAGAACTGTAGAGGACTACGCGATGCCAGATGCGTCACGAATTTATGTGCGCTTTTTCCTTGTTCTTTTTCTTGGGGCGTCGATGGCGTAGGCACTCCAATTGAGGTCGTGCGCTTTCAAAGCACGTTCTAGCGTTGACTCGCTTACATAAATTTTTGCGTCTTCACGCTCCCTACGGAACTTGCATTTCAGGTCCTTGAAGTTCGCTTCTTTGCGGTCGAAATCGGCTACGAATCTTTTAAATGCGACGGCAATATCTAAATATTTTTGAGCCGCTAACATAGCGCGTCCGGTCACATGGGGCAACGTTGCACCGTTGTCGGTGACTTCCATGAGATAACGGAACATGTCACTGGGTTTGCCTTCGAGTTTGGCTTCCCGCCCGATGCGAAGTAATCGTGCGCGCGGGCACTCTATCAACGTCGGGTTGTCTGGATGCGCTTGGAACCGTTGAGGTGTTCTGGTCAGGTCGAAAAGCGCCTGCAACACCCAATCGTCGTACTCGCTAGCGGTAACTTCTTCCGGTAGCTCGCCTTTACCAAGCGGCTGAGGCTGGCTTGTTATAGCCTTGATAATTGAGGTGCTTGATGGGAAGGTGAGACGAGAATTGCTCGGTCTGCTTCTGAGCATTTCCGTTACCTCCGCGACCTTGTGTCTGATCCGGTCGTCCTGGTCGCTCATGCTGCCTTCCCAAAATTGCCGACAAATACATTGGCGCCAAGTCCGAGTGTGTCGAGATAGTCGGCCCACCGCTGCATCATCAGTCGGCGTGCTGGAAGGTGTGCCGTCCGGTTGTAGGCACGTCCGTTCGGGTCTTTGACGGCGTGGGCGAGCTGGTGCTCGATCAGGTCAACCCGTTCGCCCAACACTTCATCCATGATCGTGCGCGCCATCGCGCGGAAGCCGTGGCCGGTCATCACATCTTTGCTGTAGCCCATGCTGCGCAAAGCCGCGTTGATGGTGTTCTCGCTCATGCAGCGGGCGCCGGTGCGGACGCTGGGGAATATGAACTTGCCATGTCCGGTCATCGCATGAAGGCCCCGTAGCAGCTCGACGGCTTGCGTCGCCAGCGGCACGATGTGATCCTGTCCATCTTCATCTTAGAGCCGGGGATGCGCCACTCCTCTGCGTCGAGGTCGATCTCGGTCCACTCAGCGGTGCGCAGCTCTCCAGGGCGAACGAACACCAGCGGCGCCAGCCTCAGCGCGGCGACGGCGTATGGATGGCCGCTGTACGCGTGTATGGAGCGCAGCAGCTCGCCCGCTTTCTTTGGCTCGGTGATCGCGGCGTAGTGCGCTTCTGGAACAGCTGATAAAGCGCCGCGCAGGTCTACGGTCACATCGCGCTCAGCCAGTCCGCAAGCTACGGCGAACCGGAATACTTGTCCGCAGAGCTGCTTAATTTTGTGCGCGGACTCAATCGCGCCTCGTGCCTCGATCAGGCGCAGCGCGGCGAGCACGTCTTTTGGCTTGATGGTGGAAATAGGGAGGGCACCGATAGACGGGAAGATGTTCCGCTCAAGCCATGCGGTGTTCTTGTCTTGAGTGCTGCTCGCGCGGTCTGCTGCCGTCTTGGTCAACCATGCGCGCGCGACAGCCTCGAAGGTGTGAACTGCCGCGATTGCCTTGGACTGTTTTTCTTCGCGTTTGGCCCTTGCAGGATCGGTCCCTTGATCCAGCAGCTTGCGGGCCGCTAGCCGCTTGTTGCGGGCCTCGGCGAGCGTCACCTCGGGGTACTTCCCGAAGGTCAGCCGATTTGGCTTGCCGTTCTCCTGCCGGTAGGCCATGCGCCAGAATTTTGAGCCGTTCGGCGTGATCTCCAAGTACATGCCGTCGCCGTCGCCCAAGGTGTACGTTTTGTCCTTGGGTTTGGCGTTTCGAACAGCGGTGTCCGTCAGTGGTGTGGCGAGTTTAGGCATCTTGTATCCAAGTCATCTGCAGGTTTGCATCCATGGACAAAAGTATGGATGCAAAAATGCTGGATCGCAATGGATGCTAAAAACGCTTGACGAACAAAAAACCCGCGTTCTCACTATGAGAGTCGCGGGTTAGATGGACCTTCTTGGACTACTTAAAACTTGATTGTGGTGCCTCCGGCCGGAATCGAACCGGCACGCCTTACGGCGCTTGATTTTGAGTCAAGTGCGTCTACCAATTCCGCCACAGAGGCCCAATCGCAGGCGGGTATCTTAGCACATTGATTGCTCAGCT
>Ga0308164_10004366_pt1 | contig 12000 bp, 8 predicted proteins | sample PhyTR2_FD_201031 | JGI IMG/M metagenome (GOLD analysis project Ga0308164, IMG submission 201031) | Phyllosphere microbial communities from UC Gill Tract Community Farm, Albany, California, United States - DLSLT.R2 | ecosystem: Host-associated > Plants > Phyllosphere > Unclassified | place: USA... | reverse complement strand
ACCTCGTGGTCGACGCCACCCCCGCGAAGCTCGGCCCCGCCATCGCGCGGTTGCGCGGGGACGGCTCGCGGCTCAACCTGAACCTGCTGGGCGAGGCTGTGCTGGGCGACCACGAGGCCGACCGGCGTCTCGAGGGCACGCGCACGCTGCTGGCCCGCGACGACGTCGACTACGTCTCGATCAAAGTGTCGGCGATCGCCGCTCAGCTCTCGATGTGGGCCTTCGACGACGCCGTCGAGCGCGTCGTCGAGCGACTCACGCCCCTCTACGAATTGGCGCTCGCGGGCGGACCCGACGGGCCCAAGTTCATCAACCTCGATATGGAGGAGTACCGCGATCTCGACCTCACGATCGCGGTGTTCCAGCGCCTGCTCGACCAGCCGCAGCTGAAGGCCCTCGAGGCCGGAATCGTGCTGCAGGCCTATCTGCCCGACGCCTTCGCGGCCATGCAACGGCTGCAGGACTGGGCGGCCACCCGGGTCGCCGAGGGCGGCGCGCCCATTAAGGTGCGTCTCGTCAAGGGCGCCAACCTCGCCATGGAACACGTCGACGCCACCATGCACGGCTGGCCGCTCGCCACCTTCGACCGCAAGCAAGACACCGACGCGAACTACAAGCGCATCCTCGACTGGTCGCTCACGCGCGAGCGCACGGCCGCCGTGAAGCTCGGCATCGCCGGCCACAACCTGTTCGACATCGCGTGGGCGCACCTGCTCGCCAAGAAGCGCAAGGTGCAAGACCGCGTCGACGTCGAGATGCTGCTGGGCATGGCGACCGGCCAGGCGCAGGCCGTGGCGCGGGATGTCGGGCAACTGCTGCTCTACACGCCCGTCGTCGACCCCAAGGAATTCGACGTCGCCATCTCCTACCTGATCCGCCGGCTCGAAGAGAACGCCTCGAACGAGAACTTCCTGTCGGCCGTGTTCGAACTGGGCACCGATGCCGCGTTGTTCGAGCGCGAGAAGTCACGGTTCGAGGCATCCGTGGCGCAGCTGGCCGCCGTTGCCGAAGCCGACGCGAACGGGGATGACGCGGCCACCGTGTCGCTCACGCCCGAGCCGCGCCGCCGCCAGAACCGCGAGACCGAGTGGACCCTCGAGGCCGCCCCTGCGCCCGGCAAAGCGTCGTCGACCGCCCTGTATCGCGAACCCGCGGGCGATCAGCCGGTCGAACTCGGCATGACCGAGCAGGTTCTCGGCCTGTCGAAGCGGCACCAGACCGAATCGCCCTTCGACACCGTGCGCGTCTACACGACCGACACCGAGATCCGCCTGCCCAAGACCGAATTGGGCGCCCCCGGTTTCGTCAACGCGCTCGACACCGACCCGTCGCTGCCCGCCAACCGCGAGTGGGCCGCCCGCCTGCTCGCCCGGGTGCCCGACAGCACCATCGGCGGCGACACCATCGAGGCCGCGCGCGTGCTCGACGCCTTCCACCTCGAAGACCTGGTCGAAAAGGCTCGGGATGCCGGGGCCACCTGGGGTGCCCGCCCCGCCGCCGTGCGCGCCGCCATCCTCGACCGTGGGGGGCTCGCCCTCGCCGCCAACCGCGACCGTCTGCTCGAGGTGATGGCGTCCGAGACGGGCAAGACCATCGCCGAGGCCGACCCCGAGGTGTCCGAGGCCATCGACTTCGCGCACTACTACGCCGCGCGGGCTCGCGAGCTCGATGCCGTGCGCGGTGCCCGGTTCGTGTCGCCGCGGCTCATCGTCGTCGCGCCGCCGTGGAACTTCCCGGTCGCCATCCCCACCGGTTCGGTGCTGGCGTCGCTCGCCGTCGGTGCCGGTGTCATTCTGAAGCCTGCGCCGCAGGCCCGTCGCACGGCGGCCGTGCTGTGCGAGGCGCTGTGGGAGGCCGGCATTCCGCGCGACCTGCTCGTGCTGGCCGACGTCGACGAGGCCGAGCTCGGGCAGCGTCTGATCGCGCACGAGGCCGTCGACCGAGTCATTCTCACGGGCGCCTGGCAGACCGCTGCCCTGTTCCGCTCCTGGCGGCCCGACCTGTCGTTGCTCGCCGAGACGAGTGGTAAGAACGCCATCGTGGTCACGCCGAGTGCCGACTTCGACCTGGCCGTCGCCGATATCGTCAAGAGCGCCTTCGGGCACGCGGGGCAGAAGTGTTCGGCCGCCTCGCTCGTGATCCTGGTGGGTTCGGTCGCGAAGAGCGAGCGGTTCCGCCGGCAGCTGATCGACGCCGTGTCGAGCCTGCGCGTCGGCTACCCGAGCGACCCCGCGTCGCAGATGGGGCCGCTCATCGAGCAGCCGTCCGAGAAGCTGCTCTGGGCGCTGACCGAGCTGGATGCCGGCGAACAGTGGCTCGTGAAGCCCAAACAGCTCGACGAGACCGGTGTGCTGTGGTCGCCCGGCGTGCGCACCGGAGTGAGCGCCGGCTCGCGTTTCCACCGCACCGAGTTCTTCGGGCCGTCGCTCGGCATCATGACCGCCAAGAACCTCGACGACGCCATCGCGCTCGTCAACGACGTCGACTACGGGCTGACCTCCGGCTTGTTCACGCAAGATCCCGAAGATCTGCGCGTCTGGGCCGCAACCGTCGAGGCCGGAAACCTCTACGTCAACCGCGGCATCACGGGTGCCATCGTGCAGCGCCAACCGTTCGGCGGATGGAAGCGTTCTGCCGTGGGCGCGGGAGCCAAGGCGGGTGGCCCGAACTATCTCGCGGCGCTCGGTTCGTGGCAGCCCGACAGCGGTTCGGCGTCGACCACGTTGCATCTGCGCGGGCTCGACCCCAAGATCGTGAAGCTCATCGAGGCGGCCCAGCCAGCCCTCGACTACCGCGCCTTCGACGTGTTGCGGCGTTCCGCGTTGTCCGACGCCATCGTGTGGGGCACCGATTTCGGCGAGACCACGGATGTCTCGGGCCTCGGTATCGAGCGCAACCTGCTGCGCTATCGCCCCGTCCCGGTGTCCATCCGGTCGACGCGCGACGCCGAGCTGGGCGACGTGCTGCGCGTCGTCATCGCGGCCATGCGTTCGCGCAGTGCGTTCACGCTGAGCCTGGCACTCGGCATCCCCACGTCGGTGCGGCGCGTGCTCGGCGAGATCGGCGTGCAGGTGGCGGTCGAGACGGATGCCGAGTGGCTCGCGCGGTTTGCGCCGACTGCTGAGCTGGGAGCGAGCGCGAGCGTGGGCGCTGCCGCTGCCGCTGGGGCAGATTCGGGTGCCGGCGAAAACGCCGCCGCCGTTCGTGCCGCGGCTGCCGTTGTCGCCGAGGTAACCCCCGAACCCGACAAGCCCTCACCGATCGACATCCCGCTCGATGACGACGGTGACTCCGAGGCGCGTCCCGGCGAGGTCCAGGCCGGGACCGGGACCGGGGCCGAGACCGAGGCGGCCGAGGTCGGCGAAACCGGCGCAGGCGCCACCGTCGATCCCGCTCCCGTCGCGCCCGCAGCCGCTCCAGCAGACGCCGCCCCAACGGATGCCGACGCGGATGCCTCGCCCGCCGCATCCCCGCTGATCGTCACCGGCGAGCCGGCCGTCACGCGCCCCCCGCGCGTGCGCATCGTCGGCACCGAACCCGAACGAGCCGCCCTGCACCGGGCGCTCGCCGTAATCGTGGAGGGCGACCCCGACCTCGCGATCTACTCGGGAGCCGTCACGTCGGCGGGACGTGTCGAACTCCTGCCGTTCCTGCGCGAACAGTCGATCACCATCACGGCGCACCGTTTCGGCAACGCCGACACGTGGTCGGAGGATGTGCTCTAAACAGGCGGCGCGGGGCTGAGTTGTCCACAGCCCCGCGGTCGACGCCCCGTCCCGTCCGTCGGAGGGGGATACTGGGCAGATGAGTGAAGAACGCGCCCCGGCATCCGAGAGTCGATCGCTGTGATGTCTGCGGCGGGGGCGGCGGGTGCCAGCGCGGCGGGGGCGTCTTCTGGCGGCATGACGCGTGAGCGGCGCGTGCTCATCATCGCCATCCTCGCGTCGTTTGTGGCGTTCCTCGACGGGTCGATCGTCAACGTGGCGCTGCCCTCCATCGATCGTGATCTGGGTGGTGGCCTGGCTACTCAGCAGTGGGTGGTCGACGCCTACCTCCTCACCCTGGGCGCCCTCATCCTCTTGGCGGGTTCGCTGTCGGATGCTTTCGGGCGCGTGCGCGTGATGAGCGTCGGGCTCGTGGGGTTCGGTGTCACATCGGTGCTCTGCGCGATCGCCCCGACCGCCGAGATCCTGATCGGCGCTCGTGCTGCCCAGGGGGCCGCCGGGGCTCTGCTCGTGCCGAGTTCGCTCGCCCTCATCATCTCGACCTTCCACGGTGTGCCGCAGGCGAAGGCCATCGGCAGCTGGACGGCGTGGACCGGAACGGCCATGATCATCGGCCCGCTGCTCGGCGGTTTCCTCATCGATACCGTTTCGTGGCGCCTGATCTTCGCCATCAACGTTCTGCCCATCGCGTTCACGCTCGTGCTGTTGCACCGGCTGCGCGGCCAGGGTCGGCCCGAGCATCCGGCCCGTATCGACTGGGTGGGTGCCGTCTTGGGCGCGCTCGGTTTGGCGGGTCCCGTCTTCGCCCTCATCGAGCAGGGCCGCTTGGGATGGTCGAGCCCCGTGGTCTGGCTGCCCCTCGTGCTGGGCCTCGCGTGCCTGGCGGCCTTCATCGCCTGGGAGCGTCGCGCGCCGGCCCCCATGATGCCCCTCGGCCTCTTCGGTTCGCGCAACTTCTCGGCCGGCAACATCGCCACGCTGTTCATCTATGGGGCGCTGTCGTTCGGCTTCTTCATCGTCGCCATCTACCTGCAGCAGGTGGCGGGGGTGTCGGCGTTCCTCACGGGTCTCGCGCTCATGCCGCCGACGCTCGTCATGCTGTTCCTGTCGAGCCGCTTCGGCGCGCTGTCGGGCCGCTTCGGGCCGCGCCTCTTCATGACCGTCGGCCCCATAGTCGCGGGCGTCGGCTTCCTGCTGCTGATCGGCGTCTCGCCCGAGCTCAACTATTGGACGCAGATCTTGCCGGGTCTGCTCCTCTTCGGCCTGGGGCTTTCGGCCACCGTCGCGCCGCTGACGAGCGCCATCCTCGGGGCCATCGCCGACTCGCAGGCGGGCATCGGTTCGGCCGTCAACAACGCCGTGTCGCGCATCGCCGGCCTCATCACCATCGCGTGCGCGTCGCTCATCATCGGCGAGAGCCTCGACCTCGACGGCCTGCACCGGGCCATGATCGCCACGGCGGCCATGCTGGTGCTCGGTGGGCTGGTGTCGTGGTTCGGCATCCGCAACCCCCGCGCCGCCGCCACAGACGCGAGCCGCGCAGAGAACGGTGCTGCGCCGATCGGCTAAGCCGCATACAGCACACGGAGAAAGCGCCGCGAGGCTAAGCGGGGTGGGGCGCGCCTTCGCGGGGTTCGGCGACGACCTGCAGGCCGCCCGTGCTGTTCGCCGACATCATGAGCTGTTCGATCCAGTCGCGGTTCAGCGTGGCCTCGCGGCTGCCCGAGAAGATGAACTGCAGCGGGATGGACGGGTGGATCCACACGGTGCTGCGGCCGCCGCCGCCGTCGATGCCGTGGTCCCACGACAGCGTGAACTTCTCGTCGCGGCGCAACTTCGTCACGATGGCCACTTTGAGGTGCGCGAGCAGACGATCCTCGAACTCGATCTCGGCGGAGTCGTAGCCGTAAATGATTCTTCCCACGGGGGTTCCCTACTTCGTTCGTCAATCTTGCGACCGGCGAAAGCGTGAAGCGTCCTCGGTCGAGATGAGTCTAAATCACGGATGCACGCGGGGCGGCGAGCTCTGCAGCGCGGCCGTCACAATCGCCAACGCCTCGGCCGTCGTGAGGCCCAGCTGCGCGGTTCGTGCGGCATAGGCGGTGGCGGCCTCTTGCGCATGTCTCTGGTCGGCGTCGCCGGTAGCCGAGACGAATGTGCCGTTGCGCCCGCGCGTCTCGATCACGTCGTCGTGCTCGAGCTCGCGGTAGGCGCGCGCGATGGTGTTGGGTGCGAGATTCAGCTCGTCGGCAAGCTTGCGTACCGTCGGCAGCTTCGTGCCCGGAACGAGCGTCCCGTCCTTGACCCCCGATATGACCTGCATGCGCAGCTGTTCGAACGGCGCCGTCGCCGATGCGGGGTCGATTCGGAACGGACTCGGCACAGACACTCCCTCGATGGATGGTGGGTGCCTTCAATGTAGCGACACAAAACAGGCGCGGCAAGGGTCGCCCGGTAGGGCCGGCTCCACAACGAGGGAAGGGGATAGCGCGCGGCGAACGAGCCCACCTATAGTGGCCGTTTGCGGCGCCGATCCCGTCACGAGCGGGCCGGCGTCACGCGATACGACTCGTCGTGACACGCACCGATAGAAGGAGCTTCATGTCCACCTCGCCCAACGCCGTCCTCTTCGACATCGACGGAACCCTCGTCGACTCGAACTATCTGCACGTCCAAGCGTGGGAGAAGGCTGTCGACGGGGTGGGGCGATCGGTCGACTCGTGGCGGATTCACGCCGCCATCGGCAAGGACTCTTCACTTCTGATGGAGGCGATCCTGCCCGGAGTGGATGACGAGACGGCGGAGAAGGCATCCGATCTGCACTCGCTCTATTACACGCAGCTCGCCGAGCGACTCGAGCCCCTGTCGGGTGCGCGCGACTTGATCCGGGCGGTCGCAGAACGCGGGATCCGCGTCGTGCTCGCTACGTCGGCGCCCGAGGACGAGCTGAAGATGCTGCGAAAGATCCTCGACGTGGAGGACCAGTTGTTCGCCGTGACGTCGTCCGAGGATGTGGAGACCGCCAAGCCGCGACCCGACATCGTGCAGGTCGCCCTCGAGCGCGCCGGGGTCGACGCCGATCACGCCGTCTTCGTCGGCGACACGGTGTGGGATGTCGAGGCGGCCGCGAAGGCCGGCGTCTCAACGATCGGCGTGCGCTCGGGTGGCATCGGCTCGGCCGAACTGCGCGAAGCGGGTGCCATCGAGGTCTACGACGACGCCGCCGACATTCTTGCCCGCCTCGATTCGAGCCCGATCGCGGCCCTTCCCGCCGACTGACGCTCGGGGGTTTGAGTCGGCGGAGGCGCCCGGAATGCTTCACGGGGGATGCTGCGGTCGAAGGGTTGGTATGGGTCGCGAGCCGCGCTCGGATCACCCCTCTCTCTGGGGTGCAGACAGCGGCGGCCCGGTGCCCCTAGGTTCAGTCCCGGGGGAGTGTCACACACGATGCACAGCACAGCCATCGGACGTTTCCCTGGCCTTCTTCCGCATCATCAGAGAGAACCCTGTGAACACATCCTTCGGTGGCCTGCGCCACCTCACGCGGTCCGGCGTCGTCGCCGGTGCCGTAGCCGCCCTCGTTTTCGCGACGGGAGTCGGTGCCGCACAGGCGGCCCCGGCCGCTTCCGTGTCGTCCGGTACTGTCACTGCCGTGACGGCTGTGGGCGCGGGCGACCCCACCGTCGATCGCGTCTTCGGGAGCGATCGCTACGCGACCTCGGTCGAGATCTCGAAGCGTTCCTACCCCGGGACCGCGCCGGTGGTCTACGTCGCCACGGGCGAGAACTACCCCGATGCGCTGTCCGCCGGGCCCGCTGCGGCGACCGACGGTGGGCCACTCCTCCTGACGAGCAGTGGGTCGCTGCCGGCATCCGTCTCGGCCGAGATCAGGCGCCTGGCGCCTTCGCGCATCATCGTCGTCGGCGGCGAGAACGCCATTCGCCCCGCCGTCTATTCGGCCCTGCAGCAACTGCAGCCCAACATCCAGCGCATCGCCGGTGCGGATCGTTACGACACATCACGCCAGGTCTCGCAATACGGTTTCCGTGAGCGCACGGTCGACACGGTCTACCTGGCAACGGGTCTCAACTTTCCCGATGCGCTGAGTGCAGCGGGAGCCGGCGGATCCGTCGGCGCGCCCGTCGTCCTCATCGATGGCCGGAACGATTTCGTCGACGATGCGACCTTCGATTACCTCTCCTACGAGAACCCGAGCACCGTGAAGTTCGTCGGTGGCCGCAACGTGATCACGCAGTCGAGCGTCGACGAGATCAGCGAATACGCGAACACCGCACGCCTCGCGGGAGCCGACCGCTACACGACCGCCCGCCAGGTGAATGAGGACGCCTTCGGCTCCTACGACCGTGTCTTCCTGGCGACCGGGACCAACTTCCCTGACGCCCTCGCCGGTTCCGCGTGGGCCGGTTCGTCGCAGAGCCCGCTCTTCACGGTTCCCGGTACCTGCATTCCGCAGGACACCTTGGCGTCGATCCAGCGCGCCGGTGCAACCCACGTCACTCTGATCGGTGGCCCGAATACGCTATCGGCGGCCGTCGAGGCTCTCACCTCCTGCTGACGCTCATAAGGAGGGAAAGGGCGGGCCACCCTCGGGTGACCCGCCCTTTCTTTTCGGCAGAGCAGAGGTTGATGCCGCAACCGCAGCAGGTGCCGCGGCGGGCGGCTCGGCGACGGTTAGCTCGACGATGCCACCGCCGAGGGCGCGGCGTTGAGCCGAGGTTGCTCGGTGTTCGGGCCCTTCTCAGTGATCTGGATCTTGCGGGGCTTGGCCCGCTCGCTCACCGGGATCAGGATGCTGAGCACACCGTTCTCGTAGCTCGCCGTGATGCGTTCGACATCGACGCCCTCGCCCAGGCTGAACTGGCGCAGGTAGGAGCCGTAGGGCCGCTCACGCGATAACCACGTGACGCCGGATGTCTCGGGCGCCGTGCGTTCGGCGCGGATGGTCAGCACCTGACCGTCCACGTCGACATCGACGGAGCCCGGGTCGACGCCCGGCAGGTCGGCGTTCACCACATAGTGATCGCCGCTGCGGTGCAGGTCGACGGGCATGAACCTCGGCGACGCCTTGGCGTCGAGGACGCTCGCGGCGAAGCGGTCGAGCTGGCTGAAAGGATCGAAAGACATTGCCATAATGAGTGACTCTCCTCTCGGTGTGAACCGGGTCCGGGTGACCCGGCAGATATAGAGATACCACGACGAAAAAGTTGGTTCAAGTCGGCTCAGAATATTTTGAGATAGCGCTCTGGTCGGGGGTTTTAGGACCACTCTGATTTTTCGATTCGGCGCAACCGGTAGTCGTGCGGGACCGGCGCGCACTAACATCGAGTCCCCGGTGCGTTCTCTCTGGAGGCATCGGACCGGCACCCCCGACACGCCGGATGGAGAAGCGAATGACCCTCGACTCTGCGCGGCCTCCCCGAGCCGCCGGCGACGGTGCCGGTGACAACGAGGTTGTGGCCGGGCGCTACCGCGTCGATACGCTCATCGGCCGCGGCGGCATGGCGGCCGTCTATCGGGCGCAGGACCTGTCGCTCGGCCGCACGGTCGCGCTCAAACTCTTTGCCGCAACCGGTGAGTCGGCGAAGGACGAGGGTCGTAAGACATCCGAGATCCGTTTGCTCGCCTCGCTCAAACACCACGCACTCGTGACGCTCTACGACGCCAGCGACGGGTCGGCGCTCGACGGTGAACCCGCCTTCATGGCCATGGAACTGGTCGAGGGGCCGACGCTGTCGCAACTTCTCGATGCCGGGCCGCTCGATCGCCGTGAAGTCGCTCGCATGGGTGCCGACCTGGCCGAGGCCCTGCATGTCGTGCATGCCGCGGGCATCGTGCACCGCGATCTCAAACCGTCGAACGTGCTGCTCGAAGATTCGACCTCGCCCGATCGCACGTTCCGCGTGAAGCTCGCCGACTTCGGCATCGCCTATGTGGTCGATTCGACGCGGCTCACCATGCCGGGCACGCTCGTGGGCACCGCCGCCTACCTCAGCCCTGAGCAGGCGAAGGGTGAGCCGCCGACGCCTGCGAGCGATGTCTATTCTCTGGGGCTCGTCTTGCTCGAGTCGCTCACGGGGGTGCGGGCGTTCCCGGGGTCGATGATCGAGGCCGCGACCGCGCGCCTGCTGCGCGATCCGGTCGTGCCCGAAAGTGTGGGGGCCGATTGGGCCGCACTCCTCGTCGCGATGACCGACCGCGACCCCGATCAGCGACCGGATGCCTTGGCCGTGGCGCGCACCATCCACGAGTTCTCGACGACGGGTACGCAGCCGGCTCACGATGACGCGCCGGATGTGACCGCGATGTCTACCGTGGCCGCACCCGCACCCGCACCCGCACCCGCTTCAGCGTTCGGGGCGGATGCGTCGGGCAGTGCTGTCGGTGCCTCAGCTGATGCGCCGACCACGGCGCAGGCTCTGACGGATCACCCGGACGACGACACGCCTGCGGTTGTGGCGCCCGTCGTCGCGCCCGATTCTGGGCGTCCCGAGGGATCGAAGGGCGCCGGCGTGCAGAAGAAGCGCACGGGCCGCCGGGCGGTTGTCATCATCGTGGTGTTCGCCGTGCTGCTGCTTGCGGCCATCGCGATTGCCATAGCCGTGGCTTCGACGAACGGATCGACCCCCGATCAGACGCCCCTGCCCGAGGTCACCGGGCCGCTGGGCGTGCATCTGCAGCAGCTGCGAGACGAGGTGAACCAGTGAGGGTTCCTGTGGTGAACGGGGTCGCGGGTCGAAACCGCGCGGTCCGGCGCCGCGCATTCGCGGCGGCAAGTGCCGTGGTGCTCGCGCTCGCCGGGTCGGCGCTGCTGTCGGGCTGCGCGCCAACGGATCCGTCCGATGCGGCGACCGAGAAGCTCGACGCGTCGGTCGTGCAAACGGCTGAGCGTGCGGCATCCGGCGACTATGCGGGCGCGGCCGCCAGCTTGGATGTCGTGCAGGCGCGCCTCACCGAATACGTCGAGGCCGGAGACGTCGCGGCGGATCGTTCTGTCGAGATCCAGGCGGCCATCGACGTGGTCCGCGCCGACCTGACGGCTCTGATCGCCGCGCAGACGACGCCCACACCCGAGCCGACGGAGCCGGGCGTGACCGATCCCGCCCCGGTGCCTGTCGAGACGGTGCCGAAGACGGTCGAGACGCCGATTGACGACGGTGGTGCGGGTGTCGAGAGCAACACACCCGGAAAGGGTGATTCGGGGAACGGGAACTCGGGTAACGGCAATTCGGGCAACGGCAACTCGGGGAACGGCAACTCGGGCAAAGGGAAGAACGACAAAGAATGACCGCAGGGGCGGCCGGCTGTCGGGGCTGCCCACACCCGCGCGGCCGTCGACGCGTGCCGACGGCACTGTCATCGGGCCCGCAGTCGCGGGCGGTCAGGCGCCGACGTAGACCTTGAGGTGCTGACCCGTGAGCGTCGACGCATCGGCGACGATGTCGGCGGGTGTGCCCTCGAACACGATGCGCCCGCCGTCGTGCCCGGCGCCCGGCCCGATGTCGATGATCCAGTCGGCGTGTGCCATGACGGCCTGGTGGTGCTCGATGACGATGACGGTCTTGCCGCTGTCGACGAGGCGGTCGAACAGCCCCAGCATGTGTTCGACGTCGGCGAGGTGCAAACCGGTGGTCGGCTCGTCGAGCACGTAGATGCCGCCCTTGTCGGCCATGTGAATGGCCAGCTTCAGGCGTTGACGCTCGCCGCCGGACAGTGTCGTGAGCGGCTGGCCGAGCCCGAGATATCCGAGCCCCACATCGGAAAGGCGTTGCAGGATGGCGCGCGCCGGGCCCGGGCCGAAGTAGTCGAGAGCCTCGGCCACCGACATGCCCAGGACCTCGGCGATGTTCTTGCCGTCGAGCGTGTATTCGAGCACCGACGCCTGGAACCGCTTGCCCTCGCACATCTCGCACACCGTGGCCACGCCGGCCATCATGGCCAGGTCGGTGTAGATGACGCCGTTGCCGTTGCAGTTCGGGCAGGCCCCCGCCGAGTTCGCGCTGAAGAGCGCGGGCTTCACGCCGTTCGCCTTGGCGAAAGCCGTGCGGATCGGATCGAGCAGGCCCGTGTAGGTGGCCGGGTTGCTGCGGCGCGAACCCTTGATGGGCGCCTGGTCGACGGTCACCACGTCGGTGCCGCGCGGGATGGAGCCGTGGATGAGGGAACTCTTGCCCGAACCCGCGACCCCCGTGACGACCGTCAACACGCCGAGTGGGATGTCGACGTCGACGTTCTTCAGGTTGTGCCTCGTCGCTCC
>Ga0308164_10004365_pt1 | contig 12002 bp, 9 predicted proteins | sample PhyTR2_FD_201031 | JGI IMG/M metagenome (GOLD analysis project Ga0308164, IMG submission 201031) | Phyllosphere microbial communities from UC Gill Tract Community Farm, Albany, California, United States - DLSLT.R2 | ecosystem: Host-associated > Plants > Phyllosphere > Unclassified | place: USA... | reverse complement strand
GGTCAGCTGCCAACCCGTCTGTGGCTGTCGCCGCCGACCAAGATGGACGCTCACCAACTGACCGAAGAAGGCTACTACGGCATCTATGGCAAGGCTGGCGCACGCATGGAAATGCCGGGCTGCTCGCTGTGCATGGGTAACCAGGCACGGGTAGAACCGAACTCCACCGTGGTGTCGACGTCGACCCGTAACTTCCCGAACCGTCTGGGTGACGGCGCGAACGTCTACCTGGCTTCGGCTGAGCTGGCGGCTGTCGCTTCGACCCTGGGTCGCCTGCCGACCGTCGAGGAGTACATGGGCTACGCGGCCAAGCTGGACACCATGGCCAGCGACGTCTACCGCTACCTGAACTTCGACCAGATCGCCGAGTTCCGCAAGATCGCGGCCAGCGCCAACATCCCGGTGCTGCAAGCTTAACGGTGTGTTGATGTGAAAAACGCCGCGTATCGCAAGATACGCGGCGTTTTTTTGTGTCTGGAATAAGCCATTAGTGCCAAGACAAAACAATGACGGGAGAGGACAAGCCCCCTCCCACAGCACTTAAACCATCAGCGAATACACCAACGCCGTAATCGCCACCAGACCAACCGCCGTGACAAACACGTTGGACGCCTGCCCACGGTATTTGGCCATGGCCGGCACTTTGCGGATGGCGTACATCGGCATCAGGAACAGGATTGACGCAATCACTGGGCCGCCGAGGGTCTCGATCATACCGAGGATGCTGGGGTTGAGCGTGGCGACGATCCAGCACACCACCAGCATGAAGGCGGCAGTCATGCGGTCCAGGGTCTTGGCGGCCGGGCGGCGACCGGTTTTAAGCACCAAGCCCTTGAGGCCTTCACTGGCACCGATGTAGTGGCCCAGGAACGACTTGGCGATTGCCACGAACGCGATCAGCGGCGCGGCGAACGCGATGGTCGGGTTGTTGAAGTGGTTGGCCAGGTACGACAGGATCGACAGGTTCTGCGCCTTGGCTTCGGCCAACTGGGCCGGCGACAGGGTCAGCACGCAACTGAACACAAAGAACAACACCATCGCCACCATCAATAGGTGCGCGCGGGACAGGATCTGCGAGCTGCGCTCATCGGCATTGGCGCCGTATTGGCGCTTCTGATCCACCGCGAACGCCGAAATGATCGGCGAGTGGTTGAACGAGAACACCATCACCGGAATCGCCAGCCACAGCGTATTGAGCAACGCCGACGGCGCCGGCAGCTCGCGGGCGGTGCTGAGGATGCCGCCGGTCCAGTGCGGCACCAGGTACACCGCCAGGAACAGCAAGGCGACGATAAACGGATACACCATCAGGCTCATGGCCTTGACGATCACCTGCTCGCCGCAGCGCACCACGGCCAGCAGGCCCAGGATCAGCACGAACGACAGAATCGCCCGTGGCGGCGGCAGGATATGCAGCTGGTGTTCCATGAAGCTGCCGACGGTGTTGGTCAGCGCCACGCTGTAGATCAGCAGGATCGGGAAAATCGCGAAGAAGTACAGCAACGTGATCAACGCCCCGGCCTTGATACCGAAATGCTCTTCCACCACGTCGGTAATGTCGGAGCCTTCACGACCGGACAGCACGAACCGCGTCAGGCCACGGTGGGCGAAGAACGTCATCGGGAATGCCAGCAGCGCCAGGATCACCAGGGGCCAGAAGCCGCCCAGCCCTGCGTTGATCGGCAAGAACAAAGTACCGGCGCCAATGGCGGTGCCGAACAGGCCGAGCATCCAGGTGGTGTCCTGGCGGCTCCAGCGCGTGAGGGTTGCAGGTGTCGTTGCATAGCGTTCGTCGACGCTATTGGCCTGATCATTCATCCGGTCGGATCTCCGCATTTACACAGCCGGGACGAGTCAGAAAAACCTGACAGGCAGCGCCCCGACCATAGAAGGGGCCGGATTGTCCGGGATTCTCGTGAAGAAGCAAAGACTTAGCTGAGGAATGGTTGACCGGTGCAGCCGCAGACAATCACGAACTTGCCCGACCCACGAGCAGTAAATTTTCCTTCCCGATAAAACGCTCTGTCTTACAAATCCAGCATACTGGTCCTGTCTACCCTCCAAGGAAGAGCCTTGCGATGACCACCACTGTTCTGGTCCTGGTTGAAACCATCAACGACTACCTGCCCATCATCGAAAGCAACGACTTTCATGTGATCCTGGCGCCGACGCCCGCCGAACGCGCCCACGCCATCAAAGCCCACGGCGGGCAGATCCAGGCCGTGCTGACCCGTGGCCCATTGGGCCTGTACGCCGAAGAAATCGCCGCCTTGCCACAGCTGGAGATCATCTGCGTGATCGGCGCCGGTTATGAACACGTCGACCTGCAAGCCGCCAGCAATCGCGGGATCGTGGTTACAAACGGCGCCGGCGTGAATGCACCGTCGGTGGCCGACCACGCCATGGCGCTGTTGCTGTCACTGGTACGCGGCATCCCGCAGAACGACGCCGCAGTGCGGCGTGGCGAGTGGCCCAAAGTGATGCGCCCATCCCTGGGCGGCAAGCACCTGGGCATTCTCGGGCTTGGCGCCGTCGGGCTGGAGATCGCCAAGCGCGCGGCCCTGGGTTTTGGCATGGAGATCAGTTACCACAATCGCCAACCACGGGATGACGTGGACTACACCTACTGCGCCACGGCTCTGGATCTGGCGCGCAGCGCGGACTTCTTGATTCTGGCCACGCCCGGCGGCGGCGGCACCCGGCACCTGATTGACCGACGCGTACTGGACGCCCTCGGTCCCCATGGCTACTTGGTGAACATCGGGCGTGGCAGCGTGGTGGTCACCGCCGACCTGATTGCCGCCCTCGAACAGCGGCGCATCGGCGGTGCGGCGCTGGATGTGTTCGACGACGAACCCAAGGTGCCCGACGCCCTCAAGCGCCTGGGCAATACCGTACTCACCTCCCATGTCGCCGGGCTGTCGCCCGAGGCCGCCCATGACACCGTGCAGCGCGTGGCCGACAACCTGGTGGAGTATTTCGCCGGGCGCCCGGTGCTCACCCCGGTCGCCCTGCCCCCGCCCGTAAAATGACCGATCAGGCACGTTGATCATCCTGCAACACGCTAACCTATTAAACCGCCCCGACCTTGTGGCTGGGCGGTGGCGCGCATTAGATTAGCCAATAGTCCGAGGCCTTTAGAATAAGCAGAAGGGATAAGCATGGCGCTGAACGACCAATCCACCCAGATTCGCCCCGGCGAGGAACTCGATGCCGGCCTGATCGATCCCTACCTCAAGGCCCACATCCCGGGGTTGAGCGGCACGCCCACCATCAGCCAGTTTCCCGGTGGCGCCTCCAACCTGACTTACCTGCTGGAATACCCCGATCAGGAATTCGTACTGCGCCGCCCACCTTTTGGGCACAAAGCCAAGTCCGCCCACGACATGGGCCGCGAGTTCCGCATTCTCAACCAACTGAAGGATGGCTTCCCCTATTGCCCCAAGGCCTACGTGCATTGCACCGATGAGTCGGTGATCGGCGCCGAGTTTTATGTGATGGAGCGCGTCAACGGCATCATCCTGCGCTCCGACCTGCCCGCCGAGCTGGGCCTGGATGCAGCGAAGACTCAAGCACTGTGCAAAAGCTTTATCGACAAGTTCGTCGAACTGCATCAGGTGGACTACACCGCTTGCGGCCTGGCCGACCTGGGCAAGCCCGAAGGCTACGTGGCGCGGCAGATTCGCGGCTGGAGCGACCGCTACGAAAAAGCCCTGACCCCCGATGCGCCAAAATGGGAGGCGGTACGCGCCTGGCTCAACGACAAGATGCCGGCCGATCACCCCACCTCCAGCATCGTGCATAACGACTACCGCTTCGACAACGTGATCCTCGACCCGCATAACCCGATGCAGATCATCGGCGTGTTGGATTGGGAACTGACCACCTTGGGCGATCCGCTGATGGACCTGGGCAACACCCTCGCCTACTGGATCGAAGCCGCCGACCCGGCGCCGGTGCAATTGATGCGCCGCCAGCCGAGCAACGCGCCGGGCATGCTCACTCGCCGAGAATTCGTTGACTACTACGCCGAACGCGCGGGCATCCGGATCGATAACTTCGATTTCTATTACACCTACGGCCTGTTCCGCCTGGCCGGCATCGTGCAGCAGATCTACTACCGTTTCTTCCATGGCCAGACCCAGGACAAACGCTTCGCGCAGTTCATTCAGATGAACGCACTGCTTGAGCAAATGAGCCTGAATGTCATCAGCAAATCAGCCCTTTAAGGAATCCCCATGTCCAAGACCCACCTGTTCGACCTCGACGGCAAGATCGCATTTGTCTCCGGCGCCAGCCGTGGCATCGGCGAGGCCATCGCCAAGTTGCTGGCCCAGCAAGGCGCCCATGTGATCGTGTCCAGCCGCAAGCTCGAAGGCTGCCAGCATGTGGCCGATGCGATCATCGCCGACGGCGGCAAGGCCACAGCGGTGGCCTGCCACATCGGTGAAATGGAGCAGATCAGCCAAGTATTCGCCGGTATTCGCGAGCAGTTCGGGCGCCTGGATATCCTGGTCAACAACGCCGCCACCAACCCGCAGTTCTGCAATGTGCTGGACACCGACCTCGGCGCGTTCCAGAAAACCGTGGACGTGAACATCCGTGGCTACTTCTTCATGTCGGTGGAAGCCGGCAAGCTGATGCGCGAAAACGGCGGCGGCAGCATCATCAACGTGGCCTCGATCAACGGCATCTCGCCCGGCATATTCCAGGGCATTTACTCGGTGACCAAGGCCGCGGTGATCAACATGACCAAGGTGTTCGCCAAGGAATGCGCCGAGTTCGGTATACGCTGCAACGCGCTGCTGCCGGGCCTGACCGACACCAAATTCGCCTCCGCACTGGTCAAGAACGACTCGATCCTGAAAATGGCCCTGGCGCAGATCCCCCTCAAGCGCGTGGCCGACCCGAGCGAGATGGCGGGTGCAGTACTGTTCCTGGCCAGCGACGCCTCCAGCTACACCACCGGCGTGTCGCTGAATGTGGACGGTGGCTTCCTGTCCTGAGTGCCGGCGCAGCGGTACAGATCGATTTACGAGTAATCTTGGCGCCGATCGATCTGTCTCAGGATGAAACATGGAACTCCACATCGTCATCAACGGGCGTAAGGACCTGGCGGCGCAGCTTTATCAGCAGTTGCGCGAAGCCATCGCCGCCGGGCGTCTCACGGCAGGTGCCCAACTGCCGCCCAGCCGCTTGCTGGCCGAGCAATTGGGCATATCGCGCAAGACGGTGTCCGATACCTACGCCACGTTGACCTATGAAGGCCTGCTGGTGGGCAGGATTGGCCGCGGGACCTTCGTCAACGCCTGGGCACCACAACCTGATCGCGTACAAACCGCTACAGATCTGGCCTGCTCCGCCAACCTGGCGAAATGGCAAGCGCTGCCCTCGCCCATGCATCACCCCGCCAACGACAAGCGCCTGCGCTACGAATTTATCGGCGGCGCCACCAGCCGCCAGCAGTTCCCCCAGGATGAATGGCGGCGCTGCACCCAGCATGCCCTACGGCGTATCGCCGAGCACAGCGGCTTCTACAGTCAACCCGAAGGGCTGCCGGCGTTGCGCAGTGCCATCGCCGGGCATATCGCGTTTTCCCGAGGGGTCAAATGCCGCGACAGCGACATCGTGGTCACCAACGGCGCGCAACAGGCACTGGACTTGCTCGCCCGCGTGGTGTTGGAACCGGGCAGTATTGTCGCCATGGAAGACCCCGGCTACACCCCCGCGCGCCAACTGTTCACGGCACGGGGCGCCCATGTCGCCAGCGTGCCCGTGGACGCACAGGGTATCCAGGTCGACCAGATCCCCGACGGCACGCGCCTGATCTATGTCACACCGTCCCATCAATTCCCCCTGGGCATGCCCATGAGCCCGGCGCGCCGCGAAGCCTTGCTGGCGCGTGCGTTCGACCTGGGTGCGATCATCATCGAAGACGACTACGACAGCGAATTCCGTTACGAGGGCCGCCCTACCGATTCCCTGCAAAGCCTGGACAGTCGCGGCGTAGTGGCTTACGTCGGCACCTTTTCCAAGACCCTGCTGCCCGAGTTGCGCCTGGGCTACGTGGTGCTGCCACCGGCGATCCACGGCGCGGTACTCAAGGCCAAGCAACTGACCGACCAGCACAGCTCCACACTGCCGCAATGGGCATTGGCCAAGTTCATCAGCGAGGGCTACCTGCTCAAGCACATCCGACGCTGCCACACGGTATACGCCGGGCGCCGCGAACGTATCCTGGAGCGCCTGGCGGGCGATCTGTCGCCATGGTTCGAAGCGGTGCCCACAGTGGCGGGGTTCCACCTGGCGGCGCTGTGCAAGGTGCCGGTCAATATTGCGCTGCTGCGGGAGCTGGCGCGCCAGGTGGACGTCGGCCTATACCCGCTGGAGGTGTTCTTCCATGACACGCCGGTGCGTGCAGGCCTGATTGTCGGGTTCGGCGCCATTGAACTGCTGGATATCGACCCGGCCCTGGACAGGGTGCGCGATATTCTGCTGAAGATTGCATGACGTTTTATAACCCGGCCGCCGGGCGGGATTTTGGGTCAGTTAACGAGAGGTCGACTGACACAGCGTCATCGGGGCAAGCCCCCTCCCACAGTTTCAACCGCCCGAGTCGGCAATTCAGGGCCGCTTGAACTGGCGCCGCAGCGCTTCAATCTGCGAGCGGCATGCGCATCCTTCAAGATGATCATTGACCATCCCCATCGCCTGCATCAGCGCATACATCGTGGTCGGCCCTACAAACGTCCAACCACGCTTCTTCAGCGCCTTGGACAGACGCACCGAGGCCGGTGATGTCGAGTTACCCGTCCAGTAAGCCAGGTCCACCACGGCCGGGCGCTCTTGCGGGCCGGGTTCGAAGGCCCATAACCACTGCGCCAGAGAGCCGGTCTCGTCCACTAGCTCACAGGCACGCCGCGCATTGTTGATGGTGGAGACGATCTTCGCCCGATTACGCACGATGCCCGGGTTCTGCATCAGACGCAGGATATCCGCCTCGCCGTACTGCGCCACGCGGCGAAAATCAAAGCCGTCGAACGCTGCACGAAACTGCTCGCGCTTGCGCAGGATGGTTATCCACGCCATCCCCGCCTGAAACCCTTCCAGGCAGATTTTCTCGTACAGCTGAATATCATCGGCCACCGGCACGCCCCACTCATGGTCGTGGTAATGCAGGTATTCCGGCGCCGCGCCGCGCCAGGCGCAGTGTCGGTGCCCGTGCTTATCGATGCTCAAACCTGGTGTGTCCATTCGCCCCCCTTCTGTGCCGAGCGCCGGATGATAAGCGAAAAATTTTGCACGCCGCCAACCGCTCAAGCATCGCCCTTACCGACCCACTGGTCAGACCGGGACCTGCCAACCGCCGAATTATTACTTGTGATTTCAAAAAAACCCGGCGTAGACTGGCCCTGCACTGGACTTACCGGTATGACCACAACAATTAAGCCCTGGAACCACCAGGGCGCCGAATAGAGATCCCTCCCATGCTCAGATGGTGCTCGCGTTCGATTTTCCTGCAAGTCGTGATCGGCCTGATGTTAGGCGTTGTTTGCGGCCTGGCCCTTCCCGAATTCTCTTCGCAACTCAAACCCCTCGGCGACGGCTTTATCAAACTGATCAAGATGCTGATCGGCCTGATCGTGTTCTGCGTAGTGGTCAGCGGCATTTCCGGCGCCGGCGACCTGAAAAAAGTCGGGCGCATCGGCCTTAAGTCGGTGATCTATTTCGAAGTGCTGACCACCATCGCGTTGGTGATCGGCCTGGTTATGGCGTTCAGCACCGGCATCGGCACCGGCGCCAATATTCATCTGGAACAGCTCTCTTCCGCCGGCCTGAACGAACTGGCCGACAAGGGCCAGCACATCCGCGGCACCAGCCAATTCCTGATGGACCTGATTCCCAACTCAGTGATCGGTGCGTTTGCCGACAACAACGTGCTGCAAGTTCTACTGTTTTCAGTGCTGTTCGGCAGCGCGCTGAACCTGGTGGGCGAAGCGGCGTCGGGCATTTCGCGACTGATCAACGAATTGAGCCATGTGATTTTCCGCATCATGGGCATGATCGTGCGCCTGGCGCCCATTGGCGTGTTCGGCGCCATCGCCTTCACCACCAGCACCTACGGCCTGGATTCCCTGCAACACCTGGGCAGCCTGGTAGGCCTTTTCTACCTGACCTGCTTTGCCTTTGTCGGCGTGATCCTCGGCGTGGTAATGCGCCTGTCGGGCCTGCGCATGCTGCCGCTGCTCAAGTACTTGCGCGAAGAGCTGCTGATCGTAATGGGCACTGCCTCTTCCGACGCTGTGCTGCCTCAGATCATGCGCAAACTGGAGCACCTGGGCATTGGCAGTTCCACCGTGGGCCTGGTGATTCCGACCGGCTACTCGTTCAACCTCGACGGGTTCTCGATCTACCTGACCCTGGCCATCGTATTTATCGCCAACGCCACCGGCACACCGCTGTCGATGACCGACCTGCTGACCATCCTGCTGGTGTCGTTGATCACCTCCAAGGGCGCCCATGGCATCCCCGGTTCGGCGCTGGTGATTCTGGCGGCCACCCTCACCGCGATCCCGGCGATTCCGGTGGTGGGCCTGGTGCTGGTGCTGGCGGTGGACTGGTTTATGGGCATCGGCCGCGCATTGACTAACCTGATCGGCAACTGCGTCGCCACCGTGGCCATTGCCCGCTGGGAAAAAGACATCGACCTCCAGCGCGCCAACAAGGTATTGGACGGCCAGCAGGGTTATGCCTTCCAGGCCAAGAAACCGGTATTGCCGGCGCACCAGGAATTCTGAAGGCGACACTACCCAGGTGGGAGCGGCAAAACTGCTCCCACCGTATCAGCATCATCAAGGAGCCATCGACGTGATCAGCACCTCAACCGTCGTCAATTCAGTGGTAGAAAAACTACGCGCCGCCCTGGCGCGGGGTCAGTGGCGCCGCGGCGAAATGCTCCCCGGCCAGCGCGAACTGGCCGAACAGCTGGGCATCAGCCGCCCCAGTCTGCGTGAAGCGGTGATCGTACTGGAAACCCTCGGCCTGGTGCGTTCCATGCCCGGCAAAGGCGTGGTCGTGTTGGAGACCAGCGTCAGCGATCCGCAGTCCAGCGACGCCGTAGCCGACGCCAGCCTCGAAGACATTCTGCAACTGCGCTACACCCTCGAACCCTTTATCGTCGGCCTGGTGGCCCAGTCCATCAGCAGCAAGGAAGTCGGCCAGTTACGCCTGACCCTGATGGACATGCGCGAAGCCCTGGACGCCGGCGATGCCGAAGCGGGCCTGAACGCCTATGTCGATTTTCATGAAGAGCTGTTCGCGCTGACTTCCAACCCGATCTTTCAGAACGTGGTGCAGCAGACCCGCAACGCCCTCAAGCAAAGCGCCCAGGTACTGCGTAACTCGCCTGAACACCTGGCCGAACGCCTGCAGGAAAACGAAGCCGTGGTGCGCGCCATACGTAACAAGAACAGCGCCCTGGCCAGCGCCGAAATGCGTCGGCATATCCTCCAGGAGGGTCTGCGCATGGGCATTGCCCTGAACATCCCGGACGACCATCTCGGCAGCTGATTTTTTGGAGACCGGCCATGACCGCCCACGCCTTGCAACGCAACCCGATCCTGCCTGCCCTGCGCCTGGTGGCCGGTAAAAAACCCTCGGTGGACGACATCTACCCGCGCCTGTTTGACGCCATCCTCGAACAACGCATCGCCCCGTCCAGCCGCTTTACCGAAGAAGGCCTGGGCGAAACCTTTGGCGTGAGCCGCAGCGTGATTCGCCGGGTGCTGGCCAAACTTTCCCATCAGCAGGTGATCATCCTGCGTCCCAACCAACGCGCCCAGGTCGCCGCGCCGGACAGCCTGCAAGCCCGACAAATCCTCGAAGCCCGGCGCATGACTGAAGTTACCGTGGTGCAATTGGCCTGCGCCCAGGCCACACCCGCGCAGATTCGCCCCTTGCGCGAGCTGATCGCCCGCGAGCGCGAGTGCATTGAGCGCGACCAGCGTGGGCCGGCGATTCGATTATCAGGGGAGTTTCATTTGCAGTTGGCCGCGATCGCCGGTAATGCGCCGTTGGCGCAGTTCCTCAACAGCCTGGTGCCATTGACATCGTTGGTCATCGCCCAATTTGAAGCAAAAGCCTGCACGTATTGCGCGTGGCAGGAACATGTGGCCATTGTGGATGCGATTGAGCAGCGCGACTCAAACACTGCGGTGACCCTGATGACCCAACACCTGGATCACCTGGAAAGCAAACTACTGAAACATCACTGACCTTCAGATAATGAAGATCCAAATATGGGAGGGGGCTTGAACCCGATGGCAGTGTGTCAGCCAAGCTATACATGACTAATACACCACTATCGGCAGCAAGCCCCCTCCCACAATTTTGTACGCGCCAGGCTTGGTTGCGAGGTGCTTTCTATGCCTCTTGCTGGCCAAGCCCACATACAAACCTGAAGCCAACTGAGGCCCAAATGTGGGAGAGGGCTTGACCCCGATGGCAGTGTGTCAGCCAACCTATACATGACTGATACACCACTATCGGGAGCAAGCCCCCTCCCACAATTTTGTACGCGCCAGGCTGGGTGCCAGGGTGCTTTCTATGCCTCTTGCTGGCCAAGCCCACATACAAACCTGAAGCCAACTGAGGCCCAAATGTGGGAGGGGGCTTGCCCCCGATGGCAGTGTGTCAGCCAACCTATAAATGACTGATACACCACTATCGGCAGCAAGCCCCCTCCCCCAGGTGTTTCAACGGGGCATCAAGCCGATTGCAGCACCGACTGACCGCTCATTGCCAAGTCCAGCAGTTCACGGTTGGCCACGGCGTACATGGCGTAGTCCGTGCCGACCGCGGCACGAATTTCCACCATCATCGCGCGCCAGCGATCGGCCATGTCCTGGTGCTGCTCAAGCCACAGGGCCACGCGGGCTTCCATGTCTTGCGGCGCATCGGCCATTTGCAGTACCGAAATGGTGATCGCGCGCTGCTGCCAGTCCACATCGTCGCGGAACGCTTCGCGGGCCTGAGCCTGCCAGTTGTTGGCCACGGGCAGATCGCTGATCTGCTGCAGGTACCACGGCAGGTCCAATGCGCTGCCTACAGCGAAGTAGGCCTTGGCCACTTCGGCAGCATCGTGCCCGGTGACGTCGGCGGCTTCGATGATCGGCAACAAGGTGTACAGGTGCGTGGTGCCTGCCACCATACGCGCCAACAACTCCGGCACGCCGGCTTCGGTGTACGCCTGGTAGCGGTTCTGCCAGCCTTCGCGAGTCGGGCCTTCCAGCAGTTCGTCGAGTTTAAGACCCAACGCAGCCAGGTGCGGACCGAAGTGTGCGGTGTCGCGACCAGCATCCTGCTCATTACGGCGGCTGCGCAGGAACCAACGCGTGGCGCGGCGCCCCAGGCGCATCAGCTCGTCCATCAGTTCCAACTGCACGTCAGCGGAGACCTGATGATCCAGGGCTTCGATCTGACGGAACCAGTGCGGGAGATGGAAGATGTCACGCACGATCACATACGCACCGGCTACGTTCGCCGGGCTCATGCCGGTCGACTCTTTGAGCCGCTGCACAAAGGTGATGCCCATGTGGTTGACCAGATCGTTGGCGATCTGGGTGCTGACGATCTCGCGCTTGAGACGGTGACGGCGCATGGCCTCGCCGAACTTGGCCACCAGGCTCGGAGGGAACGCGGTCTCCATGTCACGGGTCAGGTAGTCGTCGTCCGGCACCAGAGACTTAAGCAAAGCTTCCTTGAGGTCGATCTTGCTATAGGAGATCAGCACTGACAGTTCCGGACGTGTAAGGCCCTTGCCAGTGGAGGCACGCTCGGTGAGCTGCTCCTCGGTCGGCAGGTACTCAATGGCGCGGTCCAGTTTGCCACGGCCTTCCAGGTCGCTCATCAGGCGCTTGTACTCGGCGGCACGCTCGTAGGCTTTGCGCGCGGCCAGGGACAGGGCCTGGGTCTGCTTGTAGTTGTTGCCCAACACCAGGCTG
>Ga0308164_10004363_pt1 | contig 12004 bp, 9 predicted proteins | sample PhyTR2_FD_201031 | JGI IMG/M metagenome (GOLD analysis project Ga0308164, IMG submission 201031) | Phyllosphere microbial communities from UC Gill Tract Community Farm, Albany, California, United States - DLSLT.R2 | ecosystem: Host-associated > Plants > Phyllosphere > Unclassified | place: USA... | reverse complement strand
TGATCGACATCGACCGCGAAGCGCACCAGATCATCGGGCTCGACCTGTCGGACTACTCCGACTTTCACGGTGCGGTCATGAACCTCGACGGCGAGATCCTCGAACGGATCGACGTGGCCCTCGAGGGTGCCACCGGCGAACGGGCGGTCGAGAAAGTGCTCGCCCTGACCGAACGACTGTTGCAGGCATCCACCCGGCCCGTACTGGGCATCGGCATCGCCTCGCCGGGCGTCGTCGACCTGGCAGGCATCGTGCACAGCGCACCGAACCTGGGCTGGCATGACCTCGAGTTGCAGCGTCGGGTGGCCGAGGCATCCGGTCGCTCCGTCATCGTCTCGAACGACGCCAACGCCGCCGTGCTCGCCGAACACGGCTTCGGGCATGCCGAGAGCGACCTCATGCTCGTGCGCATCGGGCACGGTGTCGGCGCCGGCCTGCTGCTCGGCGGCATCGCCATCTACGGAAGCCGATTCGCGGCCGGCGAGATCGGCCACGTCACCGTGGGAACCGACGGCGGTCCGCTGTGCGCCTGCGGCAAGACGGCCTGCCTCGAAGCCTGGGTGGCCATTCCGCGCCTCGAAGCCGAGATCCAGGCCATCCGGGCGGACTCGGCCGACGACGAGGGCGCAGCCGCCACGCGCATCGATCAGCTGCTGCGCGATGCGGGCGAACGCCTCGGCATCGCGCTGGCCCCCGTGGTCGGAGCGCTCGATCTCTCGCAGATCGTGCTCTCTGGGCCCGAAGAACTTCTCGACGGAGCACTGGCCCAGGCCACCGTCGAGACCCTCCGAAACCGGACGATGGCCGAATTCCACGGCGATCTGACGCTTCGGCTCACCACCCTCGGGCAGGACATCGTCCTGCGCGGGGCGGCCGTCATGGTTCTCTCGAGCCAGCTCGGCGTTTCATAGCTCTCGACCCCACACATTCAGCCCTAGAAAAACTGAAAAGCCCTAGAAAGGAACATTCAGATGAGGAAACTCAGCCTCGCGGCACTCGGAACGGTTGCCGTGATCGCCCTCGCCGGTTGCGCCGGCTCCGGCGGTGGATCGACATCGGACAGCTCGGCGGAAGTCCGCGTCTGGCTCGTCGGAACGGACACGCCCGACGCCGCGCGCGACTACCTGAAGAAGACGTTCGAGAAGGAGAACCCCGGTTCGACCCTCGTCATCGAAGAACAGCAGTGGACGGGTCTCGTCGACAAGTACACGACGGCACTCAGTGGATCCGACGCCCCCGACGTCGTGGAGATCGGAAACACGCAGGCCGCAGCTTTCACCTCGGCCGGAGCCTTCACCGACCTGACCGACAAGTTCGACGACCTCGGCGGCGACGACCTGCTGCCCGGTTTCGTCGAGGCCGGCACGTATGACAAGAAGTTCTTCGCCGCTCCGTATTACTCCGGCGCCCGCGTCGTCTTCTACACGCCCCAGATCGCGACCGCCGGCGTGCCGACGACGCTCGACGAATACGTCGCCAACGGCGAGGCGATGCACGCCGCCGACTCGACGGTCTCGGGAATCTACGCCCCCGGCCGCGACTGGTACAACGTGCTTCCCTACGTCTGGGAGAACGGCGGCTTCGTCGCCGAGCAGGACGGCGACACCTGGTCGGCCGGCTTCTCTTCCGCGGGCGGCATCAAGGGCCTGACCCAGATGCAGACCGTCTATGAGAAGGCCAGCGCCGCGCCCAAGGACGGCGACGAGACCAACGCCCAGGTGCCGTTCTGCGAGGGCAAGGTCGGCTACCTGTCGGCACCCAGCTGGTTCGCGGGCTCGCTCGCGACGGCCGCTGACGACCCGACCGCACCCGGCTGCCCCGACACGTTCGGCAAGGATGCCACGGCATTCGCCCTGCCCGGCATGACCGAGGGTAAGGCAGCTGCGGCATTCGCCGGTGGCTCGAACATCGCCATCCCCACGAAGGCCAAGCACCAGGATCTGGCCTACGACGCGCTCAAGATCCTCGTGTCGCCCGAGTACCAGAAGATCATGGCCGAGAACGGGCTCATCCCGGGACTCGTGTCGGCCGCATCCTCGCTGCCCGACGACGCCGTGACGAAGGCTGCCGCCGAGGCCGCCGCCGCGTCGAAGCTCACCCCCGCCGCCCCCAAATGGGCCGACGTGGAAGCCTCCAACGTGCTGCAGGACTCCTTCGTGAAGATCGCCCAGGGCGGCGACGTCGAGCAGATCGCCAAGGAACTCGACGCCAAGATCGAAGAGATCCTCAACTCCTAAGCGAGCAGGGGGTGGGCGGATGCTTCTGCCCACCCCCTCGCACCGCGCACCGATTTCGCACCACTCGCTCGGGAGTAACCCATGACAACCTCGCTCGTCTCCGCGCCACCCGCGCCCGACGCCGATCCGGGAGCCGGCAACCGCGCCCCGAAACGCCGCCGCGCCGAACCATCCGATCTGCCCGCCGGGTCGAAACGCCGACGCTTTCCCACGGCGCCCTGGCTACTGCTGGCCCCATCGATCATCATCCTGGGCGTCATGGTGGGTTACCCACTCGTGCGCCTGGCCATCAACTCGTTCCAGAAGTACGGCAAGGCCCAGATCTTCGGCGCCCCGCCCGAGTGGATTGGCCTCGACAACTACATGTCGACGCTCGGCGACCCCGAGTTCTGGGCCGTGGCCGGTCGCAGCTTCGGGCTCGCGGCGGTTCTCGTCGTGCTCACGATGGGCATCGGCATCCTGCTCGCCGTCATGATGACGAAGCTCAACAAGTTCTTCCGCCTGCTGATGTCCGTGGGCCTGCTGCTCGCCTGGGCCATGCCGCCGCTCAGCGCCACCATCGTGTGGGGCTGGATCGTCGACACCAAATACGGCCTGCTCAACTACGTGCTCAACTGGCTGACCCAATCGGATGCCTTCACCGGGCACTCGTGGCTGATCGACCCGCTGTCGTTCTTCGCCGTGCTGACCGTCATCATCACGTGGCAGTCCATCCCGTTCGTCGCCTTCGTGGTCTATGCCGGCCTGACGCAGGTGCCCGAAGAGGTGCTCGAGGCCGCGCAACTCGACGGAGCCGGCGGCCCGAAGCGCTTCTTCCTGATCGTCATGCCCTATCTCAAGAGCATCCTGCTGGTCACCACGATTCTGCAGGTGATCTGGGATCTGCGCGTCTTCACGCAGGTGTATGCCCTGCAGGGCATGGGTGGCATCTCGTCGCAGACCGACGTCTTCGGCACCTACATCTACCATCTCGGCAACAGCAACCTCGGGGTCGCGGGCGCCGTCTCGTTCATCATGGTCGCCATGATGCTGCTGATCTCGATCTACTACGTGCGCAAGACCGTGAAAGAGGAAGAAGTATGAGCCTGAACTCGTCGATCACGGGCGACGCCGAACCGATCGAAGACGCCGTGCCCGCCGTGAGCACCAGCAACCGCACGGTGCCGCACAAACCCATCAACCGCAGCAACAACGGCTATCGCGCCCGAGCCCGCCTCACGAAGACGGTGCTCTCGGTCACGGCCGTCATCGTCTTCGTCTGCTCGGTCTTCCCCGTCTATTGGATGGTGTCGACGAGCCTCAAGCCGAACCGCGACATCGTGTCGCCGACGCCGAGCTTCTTCCCGGGCGAGCCCACCATCCGGGCCTACCTCACGGTGTTGTTCGAACCGGCCCGCCCCGACCGCGGCAACTTCCCGACCTCGTTCATGGTGTCGATCGCCGTCACGCTGCTGACCCTCGCCATCTGCCTGGTTTTCGCGTTCCTCGGCGCGCTCGCGGTCTCGCGATTCCGCTTCAAGGGCCGCCGCCAATTCGTCGTCGCCATCCTCATCGTGCAGATGATTCCGGGCGAGGCCATGATGTTCACCATCTTCGGCATGATCGACAGCTGGCAGGCGCTCAACACCATCATCGGCCTCACCATCGTCTACCTCTCGGGTGTGCTCCCATTCACCATCTGGACCCTGCGCGGTTTCGTCGCGGGCGTTCCGGCCGACCTCGAAGAGGCCGCCATGATCGACGGATGCAGCCGCAGCCAAGCCTTCTGGCGCATCACCTTCCCGCTGCTCGCGCCGGGGCTGGTCTCGACCGGCATCTTCGCGTTCATCCAAGCCTGGAACGAATTCACCATGGCCAACATCATCATGCAGCGACCGGATGCCTTCACCCTGCCGATCTGGCTGCGCACGTTCCAGCAGGCCACGCAGGCCACCGACTGGGCCGCCATCATGGCCGGGTCGACGCTGCTCGCCATCCCGGTCATGATCTTCTTCCTGATCGTGCAAGGGCGCATGACGGGTGGCCTCGTGTCGGGGGCGGTGAAGGGATGAGCGGCACCGTCACCTCGGGCGGCGTGGCCTGGTCGAGTCCCGCTCCCTCTCCGTCGGCCACCGAGTTGTCGCGGCAGATCCTGTCGACCCTCATGCCCGGTTTCGTAGGCACCACTGCGCCCGCCTGGGTAGAGGCGCGGCTCGAGCAGGGGCTCGGAGCGGTCTGCTTGTTCGGGCCGAACGTCGCCTCGCGGTCGCAGCTGGCCGCGCTCACGGCATCCCTCGCGCGCGCCAACCCCGACGTCGTCATCGCGATCGACGAAGAGGGCGGGGATGTCACCCGCGTGCATCACCTCGAGGGTTCCCCTTACCCCGGCAACGCCATCCTCGGGCGGCTGGATGACCTCGACTACACGTATGCGGTCGCGCACCGCGTGGGGGAGGAGCTCGCCGAAACCGGATGCACCCTCACCTTCGCGCCGGATGTCGATGTCAACTCCAACCCGCTCAACCCCGTCATCGGGGTGCGCAGCTTCGGCGCCGACGAGGCCCTCGTGGCGCGGCACTCGGCGGCCTGGACGCGCGGGGTTCAGTCGGCCGGTGTCGCGGCGTGCGCCAAGCATTTTCCGGGGCACGGCGACACGTCCTCCGACTCGCATCTGGCGCTCCCCGTGATCGACGTGGATGCCGCGACGCTGCGTTCGCGCGAGCTGGAGCCGTTCCGCGCGGCCGTCGACGCGGGCACGCTCACGGTCATGACCTCGCACATCCTCGTGCCGGCCGTCGACGAGCTGAACCCGGCGACGTTCTCTGCGCCCATTCTCGAGGGAATTTTGCGCGGGGAGCTCGGTTTCACGGGCGTCATCGTGTCGGATGCGCTCGACATGGTGGGGGCGTCGGGCGAGATCGGCATCCCCGAAGCAGCGGTCCGGGCGCTGGCGGCGGGCTGTGACCTGCTGTGCATCGGCACCGACAACTCGGATGCCGAGATCGGCGAGATCCTCGACCACGTGCTGCGCGCGATCGAGGAGGGACGGCTGTCGGGCGAGCGTGTGGCCGAGGCCTCAGCCCGCGTGGCGTGGTTGGCGGAGCGCACGGCGGAGACTCGGGTGTCCGCGAGTGATGCCTCTGGTGTGGCGGACTCCGGTGACGTGCGCGATGCGTCTCTCACCGAGCTTGGCACGTCGGACGAGCGCACCCGCGTGCGCTCGGTCTTCGACATCAACGATCGGGCCGCCGAACGGCTCTCCCGCACACGGCGGGTTGAGCCGTTCACCGTCGTCACGGTCGAGAGCGTCGCCAACATCGCCGTCGGCGCGTCGCCATGGGGGCCATTCGCGGCCGCCGACTTCGCGTCGGCGTCGGCCTCCGCCTCCCACTATGACTCCGGGTCCGTCTCCGACTCCGACTCCGACTCCGAGTCCGCTGCCGCCCTTGGGCGCGCGCAGCGTTTCTCGGCCGCCCCAGCAGTGACCATCCCCGAGCAGGGCTCGTTCGACGCGAGCTCGGTCGATGCCGGCGTGGTGCTGGTCGTCGGCAAGGACATCCATCGTCGTGCCGCCGCCGTGGCCGCCATCGATGCCCTGCGCGCCGACCGCGGCGACGACGTCGTGGTCATCGACATGGGTTGGCCCGACCCCGCGCTGAACTACGCCGACGTCGCCACCTGGGGCGCCTCGCGTCTCGCCGGCGATGCGCTGCTCGACCTGATCGTGGGGGAGTCGGCATGAGAATCGGCCTCGACATCGGCGGCACCAAAACCGACGCCGTGGTCATCGACGAAGCGGGCACGGTCATCGAACGCCGCCGCTTCGCCACCGGTCGCGGCCCCGAGCAGGTCGTCGCGACAGCGGTGCGGGGCGTCACCGAATTGGCGACGTTGGCCGGCATGGAGCCGCACGAGGTGGCGTCGATCGGCGTCGGCATCCCGGGTCAGGTCGACCGGCGGGCCGGACGCGTGCAGCACGCCGTCAACCTCGACGTGGAAGAGCTGGAGCTCGGCCGCGAACTCTCGGCCGTCATCGGCGCGCCCGTGAGCGTCGAGAACGACGTGAAGGCCGCGGCCCTCGGCGCCTTCCACCTGCTGAGCGGCGACAGCGTGACGCGCGACGACGATTCGGCGCAGTCCATGGCCTACCTCAACCTCGGAACCGGTCTCGCCGCCGGAATCGTCATCGGCGGTCGCCTCTGGCGCGGCTCCCGCGGCACGGCTGGCGAGATCGGGCACATCGTGGTCGACCCCGCCGGTGTGCTCTGCAAATGCGGTCAGCGCGGATGCCTCGAGACAGTCGCCTCCGGCTCGGCAATCGCCCGGCAGTGGCCCACGTCGCATCCGATCCCGCCGCTCGACCTCTTCGACCGCGCCGACCAGGGGAATGCCGATGCGCGCCGCGTGCGCGGGAGTCTGGCGCGGGGCGTCGCCAACGCCGTGCGCGTGCTCGTGCTCACGGTCGATGTCGAAGACGTCGTGGTCGGTGGTGGCCTCACGGCGCTCGGCGACCGGTTGCGCGACGACGTGGTCGAGGTTTTCGCCGGATGGGGGGAGCGCTCGCCGTTCCTGGCGTCGCTCGATCTGGCGTCCCGCATGCGCTTCATCCCCGACGCGTTCCCCGCGGCGGCGGTCGGCGCGGCGCTCGTCGGAATCCCCGACGTGAGCATCGCGGACCCGAGCGGCCCTGGCGCCGGCATCTCCGGCGCGAACATCCCGACCGAGAGCGTGGCTACGGTCGCCTAGCGGCCTCCCGACCGCTGCTCAGCCACCCGCACAGCCAGTCCCGATCCCTCACGCCTGGAGCCTCACCGTGGAAATCGTCATCCTCCCCACTCCCGCCGATGTCGGCCGGTATGCCGCGCGCCTCGTCGAAGCGCGTGTTCGCGCGCGGCCGGCGCTCGTCTGGGGTCTCGCCACGGGTTCGTCGCCCACCGCGATCTATGCCGAACTCGCCGGGGCCGTTGCGCGCGGCCTCGACCTCTCGGGTGTGCGCGGCTTCGCGCTCGACGAGTATGTGGGCATCAGCGACACGCATCCCGAGAGTTATGCCCGGGTCATCCGCTCGCAGGTGGTCGAGCCTCTCGGTCTGCGCCCCGAGAACGTGCGCGTGCCCGACGGCCGCGCGGCCGACCTCGAACAGGCGGCCCGGGACTATGAGCGCGCCATCGCCGACGCGGGCGGTATCGACCTGCAGATCCTCGGCATCGGTTCGAACGGCCACATCGGTTTCAACGAGCCCACCTCGTCGTTCGCGTCACGAACCCGGCTGAAGACGCTCGCGCCGCAGACGCGGGCCGACAACGCGCGTTTCTTCGACGACCCCGCCGATGTGCCGACGCACTGCCTGACGCAGGGGCTCGGAACCATCCTCGAGTCGCGCGAGGCCGTGTTGGTCGCGCAGGGCGAGGGGAAGGCGCGGGCCGTCGCCGCCATGGTCGAGGGGCCCGTGAGCGCGATGTGGCCGGGCTCTGTGTTGCAGTTCCACCCGCGGGCGGTCGTCGTGCTGGATGAGGCCGCGGCATCCGCCCTCACGCTGACCGACTACTACCGCCACACGTTCGCGAACAAACCGTCCTGGCAGCGCGTGCCCGACGCGGAGTGAACCGCCGAGCCTCACACGATCGGGTCGAAGACCTTACCCGGGTTGAGCAACCCCTGCGGGTCGAATGTCGCCTTGATGCGCCGCTGCAGATCGACCTGTTCGGCGCCTAGTTCAGCCTCGAGCCAGCGTCGCTTCAGGATGCCGATGCCGTGCTCGCCCGTCAGCGTGCCGCCCAGCCGGATAGCCGAGAGGAATAGCGCGTCGGCGGCCTGCCAGATGACCTCGGGAACCTCGTCGCCCTGATAGACGAAGTTGGGGTGCAGATTGCCGTCGCCCGCGTGCGCCACGGTGGGGATGCTGATGCCGAACTCGCGCTCGACCTCCTGAATGGCCTCGAACATGGGCACGAGCGCGCTGCGCGGAACCGACACGTCTTCGATCAACGGCTGGCCGAGCTTCTCCATGGCCGGATGCATGGCGCGCCGGATGGACAGCAGGCGCTCGCCGTCGGCCTCGTTCGCCGCGACCTCGCCGACGCCCCCGTTGGCCTCGATGATCGCGAGGCAGGCGCGGGCGTCGTCGGCCGAGAGCGGCCCGTCGGTCTGCACCATGATCTGCGTGCGGCCGGGGGTGGGCGCCTCGAGCCCCAGATAGTCGTGGATGGCGGCCAGTGCCGTGGGCTCGAGCAACTCCATGACGGCGGGCTGGATGCCGGCGGCGGTGATGGCGGAACAGGCGGCCGCGGCATCCGTGACGTGCGGGAATGTGGCCGCGAGTGTCGTGACGACCCCCGGAACGGCGCGGCGCACGCGCACCGTGGCCTCGACGATGACGCCGAGGATGCCCTCGGAACCGACGAGCAGGGCCGTGAGGTCGAGCCCCGTGACGCCTTTGACGCTGCGGTGCCCGAGCGACATCAGTGTGCCGTCGGCCAGCACGATCTTGAGCGCCAGCACGGCGTCGCGCGTGACACCGTATTTGGCGCACAGCAAGCCGCCCGCGTTGGTCGCGATGTTGCCGCCGACGGTCGAGATCTCTTTCGACGCGGGGTCGGGCGCGAACCACAGGCCCCGCTCGGCCAGGATGCGGCCGAAGTCGCCGTTCAGGATGCCGGGCTCGACGACCGCGATCAGGTCGTTCTCGTCGATCTCGAGCACGCGGTCCATGGTGCGCAACGACAGCGCGATCTCGCCGCCCGAGGCGATGGCGCCGCCCGCCAGACCCGTGCCCGCGCCGCGGGGGACGACGGGGGTGCCGGTCTCGGTGGCGATGCGCAGGGTCTGCTGCACGTCGTCGATGCTCGCGGCCTCGACGACGGCGAGAGGTGGCGCGTCGGAGCGGTGGCCTGATTTATCGGCGCGCGCCTCGTCGAGCACGTCGGGGCTCGTGACCACCCGGTCGCCGAGCGCGGCCGTCAGCAGCTCGAGAACGCGAGCAGATGTGACGTCGACCGACGTCACGCCGACAGCTCTTTACGGCCGTTGAGCACACCCGTCACGACGGCGAGCACCGCGAAGACGATGGCCACGGGCCAGAGACCCAGCTGCAGGAACGCGAACGCCGCCGAGAACATGATGAGCATCTCGATGAGCGCTTTGCCGAACGGGTCGACCCGCAGAACGGCTTTGGGCGACAGGAACAGGGCCCACAGCACGATGGCGAGAACGGGGGCGAGCACACCGACGAGGATGTTCCACGGGAACGGCCAGGTGACGAAACCCCACACCGCGAGCACGACGAAGGCCGTGATCTCGAGCACGAAACGGATGATGGCGATGACGCCGATTGCGGGGGTGGTTCGTTGGTTCTGCACCCGTCAATCTTAGGCGCGCTAGCGGAAGATGATGGTGCGGGCGCCGTCGAGCAGCACGCGATCCTCGGCGAACCACTTGACGGCCTGCGTGAGCGTGCGGCTCTCCTCGTCTTGCCCGATGGCGACGAGTTCGGCGGGGCTCTGCGCGTGGTCGACGCGCACCACGTTCTGCTCGATGATGGGCCCTTCGTCGAGGTCGCTCGTCACGAAGTGCGCCGTGGCACCGATGAGCTTCACGCCGCGTGCGTGCGCCTGGCGGTAGGGGTTGGCACCCTTGAAGCCGGGAAGGAACGAGTGGTGGATGTTGATGGCCCGGCCCGCGAGCTTCTCGCACAGCTCGGGCGACAGGATCTGCATATAGCGCGCGAGCACGACGAGTTCGATGTCGTGCTCCTCGACGGCCTCGAGGATGCGACGTTCGAAGAGGGCCTTGCTCGCGGCATCCGTGACCGACTGCGACTCGAACGGCACGCCGTAGAAGGCGGCGAGTTCGCGCAGCGACCCGTGGTTCGACAGCACGAGCGGAATCTCGACGGGCAGCTGGCCGGCGCGCTGGCGGAACAGCAGGTCGTTGACGCAGTGCGCGGCCGTGGAGGCGAGCACGAGCGTGCGCAGCGGGCGACCCACGCGGTCGAGCCGCCAGTCGAGCTGGAAGCGCTCGGCGACGGGCGTGATGGCGGCCTCGAACTGCTGCTGGTCGGTAGGGGCCTGCACCTGCAGGCGCATGAAGAAGCGGCCCGTGTCGGCGCTCGAGAACTGCTGGCTCTCGGTGATGTTGCCGGATGCCTCGACGATGGCCCCCGAGATGGCGTGCACGATTCCCGGCGCGTCCGGGCAGACGAACGTGAGCACCCAGTGGTTGTGGGGCGCGGAGGCGGTGGCGTCGGAAGTCATTCGCCCAGGATAGGACACCGGGGCGCCCGAACCGTGGCGGTCGCCGGGCCGGCGCCTCGTGGCATCCGCGAACCTCTCCTGGCGTCGTGCGCCGCCCGCCCGTAGAATGGGTGCTGGCCGTGGCGGTTCGCCCGGCCCTGGGCGCGCACATGAGCGCGCAGACGAACTCCCGCGGCCAGGGGTCACCCACAGCGTGACGGCCAGCCGGTGCCGGAGTGAACGCCATCGTCGGACACACTGATGACTACTTCTCCTATTCCCCTGCCCGATCGCGGGTCTGACACCCCGACCGGCTCCCTGCCGATCGTCACCGGGCCCGTGACCTCGTCGCCGCCTTCGGGCGCGCGCTTCCCCTGGGTGGGCCTCATCGCCCTCTCGGCCGCCGTCTTCCTGTCGGTGACGAGCGAGATGATCCCCACGGGTCTGCTGCCCGATATGAGCGCCTCGCTCGGCGTCACCGAATCGCAGGTCGGCTTCCTCGTGAGCGCTTTCGCGTTCACGGTCGTGCTCACCTCGGCGCCCTTGACGGCGCTCACGGTGCGCATCCCGCGCAAGACCCTGATCATGTCGGTGCTCGTGCTGCTCGCGGTCGCCAACGTGTTGACCGCTCTCGCTCCCACCTATCCGCTCGTGTTGTTGACGCGTGTCCTGGGCGGCATCGGGCACGGACTCTTCTGGTCGATGGTGGGCGCTTATGCGGCGCACCTGGTGCCGAAGGAGCTCATCGGCCGGGCCGTCTCGATCACCCTCGCCGGAGGAACCCTCGCGTTCGTGCTGGGCGTTCCGCTCGGAACGGCGGCCGGCCACGCGGTCGGATGGCGCCTCTCGTTCGTGGGCATCGCGGTGCTGCTGCTCGTCGGAGCCGTCGTGGTCTACAAGTTCCTGCCGCCCGTCGAACGCGAGCTCGACGCGCATGCCGACGACAGCGCAGCGGATGCTCGAGCATCCGGTTCGCCCGCCGCGTCGGGCCGCGCGGGCGCCCGTCGCCCTGTCGACCCCACCGTCTTCTCGGTCGCGCTCGTCTGCATCACGGTCGCCATCGTCATGATCGGCCACTACAGCTTCTACACCTACATCGCGCCTTACCTGACGGATGTCATCGGGGTTCCCGAGGCCCAGATCAGCCTGGCGTTGTTCGGATTCGGCATCACGGGTGCGCTCGGCCTGGTGCTCGCCGGCACGGTCTTCGCCAAGCGCACGACACGAGGCCTGCTCATCTGCATCGGTCTGTCGATCGTGTTCGTCACGGCGCTCGCGCTCGTCGCCGGATGGTTCTGGGCGGCGCTCATCATCTTCCTGGTCTGGGGCATCGCCTACGGCGCCATCGCCCCGCTCATGCAGACGCGCATGCTGCATTCGGCCAGCGCGCGCATCCGCGATACCGCCAGCGCCTTCTACACGACGGCGTTCAACGTGGGTATCGGCGGCGGCGCGTTCGTCGGCGGCCTGCTGCTCGACGGCATCGGCATTGAATCGCTGCCGTACTTCTACGTCGTCTTGCTCGTAATCGGTGGGGTGCTGGTCGTCGTGGCCCCG
>Ga0308164_10004362_pt1 | contig 12006 bp, 8 predicted proteins | sample PhyTR2_FD_201031 | JGI IMG/M metagenome (GOLD analysis project Ga0308164, IMG submission 201031) | Phyllosphere microbial communities from UC Gill Tract Community Farm, Albany, California, United States - DLSLT.R2 | ecosystem: Host-associated > Plants > Phyllosphere > Unclassified | place: USA... | reverse complement strand
ATAATCGACAATTCCATCAAATACGACAGATTTTCTTGCTACAATGCACCATAAATTAATATTCATTCATGGAGAATGGCATGAGTCTGGAAGGCGAGTTGGTCTGGTTACGGTTCCTGGTGCAAATGGCGCGCGAAAATGCGGCGCTTCACGGGGGTGCATCCGCGCGCGCCTGATACCGGCAGGCCAGCTGGTCCGGACGGCCAAGATGGTCAAGATGTTCGAGATGTTCGAGATAAACAAAAACGGCGGCCCGCGGGCCGCCGTTTTTTATTGGGCAAACTGAATAAACCGTTTATTTCACCCCGTGCATCAGCTTCTGGATCAGCGGCGCAATCAGGAACAGCAGCACGCCGGAACCGATCAGGGCCCAGAAACCGAAGGTGTAGCCCGACAGCGCCGAGGCCACGGTCATGCCGCTTTCGCCCGACACGTGGCTGGCGAAGATGCCCGACAGGTTGTTGCCGATGCCGGTCGACAGGAACCAGCCGCCCATGCCCAGGCCGACCAGGCGCGTCGGCGCCAGCTTCGTCACCATCGACAGGCCGATCGGCGACAGGCACAGCTCACCGATCGACTGCACCACGTAGACCATGAACAGGGTCCAGAACGGGATCTTGCTGTCCGGGCCGACCAGGGCGGTGAGCGAGAACATCAGCAGCAGGAAGGCCAGGCCGTTGAAGATCAGGCCGAGGCCGAACTTGCGCGGGATCGACGGGTTGGCGCGGCCCATCAGCACCCAGACTGCCGCCACCAGCGGCGCGCAGACGATGATCGCCAGCGTGTTCACCGACTGGAACCAGCCGGTCGGGAAGATCCAGGTGCCGAAGTCGCGGCGCACGATGTTCTCGGCCAGGAAGGTGAACGAGCTGCCGGCCTGTTCGAAGAAGCACCAGAACATCACGTTGAAGAAGAAGATGATCATCATCGCGATGACCTTGTCGCGCGCGACCTTGCCGTTGCGGACGCCTTCGACGATCAGCATCACGGCCAGCGCGATGAACAGGATCGACAGGATGCCCTGCAGTTTTTCCGCGCCGAGTTTCAGCAGGAAGTAGACGCCCGGGACCACGACCATGGCGCCGACGATGACGCCGATCACGCGCGCCGGGCTGGCCAGCGGACCGGTGGCGGCGCCGATGCCTTTCAGGCCGCGGCGGCCGAACTGGAACCACACGAGCGAGAGCAGCATGCCGATGCCGGCCGCGAAGAACACGACCTTATAGGCCGGCACGCCGGTCTGCACCGAGAACATGTTGGCCAGCCAGCCGGTGAGGATCGGGGCCACGAAGCCGCCCGCGTTGATGCCCATGTAGAAGATGGTGAAGCCGGAATCGCGGCGCTGGTCGTTCAGCGCATACAGCTGGCCGACCATGGTCGAGATGTTCGGCTTGAACATGCCGTTGCCGACGATGATGGTGGCCAGGCCGAGCTTGAAGACGTCCGGGTCCGGCACGGTGATGGCGAACAGGCCGGCCACCATGAAGGCGGCGCCGACCAGGATCGAGCGCTGGTAGCCGATGACGCGGTCGGCGACATAGCCGCCGAAGACGGCGCCGGCGTACACCAGCGCGAGGTAGGAACCGTAGGTGAGATTGGCATCGGCCTGGCCGACGCCGCTGCCCCCGTAGAACTGGGCGACGATGTAGAGCACCAGGGCCCAACGGATGCCGTAGAACGCGAAACGCTCCCAGAACTCGGTCATGAACAGCATCCACAGCGGCGCTGGGTGGCCCATGATCTGTTTGAATTCTGGGATCGCCTTGACGTCGGCGGTTGAAGTAGCTGCACCGCTCATGCGGTTCCTCCCGAAAATCGTTTTATAAGAATAGTTTTTTGACGCAGCTGCCTGGAGTACAGACGTCCGGCCAATAGCGAGGCATTTTAGTGGAAATCTCACAGATTCTGGCAAGTTTTTCCTGTGCGCTATTTGGGGGCAGAAGCATGCTCCCAATTGGCGCGCAAACTCGGGCCGCTTGTCGTATATTGTGGAATTGTTATATTGATTTGTAGAAGCGGAAAGGAAGCAAACCATGACCTACGAGCTCGTCGATACCCTGATTTCGCCGGAAGGCCGCCTGGAAGTCCTGTCGAAGGCCGAGGTGGCCAAGCTGCTCGATACCAGCCAGGGCGGCCTGTACCAGGTATTCCGCAAGTGCGCGCTGGCCGTGCTCAATTCCGGCAGCTCGATCGACGACGGCAAGGAATTGCTGGAGCGCTATAAAGACTTCGACATCCGCATCGTGCAGCGCGAGCGCGGCATCAAGCTCGACATCCGCGGCGCGCCGGCCCACGCTTTTGTCGACGGCAAGATGATCAAGGGCATCCACGAGCACTTGTTCGCGGTGCTGCGCGACATCGTCTACGTCAGCTTCGAAGTCACCGGGAATCCGCGCTTCGACCTGAACCGCCCGGAAGGCATCACCGACGCCGTCTTCCACATCCTGCGCAACGCCAACGTGCTGCAGCCGCAGCGCAACCCGAACCTGGTGGTGTGCTGGGGCGGCCACTCGATCAACCGGGTCGAGTACAACTATTCGAAGCACGTCGGCTACCAGCTCGGCCTGCGCGAACTCGACATCTGCACCGGCTGCGGCCCGGGCGCCATGAAGGGCCCGATGAAGGGCGCCACCATCGGCCACGCCAAGCAGCGCCTGCAGGGCGGGCGCTACCTGGGCATCTCGGAACCGGGCATCATCGCGGCCGAGTCGCCGAACCCGATCGTCAACGACCTGGTGATCATGCCGGACATCGAAAAGCGCCTGGAAGCCTTCGTGCGCACCGGCCACGGCATCGTCGTGTTCCCGGGCGGCGCCGGCACGGCGGAAGAGATCCTGTACATCCTCGGCATCCTGCTGCATCCGGAGAATGCCGACGTGCCGTATCCGCTGGTGTTCACGGGGCCGGCCACGGCCAAGGAATACTTCGAGCAGATCGACCAGTTCATCGGCCTGACCCTGGGCGCGGAAGCGCAGAAGCGCTACAAGATCATCGTCGACGACCCGGAAGCGGTGGCGCGCGAAATGCACGCCGGGATCCGCAAGGTGCGCGAATACCGCAAGGCGCGCAGCGACGCCTATTACTTCAACTGGGGCCTGAAGATCGACCCCGAGTTCCAGAAGCCGTTCCGGCCGACGCACGCGAACATGCGCAACCTGCAGCTCTCCAAGAACCAGGAAACCCACCTGCTGGCGGCCAACCTGCGGCGCGCGTTTTCGGGCGTGGTGGCGGGGAACGTGAAGGACGAGGGGATCCGCGCGATCGAGGAGCACGGCAAGTTCGAGATCCACGGCGAGGAAGAGATCATGGCGCCGATGGACAAGCTGCTGCAGTCGTTCGTGGAGCAGAGCAGGATGAAATTACCCGGCAAAGAATATATTCCTTGCTACCGGGTGGTGCGCTAACGCTGCGGGATTGCGGCCTGCGCCCTCGGCACGTCGTTCCCGCGAAGGCGGGAACCCAAGTTGCACGAGCCGTCGAAACGCGTGCAACTTTGGCCCCCGCCTTCGCGGGGGCGACGTTGCAAGGCCAACGCAGGGAATGAAAAAGGGCGCCGCGGCGCCCTTTGTTTTTAGTCTTCCTTGCGCAAGTGCGGGAACAGCAGCACATCGCGGATATTCGGCGAATCCGTAATGATCATCATCAGCCGGTCGATGCCGATCCCGCAGCCGCCCGCCGGCGGCATGCCGTATTCCAGCGCGCGGATGTAGTCGGCATCGTAGAACATCGCCTCTTCGTCGCCCGCATCCTTGGCGTCCACCTGGGCCAGGAAACGCGCCGACTGGTCTTCCGGATCGTTCAGCTCCGAGAAGCCGTTGGCGATTTCGCGGCCGACCATGAACAGCTCGAAGCGCTCGGTGATGCCTGCGCGGGTGTCCGATGCGCGCGCCAGCGGCGACACTTCGATCGGGTAATCGATGATGAAGGTCGGTTCCCACAGCTGGGCTTCGGCGGTTTCCTCGAACAGCGCCAGCTGCAGCGCGCCCAGGCCGGCGTGGGCCAGGGGCTTGACGCCGAACTTGAGCAGTTCGGCGCGCAGGAAGTCGGCGCTTTCCAGCTGCTCGGGCGCGTAGCCGGGCGCGTACTTGTTGATCGCTTCGACGATCGTCAGGCGGTGGAAGGGCTTGGACAGGTCCAGCGGACGGCCCCCGTAGCTCAGCTCGGCGGTGCCGTGGGCGTCCACGGCGGCCTGGCGGATCACGGCTTCGGTGAAGTTCATGATCCACTTGTAGTCGGTGTAGGCCGCGTAGAACTCCATCATCGTGAATTCCGGATTGTGGCGGATCGACACGCCCTCGTTGCGGAAGTTACGGTTGATCTCGAACACGCGGTCGAAGCCGCCCACCACCAGGCGCTTCAGGTACAGCTCGGGCGCGATGCGCAGGTACATCTGCATGTCGAGCGCATTGTGGTGGGTGATGAACGGTTTCGCCGCCGCGCCGCCGGGAATGGCGTGCAGCATCGGCGTTTCCACTTCCATGAACTGGTGTTCCTGCATGAAGCGGCGGATCGACGAGATGGCGGCGGTGCGCGCCTTGAAGGTGCGGCGCGTTTCCTCGCTCACGATCAGGTCGACGTAGCGCTGGCGGTACTTGGTTTCCTGGTCGGCCAGGCCGTGGAACTTGTCCGGCAGCGGACGCAGCGACTTGGTGATCAGGCGCAGCGTCGTGACCTTGACGGTCAGCTCGTCGACCTTGGTCTTGAACAGCGTGCCTTCGATGCCCAGGATGTCGCCCAGGTCGTAGCGGCGGAAGGACTCCATCGCCTCTTCGCCCAGGTTGTCGAGGGTGACGTAGATCTGGATGCGGCCGTCGGCGCGCGGACCCGAGGCGTCCTGCAGCGTCGCGAACGCGGCCTTCTTGCCGGCTTCGCGCTTGAGCATCATGCGGCCGGCCAGCACCACGGCCTGCGGCTCGGCTTCGAGGGCTTCGCGGGTCCAGCCGCCGTACTGCTCGACCAGGTCGGCCGCCTTGTGCTGCGGGACGAAGTCGTTCGGGAAGGCCTGGCCTTTTTCGCGCAGCGCGCCCAGCTTGGCGCGGCGCTCGGCGATGATCTTGTTGTCGTCCGCGACCAGGGACGGGCTTTGTTCTTCTTGGTGTTCGGTGCTCATTTCAGGTTCACTCTGGTTGGGTGTTACAGGTTCGCGCACAGCGTGCCGATGTCCAGGTCCGCGTAATCCTTGACGACGCGGATCACGTTGTCGAATTCCGCAAACGCCTCGGCCGGCAGGGTGGTGGTGATCACCACCGCGCGCATGCCGGCACGGCGCGCCGCTTCCACGCCCATCGGCGCGTCTTCGAACACGATGCATTCGCCCGGATCGACGCCGAGCTGTTCGGCCGCTTTCAGGAACACGTCCGGATGCGGCTTGCCCTGCTTGACGTCGGCGGCGCCGACCACGGCATCGAAGTGGCGGCGCAGGTCCAGCTCGTCGAGCGTGAAGACGATGTTCAGCGGCGGCGCGGAGGTCGCCACCGCCAGCTTCACGCCTTGCGCGCGCGAATCGGTCACCAGCGTCTCGAAGCCTTCGATGGCGCGCCGGTGCGGGCCGTACAGGTCGCGGTACAGCGCATCCTTTTCCTGGGCCAGCACGGCGATCTCGTCGTCCGGCACGTCCGGGCCGAGGCGCGCGCGCAGGATCTCGCGGCCCTGGGCGCCGGCCGTCTCGCGGAAGAAGGCGTCCGCTTCGTAGGTCTTGCCGCGGCGGGCGAAGAAGGCCAGCCAGGAATCGGTGTGGAAGGCCATGTTGTCGACGATGGTGCCGTCCATGTCGAAGATGAATGCGCGCGCTGGCTTGCTCATTATTGGACGCCTTGCTTCAGGGATGCGGAAATGAAATCGTCGATGTCGCCATCGAGGACGTTCTTGGTATTGCCGGTCTCGAAGCCGGTCCGCAAGTCCTTGATGCGCGACTGGTCGAGCACGTAGGAACGGATCTGGTGGCCCCAGCCGACGTCGGTCTTGGAGTCTTCGAGCTTCTGCTGCTCGCTCATGCGCTTGCGCATTTCCAGCTCGAACAGCTTGGCGCGCAGCATGTCGAAGGCTTCGGCCTTGTTGCGGTGCTGCGAGCGGTCGTTCTGGCACTGGACCACGATACCCGAAGGCGCGTGCGTCAGGCGCACCGCGGAGTCGGTCTTGTTGATGTGCTGGCCGCCGGCGCCGGACGCGCGGTAGGTATCGATGCGCACGTCGGCCGGGTTGATCTCGACCTCGAACGATTCATCGACTTCCGGGTACACGAACAGCGAGGTGAACGAGGTGTGGCGGCCGTTGGCCGAGTCGAACGGCGACTTGCGCACCAGGCGGTGCACGCCGGTCTCGGTGCGCAGGTGGCCGTAGGCGTACTCGCCCTCGACCTTGATGGTGCAGGTCTTGATGCCCGCGACCTCGCCGTCGGACAGTTCCAGCACCTCGGCCTTGAAGCCCTTGCGCTCGCAATAGCGCAGGTACTGGCGCATCAGCATCGAGGCCCAGTCCTGGGCTTCGGTGCCGCCGGCGCCGGCCTGGATGTCGATGAAGCAGTTGGCATGGTCCATCGGGTTGCTGAACATGCGGCGGAATTCCATCGCCTCGATGATCTTGCGGATCTCGGCGGTGTCGCTTTCGACCGACTCGATGGTGTCGTCATCGCCTTCTTCGCGCGCCATCGCGAACAGGTCCGACGAATCGGCCAGGTCGGCGCGCGCTTTTTCCAGCGTCAGCACGACGCCTTCCAGCGCCTTCTTTTCCTTGCCCATTTCCTGGGCGCGCTTCTGGTCGTTCCAGATGGCCGGGTCTTCCAGCTCCTGGTTGACCTGTTCTAGTTTCTCGGACTTCTTATCGAAGTCAAAGATACCTCCGAAGTTCGGCTTCGCGATCGGTCAGATCGTTCAGCAGGGCGGAGAGGGCGTTGATGCGTTCAGCTTCCATGGTCGAGGTATGTCTTGTAGTTGAATCGAACCGGCGATTATACGCGACTGCCGGCAGCGCAGCGCGAAGTTGCCCCGCAGTTTGCGCAGGGCGGGGACGCTTCTGTATGATGGCCCGCTGTTGCCAATGTTTCTCCTCATTCCGCCATGCGATTCGTGTCCCTGCTGCTGTTTCCCCTCGTTTTGTCGCCTGCCGGCGCCGCCCCGGCCGCCAAGCCTGCCCCAGGCACCCGCGCCACGCTGGCGATCCTGGAAACCACCGATATCCATTCGAACGTGGTCGGCTACGACTATTTCAAGCTGGCCGAGGAGCCGGCCCTGGGCCTGGACCGCACCGCCACCCTGATCGCGCAGGCGAGAAAGGATTTCCCGAACACGCTGCTGTTCGATAACGGCGACACCATCCAGGGCACGGCGCTGGCCGACTACCAGGCCGTGGTGAAGCCGGTGGCCTGCGGGGAACAGCTTGGCATCTATAAAGTAATGGAACGGCTGGGCTACGACGGCGGCGGCATCGGCAACCACGATTTCAACTACGGCCTCGGTGTCCTCGGCCAGGTCAGCGGCGCCGGTTTCGACGGCGACGGCGTGGCGGCCAAAGCAAACGCGAAGCGCTGCGCCGGCCCCAACTTCCCGCTGGTGCTGGCCAACGTCTACAGCGTCAGGACGAAGCAGCCCTTGTTCGCGCCCTACCGCATCATCGACAAGAAAGTGCAGGCCGTCGATGCGCAAGGGCGTACGGTCGAGGCGACCGTGAAGGTCGGCATCATCGGCTTCACGCCCCCGACCATCCTGGCCTGGGACAAGCGCTGGCTGGAAGGGAAGGTCTATACCGAAGGCCTGGTGGAGACGGCGCAGCGCTACCTGCCCGAGATGCGCAGGCAAGGCGCCGACCTGGTGGTGGCGATCTCGCACGGCGGCCTGGACGACGCCCCGTACTCGCCGGCGATGGAAAACGGGAACTATCACCTGGCGCAGGTCCCGGGCATAGACGCGCTGCTGCTCGGCCACTCGCACCTGCTGTTCCCGAACCCGGCCAGCACGGTCCCGCAATTCAACCTGCCGCACGTGGACAAGGTGCGCGGCACCGTGTTCGGCGTGCCGACCGTGATGGCCAATTTGTGGGGCAAGAACCTGGGTGTCGTGCGGCTCTCGCTGCGCCACGACGGCAAGGGCTGGCGCGTCGACAAGGACGCCACCGTGGTCGAAAGCCGCGCCACCCAGCAGGCCGACAAATCCTTCGTCGCCGCCGATCCGCAGGTGATGGCGCTGGTGCGCGCGGCGCACGAGGCCACCATCGGCTACGTCAGGACGGCGGTCGGCAGCACCGACTTCCGCATGTCGACCTATTTTGCGGATGTCGGCGACAGCGGCGCGATCCAGGTGGTGAACCAGGCCCAGACCGAGTACGTGCGCCGGTACGTGGCCGCCAACCTGCCGCAGTACAAGGACCTGCCGGTGCTGTCGATGGCGGCCGCCTTCAAGAGCGGCAACGCCGGCGTGAACGACTATACCGACGTGGCCCAGGGCAGCCTGGCGCTGAACAACGCGGCCGACCTGTACCTGTACCCGAACGCGCTGTACGCGGTGAAGGTGGACGGCGCCGGCCTGAAGGCCTGGCTGGAAAAGGCGGCGGGGCGCTTCAACACCATCGACCCGGCGAATGCCGCGCCGCAGGAACTGATCAACAGCGCCTTCCCGAGCTATAACTTCGACACCGTCACCGCGCCGGAGCTCAGCTACGAGATCGACGTGACCCAGGCGCCGGGCCGGCGCATCCGCAAGCTGATGCTGCACGGCCGGCCGGTCGCGGATGATCAAGCCTTCCTGGTCGCCACCAACAACTACCGCGCCAGCGGCGGCGGCAACTTCCCCGGCCTGGACGGCAGCAAGACCGTGATCGCCTCGCCGGACGCCAGTCGCGACGTGCTGATCGACTACATCCGCGCCGCCAAGACCCTGACGCGCGCCGCCAACGGCGCCCGGCGCAGCTGGCGCTTCGTGCCGGTCAGGACGGCCGGCCCGGTGGTGTTCCACGCGGCGCCGGGCAAGATCGAGCTGGCACGCGCGGCCGGGCTGGACGGCGTGTCGCAGCTGCGTGCCGACGATGGGCAGGGCAAGGGGTTTGCGCTGTACGCGGTCGATCTGTCGAAATGAAGCGGGTCGGCGCGCTGTTGCTGGCCGCGGCCTTGACGGGTACGGCGGCCTCAGTGCCGGCGCCGGCGCCCGATCCGGCGGTCGGACGTGCGCTGGCTTACCGCAACGGAGACGGCGTGGCGCGCGACGCGCTGCGTGCGGTGGTCTTGCTGCGTGGCGCTGCGGAACGCGGCGTGCCGGAAGCGATGTTCCTCCTGTCGCAGATGCTGGCGGAAGGCGAAGGGACGGCGCGCGATCCGGACGGCGCACGGCGCTGGCTGGAACGCGCGGCGCAGGCCGAGTATCCGGAAGCCTTGCAGCAAATGGCGATGGAAGAGCGCGATCCGGCGCGTGCGGCGGAGTTGATGCGCGAGACCGCGCATGCGCTGCAGCATCGGGTACGTTCGCGGTAAGCGATGCATGAGCGGTAGGGTGGACGGCTGCGCCGTCCACGCGGTGATACGCGTCCTTTGTATCCCTGCAGGCATGATCGGCGCCGTCGGTTGCTTGCGTGGAGAGGCCGGGCGCTGCATGAACGCGTGGACGGCGAGCCGGCTACGCGCCCCGGTCCACCCTACCTGAAACGTGGCGTCGTCTGGCGTAGGGTGGGCACCCCGTGCCCACGCCTTCACGACGATCAGTGCCGCGGCGGCCGCGTCGGCGTCTGGATCTCGTTCGACGCGATGTCGGCCAGGTCGAGCAGGCTTTGCACCTCGGCCGCGCGCAGGCGGCGCGGTTCGCGGTCGATCACGCACAGGGTGCCGAGCGGCTGGCCCGACTTGTCGCGCAGGGGCACGCCCGCATAGAAGCGGATGTGCGGGTCCTGCTGCACCAGCGGATTGTCGCGGAAGCGGTCGTCCTGCAGGGCGTCTTCGATCACGAACAATTCGTTCTGCATGATCGCGTGCGAACAGAAAGCCCAGTCGCGCGTCGTTTCCGGAACCGGCATCCCGACGCGCGCCTTGAACCACTGGCGCGTCGACGTCAGCAGGGAGATCAGCGCGATGGGCGAGCCGGTGACCATGGACGCCAGGCGCACCACGCGGTCGAAGCGGGCTTCTTCGGCGGTGTCGACCAAGCCGGAAGCGGCGAGGGCGGCAAGGCGCGAGCGCTCGGTGGACAGCAGCGGATAGTTCGGCGTCGACGCCGGCTGATATTCGGTGTCGGTGTTCGGGTTCGGCGTATTGCGCCCCGCCTCTTCACCATGCATCAGTCCCTGCACCAGGCTCAGCCGGGTACGGCGGTGCCCGCCCGGCGTTTTCCAGGATTCGATGGCGCCGCTTTCCATCCAGATCTGGACGGTGCTGGTTGCCACGCCGAGTAGTCGGGCGACTTCACTGGTAGTGAGGATGGGATCGTCTTCTTTGATGTTGCTCTGCATAAACTTCCTCGTATCCGGTCAGTATAACGGATTCGAGCCAATGTTTTTGCAGGTTCTTTAACCTAATTTGAATCCGTTTCCAAGTAAGCAAATAAAAAAATTTGCCAAATTCGTAGTGAAATTGAGCAACAAATTGCCTATCAGTAAAAATGTTTCGTCAGTTTGGTGTTAAACTCGTCAATTACATCAATTTCCCACAGTAAATTTCTCCTAGTCAATGAGAAAATAATGACAAAACAAACCCAAAATGTTGGCATAGCAGCACAACTGTATGGCGCCTTCGCCCTCGTCGTCATCGTGACGCTGGCACTCGCGCTGTTCTCGGTGGCGCGCGTCAACGATATCGAACAAGCCCTCGGCAATGCCGACACCCTGCGCAGCACCCGCCTGGAACCGCTGTACGAAGCGCGTGAAGCGCTCGACCAGTCCGGCATCGCCGCGCGCAACGCCTATATCTTCAAGAGCGATGCCGATGCGCTGAAGGAGCTCGACCTGGTCGACCAGCACGCCGCCGCCTTCCGCGCCGCACTGACGAAGCTCGACGGACCGCTGCAGGGCGACGAGCAATATGCCAGGGTGCGCGCGGAATTGATGGCGATGAGCACCGAGCTGCAACGCCCGCGCCGTTACCGCGCCGCCGCCGACATGGAGGGCTTCGGCACCTTCCTGACCCAGGAATGCACGCCGCTGCGGCGCCGCATCGTGGCCGACATCGACGTGCTGCTCAAGCGCCTGCAGGCCGGCAGCGTCGAGGCCAGCGCCGCCGCGCGCGCCACCGCCTCGTCGGCGCGCTACACCATCGGCGGCCTGGCGGCGCTGAGCGTGCTGCTGGCAACGGTGGTCGGCCTGCTGATCGTGCGCCGCCTGGTGCGCCAGCTGGGCGGCGAGCCGGCGTATGCGTCGAGCGTCGCCCATGCGATCGCTCGCGGCGAGCTGCAGCACGAAGTGGACGTGCACCGCGCCGCGCCGAGCAGCCTGCTGGCGGCGATGAGCGCGATGCGCGACAGCCTGAGCGGCATCGTCGGCAAGGTCCGCGGCGGCACCGAGGCGATTGCGTCGGCATCGGCCGAAATCGCCTCCGGAAACATCGATCTGTCGCGCCGCACCGAGTCGCAGGCGGCGGAACTGGCGCAGGTGGCCGGCTCGATGAAGCACCTGATCGATTCGGTGCGCCGGAATGCCGATTATGCGGCCCAGGCCAGCAAGCTGGCGGTGGACGCGTCGACCGTTTCGCGCCAGGGGGGCGACGCGGTCGACGGCGTGGTCGAGACCATGAACCTGATCAACGATTCGTCGAAGAAGATCGTCGACATCATCGCCGTCATCGACGGCATCGCCTTCCAGACGAATATCCTGGCGCTGAACGCGGCGGTGGAAGCGGCGCGCGCCGGCGAGCAGGGACGGGGCTTTGCCGTAGTGGCCTCCGAAGTGCGCAGCCTGGCGCACCGCTCGGCCGCGGCGGCGAAGGAAATCAAGGCGCTGATCGAGGATTCGGTGAGCAAGGTCAGCGCCGGCACCGAACAGGTCGGCCGCGCCGGCGACACCATGCGCAAGGTGGTCGACGGCGTGCACCGCGTGACG
>Ga0308164_10004361_pt1 | contig 12008 bp, 10 predicted proteins | sample PhyTR2_FD_201031 | JGI IMG/M metagenome (GOLD analysis project Ga0308164, IMG submission 201031) | Phyllosphere microbial communities from UC Gill Tract Community Farm, Albany, California, United States - DLSLT.R2 | ecosystem: Host-associated > Plants > Phyllosphere > Unclassified | place: USA... | reverse complement strand
GACGGAGGCGGACGGCCTGTTTAGCTGTTACGCCCGTGGCTGATATGCAAGACACATTACGCATCACCGAAATCTTTCACTCGTTGCAGGGTGAAACCCGTACGGCTGGCCTGCCCACCGTATTCGTTCGCCTTACCGGCTGCCCTTTGCGCTGTCAGTACTGCGACAGTGCCTACGCGTTCAGCGGCGGCACTATTCAGACGCTGGACGACATTCTTGGGCAAGTGGCCTCCTATCGCCCTCGCTACGTCTGCGTCACCGGCGGTGAGCCGCTCGCCCAGCCCAATGCCATTGCCTTGCTGAAGCGTCTTTGCGACGCGGGCTATGAAGTGTCTCTGGAGACCAGTGGTGCTTTGGATATCTCGGCGGTGGACCCTCGTGTCAGTCGCGTAGTCGACCTCAAGACCCCAGGGTCAAAAGAAGTCTCGCGTAACCGCTACGAGAACATGGAGCTGCTGACGGCCAACGATCAGGTCAAATTCGTGATCTGCTCGCGTGAAGATTACGACTGGGCCGTTTCCAAGCTGATTCAGTACGGCCTCGATCGTCGTGCGGGCGAAGTTCTGTTCTCGGCCAGTCACCACGAACTCAAGGGCCGTGATCTGGCGGACTGGATCGTGGCTGACAACCTGCCGGTACGCCTGCAGATGCAGTTGCATAAAATTCTTTGGGATGACGAGCCGGGGCGCTGATATGAGTGAATTGACCAAGACTGAAAAAAGAGCCGTGATCCTCCTGTCAGGTGGCCTGGACTCTGCGACCGTCGTAGCCATGGCCCGTGCCGAGGGTTACGTCTGTTACACCATGAGCTTCGATTACGGCCAGCGTCATCGCGCCGAGCTGGATGCCGCTGCACGCGTTGCTGGTGATCTCGGCGCCGTGGAGCACAAGGTCATCGGCCTTAACCTCAACGGTATTGGCGGCTCGGCATTGACCGACAGCTCCATTGCCGTGCCTGAGTCGCCTTCTGAAGGCATTCCGGTCACCTACGTACCGGCACGCAACACCGTCTTCCTCTCGCTCGCCCTGGGCTGGGCAGAGGTCCTGGGGGCGCGGGATATCTTCATTGGCGTCAATGCCGTGGATTACTCGGGCTACCCGGATTGCCGTCCCGAGTTTGTCGAGTCGTTCGAGCGCATGGCCAATCTGGCTACCAAGGCCGGTGTGGAAGGGCAGGGCTTCACCATCAGAGCGCCGCTGCAGAATCTGAGCAAGTCGGACATCGTCAAGGCAGGCACTGCGTTGGGAGTCGATTACTCGCTGACGGTTTCTTGCTACCAGGCTGACGACCAGGGCCGTGCCTGCGGCAAATGCGACAGCTGCCGCTTGCGCGCCGAGGGCTTTACCGCTGCCGGTATCGCAGACCCGACTCGCTATTTTTAAAGTTTTTCAAAAAAAGTGTTGAATTACTGATAAAAATCAGTAATATACGCGCCACACAACAGAGGGTCGTTAGCTCAGTTGGTAGAGCAGTTGGCTTTTAACCAATTGGTCGTAGGTTCGAATCCCACACGACCCACCATTTCGAAAATCTGGAAGGCCCATGAAAATGCGGATTTCCAGGTTTTTTTTTGCGTTGCGGATTGTCATGCTCGGATAGCTACTCTGGGCTTCCGTCATGGGGTTGATGCAGCGATCTGTGAAGCAGTTGGCAGGTCTTTCGAAGAAGACCGTTCAAATGTCGCGTACCCAGATACGCAGTCACTTATCGCGATACATGCGCCGGCAAGCGGTGATGTCAACTGCCATTTCTGATCCGTCCGATATCAAACTCAATGCCCGAGCTTTGGTGTCGTGGGCGCTGATAGTCTTGCCAAAGCCAACGGCGAGCGTGCCAAACGACAGCAGCGTTCATTACGTCTTTTTAAAATGAGTGCGCCAGCGATGGCAATAATGCAAACGGTTTGTTTGATAACAAAGTTAATTGTCGCTGCCTCTCTGTGTAACTCATTATTATCATGAGCTGTGGCTTTCAGCATTGAGATGCATGTGCCGAGACGAATTTTATTCGTCCGTTCGTCGACATGCCTCAAAAAAATTATAGAAAATGAAAAGTGTGACGACATAATGGCTTATAGCCATGGACCGGCCTTTCATCTTTAATTCGAGATCCTCGGTTATGAACAGGTTTATCCTGCCTCGGCACCTCTTTGTCCAGAAAACACATACAGTTCGAGTATTTACTCAAGTACTTCAATGGCCCTCCGGATGACGCCGCAGTGACTTCAGATCTGTGACGTGACCTTTTTACCGAGCGTGTCGAGGGTTTCAGCAGATTCACATTATCAATTCATCCTGATGCGTATCGGACTCTATGTTCCGCTACCTGTCCGGCGGACTTTTGTTTTCAAAAAAATCAATGAGTAAAGATATATGTCCAGCGCAACATCTGGTGTGTTAAGTAATATGACGGTTCGGGCGAAGCTATTGGTGGGTTTCGGACTGTTGATTTTAATGATTCTGTTAATGGCTTACACGGGAAAGGACGCCACCGATACATTGAAGCGTCGAGCTGATTTGTCTGGAGACATTGCTCAGTTCAGTTCAATCGCACGAGACATGCGTATCGAGCGTTTGGTGTATTTTTTAAAGGCGGATGATGCACAGGCTTCAAAATGGCTGGAGGCACTCGAGCGAACGGAGCGCCAGTTGGTGAGTATCTCGCCACGTTTCAAAACACCCAATAACATCGCGCTGCTCAAAGAAGCCCAAACGACGATGCAGCTTTACCGTGGGTTCTATACTCGTTCGGTCGAGGCTACTCGAGAGCGTGAGCAGTTGCGGACACTGGCCGGCGCCTCGGCCGAAACGATTAACGGTTTGTTGCTTAAGATCGCAGACGCTGCCAACGACGAGAGCGGGAATGCAGCGGATCGTCAGAAACTGCCGGCACTGTTTATCTCGGTCCAGAAGATGCGTACGGCGTTTCGCTCTTATACGGCATCCCCGAGTAAAAGCGGTGAAGACACTGTTCGTCAGGCGATAGCGCAGGTCGTGGCCAGTATAGATACGCTCAAAAATACCCGTTTGCCCAGTGCTGACGTTCAAGCGTTGGCGGCAGGAATGGCCACCTATAGCGGGCAACTGGAAACATTAGTCGCCGCTCAAGCCAAAGTTGATGAGGCTCAAGGCGGTATCACAACGTCGATCGCTACCATTCTTGGCATTACGGACAAGATGACCGCTATCCAGAACGAGCTTCGTGCCTCCGATGCAGAGAAAGCCCAGGAGAAGATTTTGCTCTGGCTGGCCCTCTCTGCCCTGTTGGGTGTTCTTGCTGCCTGGTTGATCACCCGATCAATTGTTCATCCTCTCAAAGAGACTGTTGAAATCGTTGAAGTCGTTGCAGAGGGAGACTTTACGTACAGAACAGAAGTGACTCGAAACGATGAACTTGGCGCGTTGCAGGGCAGCATGTTGCGCATGACGTCCGGGCTTCGAAGCTTGATTGGGGAAATGAAAGACGGAATCGTGCAGTTGGCAAGCGCGGCAGAGCAGCTTTCAGCCGTAACGGAGCAGACCAGTGCGGGCGTGAACGCGCAGAAACTGGAGACTGAGCAGATTGCCACTGCGATGCAGCAGATGACAGCCACTACTCATGAGGTATCTCGTAATGCAGCTCAAGCCGTAAATACTGCGCAAATCGCCAGTCAGCTGGCCCAAAAAGGTGGGCAAGTCGTTGACAGGACTCGTACCCAGATAGAGACCCTGGCGCGTGAGATGAACATGACCAGGACGGCGATGGCGGCGCTTAGAGGGAATACTCAGAGCATCGGTGGCGTACTGGATGTGATAAAGACGGTAGCTGATCAGACGAACCTTCTGGCGTTGAACGCGGCCATTGAGGCTGCGCGTGCCGGGGAGGCAGGACGTGGTTTCGCTGTCGTCGCGGACGAGGTAAGAGGCCTGGCCGTGCGCACCCGCACGTCGACAGACGAGATCGCGCTGCTTATAAACGAACTGCAAACCAGTACCGATCATATGGGCCAGGTTCTAGAGCAAAATCTGGCACTGACGGACAGCAGTGTCGAACTGTCCACGCAAGCCAGTGAGGTGCTGCAGAGTATTACCGCATCTGTTCATGAGATTGAGGTGATGAACGAACAGATCGCCGTTGCCACTGAGCAGCAAACTAACGTCGGTGAAGAAATAGGCAGGGGCGTCACAAATGTCAGGGACATTTCAGACCAAACGGCTTCCGCCAGTGAAGAGACAGCGACATCAAGCGTTGAATTGGCCAGAGTCAGCGCCAGGCTGCAGGAGATGACCAACCGATTTAAAGTCTAGCCTGAAGGTCTGGCCCAATGCGGTTGTGGTTTGGGTCAGGCCTCAACAAGGCCAGATCGAGTTCATACCGCGTTGCGACACTCAACCGCCATGCATGGGCTTCCAGTACGGCTGAAAAGAGCGGCCGCACAAGAGAATTGGCCATCTACAAAGACGAGTACCTATCGAGTCATCCGGGCGACGGGGGGGAGGTGGGACTGATCTGAAGCAAGCGTTCCAAGCGCTGGAAAACTTATTGAATGTTGCTCTCAAGGGGTGATCTATAGGGGCGGCGTTTTTGAATGTTGCGAGGCTGTATTCATTGTCGTAGTGGGTGGTCACGGCGCCGCCATTCCGGGTGCCAATTGGGTTCACCACCCCATCAAAAGATTCAGGAAAAGTGGAAATGGAAAAAGAGGCTTTTTTGCAACTGCTTGCTGCCGAAGGGTTCGGCACCGTTGTTGAAGTTGAGCGCGAAGCGTTTGGTACGCTCGATTCGCATGCCCATAACTTCGAGGCGATGGCGCTGGTTTTGCACGGTAGTCTGGTCATCCGTAAATCTGATGGCGATTTCACCTACAACTCAGGAGATATTTTTCACCTGGAATGTAACCAACCCCATTCGGAAGTGTTTGGTGAGCATGGCGTACGGTACCTGGTGGGAAGAAAGTGACGAAGCTGGCATTTCAGCCTGGATTCAAGTGATGTCAGACGTACAGGAAAGACCATGTTCGAACATCTCGACCTCAACGCGCTGATCGCCGCCTACGGCTATTGGGTGATTTTCCTGGGCTGTTTGCTGGAAGGCGAAACAGTGCTGATCCTTGGCGGTATGGCGGCGCACCAAGGTGCTCTGCAGTTGCTGCAAGTGATCGGCTTGGCCACGTTGGGCGGTATGCTCGGCGATCAGTTGCTATTCTGGACCGGACGTTATTCCGGGGAGCGTCTGCTGCCCAAGCTCAAGCGTCACCAATCTGCCATTAAGCGGGTCGAGGGTCTTATCCAGCGTTACCCCACGACCTCGGTATTCGCTGTTCGCTTTCTCTACGGCATGCGCCTGGTGGGGCCTATGGTGATAGGTGCAAGTCGCCTGTCGCCTTGGCGTTTCGCGCTGATCAATGTGCTGAGCGCGGCAGTCTGGGCGACCCTGTTCGTCTGCGCCGGCTATTGGGCCGGAGAAGCGTTACAGCATTTACTTGGTGACCTGAAGCCGTATCGCCTGCCGATCTTCCTCGCGGTGGTAGCACTGGTGACTGTTGCGGCGTTGGTGCGGTATCTGCGCCGCCGATCCAGGGCGACGCATGATTGAGGTGGTGGAGTCGGCATGCAAGGCTGTAGCGCGCCTGCGCACTGCCGTGCAGTGCTCAGCACCTCACTCTTTCGGAAAGTCCGCGCCGATGCTGATGTCACGAACCTGCTCGATCTGCTTCAAGCGTGCCTGACGATCAGCCACCACGGCGTCATATCCCCAGCTGCCCAATACAAGATGACGCGGCGCATTGGCTTTTTGGGTCAGGGCGATCATCGCCTCTGCGGCGCGTACCGGGTCCCCGGCCTGATTGCCGCTCGATTGTCTGGTCGACTCCAGACGCTTGGTGGCAGTGTCCTTGTAGTCGTCGATACGCGATGGCGTCTGGCGTAGTGAGCGTCCCGCCCAGTCGGTGCGAAACGGCCCCGGCTCTACGCACGTGACGGAAATCCCCAATGGCTTGACCTCAGCGAGCAGTGCGTCGGAAAAACCTTCGACGGCGTGCTTGGAGGCTGCGTAGTAGCCTGATCCCGGAAAGCCGATCAGGCCGGCAACCGAAGTGATATTGATGATGTGGCCGCTGCGTTGCTCACGCATGATCGGCAGCACGGCGCGGGTGATGGAGAACAGACCAAACACGTTGGCATCGAACTGGGCACGGATTTCAGCGTCTTCGCCTTCTTCGATCGAGCTCTGATAACCGTAACCTGCGTTGTTGACCAGCACGTCGATTTTGCCGAACTGCGACTTCGCGGCGGCCACGGCGGCTTCTATCTGGTCTGCCTTGCTGACGTCGAGGTCGACAGCCAGTACCTGGCCTTGCGTGCCCTCGGCCAGGTCAGCGACTCGCGACTTGTCCCTGGCCGTTGCGACGAGACGCCAGCCGCGAGCGATGACGAGTTTGACCAGTTCGCGGCCGAAGCCGGTTGAGCAGCCGGTGATGAGCCACACCGGGGTATTGGTCGATTCGCTTGCCATGTCATTTTCTCCTTCATGAGGGGGACTGATGCTTGTGACAGGGCATAACGGGTGTCGTTTCATTGAGTCGCCGGTCGGAATCACGCCTCGGCAAGCGGGTTTTCAGGAACGCTTCTCATCGCTGCCTGCTGAGCCAGAAACAGCTGTTAAATCAGTTTTTTGGCGCTAGAATCGGCGCGCCTTAAGAAGTCTGGCCGATATCCACCGGATATCCACCGGATATCAGCCATAAGCCTTGGTGCAGATGGCGCAGCCTCTGTCAGGCTTTTTTTATTGCCTGTATTTCGGGTGTAAACTTGCCTTTCGCGCACTGGCGCTTTCAGGTCCCGTGAACATGACACAGATCTCCGAACGTTTCCTGGTGCAGGCGCATCTCGATGCCAAACAGCCCAGGACGTTGAGCCCGGCAGAGCAGGCGCGTTACCGTGCCGACATTGCAGAGGAACTCAAGAAGCAGGACGCCGTGCTGGTCGCTCACTATTATTGTGATCCGGTTATCCAGGCGCTGGCCGAGGAAACCGGTGGTTGCGTGGCCGACTCTCTGGAAATGGCGCGCTTCAGCAATAACCATGCGGCCAGCACTGTGCTGGTGGCGGGTGTACGTTTCATGGGCGAAACCGCGAAAATTCTCAACCCGGAAAAACGCGTGTTCATGCCGACGCTCGAAGCCACCTGCTCGCTCGATGTGGGGTGCCCGGTCGACGAGTTCTCCGCTTTTTGCGACCAGCACCCGGAGCGTACCGTGGTGGTGTATGCCAACACCTCGGCAGCCGTCAAAGCCCGTGCGGACTGGGTGGTGACCTCTGGCTGCGCGCTGGAGATCGTCGAGAGCCTGATGGACAACGGTGAGAAAATCATCTGGGCGCCAGACAAGCACCTGGGTCGTTACATTCAGCGTGAAACCGGTGCCGACATGCTGCTGTGGGACGGTGCCTGCATCGTCCACGAAGAGTTCAAATCCAAGCAGCTCGAAGACATGAAAGCCCTGTACCCCGAGGCGGCGATTCTGGTTCACCCGGAGTCGCCGGAAGCAGTCATCGAGTTGGCTGACGTGGTCGGCTCCACCAGTCAGATGATTGCCGCAGCGCAACGCTTGCCCAACAAGACGTTCATCGTCGCCACTGACCGGGGCATCTTCTACAAGATGCAGCAGCTTTGCCCGGACAAGATCTTCATCGAGGCGCCTACAGCCGGCAACGGCGCGGCGTGCCGGAGTTGTGCACATTGCCCGTGGATGGCGATGAATACGCTTGAGCGCACCTTGCAGTGCCTGCGTGAGGGCAGTAACGAGATAGTCGTCGACCCGGCGCTGATCCCCAATGCCGTGCGTCCATTGCAGCGCATGCTGGACTTCACCCAGGCAGCGCGCTTGCGACAGGCAGGCAACGCCTGACAGCATGATGAAAAAGCCCGACTGAAGTGTCGGGCTTTTTCATTGCCGGTCGTATCGGGCGCCTTTGGACGCCGGACGATCAGTTCATCATGTCCTTGACCATCCGCTCCTGCTCGATCAAATCCTTTTGCCGCGCATCGATACGTGATGCCAGCTGAAAATTATTGGCCGCACGGCGTTTAGCGAAGTCCAGTTGCTGGATCGCCTGACGGAAATCGCCGACCAGCGCAAAGTATTCAGCGCGCGCCTGATGCAGGCCGATGGTGTTGCCGTTCAGGCCACGCGTTTCCGCCACGACGTACCAGATGTCCGGATCATCCGGGCGGGTCTTGAGCAGCGCTTCAAGGCTTTTCTCGGCTTCGGCGGTGCGGTTCTGCTTTAACAGTACGTCGATACGCACGTCGTTGAGCGGATAATTGCCGGGGTACAGCGTCAGCATGCGATCGACACGCTGCTGCGCATCGGCCAGCCGGTTATTGGTGATGTCCAGGTCGATCTGCGTCAGGTTATAGGTAATGTCGTTCGGCGCTTTTTCGAGCAGTGGCTTGAGGGTTTCCCTGGCCTCGTTCAGTTGTCCGCCCTTGATCTGCGCGATGGCCAGGCCATAGCGCGCCGTATCGGATTTCGGGTTTTCAACCAGTTGCGCACGGAAGCGTTTGGCAGCGATGCCTGGGGTTTCTTCATAGATCAGTGCCACACGGGCGCGCATCAGTTGATACAGCAGGCTGTCTTCCTTGCCGCCCGGTTTGGCCTGCTCGGCACGGTTGCGTGTATCGGCGATCCGCGACTCGCTGACCGGGTGAGTCAGCAAAAACTCCGGAGGCCTGGCGTCGAATCGATATTGGCGCATGAGGCGTTCGAACATGGTTGGCATGTTGCGCGGGTCATAACCGGCCTTCTCCAGGTTGAGAATGCCGATGCGGTCAGCCTCCTGCTCGTTCTGGCGCGAAAAGCGCCGTTGTTCCTGGATCGCGGCAGCCTGTGAGCCGGCGATGGTGGCAATACCCGCATCACCGGCGCCTGCGGCTGCCATGACGATACCCGCCAGCATCGCGGCCATGACCGGCACTTGCATGCGCTGCTGGGCCTCGATGCCCCTGGCGAAGTGGCGCTGCGACAAGTGAGCCAGCTCGTGAGCCAGTACCGAAGCGTACTCACCCTCGGTCTGCGCGTTGAGAAACAGACCACCGTTGACGCCGATGATGCCGCCGGGTGCGGCAAAGGCGTTGAGTTGCGGGCTGTTGATCAGGATGAATTCAAGACGCCGATCCTGAACCTGACTGGTCTCGGCCAGGCTGTAGACCGAAGTTTCGACGTAGTCCTTGAGTTGCGGGTCCGACAGCTGCGCCACTTGGCCGCGCAGCAACCCCAGCCACGCACGGCCCAGACGGTGCTCCTGTTCGGGGGAGACAATCGAGGAGCTGGCGTCACCAAGCGAGGGGAGGTCATCCGCCATGCCGTGTGTAGCGAACAGGCAGGCTAGGGTGAGCAGTGTAGGACGCAAAAAATTCATGCACGAAGCTCTGGTCAGAAGAACCTGTACTGTAGCTGGCTCGATGGCGTGCTGACCAGAGTGAGGTATTCTTGCCGCCTTGTTCGTCCTGCCTTTTCGGACCTGCTTTGTAATTCGATGTGTCCGCCTGGAGATAAACGATGTCTGACGCTGTAGAGCGCCCCGAGGCCTGTGACGCCGAACTGGATGCCAGTGGTCTCAACTGTCCGCTGCCCCTGCTGAAAGCCAAGATGGAGCTCAACCGCCTGGCCAGCGGCGCGGTGCTGAAAGTAATTGCCACCGATGCCGGTTCGCAGCGCGATTTTCGAACCTTTGCCAGGCTCGCCGGGCATGAGTTGCTGCATGAAGAGGTCGATGCCGGCATTTATCGTTACTGGCTGCGTAAGGCCTGACCCACTGCCGCGTTTTTTCTGAAAAGGATGTTTGATGTTCAATGTGCTTCGCAATTGGGTGCAACGCTACTTCTCTGACGAGGAGGCGGTGGTCCTGGCGGTTTTGCTGTTTCTGGCGTTCACCCTTGTCCTGACGCTGGGCGGCATGCTGGCGCCGGTCATCGCCGGTCTGGTGCTGGCATTTCTGATGCACGGCCTGGTCAGTGTTCTGGAACGCCTGCGCATGCCTGAAGTGGCCGCTGTCGGTCTGGTGTTCACCCTGTTCATCGGCGTATTGCTGGTGTTCCTGCTGGTATTGGTGCCGCTGCTCTGGCACCAGCTGATCACTTTGTTCAACGAAGCCCCGGGTATGCTCGCCAAATGGCAATCCGTGCTGTTACTGCTGCCCGAGCGTTATCCGCACCTGGTGTCCGACGAGCAGGTGCTACTGGCCATCGAAGTCGCCCGTGGTGAAGTGGGCAAGATCGGTCAACTGGCGCTGACGTTCTCGATCTCCAGCCTGCCGCTGCTGGTCAACCTGATGATCTATCTGGTGCTGGTGCCGATTCTGGTGTTCTTCTTCCTCAAGGATCGGCACATGATCGGCCGCTGGGCGCGTGGCTATCTGCCCCGTGAGCGCGCTTTGATCAACCGGGTGGCGGATGAGATGAAGCGCCAGATTGCCAACTATATTCGTGGCAAGGTCATCGAGATTTTTATCTGTGGTGGCGTGACCTACATTGCTTTCGCCGCGCTCGGGCTCAATTACGCAGCGTTGCTGGCAATGCTGGTCGGCATATCGGTGGTCGTGCCTTACGTCGGCGCGGTGGTGGTCACCGTGCCAGTGGCATTGATCGGTCTGTTCCAGTGGGGCTGGGGCGATCAGTTCATCTACCTGATGATCGCTCACGGGATCATTCAGGCGCTGGATGGCAACGTGCTGGTGCCGCTGCTGTTTTCCGAGGCTGTCAATCTGCACCCGGTCGCAATCATCTGCGCCGTGCTGCTGTTCGGGGGACTGTGGGGGTTCTGGGGGATTTTCTTTGCGATTCCGCTGGCCACGCTGTTCAAAGCCGTGCTCGACGCCTGGCCTCGCAATGAGCCGACGGTAGCTCCGCTGCTTTGACGCGATAGTCACAGCCGCTGCGCTGAATCGCTGCGGCACCTTGCGCGCCGCAGCGGAGCACGTTGCTCAGCCTTTGTTCAGGGCTTCGGCCTGCGCCAATACTTCAGCCACATGGCCAGGCACTTTCACGCCGCGCCATTCCTGACGCAGTACGCCTCGCTTGTCGATCAGGAAGGTGCTGCGGTCGACGCCCAGGTATTCCTTGCCGTAGAGCTTCTTGAGCTTGATGACGTCGAACAGCTGGCAGACGGCTTCGTCCTTGTCCGATATCAGCTCGAACGGGAAAGACTGCTTGGCCTTGAAGTTTTCGTGGGTCTTCAGGCTGTCGCGGGAAACACCGAGGACAACCGTGTTGGCTGCCTGAAACTGCGCGATATGGTCACGAAAGTCCTGGCCCTGCGTGGTGCAGCCGGGCGTGTTGTCTTTCGGATAGAAATAAATCACCACCTGCTGACCCTTGAGCGCAGACAGCTCGACAGTCTGTCCGCTGGTAGCGGGTGCCTGAAAATCGGGAACCGGGTGATCTACTGTGACAGTCATGAGGACTCCTTACATTGGGGCTTGTGGGCGCCAGGGTTCGATCAGTGCGTCCAGATTCAACGCGTCGGCGAAATCGAGGAATTGATCACGCAACCAGCTGATCTGTGTCCCGGCAGGCAGTGTCACCGTAAACGTGGCATTGAGCATGGTGCCGCCGGTCTGCGGGGCCTGATAGGTGTCGCAGATCAGGTTCTCCAGCTCGACGTTGTGGTCGATGAAGAACTGGCACAGCTCATTGATGATGTCCGGGCGGTACGCCGAGCTGACGTACGCCACGTAGGGCAGGGCCTCAGGACGGTTCTCCAGCGTGGCGCTGCGCACGACGCTGGTCGTGAACGCATGCTTCTTGGAGAGGCTCGACAGACCGGTTTCAAGGCGCGCCAGAGCGTCCCAACTGCCCGACACCTGAAGAATCAGCGCACTGCACTCGCCGTGGCGGGTGAGACGCGAGGTGACGACCGAGCAGCGGTTTTCATGGCTGGCGCGGCACAGGACGTTGGTCAGCTCCATGGGGTTTGCGCCAAGGGCACTGATGACAAGGAATTGTTCGCGAACTGTGGGGGTGGACGACA
>Ga0308164_10004357_pt1 | contig 12015 bp, 9 predicted proteins | sample PhyTR2_FD_201031 | JGI IMG/M metagenome (GOLD analysis project Ga0308164, IMG submission 201031) | Phyllosphere microbial communities from UC Gill Tract Community Farm, Albany, California, United States - DLSLT.R2 | ecosystem: Host-associated > Plants > Phyllosphere > Unclassified | place: USA... | reverse complement strand
CAATCTCTAAAATCAATCTCTAATAAAAGGGGCTTCCTTTGGCAAAAATCATCGTAGTGACGTCGGGTAAAGGTGGCGTCGGCAAAACCACTTCCAGCGCGAGCTTTGCATCGGGCCTCGCCCTGCGCGGCCACAAGACTGTTGTGATCGACTTCGACGTCGGCCTGCGTAACCTCGATCTGATCATGGGTTGCGAACGTCGCGTGGTCTACGATCTGATCAACGTCGTCAATCAGGAAGCGACATTGAATCAGGCCCTGATCAAGGACAAGCATTGCGACAACCTGTTCGTGCTGCCTGCCTCGCAGACGCGCGACAAGGATGCGCTGTCGGAAGAGGGCGTGGAACGCGTGCTGAACGATCTGAAGGCGATGGATTTCGAATTCATCATCTGCGATTCGCCAGCTGGTATCGAGCACGGTGCCGTCATGGCCCTGACCTTTGCCGACGAAGCCATCATCGTCACCAATCCTGAAGTGTCGTCGGTCCGCGATTCCGATCGCATCCTCGGCATCATTCAGGCCAAGTCGCGACGCGCCCTCAATGGCGAAGAACCGGTCAAGGAACATCTGCTGATCACCCGCTACGTGCCAAAACGCGTCGAAGCCGGCGAAATGCTGTCGTACACCGACGTGCAGGAAATCCTGCGCATCCCGCTGATCGGCATCATTCCCGAATCAGAATCCGTGCTGCACGCCTCCAACGCCGGTAATCCGGCGATCCACATCGAAGGTAGCGAAGTGTCAGAAGCCTACAAGGACGTGGTCGCACGTTTCCTCGGAGAAGAACTCCCAATCCGTTTCACCGACTATGAAAAGCCTGGTTTGCTGGCACGTCTGTTTGGAGGTAAGTAACCATGTCATTGCTCTCCTTCCTTTTCAATTCCAAACCGAAAACCGCCTCCGCGGCCAAGGAGCGGTTGCAGATCATCATCGCGCGCGAGCGCAATGGTCGTGCCGGTCCTGACTTTCTGCCTGCATTGCATCAGGAACTGATCGCCGTGATCTCGAAGTACGTCAAGGTCAATCCGGAAGACATCAAGATTTCGCTCAACAGCCAGGGCACACTGGAAGTACTCGACGTCAACGTCGTGCTGCCAGAAAACGAAATCGAATCGGAAGTCGCCAAGTAATTGCGCCCGGCTGTCACCCATGCGGTGACAGCCAATCGACCAGGCAGGCAGCAGCATCCGCTTGCATCACGTATCATTTCGCCTTTAATTCCGCCTTTAATTTTGCCTTTAACCCAATCACCCAAGGACCGCCATGAAAACCAAAGCCGCCGTCGCCTGGAAAGCTGGACAACCGCTGACCATCGAAGAAGTTGAACTCGGAGGCCCGCGCGAGGGTGAAGTACTGGTGGAAATCAAGGCGACCGGTATCTGCCATACCGATTACTACACCCTGTCCGGTGCCGATCCAGAAGGCATCTTCCCTGCCATTCTCGGTCACGAAGGCGCAGGCGTGGTGGTCGATGTCGGCCCGGGCGTCAAGAGCCTGAAGAAAGACGATCACGTCATTCCGCTCTATACGCCGGAATGCCGCGAATGCAAATTCTGTCTCTCGCAAAAAACCAATCTGTGCCAGAAGATCCGCTCCACACAAGGCCGCGGCCTGATGCCGGATGCCACCAGCCGTTTCTCGCTTGATGGCAAGCCGATCTTCCATTACATGGGCACCTCGACTTTCTCCAACTACATCGTCGTGCCGGAAATCGCACTGGCCAAGATTCGTGAAGATGCCCCGTTCGACAAGGTCTGCTACATCGGTTGCGGCGTGACCACCGGCGTCGGTGCCGTACTGTTCACTGCCAAAGTTGAAGCAGGTGCCAATGTGGTCGTGTTCGGCCTCGGCGGGATTGGCCTGAACGTGATCCAGGCTGCCAAGATGGTCGGCGCCGACAAGATCATCGGCGTGGACATCAACCCAGAACGCCAGGCAATGGCACGCAAGTTCGGCATGACGCACTTCATCAATCCGAATGATGTCGAGAATGTGGTCGATGCGATCATCCAACTGACGGACGGCGGTGCCGACTACAGCTTTGAATGCATCGGCAATACCAAGGTCATGCGCCAGGCACTGGAATGCTGCCATAAAGGCTGGGGCAAATCGATCGTGATCGGTGTTGCAGAAGCCGGCGCAGAAATCAGCACCCGTCCATTCCAGCTGGTCACCGGCCGCGAGTGGAAAGGCTCGGCCTTCGGCGGCGCACGCGGTCGTACTGATGTGCCGAAGATCGTCGACTGGTACATGGACGGCAAACTCAACATCGACGATCTGATCACGCACACCCTGCCGCTGGATCGTATCAATGAAGGTTTTGATCTGATGAAGAGCGGCGAGTCGATCCGTTCGGTCGTGCTGTATTAATCTTGCTGTATTAATTGAGTAATCAATCCAAGCAATCAAGCAATCAATAGAACTACGTGGGGAAGAAGTGGAACTGATCAGCCAGCACAAGTGCTTCAACGGCGTACAGGTTTTTTACAAGATTGAATCGACGTCTACCGGCCTGCCGATGACGTTTTCGGTCTATCAACCGCCACAAGCCAAGCACAAAAAGGTACCGGTCCTGTTTTATCTGGCCGGCCTGACCTGTACCGAAGAAACCTTCATGATCAAGGGTGGCGCGCAACGCTATGCGGCCGAACACGGCATCATGCTGGTGTCCTGCGATACAAGTCCGCGCCGTACCGGCATCAAGGGTGCCGGTGACAGCTGGGATTTCGGTCATGGCGCCGGTTTTTACATCGATGCAACGCAACAGCCTTGGGCAACCCACTTCCGGATGGAATCGTTTGTCGTGCAGGAGCTGCGCTCATTGATCATCAATGAGTTCCCTGCCCTGGCAGATCGCATCGGCGTGTTCGGCCATTCGATGGGCGGCCACGGTGCGCTGACGCTGGCACTGCGTCATCCGGACATCTTCAAGTCAGTCTCGGCATTTGCACCGATCACGGCGCCTTCACATTGCCCGTGGGGTCAGAAGGCATTCTCCGCCTATCTGGGCAGCGATCATTCGCAATGGGCACAGCATGATGCCAGCGCCTTGATGCGTGAACGCAAGACACCGTTCCCGGATGGCATCCTGATCGATCAGGGTCTGGACGACCAGTTCCTGGAAACCGAACTGCTGCCGCATCATTTTGAATCGGCATGCTGGAAGGCGGAACAACCACTGACGCTGCGTCGTCATGCCGGTTACGACCACAACTACTACTTCATCTCGACCTTCATGGAAGATCACATCGTCTTCCACAGCAAGCTGCTGAACAAATAAGCACTGATCGCGTTTACTAAACAAAAAAGGGATTCTGCTTTCGCAGAATCCCTTTTTTTATGTGGGTGCTGACACCACCCAAATCATTTTTTCAAACGATCAGAACTCTTCCCAGTCGTCATTGCCGCTGTTCGTCGGCTTGCCTGGCGATGCAGGCTTGCGCTCGATCGCCGCTGGTGCAGCTGCCCTCACGACTGCAGGTGCACGTTGCGCAGTTGACTGCACGGTACGACGTGCAGGTTCTGCCGGTGCAAACGCCGCCATGTTGCCGCTGATACGGAACACGCTGACAGCTTGTGCCAGACCTTTGGCCTGATCCTGCAAGGACTCGGCTGCAGCAGCCGCTTCCTCAACCAGCGCCGCATTTTGCTGCGTGACCTGATCCATCTGCGTGATGGCCTGATTGACCTGTTCGATACCGTCGCTTTGTTCCTGGCTGGCAGCCGTGATCTCGGCCATGATGTCGGCCACACGTTTGACGCCTTCGACGATCTCGTCCATCGTGGTACCGGCTTCGGCGACCTGCTTGCTACCGGCGTCGACCTTCTCGACGGAATCGCTGATCAGTGCCTTGATTTCCTTGGCAGCAGCAGCCGAGCGTTGTGCCAGATTACGCACCTCGGTTGCGACCACGGCAAAACCACGACCCTGTTCACCGGCACGCGCCGCTTCCACCGCAGCGTTCAGCGCGAGAATGTTGGTCTGGAATGCGATGCCATCGATCACGCCGATGATGTCGACAATCTTCTTGGCCGAGGTGTTGATCTCGCCCATCGTATCGACGACTTGCGACACCACGGTACCGCCTTTTACGGCAAAGCTCGATGCCGCAACGGCAAGCTGGTTGGCCTGACGCGAGTTATCGGCATTTTGCTTGACGGTCGAGGTCAGTTCTTCCATCGACGACGCGGTTTCTTCCAGCGAGCTGGCTTGTTCTTCAGTACGCGAAGACAGATCCAGATTGCCGCTGGCGATCTCGCTCGATGCGGTTGCGATCGTATCGGTACCCATGCGGATCTGGCCGACGATCTTCATCAGGTTTTCCTGCATGCGACCCAGAGCAGCCAACAACATGCCGGATTCATCGGTCGAAGGTGGCAGGCTGCTGCGTGCGGTCAGGTCACCTTCTGCAACCGACTCGGCAACCTTGACGGCTTCACGCAGTGGCGCGGTGATCCCTACAGTCAAACGCCATGCAATGACGGTGCCGAGCAAGGTAGCGATGATGGCGCCAATGATCAGCGCCATGCGGCCCGACTGGTAATCAGCGGTAATGGACTTGTCCGACTCAGCGACTTCGCCGTCGTAGTGTGCCAGCACGGACTTGACGCTATCCACATAGGCAGTCAGGGCGGGAATCATGCGCGATGCGATCTGCTCATTGGCTTCATCCAGTGCGCCGGTCGCTTTCAACTGAATAATGCTGCGACGTGTGTCGACGTAAGCAGTGCGACGTTGCGCGACATCCGCAAACAAGGTTTTTTCCTTGTCTGTCGTGATTTTTTCTTCCAGGCCTTTCTGGATGGCGTCGATGTCTTTGGTTTGCGCCGTCATTTCTTTCTGGAAGAAATCCTGAGTTTGGGCGTCACCAGCCTTAACGAGTGCCAGCGCGCGCGTGGCGTTGACGCTGGTGCCGAGCAACCAGGCTTCGGCTGTTTTCTGTTTTTCCAGCGATTCATCGACCAGCTGACGGGCAGCTTGATTAATGTTTTCGAGACGCATGATGCCGGTTACACCCATGGCAATGACCAGCAAAAGGATCAAACCAAATCCCAAGCCAAGTCGGGTGCCTATCTTCATGTTTGCGATGCGCATCGTGTCTCCTGAATAAATAATGCTTTTTATCTGTGTGCTGGGTCTGGGGAATCGGAACGGCGCATTTTCGATGAAATGTTGCCGTCAAAGACCCTGATGTCGATGCATTGACGAACTCGAGGCTGAACGACGCAAGTTGTTATTGAATGCATGCGCATCGTTTTCTGACGGCCGCAATCGAAACCGCGACGTCAGAAATCTTCTCGAGAGGAAACTTTATACCGTATTCATGGGAGGACTGCCAATCAAAATCCGCTCGTTTCAACATATAGCGAAACAATTTTTAACAAGTCCGTGCCGCTGAAGACACAATGTTCAGGATGCGACTGCATCCTTGGTGTTTTGAGAGTCAGACGGCTCGACGTTAGCCAGTCCTTCAAACTTCCAGCGATCGAACTCAGCCATGACGGCGGCATACGTTTTTTCACTGATCTCGGGCAGTTTGCCGCCCAGAATTTTCTTCGCTTCGTTGAATCCCTGCTCCACGCCGGCGCGAATCTTGTCGATCTTCGATTCATCACCACCAATTACGCTTTTGGCAAAGTTAAGGATGCGTTCTGCGGTCTTTTCAACGCCCCACTCGCCATCTTCAGATACCGCTTCCTGCGCCGCCGCAACGGTAGCCGGATCTGCATCCAGAACCTGTTCGCCGCTGATAATTTTCTCGAGTGTCGTTCCCTGGCGATTGACCATCGACAGGATCAGATTGATCATCTCTTGCGCCTGACGATCCGATTCTTCCAGCATCGCTTGCAAATCCTGCTGAGTCGGTGCCACGCTGCCTCCCTTGGTTTTGGGGTTCAGATAGGTAAGCGATTCGTCACTGTTCTGGTTGCCGAGCGACACTTTGTCGGCTGCAACATCCTGAATCGATGATTTTTGCTCGGCCGCCTTGCCGCCTGCTACACCGGTCGGACCGGCAGGAATCGTTGACGACGACTGTGTGCTTGTAAAACCTGAAATGGTGATACCCATGACATACCTCGCGCGCGGCGCTCCGGCCGCAGGATCTAAAAAGGCCGCAAGTCGTATCCGTTAGTCCGGTACTTTTTGCGGATTACTGCTTTCATGAGTCGGTAACGGCACCTTTCCGGAAAAGATGAGCCGCCATAAGGGCCCGCTTGCCAATTCGTTATCCAGAACTTGAATGGAAAGCGTGGCATTCCCGCTCCTTTTCGGGCGAAAAGCCGAATCGTCAGAGGCAAAGCTGTCATACTGTCGCCTTCTCCCGTCAGTCCCGATCTGCCACCAGTCGGCACGCTGACCTATTTGTAGATTGCCATCATGAGCGCCGTACCCAAGAACCTCTTTTCCTATCCCGTACCGAAATCGCGTGCCCTCAAACCGGCGCCGTTTCTCCCCATGACGCGGGCGGAAATGGACAAGCTGGGCTGGGACACGTGCGACGTGATTCTGGTTACCGGCGATGCCTACATCGATCATCCAAGTTTTGGCATGGCGCTGGTCGGACGGCTGCTGGAATCGCAGGGCTTCCGTGTCGGCATCATCAGCCAGCCGGACTGGCAATCGGCAGATGCATTTCGCGCGCTCGGCAAGCCGAATCTCTACTTCGGGATCACGGCCGGCAACATGGATTCCATGATCAATCGCTACACCGCTGATCGCAAAATCCGTTCTGACGACGCCTATACGCCAAACGGCGAACCAAACAAACGTCCGGACCGCGCCGTTACTGTGTATGCACAGCGTGTGCGTGAAGCCTATCCCGGCATCGGTGTGGTGATCGGCAGTATCGAAGCCAGCCTGCGCCGCATCGCGCATTACGATTACTGGTCGGACAAGGTACGCCGCTCGGTCTTGCCAGATTCCAAGGCGGACATTTTGATCTTCGGCAATGCCGAACGTGCACTGGTGGATCTGACGCATCGCGTCGCCGCCGGGGAATCAATCTCCTCGATCCGCGATCTGCGCGGCACCGCTTTCATGGTGCCTGCGGGCTGGAAGCCAACACCGGAATGGGCCGAGGCCAACTCGACCCGTGTGGATACGCCGGGCAAGATCGATGTCCATCCCGATCCGTATGAAATGAAGATGAAGAACACGGAGGGTTGCAAAACTTCCGAGGATGCATCAAGCACTGAATCTGCCGCGCCTGCAGCGCCACCGGTCGCGCCGGTCAAGGTCATCAAGATCATGTCGCGCGAAGAACGCCGCGAAGCCGAGAAAGAAGTCCGTAACAAGACCGTGGTACGCCTGCCATCCTACGATCAGGTCAAGGACGACCCCGTGCTGTATGCGCATGCTTCGCGCGTATTCCACCTCGAATCCAATCCCGGCAATGCCCGCGCGATGGTGCAGGCACATGGTGAGCGTGATGTCTGGATCAATCCGCCACCTTTGCCTTTGGCAATGGACGAGATGGATGGCGTCTACGACATGAACTACGCGCGCGCGCCGCATCCAAGCTATGGCAAGGCACGTATTCCGGCATGGGAGATGATCCGCTTCTCGGTCAACATCATGCGCGGCTGCTTTGGCGGCTGTACCTTCTGCTCAATCACCGAACATGAAGGCCGTATCATCCAGAGTCGTTCCGAGCCTTCCATCCTGCGCGAGATCGAACTGATCCGCGACAAGGTCAAGGGATTTACCGGCACGATCTCCGATCTGGGCGGCCCGACCGCCAACATGTATCGCCTGGCCTGCCGTGACAAGCGCATCGAAGAATCCTGCCGTCGCCTGTCGTGTGTCTATCCGTCGATCTGTTCCAACCTCGGCACCGATCACAGCAAGCTGATTCAGCTCTATCGCAAGGCGCGTGCGATTCCAGGCATCAAGAAGATTCTGGTCAGTTCAGGCCTGCGCTACGACCTGGCTGTTCGCTCACCTGAATACGTGAAAGAACTCGTCACGCATCACGTTGGCGGCCTGCTCAAGATCGCGCCGGAACATTCCGAAGATGGCCCATTGTCCAAGATGATGAAGCCGGGCATGGGCGCGTATTATAAGTTCAAGGAACTGTTCGAAAAGTATTCGAAGGAAGCGGGTAAAGAGCAATACCTGATCCCCTACTTCATCGCCGCGCATCCGGGCACGACCGATCAGGACATGCTGAACCTGTCGCTCTGGCTCAAGCAGAACGACTTCCGTCTCGATCAGGTACAAACCTTCATGCCGACCCCGATGGCGATGGCGACGACCATGTATCACACGCGCAAGAACCCCTTGCGCAAGATCGATGCGGATTCCGAAGCAGTGGAGACACCTCGCATCGGCAAGATTCGCAAACTGCACAAAGCCTTCCTGCGTTATCACGACCCGGAAAACTGGCCAATTCTGCGTGAAGGTCTGCAACGCATGGGCCGTGGCGACCTGATCGGCAGTGGTGAGCATCATCTGGTACCACGCCATGATCCATCGCCCGGCGCAGCTGCTGCCAACCTGCGCCGCGAAACACCAGGACCGAATCAGCTTGCCAAGAAATTCGGCCAGAACAAGCCACGCCAGGGCGCTGCCGTGGTCCGCACGCCAAGCCGCAATGCAACGCCGAATGCACGCACGCCGGCAGGCAATCGGGCTGCCCGAGGCAAAGCCGTGATCGTCAAAAGCGGTCGCAAATAAGACGCGCTTTATTGATGGCTAAGGGCCCCAGCCTGTAAAAATCAGGCGGCCGACTTGTTCCCGCGTTTTCGGTTATTCTTCCGCCACTCGCCGCACTTGCAAATGCGGAAAACCGAATGAGGGAGCATCACTTGAACAACTTGTTTGCGCATCGCTTGTCACTGCTTGCAGGCGATGCCCATCGCCATCTGCTGACCAAAGGCTATCGCGGCATCGAACGCGAAACCTTGCGCGTCCTGCCGACCGGCAATCTGGCACTGGATGCACATCCGGACAGCCTGGGTTCGGCACTGACCAATCCGCAAATCACGACCGACTATTCCGAATCGCTGCTGGAATTCATCACGCCGACTGAACACGACATTGCCGATGCCTTGGAGCAACTGGATCGCATCCATCGCTTCAGCAGCGCGCACATCGGCGAAGAACTGCTATGGAGCCAGTCGATGCCGTGCATCCTGCCGTCGGAAACCGAAATTCCGATCGCCTGGTATGGCACCTCTCACATTGGCATGATCAAGCATGTGTATCGCCGTGGCCTGGCAGTTCGCTATGGCAAGGCAATGCAGTGTATCGCCGGCCTGCACTACAACTACTCGCTGTCGGAAGATCTGTGGCGTGTTCTCAAGGCCGATGGTGATTCGCCTCTCGACGACAAGGATTTTCAGTCCGAGAGCTACATTGCGCTGATCCGTAACTTCCATCGCTATAGCTGGTTGCTGATGTATCTGTTCGGTGCTTCACCAGCCTTGTCGACGCAATTTTTACGCGGCCGGCCGCATCAGCTCGACAAGCTGTCCGACGACACGCTATATCTTCCGTATGCCACCAGCCTGCGCATGAGCGACCTGGGTTACCAGAACACGGCGCAGGCCGGCATCATGCCGCCATACAACGATCTCGACAGCTACATGCGCAGCCTGTCACGCGCAGTGCGCCAGCCTTATCCGGATTACGAAGCCATTGGCACGCGTCGTAATGGCGAATGGATTCAACTCAACACCAATCTGCTGCAGATCGAAAACGAGTTCTACGCCACCATCCGTCCCAAGCGCGTCATCAACAGTGGCGAGCGTCCAGTCGAAGCATTGTGCGCGCGTGGCGTGCAATACATCGAAGTGCGCTGTCTCGACATCGATCCCTTCGAACCTCTGGGCATCAGTCTGGAAACGGCACGCTTCCTCGATGCCTTCCTGCTGTTCTGTGCGCTCGACGACAGCCCGCCAACCGACGAAAAAGCCAGCCTCGAAGCGACCGGCAACTTTGCCCGTACCGTCAAGGAAGGACGTCGCCCTGGCTTGATGCTGCAACGCGATGGTCAGGACATCAGTCTGCAGGACTGGGGACTGGCGTTACTCGAACGGATTCAGGCAACCGCTACCCTGCTCGATTCGCAATGTGACGATCGCCGCCACAACGACGCCCTGCTTCTGCAAAAGGAAAAGCTGCTTGATCCAACCAAGACGCCATCCGCGCTTGTTATGGCTCGCCTGGCTGAACACGGCAATTCGTTCACGCGTTTCGGTTTAGAGCAAAGCCATGCCCATGCGGAGCACTTTGCCGCACGTCCTTTGAGCCCGGAAGAACAAGCCGGCTTTGTCGCCATGGCAAAGACATCGCTCGACGAACAACAGCGTATGGAAAAGGAACAATCGGGTGACTTCGATGCCTTCGTCGCTGCCTACAACCAGCGCACTCCCAGCCGTTTATGCGGCTGATATGACGATCGGTGCTGCATGTTGCATGCACTGATCGTCACGTCATCAGAATGCTCAACATCTGCCACTTCGCCTGAACGGATTGCGTACGTTAACGCACAGACCTTCACCGACCACCTTATTAATCTCCTGACATCGGTACAACAATAATAAGCAGTGCCGGGGGCTGATCGGCAGCCCGCATGGGAGGCGCATCGATCAATCGGGTATCAACGCCAAGGGGAAAAGTCCTGCATGCCAGGATGGATACCTGATTGATCATGCAACCATGCCCGCTCAGGTAATCAATTGTAAAAATCGTACGCAACCGCATCGATTTTGATGATCATTGACAACTTTCTATTCCAATGTCTGTCTGAACATCATGCTTTCCCCGCCGCGAAGACGGCAAATCACATCATTTTTATAAGGAAACCGCCATGCGTAAATTAATGATCGGCAGCGTCGCTGCAGTAATGGTCCTGTCGGGCTGTGCAAACATGAACGAAACCGAGCGCGGTACAGCAAAAGGCGCCGGGATTGGTGCGGGCGCAGGTGCCGTTATTGGCGCGTTAACCGGCGGTAGCAGTGGTGCACTAAAAGGAGCAGCAGCCGGTGGTCTGGTCGGTGCGGTTGCGGGTAACGTCTGGTCCAGCCGTATGGAAAATCAGCGTCGCCAGATGGAACAAGCCACCCAAGGCACCGGCGTACAAGTGACCCAGACCGCAGATAACCGTCTGAAACTGGAAATCCCGAGCGATATCTCCTTCGCGACCGGCCGTTCCGACATCAACAGCAGCTTCCGTCCAATTCTCGATCGCTTTGCGACCGGCCTGAACGAAAATCCGGCAGCCACCGTGACCATCATCGGCCACACTGATTCAACCGGCAGCGATGCCATCAACAACCCGCTGTCGATGGATCGCGCATCGCGTACGCGTGACTATCTGGCAGGCCGTGGTGTGTCACCACAGCGCATTTACGTCGATGGCCGTGGTAGCAAGGAACCGATTGCCAGCAACGCGACTACCGAAGGCAAATCGCGTAACCGTCGCGTCGAAATCTACGTTGCTGAACCTCAGCAGCCACAGCAACAACAGCAGTATCAGCAACGCTAATCCAAGGCGCTCATGAAAATCCCCGGCTCGATCGGGGATTTTTTATGGGCATTACTATTGCGTTCAGAATTTATCGAACGCAATCCGTCATGGCTATTCACAAATAGGCTCCACTAAGCCATTCCTTAACGAAATGGGGCATGTCCCACTTCGCCATCGGCAGTTAACTTCTCAGGCAAAAACCAAGCAATACATGGCAGGGAATACCGCGGCATTCTTTGGTGTGGGTGTACGCTTTTGGTCGATAGCTGAAATCTGGTTTCGACCAAAAGCACCCGGTAATTCCTTTAAAAGATGGTCAGTGAAACCAGCACAAAAATATGTGCGTGATTAGCCTCTGTATTAGCCTCTATTCATGCTCAAGTTTAACGATCAAGACAACACCGTCTATTTTTCGGGCAGAAAAATTGATCATGTCACCTACCTTGAATTGATTGAGCATTGCTCTTTCTCTGACTCTGAAAACCATCGTCATTGGCTGCATGTTCAAGCTCTTTATTTCTTCATGCTTGATAGTGATT
>Ga0308164_10004356_pt1 | contig 12015 bp, 12 predicted proteins | sample PhyTR2_FD_201031 | JGI IMG/M metagenome (GOLD analysis project Ga0308164, IMG submission 201031) | Phyllosphere microbial communities from UC Gill Tract Community Farm, Albany, California, United States - DLSLT.R2 | ecosystem: Host-associated > Plants > Phyllosphere > Unclassified | place: USA... | reverse complement strand
TTGAGGGGGAAGATGTGGGGGGGCGGCGAGGTAGAGGCGAGAGGGTCGGCGGGGAGCGAGCCGGGCGTGGTAGCGCGCTCGTAGAGGGCGAAAACCGAGTCTGTCGAGCCGACGTTGCGCATCGCTGTCGGCGAGTCGGGGTCAGCCTGGTGGCCTCCTCGAGAATCGATGACGCCGAGCTGCACGCACCTGAGGAAGAAGGCTGGCGAGTTATCCTCGACGACTCGTCCTCGGTTAGGCTGAGGCGTTGAGGACTGTGAGCGCGAGGCGTCGTCGCCGTCGTGCCCGTCCCGCCGGGCGGGCGACGTGGAAGAAGCGGCGGGGCGGGACCCTCGGCCGGCGACGGCGCCATCGTCTCGTTCGGGTCGCTGCCTTGACGTGACCTCGGCGCCTGCACGGCGTCGACGGGCAGGTCCCGGAAGAGTGGGGCGTGATGGCGGATGAGGATCTCCATGACGTTGTCCTGCAGGTCGAGGCGAGCACGATCGTCAGCGCGTGCGCTCTCAGCGCAACGAGCACGAAGTCGAGTAGCTGAACGACGTGAGGAAGGGAAGGAGACGCACCTTGCTGCCGTTCATGGCCGACTCGAGAGTGACCGACTCGTCCTCGCCGAAGATGACGGTCGTGAAGATGAGGGCGAGGTTGGACGGGCTCATCTTGTTGACGTGCTCGTACGCACTGATATGGGCGAGGTGCTGGCAGAGGACCTTGAGCGTCGCCTGCTGAGGCGGCGACAGGCGGCGGATGCGGCGGATGAGCGAGCCGATGGCGCTCTCGGCCGACGTCGAAAACTCGGCGGTCCAGGCTCGGCGACTGCAGGGAAGGACAGTGGTTAGTCCTCGAGTACCACATAGTCTTCTGGGCGAGCGAGAGGACGTACTCTTGCGTAGAGAAGGGAAAGACGGGCGTCGGCAGCTGGCGGAGGTAGAGCTGCGCGCACAAGAGCCCGAGTCAGCCGAGTCTCGACGCAGCGTGTCGAAGAGGAACAATGCCGACGCACCTTGAGCACGCCCGCAACAGCTGCGACCTCGTCGCCCGGGCCAAACTCGAACGCCTCCTCCTCCTTCTCCATCCGGTGCACGAGCTGCTGGATCTTGGCGAGCTTGCCTGCAGGTTCGGGCGTCAGGAGCCTGTCAGGCACTGGACGAGGGGAACTTGGACGTACCTGGGACGCGGTAGATGCCCTCGCTGTCGAGCCCGGTCGACTCGATGTTGGCGACGCTGCAGGTTGCGACGGCCGTCAGTGCGCCGTCTCGTCTTCGGCGAAGAGCGAGAAGAGGACGCACCAGCGTTGGACGATGAGAGGAACGAGCAGGTCTGGGTGCTTGGCGTGATAGTCCTGGAGCCCGACGCCGAAGAGCAGCGACTTGCACTCGCCGACGAACGCGTTGACGTCTGCGCCGGCACGAGCTCGACGTCAGCTACTGCGACAGGGCGAGTCGAAGGAGAGGAAGAGGGACGCACAGTAGACGGGCGGGTCGGGAGGGCTCTGGTCCTGAACCGTGATGAAGTAGGTGCTCGCGTCCTGCTCGGCGTCGATCTTGTCGACCTCGGGCTTGACGTGCTCGGCGATCTGCAGGAGGGTGTCCCTGCGTCAGCTCCGAGAGGGCGAGGAGGAGAGAGTGAGGAGGAGAGAGCGAGGACGCACAGCACCCTGCACGTGACCCAGAACCATCTGCTCGTCGACCCGAGCCGCGAACGCCGACTTGAGGTTCGAGGCGAGGTCGAGGACGAACTCGCGCAGGCTCTCGCGCGCCGAGGTCTGCACGCGCATCTTCTGCAGCCGCAGCGTCTCGAGCTGGAAGATGCCCGAGCGGTAGTCGCGATCTGCAGGAGGTTCGGCCGTCAGCTTCGGGCGAGTCGAGCAGGTGGGGCGACGACGAGGACAGGGACGCACCTGCGAGTTCGGCCTCGCGCTTGAGCTTGCTCGTGTACTGCCTACTGCGCTGGCGGGCCGGACCGAGCGCGCCGACAGGGTCGTTGCCCTTGGCCAAGCTGCCGACCGCCCGCACGATCGAGTTGACCCGGTGCTTCTCGCCCGCCCAGTCGCGCTTGGTGATCGCCTCGAAGACGTTCTGCTTGCCCGTCGGCGCGTCGCGATAGGCAGAAGGGGTCGAGGCGGACGAGGTGGCGCCCGAGACGAAGAAGGGGGACGACAGGCCGGGCGAGGTGACGGTGGGCGGGGGCGACTCGGCGTCGCTAGCGCCTGCGCCGCCCTTGGACGACGTCGCCGAGTCGCTGCGGCTGCGGCCGCCGACGAACGTGTCCTGCGACCAATGCTCGGGCGGCCAACCCGCCTCGGGCCTTGAGCCCGGCGCCGGCGAGTGCTCCTGGTCGCGCATCGCCTCGGCCTCCTCGTGGTGCTGGAGCTCCTCGACCTTGCGCTCGTACGTCTTGCGGAGGCGATAAACGACGGTCTTGTAGTCGGCCCACTCGGTCGCCGTCGAGCGGAGATCCTCGCGGATTCTCCGGCGGGTGCGCTCCTGTCGACGGCACGGTCGAGCGACGTCAGCTCCGCCCGGGCACAGGCTGCTGAAGAGAAACGGTCGACGCACCCGGTCGTCTCGGAAAGAAGTGAGCTTGTGCACGACTCGATCCAGGCCATCCGCCGCGCCACGGTGCGCGAGGACCTCGTCCTCGACACTCAACCGGACGGCGACCCAGGCCTTTCTCCAGGACGTCGGGAGCTGCGCGTGAAGTCTGCGAGGCACCCGAGAGGAGTCAGCTGAGAGGGCGAGGGCTGTACTGAGAGAGTTGAGCGCACTCGTCGCCGAGCTGCGCGTCGCCTTGGGCCGTCTTGAGCGAGAGCTGCGGGAGGGCGAAGCGAGTCAGCGAGGGGCCGCCGAGTGGGCACGGTGGCAGCACGCACCTTCTTGAGCGAGTCGACGTAGTCCTGCTCGATCTCCTGGCTGCGTGACGGTGTAGGAGCGAGAGTCAGCTCGGTCGAGGTGGGGGCGGGAGGACGATGAGAGGGTGCTCACCGGCGCTTGAAGAAGGCGAGGTAGTGGTCGAGCTCCTTGAGTAGCCGTGCCTGGACGTCGTCCATCGCACTCGAGACGGCACAGCAGCGAGGCGAGGCTGCGAGCGTTGGTCGAGAGGGAGGCGCTGCTCTCCGCCCGCGCTCGCTCACCAAGTCGCGCTCGCAGCGACAAGGCTCGTCGGGCTCTCGACTTCTCTCAGCTCGCCCGCTCTGCTCTCGCTCGGACAAAGACGCAGAAGCAAGAGGAACGAAGACTGCATTGCGCTCGAGAGAGAGAAGAGAAGGGTGGGACCACAGGGACTGCCTCAGGGTTAAAAAGAGCTCATCGCCGACGCCGGCGAAGGCGCCTATGCTGAAGAAATTCAAGTTGTTGTTGTGTAGGTTATCGTCCGTGGCAGTGTGTGGTCCCCTCGCTCGCCCTGCTCCTGCCCTCGAGAGGCCCGACGACGACGGCGGCGACACGAGAGGCGGACGAGGTCGAGGCACGGCTTCGCCTTTGTGTGCTGAGGCGAGCCGCGCTCGCTCGTCGCCGCACGTCCATGCTGCTGCCTCGCCGCCGCCGCCGCCCGCCGAGCCCGACAAAGAGAGACAGGAGAAAGAGCGAGGAAGAAGGCCGAGGAGGGAGGGAGGAGACGCTCGAGAGTAAGCCCCATTCCGTTACCTCGCCGCGGGCACGCCCTCCTTGAGAGGGGAGCACTGGACGAGGCGGTCGCATAACTGTGCGTGCATGACGAACGGGTCGTCGACCGGCTCGAGGGCGCACTGACACGCTCGTGCGGCCGACTCGGTGAGCCCAGGTCGACCCGACTTCGGCCCAGCGCCGACTCGCCGAGCGACCGCCTCCTCCTCGCAGCTCGTATCTTCGCTGCGCAGGAGGGTAGAGCGACACTCGACGAACCGGCCGAGCCGAGACGGGCTGCCCTTGCGGGCGTGACCTGGCCGGGACGGCCTTGAGACGACGGCGCCCGAGCAACGCGGCCGACCTGCGGCCGACTCTGGGAGCAAGGGCGAGCACTCGCCGTGACCCTCCTTGAGAGGAGTCGACGAGCGAGGGCAGCACCCCAGGAGCTCCCACCCTCGCCCTGACCGTGCCCGCTCCCTTTGCTGAGTCCTCCCGCCCGCACGCCCAGCCCTGCCTCGTGCCAGCCTGCTCGACCCAGCTCCGCCGGATGAAGGGCGGCGGCTCTCCCGCGGGTCGAGACGAGGCGTGCGACGAGGGCGAGGGACGAGGCGGCGAGGCGAGGGAGGCAGGAGACGGGTCGCGGTCGAGGGCTGCAGACGGGCTGGAGGAGCGGCACTCGATGGTCCGGGGACTGCGGGCGAGAGGTGTGAGAGAGGGTCAGTGCTGTGTCCCAAGGCTCTTGTGCACGCGCAGAGAGAGAGAGAGGCGGGCACGAACCTTTTCCCACAGCCGACGAGGTGAGCGAGCGCCGCCTCGAGCGAGACGAGCTCGCCGTGTGCGGTGCTGCGATCAGTAGCGACCCTTCGAGCGTCTCCACCTCCTCCTAGTAGCAGCCAGCGAGCCTCGAGGGAGGACGGGCGGCGGTGAGGAGGAGGAGAGAGAGGGGAGCCGCTGCGCGCGCTCGCTCCGGGCCTCGCCGACCTCCCGACAGCGGAGTTTTGTCCCAGCTCTCTTGCGCTCACTGAACGAGACACGCAGATAGGAGTACGTGAGATTGCAGAGCGAGGCGGGCAAAGGGCATCCAAAGGGGCTGCATATGTACGAGGTCGAGCGGACGAGGAGAACGAGGAGGGGAAGGCGATCCATGGCTGCAAGCGGATGCTCATGCGTCTGCGTGCAAGCAAGCTCAAGCTCAGCCGAGCACGTGAGGAGAGAGAGAGGCGGCGAGGGACGCACAGTAGCTCGAGCCCGTGAGGAGGTCGTGCAGGTCGGCGAGCTGCTCGGGCGTGAACGCCTTCTGGTCCGTCTCCCAGCTGTCCTGGTGCGACCGCTTGAAGTCGGCGAGCGTCGCCTTGACCGTAGTCGAGAGCGGCGGCGGCGAGGCGGCGTGCTTCGACATGCACTCGATGAGGATGGACGGGATGAAGGGCGGCACCTCGTAGGGGAACGCCTTGACGAGCGACGAGATGCCGAGGACGGCCGAATCTGTGCAGAGGGAGACGAGTACGGCGTCAGCGAGAAGCTCAAGGTCGGTGTGCCCGCCTCGGACAAGCTCAGAGTGGACGCACGGGCCGCGACGAGCGCCTCCTGGTACCCGGCGACCTCGTTGCCCTCGGCGTCCCTCCTCTTGGGGATCTTGGTCGCACGCAGCGTGTCCATGAAGCGCTTGATGAGCGACACGATGGCGCTGCGCTGAGAGCAGCGCACGATGCCCGACAAGGTCGACGCCGCCGCCTCGCGCACCTCGATCTTGGGGTCGCGCAGGAGGTTGCACAGTTGGTCCATGAGCTCGGCGATGATGAGGTCGTCGAGGAAGAAGAGGTGGTGGTAGAAGAAGACTGCACGCAGGAGCACCGAGTCAGCTTGACGACTTGGTTGAGGGAGAAACCGTGCGAGGGGGAGAGGGAAACGCACCTTGCAGAGGCAGGAGGACGTCGAGCCGGACCCGCCAACTCTCCGACTCGCGCAGTAGGCCGATGAACTGCTGCATGAGCGAGCGAACGAGGTGCTGCGGGAACTGGAGCGCTGCGCAGGCGAGGAGGACGCGGCCGGCCATGCGCGAGAGTTCCTGCGGGGTGCGAGCGCAAAGAGGAGGTGCAGGTGCGAGGGGTGGAGCAGGGCATCAGCTCGGGCTCAGCGAGCAGGAGCACCGGTACAGAGGCGAGAGCATGACGCACCTGGTTGTCGGTGCTCTCCTGCATGCGGAAGAACTCGGGGAGGAGCTTGGTGATGAAGGGGAACGCCGAGCTCGTGCGGACCTCGCTGATCGAGCCCCAGATCCAGGTCAGGATCGTCATGCTCGCCTTGTCGTACTGCGACGTGCCCTCGCTCGCCGGCTTGCGCTCGAGGCGCCACTGCGCGAGCTGTCGCCCAAAGTCGTCGATCCGAGCCTCGTACGTCGCGTCGACGCTGACGAGGCTGCGGCGAGCGTGCGGGTGTTGTGCGTCGCGGAGGAACTCGTCGACCGAGCCGTAGCTCGGGTGCAGGCGCAGCTCGGACAGGACGCGCAGGTTGTCGGCGACGGCGCCGCGCACCTCCTGGTACGGGTGGGCGATGTTGGCCGAGTACATCTCGAGGTAGTCGGACGCCCAGGGCGAGAAGTGCCAGCCGAGCGCCTTCATGGCGGTGCCGACGACTGCGAGGGAGAAGGACGAGCGTCAGGAGGGAGCGAGAGGAGCGAAGGAGGGAGGAAGGGCGAAAGAGACGGGGACGCACGGTCCTGCTGCTTCGAAACATTGAAGGCCTCGGTCGACTCCTCGTCGATCTTGAGCGAGGTGAGGAAGTCGACGAGCGGCTGGTTGCGGCGAGGGTCGCGACCCGACAGGATGTACTCGGCGCACATCTCCCACACGGTCTGCGTCTCGGGCGTGACGCCGGCGAAAATGCCGGGGAGCTTGGGCGTGAGCCAGGCCCAGAGCGCACCCTGCTTCTTGAGGGACCAGTGCTTGCTGCCGCGGACGATGCCTGCGAGGGGCGAGAGGCGAGAGGCGTCAGCTCCCTCACCTCGGTCGAGCCTCGAGAGTCGAAGAGCAGGGACGCACCGGCGATGAGCTCTCCTGCTGCGCGCTGCTTGTGCCGGTCGCTCTTGTCGGCGACGAGACCGTCGATGGCGGGGAGGACCCACTCGCAGGCGGCGTCCTCGAACACCTGGAAGATCGACTTGATGACCATGCAGACGTCGGCGGCGAGGTACTGCAGACAGCGAGAGAGACCGTCAGCGCGCAGCTCTGTGCGGTCGAGAGGCACCTGGAGAGAGAGAGAGAGAGAGAGAGAGTGAGAGGGACGCACGTCGACCGTCTTCTCCATCGAGAGGTGCGAGATGAACGCCTCCCACCAGGCCGGCTGGATGATGATGTCGCGCAGGAGGGCGAGCGTGTCGGCCGAGCTCTCGTCCCACTCGAAGACGGAGCCGTCCTCGGGCGGCACGTCGTACAGCTCGACCGAGTCGCCCCACACGAGCCAGCCCGTCGACGCCTTGTCGCTCAGCTTGGTGTCCTTGGTCATCGGCTCGGAGAAGCTCGCGATGAACTTGTCGGTGAAGTCGGCGGGGAGGGGGCGCGGGAGCTCGGTCTTGTGCTTGAGCGGGTTCGACGACTTCTGGAGGAGGAGGTCCTCGCCCGAGGCGCCGCAGGTCGTCCGGAGCTTGACGAAGTGGAGGAGCTTGGTGAGGGCGAGCATGGCGTGCGTGCGCTGGTTCGGCAGCTCCGAGATGAGCTGCTTGGCCATGTAGCCGGCGACGTTGGCACGCTGCGGCTGGTCGCGGCGGATCATGGCGCGCACGAGGCGAGTGCAGATGAGGACGTAGCGGTGGTGCGTCGACGGGTCGGCGGCGAGCTTGAGGAGCTCGGGCAGCTGCGAGCAGGCGCGACGAGAGGGTCAGCACCTCGGTCGTAGTGATGGTGCAAGAGGAAGAGAGAGGGGGACGCACCAGCTCGTCGTAGGCTGCGTTCTTCTGGTCGGTGCGCTGCCGCGCCGTCTCTGCGACGCGAGCGACGAGGTCCTTGTCCTCGGGGACGGCGATGAGGGCCTCGACCGTGTCGGCAGCGCGCTGCAGGGCGTGCGAGTCGACCGAGCTCTTGAGCGTGCTCGGCTCGCCGAGGCGGATGATGAAGTCGTGCGTGACGGTGCGGACGAGCGCCTGGACCGAGGGTCGCTCCTGGTGCTGGCAGCCGAGGAGCGCGCGCAGGTAGTCGGGGCCGACGGTCCACCACAGGATGGCGAGGTTCTGCGTCGCCTTGCTGCCGAGGACGTAGAGCGCGCCCTTCATGACGTCGTGGTCGGTGCCGGCTGCGGACGAGGGGCAACGGTCAGCGATGGCTCGACGACGACGACGACGACGACAACGACGACGACGAGAGAGGACTCGACGCACACTTGAGCGCGTTGAAGAGGCGAGGGTAGATGAGCATGCGCGTGCCGTCAAAGTAGCGGACTGTTGGCGTGGGAGAGAGGGGAGCGTCAGCACGACGAGCGACGGCGACGAGGCTCGTGCGAGGGAGAGTGCAGCTCACTGATCGAGTCGAGGCCCTTTTGAGCGGAGCGGCGGACCTGGAGATAGACGCTGAGCGACAGCTCGCACATGTCGTGGATGAGGAGGTCGTCGAGCTTGGAGCGACGGCGGTACAGGCTGTTGAGGCGCAGGCGCGACGCGTGGTACAGGCCCGCTCGTCGGACCCACACAAAGCGCGGGAAGAGCTTCTGGTTGCGCGACACGCGCGAGATGTTGAGCGCGAAGTCGTACGACTTCTTGACCGAGCCGTGGTTGGACGAGTCGCACGGGTAGTCGAGCTCGAGGACCCGGATCGAGGCGATGACCATCTTGATGCAGTCGATCGTGTCCTGCTGCTGCGTCGACTTGAGCGTCTGGACGGCGTCGTGGAGGAAGCGGCCGGCGCGCGTGCGCAGGTCGGCGATGAACTGGTGCCGAGGGTCTTGAGGGTCCGAGAGCGGGAAGCCGGCGTTGCAGGTCGGCAGGTGGTCGATGAACTCGGGGACCTCGTCGCTGCAGGGTGGAGCAGGCGTCAGAAGCGGCGAGGAGGGAGGGATGGAGCGGAGAGGAGGAAGGGAGGACGCACCCTGCGTCGCTCGCGACCTCGCCCGGGTCCTTCGAGGGCGGCATGAAGGCGATGCTCGAGATGCCCGAGAGTGCCGAGCGGACGACGTTGCAGAACTGCGCGGTCGAGCAGGGTCAGTTCGTGGTCGTCCGGGCTGGAGTGGAAGAGGAACAGGACGACGCACTCGGCAGAAGTCGTTGATCCACTCGGGCGTGCGCAGCCGGCCATCGACGAGCGACTCGGTGAGGAGGGCGTCGAGCTTGTCGAGGAGCGGGACGACGATGTCGCGCAGGAGCTCGAGCACAAATTCGATCTCGGCCGGCGTCGCGACGTGCCACTCGACCTTGACGTCGTTGACGTCGTACACCTTGCCCCACGACTCGTGCGAGCGCTTGCGGAAGTCTGCAGGGGCATCGGCGAGACGAAACGTCAGCTCAAGTCGGCGGCGGGAGGAGGAGGAGGGGGAGGAGTGGACGCACCTGGGTCGGTCCACTCGTCGGCGTTGACCGAGCGGTAGTCGCGCACCCACGTGTTGGTGAGCGTCATGAGCGTGATGGCGAGGACCCGCGCCGTCGTCGTGTAGCCGCGCTCGCTCTTGCAGTGCTCGATCATCGTCTGGATGAGCGCCTTGAGGTCGTTCTTGTACTCGAGGATCTGCAAGAGGTGCGCAGCGACGGCGTCAGTCAAGCGCCGCAGAGAGTGAGAGGATGAAGGCTGCGAGAAGAGGACGCACCTGCTCGCCGGCGTTGGCCATGCAGCCCGTCAAGAGCCCGATCCACCAGTTGAGGGTCGCGTCGCTCTCGATGGCGTGGTCGGTCCTCGTGCTCCTCGTGCTGCCGGCGCCGCTCTCGAGCTCTTGGCGGATGCGGCGGTCGCACAGGTGGAAGAACTTGTCGAGCGTCTTGGCCGTGTCGGCGCGGGCGAAGCACGACACGAGCTGCGAGGTGACGCGCGCCGAGTTGGTGCGCACGCTCGAGGTCGCCTCCTGGAAGACGATGTCGAGGGCGAGGTCGAAGAGCGAAGGCGAGAGTTGGCTGCAGACAAAGTCGCACGTGGCCTGCGCGCATCGAGGCAAAGCGTCAGTTTGGGAAGGTCAACCGACGCCGACGAGCGAGAGCGGACGACGCACAATGAGCGTCTGGGTCATCTGGTCCTCCATCTTGCCACCGTTCCTGCTGCCCTTGCCCGGCTCGGGGAGCGCCTCGAAGACGGCGAGCACGCCTCGGAAGAAGCTCGAGACCCAGTCCGGGATCCCGGCCGTCATGGTGCGAACGGCGTCGTCCTCATCCTGCCGCGACGGCTTGGGCTCGCCGTCCTCGCCGAGCTCGATCTCTGGGACGCTCGCCGCCGCGGCCGAGTCGAGCTCCATGCCGTACTCGCCGAACCCGCCGCCGCCCGAGCCCATGTCGAGGCCGGTGAGGTCGTCGAGGACGACCTGCGAGCACGCCTGGAGGACGAACATGCCCGTCGCCATCGTCTTGATCGGGTCGTTGACGTCGAGGCCGGGGAGGCATAGCTCGAGGAGCGGGACGAGGTGCTTGGCGCCGGCGGGGTAGTTGGCGCGGCGGAGGAGGGCCGGCGAGACGGTCGACAGCGCCGTGATGCACGACCTCGTGCGGTCCGTCTCGGTGAGCGTCTCGAGGGCCGGGTACGCGCGCTCGAGGATCGACGGCAGGACGAGGTCGGGCTCGAGGAGCGCCATCGTCTTGAGCGCGGCCTGCGCGTTGGCGATCGTGATGGCGTCGCGCGAGAACATGCTGAGGAGGGCGACGGTGCGCATCGTCTTGACGAACTCGCGGCGGATCTCGGGCGTGAGGCGCCACTCGAGCGGCGTCCGGCAGTCGTCGCGCTGCTCCTCGGTGTGCCGTTTGAAGAACTCCCACGTGAGGGTCTGCAGGAAGCGCCCGAGGAGCGGCGCCCACCGGCCGTAGTTGGACGGGTGGAAGTAGCCCTCGGTCGCCTGGATGAGCTTGGCGAGCGCGTCGAGCGCCTTGGACCCGGCGAGGTAGGTGCGCTCCTTCTTGATGCCGAGCGACGCGCCGAGGAGGCCGTTGCCGCCGCCCGCCGTAGACGACGACGAGACCTTGGCGCTCGCACTCGGGCGTGCACCTGCTGGCGGCGGCGAGGCGGCGCGCGACGGCGCCTTGGAGCCGAACGGCGTCGCGCCCTGCGGGACGGCGTCGGCGGCCATCGAGTAGACGATGACGGCGGCGAACGAGCCGAGCTTCTCGGTCGGGCGCTTCATGGCGAGCGCGATGCCGGTCGCCTGCTGGTCCTGGGTCGAAAAGTCGGACGCGGCGACGCCGGATGCGCCGGCCTTGGTGCCGCCGCCGACGGGGACGCCTGCGAGCAAAGAAGCGAGTCAGCGTCACAGTCGCAGAGCTAGACGTCGAGCGAGTCAAGGGAAAGGCTGGACGCACCCATTGCGCGCAAGCACTTGGTCATGATGAAGGCGAACTGCTGCTCGGTGAAGATGCCGACGTCCTTGCGGATGCCGCGCCACTTGGGCACGGCCGGCGCGCCGCCCGGGGTCGTCAAGCCCTCCTCCATGCCGAAGATGTAGGCCGGGACGCCCGCCTTGCGGTGCGAGTAGGCGTGCTCCTCGAGCAGGTCCTCGACCCTCGTCGCCGCCGCCGCCGCCGCCGCCGAGTCCTCGTCCTTTGCCGACTCGCCGGCGTCCTTGACCATCTGGCGCAGCTCGTCGACGATGTCCGGGTGCGACGTGCGCGGGTCCATGTGGAGGACGGCGAGGCGGTCGACAAAGTCGAGCCACTGCTCGTCGTAGATGTCGGAGGAGAATGCCTCCCAGAGTCGAAAGACGGCGGGGAGGTAGTACTGGGGGTGCGAGACGGGGAGGAAGTGGGTGCAGAAGGCCTGGGTCGCGACGATGCTGTTGAGGTTGGGCGAGAGGCGAGGGAGGAAGGTGGCGAGCATGGCCGGGATCTCGTGCGGCGGGAAGAAGCGCTGCGAGTACTCGACGAGCGAGAGGAGGGTCGTCGAGAGGTTGGTAATGCCCGTCTTGCGCTGCTTGGGGAAGAGCTCCTTCTCGAGGATGGCGTAGATGGGGCGCCACGGGAGCTGGAGGTCGCTGATGTCGATCTTCTTCTTGGGCTCGAGGAGGATGATGGCCTGGTTGACGGCGATGTCGACGAGGCGAGCGTCCATGCCGGGGAGGACCGACAGCTCGAAGTAGAGGCGGGCGAGCTTGGCGCGCAGCTCGCGCTTGATCGGGTACTTGAGCGACAGCCAGCACTCGAGGCGGTGGTTCCACTCTGCGACGCGGGGTGTGCGTTAGCTCGACTCAACTTATCGACGTCGTGAAGGTGAGGGACATGTGGACGCACGGACGAAGCCGACAT
>Ga0308164_10004355_pt1 | contig 12015 bp, 9 predicted proteins | sample PhyTR2_FD_201031 | JGI IMG/M metagenome (GOLD analysis project Ga0308164, IMG submission 201031) | Phyllosphere microbial communities from UC Gill Tract Community Farm, Albany, California, United States - DLSLT.R2 | ecosystem: Host-associated > Plants > Phyllosphere > Unclassified | place: USA... | reverse complement strand
TCGAGATCGTCGACAAGGCCGGCCGGCGCGAAGCGTTCATCGGCGGCCGACTCGCGCAATCGTTCCGGCGCGATGTCAACAACCTGATCGCCAGCGAACCGACGATGGAAGAAATCGACGAGTTCCTCGGCGAGTACGACACCCTGATGAGCCAACCGGTGGTGCTGCATTAAGCCGGTGTCGAAGTACCTGTCCCGCCATCGCCAGCCAAGGTGATGGCGCTTTCATTTCAGTAGCATACGAAGCTGTACCCATGTGCCAGTTACTTGGAATGAACTGCAATGTCCCCACTGACATTGTCTTCTCTTTTACCGGCTTCGCCCACCGCGGCGGCCGCACCGATACCCACCATGATGGCTGGGGGATCGCGTTCTTCGAAGGGACGGGCGTACGCCACTTCGTCGATCACCAGGCAGCGATTGCGTCGCCGATCGCCGAGCTGATCAAGCGTTACCCGATCAAGTCCACCAACGTCATTGCCCATATCCGCAAGGCCACCGTCGGCCAGGTGGCGCTGGAAAACTGTCATCCGTTCGTGCGTGAGTTGTGGGGCCGCTATTGGGTGTTTGCCCATAACGGCGACCTTAAAGCGTTCGCGCCCGTCCTCGATGGCGCATTCCGGCCCGTCGGCACGACCGACAGCGAGCTGGCCTTCTGCTTCCTGCTGCAAAGCCTGCGCCGCGAGTTCGGCGATACGGCGCCCACGCGCGCCGCGCTCGCTGGCGCACTCGAGCGCATCATTCCCGGCATCGCCGCCCATGGCACCTTCAACATGATGCTGTCCGATGGCACGGCGCTGTACACGCATTGCTCGACCAAGCTGTGCTACGTCGTGCGCAAACACCCGTTCGTGACGGCCTGCCTGTCGGACGAAGACCTGTCGGTCGACTTTTCGCAGGTGACGACGCCCGATGACCGGGTCGCGATCATCGTGACTGAACCGCTGACGACGAACGAGGCATGGACCCATTTCGCGCCGGGCGAACTCAAGGTGTTCGTCGATGGCTTGCCGCAGGATGTGGCGACCTTGTCAGCGGGTTGATCGTTCCCCAACATTCTCACAAAAAATTTATGCTAGGAAACCCAACTGTCATTGGGATGCGGTAAAGTAGATCGGTTGCCGCGATATTGAGAATGATATGACCGATACAGCCCGCCTCGACGAGGCATCCCAGCCACTGCGCATGCGCAATTTCTTCTTGGCGCGCCAGCCGGTGCTGGACCGTAACCAGGCATTGTATGGCTACGAATTGCTGTTCCGCGGCAGTGCCCAGGGGCCGGCGGAGTTCGAGTCCGGGCTGTCGGCCAGCGCCAGCGTCATCCACCACGCGTCCCAGCTCGGCCTGCCACGCGCGATTGGCGATGCGACGGCGTTCATCAATGTCGACAAGGACGCGTTGATGAGCGACATGTTCGCGTTCATGCCGCGCGAGCGCACGGTGCTGGACATCGTCAGCTCGGTCGAGCCCGATGCCGACGTCATCGAGCGCATGACGCATCTGGCGTCGCACGGCTTTCGCTTTGCTGCCGAAGCGTCGGCCCACGGCCAGGCGCTGTCGCGTTTCTTGCCTGTGATCGATTTCGTCAAGATGGACCTGCGCGCGCTGCCGCTCGTGACGATGCTGTCGCTCGCACCGCGCCTGCGCAACACCGGCAAGCGGCTGGTTGCGGCGAAGGTCGAGAACCTCACCGAATACCGGACCTGCCTGGACGTCGGCTTCGACTATTTCCAGGGCTATTACTTTGCCAAGCCATCCGTGATCGCAGGGCGCAAGTTGTCGCCGTCGCAGACGACGGTGCTCGACCTGATGAACCTGATCACGTCGGATGCCGACAATGCCGAAATCGAGCAGGTGGTCAAACGTGAAGTGACGATTGGCCTGAACCTGCTGCGCCTGGTGAATACGCCGGCAGTCGGGGCAGGGCGCCGCATCGAATCGATCAGCCAGGCCTTGAACCTGCTGGGCCGGCGCCAGTTGCAGCGCTGGCTGCAGATCCTGCTGTTTGCCGAGCCTGATGTGCGCGGCCACAGCCAGAGCCCGCTCCTGATGCTGGCCACGACCCGCGCGCGCCTGATGGAGCTGCTGGCCCAGCGCATGCGCCCGGCGCAGCGCAACGTCGCCGACATCGCGTTCACGGTCGGCATGATGTCGCTGATGGACACGCTGTTCTGCATTCCGATGCGCGACATCGTCGAACAGATCCCCGTGATCGACGAAGTGCGCACCGCGCTCCTGAACCGCACGGGCTTCTTTGGCGAGCTGCTCAAGCTGGCCGAATCGATCGAGCGCATGGACGACGAGCAGGACGACATGCTCGCCGGCCTCAAGTCGCTGGCCTTCGACGGCGACGACCTGGCCGAGCTCGAAGTGGCCGCATTCGAATGGAGCGACAAGGTCGTACGCTACGCGATCTGACGCCACCAGCAGCATCACCCCGACCGGGCCGCCAGGAAACTGCCGGCCCGTTTCGCATCCCGCCACAGAAAAGCAATTACCCAACAATTAGGGTCAGAGTCGAATTGTTTGACAAGTTTTCCAATTTGCATGGCCTCGAATGGCCCAGCCCGTTGTCAAAGAGAGCAATTGCTCAATAATTCGACTCTGACCCTAATTAAAATTAGTGATCTCAGGAAAAATTACTTATTAATTCTACTCTGACCCTAATTGTGGGTCAGGAGAGGTTGGGGGCCAGGTGGCGTTCGACTTCTTGTTTGTCCATGTTGCGGCGGGTGGCCATGTCGTCGACCTGGTCGTTCCCGATCTTGCCGACGACGAAGTACTTCGAGTCGGGGTGGGCCAGGTAGAAGCCGGAGACGGCGGCGCCGGGGTACATGGCGTAGGACTCGGTCAGTTGCATGCCGATTTCTTCGGCTTGCAGCGTGGCGAACATGTCGGCTTTGACTGTGTGCTCGGGGCAGGCCGGGTAGCCGGGGGCAGGGCGGATGCCCAGGTATTTTTCGGCGATCAGCGCTTCGTTGCTCAGGTCTTCGCCGGTGGCGTAACCCCACAGGTCGGTGCGCACGCGTTCGTGCAGGTATTCGGCGAAGGCTTCGGCCAGGCGGTCGGCCAGTGACTTGAGCATGATCGACGAGTAGTCGTCGTGCGCCGCTTCGAAACGCTGCTCGTGCTTTTCGATGCCCAGGCCGGCCGTCACGGCGAACATGCCGATATAGTCGGCGACGCCGCTGTCTTTCGGTGCGATGAAGTCGGCGATGCACTGGTTCGGGCGCTGCTCGCCGTTCACCATGGGTTTCACGCCCTGCTGGCGCAGGCCGTACCAGGTCAGCGCCACTTGCGAGCGCGATTCGTCGGTGTAGATTTCGATGTCGTCGTCATGCACCGTGTTCGCCGGCAGCAGCGCGATGACGCCGTTGGCCGACAGCCAGCGGCCTTCGATGATCCGCTTGAGCATTGCCTGGCCTTCGGCAAACACCTTGCTCGCAGCGTCGCCCACCACCGCATCGGTGAGGATGCCGGGGAACGGGCCGGCCAGGTCCCAGGTCTGGAAGAACGGGCCCCAGTCGATGTAGCGCGCGATCATGCCCAGGTCGACGTTCTTGAAGATGCGGCGGCCAATGAACTTCGGTTTTACCGGTGCGAAATCAAGGCGTGCCTTGTTGGCGCGGGCCTGCTCGAGCGTGAGCATCGGCAGCGCCTTCTTGCTGGCGTGCTGGATGCGGATGCGTTCGTAGTCCTGGGCCAGTTCGATGATGTAGGCGTCGCGCGTGTCGTCCGTGACCAGCGACTGGCCGACCGACACCGAACGCGATGCATCCGGCACGTACACCACCGGGCCATCGTAGAACGGCGCGATCTTCACGGCCGTGTGCGCGCGGCTGGTGGTTGCGCCGCCGATGAGGAGCGGCATCTTGCGGTCGCGGAAGTACGGATCGCGCTGCATCTCGCGCGCCACGTGCGCCATTTCCTCGAGCGATGGCGTGATCAGGCCCGACAGGCCCACCATGTCGGCGTTTTCTTCTTTCGCACGCGCGAGGATGTCCGCGCATGGCACCATCACGCCCATATTGACGATCTCGAAGTTATTGCACTGCATGACCACCGAGACGATGTTCTTGCCGATGTCGTGCACGTCGCCCTTGACGGTGGCGATCACCATCTTGCCCTTCGGCTTGGAGACGATGCCGGTGCGCGCTTCTTCGAGCGCCTTTTCTTCTTCGATGAACGGCACCAGGTGCGCCACGGCCTGCTTCATCACGCGCGCCGACTTTACCACCTGCGGCAGGAACATCTTGCCCTGGCCGAACAGGTCGCCGACGATGTTCATGCCGTCCATCAGCGGGCCTTCGATCACGTGGATCGGGCGGCCGTTCGCCGCCAGCACCTGCTGGCGCATTTCTTCGGTGTCCTCGACGATCCACTGCGTGATGCCGTGCACCAGCGCGTGCGCCAGGCGCTTCTCGACCGTCGCTTCACGCCACTCGAGGTTCTGTTCCTGCTTGTTGCCGCCGGCCTTCAGCGTGCCGGCGATCTCGATCATGCGTTCAGTGGCGTCCTTGCGGCGATTGAGCACGACGTCCTCGACGCGCTCGCGCAGTTCGGGCGCCAGGTTGTCGTAGACGCCGACCATGCCGGCGTTGACGATGCCCATCGTCAGGCCCGCCTTGATCGCGTGGTACAGGAACACGGTGTGGATCGCTTCACGCGCCGGATCGTTGCCGCGGAAGCTGAACGACACGTTCGACACGCCGCCCGAGATCTTCGCGTACGGCAGGTTGTCGCGGATCCACTGGCACGCCTGAATGAAGTCGTTGGCGTAGTTGTCGTGTTCTTCGATGCCGGTCGCGATCGCGAAAATGTTCGGGTCGAAGATGATGTCTTCGGGCGGGAAGCCCACCTGCTCGGTCAGCACCTTGTAGGCGCGCGCGCAGATCTCGGTCTTGCGCGCGAAGGTGTCGGCCTGGCCCTGCTCGTCGAATGCCATCACGATCACGGCCGCGCCGTAGCGGCGGCACAGGATCGCCTGGCGAATGAATTCTTCTTCGCCTTCCTTCATCGAGATCGAGTTGACGATCGCCTTGCCCTGCACGCACTTCAGGCCCGCCTCGATCACCGACCACTTCGACGAGTCGATCATCACCGGCACGCGCGAGATATCGGGTTCCGACGCGATCAGGTTCAAAAAGCGCGTCATGGCCGCCTGCGAGTCGAGCATCGCTTCGTCCATATTGATGTCGATGACCTGCGCGCCGTTCTCGACCTGCTGGCGCGCGACCGACAGCGCCTCGTCGAACTGCTCGTTGAGGATCATGCGCGCGAACGCTTTCGAGCCCGTCACATTGGTGCGCTCGCCGACGTTGACGAACAGCGACGACTCGTCGATCGTGAACGGCTCCAGGCCCGACAGGCGCATCGCCACCGGGATCTCGGGGACGGTGCGCGGCGCGTGCTGCTCGAGGATGGTCGCGATTGCGTTGATGTGCTCCGGCGTCGTGCCGCAGCAGCCGCCGGCGATATTGATGAAGCCCGCGTCCGCGAATTCACGCAGCAGCGCGGACGTGTCTGCGGGCAGCTCGTCAAAGCCCGTGTCGCTCATCGGGTTGGGCAGGCCGGCGTTCGGGTAGATGCAGACGAACGTGTCGGCGATGTTCGACAGTTCTTGCGCATAGGGGCGCATCAGGGCCGCGCCCAGCGCGCAGTTCAGGCCAATCGTCAGCGGTTTTGCGTGGCGCACCGAGTTCCAGAAGGCCGGCACGGTCTGGCCCGACAGGATACGGCCCGAGGCATCGGTCACGGTGCCCGAGATCATCAGGGGCAGGCGCGGCACATCCGGGTGTTCGTCGAAGTACAGGTCGATGGCGAACAGCGCCGCCTTGCAGTTGAGCGTATCGAAGATCGTCTCGACCAGCAGCACGTCGGCGCCGCCATCGACCAGGCCGCGCACCTGCTCATGGTAAGACGCGACCAGCTGGTCGAACGTCACATTGCGCGCCGCCGGGTCGTTCACGTCGGGCGAAATCGAGGCGGTCTTGGGCGTCGGGCCGAGCGCGCCGGCGACAAAGCGCGGCTTGTCAGGTGTCGAGTACTTGTCGCAGGCGGCGCGCGCCAGTCTGGCGGCCTGCACGTTCATCTCGTAGGCCAGGTGGGCCATGTGATAGTCGTCCTGCGCCACGCCGGTAGCCCCGAACGTGTTCGTCTCGAGCAGGTCGGCGCCGGCAGCCAGGTAGCGCTCGTGGATTTCCTGGATGATCTGCGGCTGCGTCAGCGTCAGCAGCTCGTTATTGCCCTTGACGAACAGTTCGCGCGCGCCGCTGCCTTCGGGCGCGGCAAAGGTCGCAAACCGCTCGCCCCGGTACGCCGCTTCATCGAGCTTGTACTGCTGGATGATCGTGCCCATCGCGCCATCCAGGATCATGATACGGCGCGAGAGGATGTCACGCAGCTGGGTTTCGATCGGCGAGATGGCGTTGGAGCGGGCGTTCATGGTGAGGTCTTTCGAGGAGGGCGGCTTGACAGATGGAGCCTGTTGGGCGGTCTACGATTATACGCCAAGCCGTTGATATCGCTGAAAGTCGGACCCATGTATGTATCCTTTTGTATGTAACACGGCATGTGTTACATGGCGTTACAATTCGCGACTTAGCAGCAATCTTTACGTTACATGGTGAGACGACAATGAAGTCAAGCCACCGCGAGTGGCGTGAACAGATGGGATTACGCATGAACAAAGAATACCGACCGGATTGGGATCAGCCAATTGACAGCAGCCCGGACTCAGCAGCATCGTCGAAGCCGCAAGTCGCCAGCAATGGTGTGAAACAGATCGTCACGATCCGTCTGGATGTGGATATGCTGGAATGGTTCAAGACCGCAGGTCCTGGCTATCAGACCCGCATCAACCAGGTTCTGCGTGAACACATGGATGCCCAGCGTAATTCGCAGGCAGAGTAAGCAGTTGCAAGGCGCCGGCGAGGCGCCTTTTTCACGGCGTGAAGACAAAAACGGCAGCCCGCGGGCTGCCTTGTCGTATCCGGAGCCCGTAGCGGCTCAGCTGAACGTCAAGCCCGCCAGCGCAAACCCTTTCAGGAATTCCGCCGCCGCCAGGCGCTTGCCGCCTGGTTTCTGCAGCTCGGTCAGGCGCAGCGCGCCCGAGCCGCACGCCACCACGATTCCGCCCGCATCCGCCTGCAGCACCTGGCCCGGCGCGCCGCTGCCATCGACGGCGTCGGCATGCCAGATCTTGACCGCCACGCCATCGACGATGCCGTTCGCACCGGGGAACGGATTGAACGCACGGATCTTGCGCGCCAGGACGCCCGCCGGCAGCGCGAAATCGAGCTTCGCTTCTTCTTTCGTGATCTTGGCCGCGTAGGTCACGCCGGCCTCTGGCTGCGGCGTGGCCACGAGTTCGCCGGCGGCCATCTTGTGCAGCGCCTCGACGATCATGCGTGCGCCCAGCGCGGCGACCTTGTCGTGCAGCGTGCCGGTGGTGTCGGTGGCGTCGATCGGCAAGCCTTCCATCAGCAGCATCGGACCGGTGTCGAGGCCTTCTTCCATTTCCATGATGGTCACGCCAGCGTCAGGGTCGCCCGCTTCGATCGCGCGATGGATCGGCGCCGCACCGCGCCAGCGCGGCAGCAGCGAGCCGTGAATATTGATGCAGGGGCGGATGTCGAGCGTGCTGCGCGGCAGGATCAGGCCATAGGCCGCCACCACCATCACGTCGTAGTCCAGCGCCAGCAACTGCGCATGGGCCGCGCGGGCCTGTTCGGCGCGCTCGGGATCCTTGCTGTCGGTGCGCAGCGACAGCGGCTGCGCCACCGGCATGCCATGCGCCAGCGCGTATTGCTTGACGCTGGAAGCCTGCAACTGCATCCCGCGCCCGGCCGGGCGGTCGGGCTGGGTCAGCACCAGCGGCACGGTAAAACCGGCTTCGTGGATCGCACGCAGGGCGACGGCGGCAAATTCCGGCGTGCCGGCAAAGACGACCTTCATCAACGACGCGCGCCGCGCTGGGCCGCTTCGCGCGCCAGGCCGCGCTCTTCTTTCTGCAGCTTGGCCTTGATGCGGTTGCGTTTCAAAGGCGACAGGTATTCGACAAACACCTTGCCCTTGAGGTGATCCATCTCGTGCTGGATGCAGACGGCCAGCAGGCCATCGGCGTCAACCGTGAATTCCTTGCCCTCGAGATCGAAGGCGCGCACCTTGACGCGCGATGGCCGCTCGACGCCGTCGTACACGCCCGGCACCGACAGGCAGCCTTCGTCGTACACGGCGCGCTCTTCGCTCGACCAGGTGATTTCAGGATTGATGAAGACCATCAGATCGTCCTGCGCTTCGGTCACGTCGATCGTGACGACTTGCTCGTGCACGTCCACCTGGCTCGCAGCCAGGCCGACACCGGGCGCGTCATACATGGTGTCGGCCATGTCGGCTACCAGGGTGCGCAGGCGCTCGGTGCCGAATTCGGTCACGGGCGTGGCAATCTTGTGCAGGCGTGGGTCGGGATAGCGAAGGATGTCGAGTAGGGCCATGATCAGTTCGGATTTCGAGAGGTGGGTGCGGTTGACGGGGTGCTGGAGCGCAGGCAATTTCAGACAGCAAATGCGCCACACGCCCCGCAGGACAAACGCCGGTTTGTCTTGCTAGTTCAGGCAATTGTGTGCAGAATTTGATTCTATACAGCAACCCTTCCGTGGGCGGGGAGCGGTACGTCGTGATGCTTCTGGCGCCGCGGCCGGGCGCAATAGGCGCGCGGCCTGCAATCGTATTCGGATTTACGCTGTCTTAACGCCGGACTTAACGGACGTCTTCAATGAAAAATTTTAGCACAGTCATGGCCCATGCTGCAGCGGTGGCCTTGCTGGCCTGCGCCGCGAGCGGCGCCGCCGTGGCCCAGACGGATACTGCCACCCCATCGGCGACCTGCGCGTTCCGTCCCGACGCCCCCGACAAGCATGTCGTCGTCAAGCGCGACACCCTCTGGGATATTTCTGGCAAGTTCTTGCGCAACCCATGGTGCTGGCCGCAGGTCTGGGGCATGAACCGTGATGAAATCCGCAACCCGCACTGGATCTATCCGGGCCAGGTGATCTGGTTCGACCGCGCGCGCGGGCGCCTGTCGTTCAACCGGCCCGGCGAAGATGGCGATGGCCGGGGCCAGCCGCCGCTGACGCGCCTGTCGCCGCAGGTGCGCAGCGAAGGCACGGGCCAGGGCGCGGTGCCGTCGATTCCCGCTGGCGCCATCGAGCCGTACCTGACCCAGCCGCTGGTGGTCGAAGCCGACGAGCTGGCCGGCGCGCCGCGCATCGTCGCCTCGCAGGAAGGCCGTTTCTACCTGGGCATGGGCGACCGCGTGTACGTCCATGGTGCGCTCACGAGCGACACGGTGTACCAGGTGTTCCGCCCCGGCACCGTGCTGCGCGATCCGCAGACCGGCAAGGTGATGGCGCATGAGGCGGCCTTCCTGGGCAGCGTCAAGCTCGTCACCCCGGCCGGCCCCGGCGTCGATGCGCATACGTTCCAGGTCGTCGACACCGTGCGCGAAATGGGTGTGGGCGACCTGCTGGTGCCGCAGCCACCCACGCCGGTGCGCAACTATGTGCCGCATGCGCCGCTGCAACCGATCGATGCGCGCGTGATGTCGATTTACGCCGGCGTGACTTACGCCGGCCAGAGTCAGGTCGTGACTGTCAACCGGGGCGCGGTTGACGGACTCGATGTCGGCGCCGTGCTGCAGCTCTATCATGTCGGGAAGACTGTGCCCGACCCGGCGAGCCGGGGTTTCCTCGGCATGGGGCGTGCCCAGTTGAAAATGCCTGACGAGCAAAACGGCAGCCTGTTCATCTTCCGCGTGTTCAAGAACGTCTCGTACGGCTTGATCATGACGGTGACAGCGCCCGTGCAAGTCGGCGACGTGGTCAAATCACCGGAGTAACCCCGCCGTGCAGGCCACGGACCCCCACCCAACGCCGGACCAGCACGCTACCCCAATCGCCGACTGGCTGCGCCTGGAACAGGCCGAGGGGGTAGGGCGCTGCAGCGTGCACGCGCTGCTGGCCGTGTTCGGCACCCCCGGCGCCATCCTGCGCGCTGGCCCGCAAGCGCTGAGCGCCCATGTCACCCCGGCCCAGGCACGCGCCATCTGCGCCCCCGTCACGCCTGCGCTGGCGGCACTCATCGAGGCCACGCTGGCCTGGCTGGCCGTGCCTGGCCATCATCTCGTCACGTTCGACGACCCACGCTATCCGCCGGCGCTGGCCGAGATTCCCGATCCGCCGCTGCTGTTATATGTCAGTGGCCGCGTAGCAATGCTGGCGCAGCCGCTCGTTGCGGTCGTGGGCAGCCGCAATGCCAGCGTGCAGGGCAGGGTGGACGCCGAATCGTTCGCCGCCGCGCTGTCCGGCGCCGGGCTGTGCGTGGTGTCGGGGCTGGCGCTGGGGATCGATACGGCAGCGCACGAGGGCGCGCTGCGCGGGAGCGGCTCGACGATCGCCGTCGTCGGCACGGGCCTGGACCGCGTCTATCCGGCGTGCAACCGGGCGCTGGCGCACCGGATCGCCGCACAAGGCTGCATCGTCAGCGAATATCCTCTGGGCATGCCGCCACTTGCCGCCAATTTCCCGCGCCGCAACCGCATCATCAGCGGCCTGGCAGCGGGCGTGCTGGTGATCGAGGCGGCAGCGCAGTCCGGCTCGCTGATCACGGCGCAACTGGCGGCCGAGCAGGGCCGCGAGGTGTTCGCGCTGCCCGGTTCCATCCATTCGGCGCTGACCAAGGGCTGCCATCGCCTGATCCGCGAAGGCGCGCAACTGGTCGAGACGGTGGATGATGTGTTGATGGCCATGCGGCTGTCGCCGCTGGCAGGGTTGCCGCAGGTCGATGCCGCTGCGCCTGGGTCGGAGGAGGACGCCATCCTGCTTGACGCCCTGGGCCACGAACCGGTCGCGCTCGACGAGTTGCTGGCCCGCCTGGCGCTCGATCCGGGGATGCTTGGCGCACGCCTGCTCGAGCTGGAACTGGCCGGTTTCGTTACCCAGTTGCCGGGTGGGCGGGTACAGCGTATCTGGCGTTGACAGCGCCGTGGCAGGGCGTATTTATGACCGACAATGACAGCGGGGTCATGCTTCCCAATCCGTATTATGCGAATGGTATGTGCTTGTTTTTAATCATTATTAATAAGCTGGCTTATTGAACAAGGCTTGGATACAACGGTTTTTCCGTGGTGCGGCGTGGCTGGCGTGCTCCACTTGTGCCTCACGAAGTTTAGCTGCTACAGTAGCGTCACTATGTTCGACATCCTGGTCTATCTCTACGAGACGTACTACCGTCCCGACGCCTGCCCCGAGCCGGCAGCCCTGGCGCGCAAGCTCTCCGCCGTTGGTTTCGATGACATCGAAATCACGGAGGCGCTCGACTGGCTGGGCGGGTTGACCGACGCGCCACTGCCCGAAACGATCGATGCGTCCACGGGCACCCGTTACTACGTCGACGAAGAATATATCGAGCTCGGCAGCGCAGCGATCGGCTTCATCGCTTTCCTCGAAAGCGCCAAGGTCTTGGGCCCGATCCAGCGCGAAATCGTCATCGAGCGTGCGCTCGCCTGCGACGAATCGCCCATTGCTTTGAGCAAACTCAAGATCATCGTGTTGATGGTGCTGTGGAGTCAGGGCAAGGAGCCGGACGCGCTGATGTTCGACGATCTGTTCAGCGACGACGACGAGCAGGAGCCGCGTTTATTGCACTAAATTCGGTGCAATAATGGTAATACACGAACGGGGCTGCGCGCCCCGTTTTGTATTTCCGGCCTGTCTGTCTGAATGCACCAGCGTGGGGCGGCCCCTTGCCGGAAGCGCGAAAACCCGCTTATCATTGGCCGCTTCCTTCAGGACGTTACCAAACTGGCATGATGGCCAGAATTTCACCGGTGCTGGCCCGAGCATGTATGATGCGCAAGCCCCACACTATATAGACAGTACGACGAGAAACACTATGACCAAATCCCTCATCATCGCCGAGAAGCCGTCGGTCGCGAACGACATCGCCAAGACGCTGG
>Ga0308164_10004354_pt1 | contig 12017 bp, 11 predicted proteins | sample PhyTR2_FD_201031 | JGI IMG/M metagenome (GOLD analysis project Ga0308164, IMG submission 201031) | Phyllosphere microbial communities from UC Gill Tract Community Farm, Albany, California, United States - DLSLT.R2 | ecosystem: Host-associated > Plants > Phyllosphere > Unclassified | place: USA... | reverse complement strand
GAACCACTGCCTACCAGGCGGGCCACTTCGGATTCACCGTTGTAGTAGATCTGGGCGGCGCTCTGCAAGTTGTAGAACCGCAGGGTGGCTCGCAATGAATCAAGGATAGCCGGTCTGAAGAAGGAGTTATAATCCTCTTCGGACTCAATGAAAGTTTTCAACATGACAAAGTACCTGCGGGGTAAAGAAAACAAAACCAGTATGGAAGGTAACCCCTCCATACTGGCGTAGCGTTACGCGGGTTCTTCTTCTTCGGCGTCAGCCAAAGCAAACCGGACGTACCAGGTTTGATCCTGCGCTGAGCGAAATGCCAAGAAGTCGGAGATCCCATCGTTCAAGACCCCCAACACCTTACCGGTGGTCAGCTCCTCAACCGTTGGAATAACCTTAAGCTGACACTGCTTCAGATAGTCCACCACCGTTTGACTGAAGTCTTGGGTGAGTTGGTCTTCTTCCAGGTAGCTCCCTTCGCTTACTTGAAAGACTTTGGCCGCCAGAGCGATCTGGGTCTTTTGCGATTCAAGCAACACCGCCACCGACCCTGAGCTCTTGGCACACTTGGCTTTATGACGCAAGGTGAAGTTCAGTGTCCCGACCAAACTGACCGAGGTTTCCAAGATGGGAACAGAACGTTCAAGCGTGGGTTGATCACCAAACACGACAACACTGGTGCCCACGTTGTAATCGATGTGGGGGACAAGGAACAACCGGTACTTGCGCGAAAGAAGGTCCATGACCTCCAACATGCTGATACCTTCTTCTACTGCAATATCCACCACCTGGCTGCCCAGGTAAGTGCTGACATCAGCTTTGTCCATCAACGCACGTTTAAGTGTGCCATTGGGGATTTTAACCATGAACAAAGTCTTTGCAGCACTTTCAGCCGTGGCACCTACAATCTCGGAACCCTTAGGTAACCGGGCAAGCACCGCCTCTAAAACACGAGGGTGTACATTTTTCATGGCTTACTCGCTTTTGCTTGTGTCTTCGACAAAGATCTTTGGACTGATACCGGCAATGGTCTTCTTCAATCCAGACATCCACTTGTTGTGTTGGGTCAGCTCTTCCTTAAGCTTCTTCATGGCCTCTTTGGCCGCTGCCACACTTTCTTGTACTTTGGTCTTGTTGGCTTTAACGACGTCGGCGTTTTCTTCATCGCCTTGGTCGGCAGAGTCAGTCGAGGCTTTGAGCGCATCAATGTTCTTTTGCGCCTCGGCGATCTTTTCTTCCACACCTGAGCCTTCAGTCACCCCACGTCGCATGAAACCTAGCAACGCATCCAACACCCGTGCCCCGTCAGCGGGCGTATTCAAGGTGGCGACCACATTCTTAAGCTTACCGGTGGGATCAATCGAGGCTGCCAGATCGGCAATGCCTTTACGAGCGCTGTCGTTGATCCGTGCTGGGGTATCAGGTTTCATACCCTGCAAGGCTTTCTTGTTCGTGGTAGCGGTGTCGTCAGCGTCTTCAAGCTTCTTCTCATCGTCACCTTCAGCAAAGGTGGCTTTGATTGCCTTGATCGATTCAACCGCCGCCTCGTAGGCTTTCTTGCCCAGATCCTTGATCGCGTCGAACACAGCCCCTTCGTTACCAGCGACTTGGGTCAGACGCAGGCTGTTGGCAAAGGCCACCCCTTCCACATAGGAGCGAGCATCACTGTTACGGTCAGCCAGCAGGTCTTCCAGGCCTTCGATGAACACCATGCCATCGTCAGTGCGGCAACCACAAGGGCAACCATCCTGGTCCACACACCCCAGCTGCTCAGTACTGAAGTCCGGATCAGGGATGTCGTCGATATCAGTCAGTGCAGAGTCTGGGAACTCAGGCACACCCACCGCCAAACTGTAACGGCTGGTCAGGAACACATCACACAGTTCCATGGCTTTGAGCACACTGGCCAAGCTGTGCACCGCCAGTTGAAAGGTGCCCTTTTCCATGGCTTCAGAACCATCGGCCACTTGGTGCAGGACACGCAGCTTTTCTTCCCCCACCTCTTCCAAGCGCTCGATACCGTCTTCATGACCGTAGTCACCACCCTTGTTACCCAGGCAGCTGATGTTCACCGCCATCTGGCGGGCAGGGTCTTCCTGGTTGATGGCCGCCGCCTCAGCGGTGTCTTTAAGGTAACGGTCCAGTGGCTCGTTAGCATTCATGCCCATCTCAGCGTAGTAGTCCAAGTCATCTTCGACCTGGTTAACCAAGGAGCGGTAGCGGGACAGGAGCTTGGCGCGGTCTTGCAGTTCATCGGCGTAGGCCACACCGCTGTCGACCAGCAGGTTGAACAGGGTAGGGTTAGCCTGGGGGTCAACCGTCTTACCCTCCATGACCAACAAGCCCAGCAGCTCGATATGCATGCAGATATTCATGGAAAGCCCCTTCACTTTATTTTGACCTGAACATGGCCGGTGTACACCACCGAGCGGCGAACGTCGATGTACAGGCAGTCGTCCAGTACGCTTAGGTCCACATGCCCACGAGTCAGGTCAGCAATGCCCACCAGACGCAGCCAGTTGACGAACAGCTGGCCCAGCTCATCACCCTCAGGTGCTTGCTCATAGCTTGCCGTATCAACCGCAGGGGTGTCTTGCAGTGGGTCAATCCCCAGCGCTTCATACAACGCTTGAGTATCGCCCACCAGAGACTCTTCAAACTGCAAGCCGCACAGACTTTGAGGAATGTTCTTGAACATCTCTCCTAGGTCTACCTTCTGGATCAGCACGTTGCTGGAAGGATCGCTTGCCTCGCTGAATTTGAAGAGGTCCTTGTTTACGACCTGGACTTCACCGAACCGTGGGTTCATCTGGGTCAGGCCGGCTTGCATCACAGCACCCGTGACAATCACGGTCCGGTTCAGCAGGTTTAAACGCATGATCATCTACCTCAGTGAATAGCCGCCGCTTTGAGAATACTCAAAGCTGCATCGGTGCCGCGGAACAAAACCGTTTGCAGATCTTTGATCGTGGCCATGGCGTCGCGTACGCAGCGGCGCATACCGCTGGCGGCTTTGTCCTGTGCTTCGGTAACCTGAGCCCCTGAGAACGTCAGTGTGGCTTCCAGGCGTTTGATAAAGACTTGCTCCAGAGTCACTGCTTCTTTGAGCAGATCATCCAGGTTGTTCTGTACCTGCTTGGTCGAGGCTACCAAACGGTTAACCTCAGGCAGGTCAGTTTTAAAGCTGCCCTCTTTGATGCGTGGATCTTGGAACACAGACTGACGCACGTTCAAGCGCATCTCAGTGCTCAGACTCATCTGCTGTGGACCAAAGAGCTTGATCTTGCCATCGCCGGTAACACCCCACAGTTCACTGATCGTGGCGTAGAAAGAATTGGCGTGGGTGTTGAACAGCTGCACCTTGGCATCATCGGTCAGCCCCACTACGTTGAGTGTATTAACGTAGGCTTTAACCGTGGTGATGTAGCGCTGGGCTTTGGCAATGGTTTTCTCGATGTCATCCAGTGCCACTTTAACCCAGTGCAGATTGGTATCAGGACGGGTAGCAGAACCCCACAACTGAAACACGCTCTTGGGATAAGGGACTTCCCCTGTGCGTACGCCGTTCTGACGGATCGCCACTTCCACATCTTCAGTCTTGTTACCCAGCCGCTCGGAGCGACCAGTAAAGAAGAGCCAAAGCCACTTGAAGAAATCTTTGACTGCCTGGATCAGAGCCTTTGCCCCTTTCTTGATAGTGTCGATGAACCCTTCGTTGCCAGACACTTCACGGGCAAAGATCACCGGGTGGCGTTCAAGCAACACACCGTACAACGATTCAAAGCCTGTAGTGACGTCGTGCTCACGGCTCAGTACCAGCGGTTTGTCGCCGATAATCTGTGCATCGTAGCCTTGCTGGTCAGCCTCATAGTCCATCAACACAGTGGGGGTATTGATGAAGCGAGGACCGGTTGCTGAAATAGACATAAACCAACCCTTCGTGGAATTAAGATAAACCTGCCTATAGCATCCACTAAAATACCGAAATGCGGCCATAAGGCTAACCCCCAGGATTGCCCTGGGGGTTAGCACTCAGTACAGCAGTAACCGGTTAAGGTTAGATGTGAGCAGATACTGCGTCCAGCTGCCAGTTGGCGGTGCGAACGACCTGCTTGGTGACAGCCTGGCCGTAGCTGGAGGCCGAAGCGTAGATGGCGCGAACCAGCGCGACCTTCTCGCCCACTTCCTTGGCCTTGGTGGCGTCGTCAGCCTTGATCACGTTCAGCGAGCCGATCACTTTGTCGCGAGTGGCTTTGGAGAACGAGGCCGAGACCTTGTCGGTGCGCAGCAGGCTGGCAGTGGATTTGGCTTCAGCCAGCAGCGACTTCAGCGCAGCCTTGTCAGCCTTGGCAGCAACTTCACCGGTGGTCAGTGCTTTGGTGTCGCCGGTGCCGAAGTGGATCTTCAGCGAACGAGCGAACACGGCAGCTTCTGCCAGGTCTTTGGCCATGCCGTCTTTCATCTCGGCGTGGACGCGGATACCGGCCGACTGGCCGATCAGGATCTTCTTGTCGCCTTCTTTCTTCTCGGTGGCGCTGACGTCTTTCTTGGCGTCGCCAGCAACAGCCGAACGCAGGCCGTTGTAAGCCGAGTTGAACTGGCCCAGCTCGACGCCGGCAGGGTTCTCGCCCAGCTTGGCGAAGTTGGCGATCGCGGCGGTGGTAGCAGCCCAGCCTTCGGTGCCTTCTTTCAGACCGTGCTTGTCGTAGTCGAACAGCACGTTCCAGCCGCCCAGCTTGACTTTTTCCTTGACCTTGTCGGACGCTTCCAGGCGCTTGGACAGTTGGTCAGCACGACGGCTCAGCTTTTCAGCGGCAGAGAAGATGCCGACGAAGAAGTTGATGACGATGTTGAAGATGTGCTTGATCGCTTCGACCGCTTTCTTCGACCAGGACTTCACGTTGTCCATGAAGGACTCCATGCCGTGACGGGCCATGATCTGCGCGGTGGCAGCGTCGCTCAGGGACTCGGTGCCCATGCGATCGACCGAAGCGCCGCCCAGGACGGTGTTCAGCTTGGCAGCGCGGTTGTACAGCTGGCTGAAAGCGGTGGAGTTGAACGAGCCGGAGCCGATCAGCGATTCCATGCCTTCGACCAGTTCCTGGACTTCTTCGACGGCTTCGTCTTGCTCTTCGATAGCAGCCTTCAGCTCTTCGATTTCCTGGCCTTGCTGTTCCAGCTCGACCTGAACTTCGGCGACTTCGGCGCGCACGGCGTCTTCGACGATGGCGTCAGTGTGGACGGAGCCATCGGTTGGGCCATTGAGTTCCAGATCTTCGAAACCCTGATAACGGTTCAAAATGCTCATCGGTATTTCCTTCGTTAACGAAAAATGATTGTCTGTTTAAACAGGTTAAGCGAGAACACCCAGTACACCATGAATGTACCGGTCGGTGTAACCGACCACACGCGGGGTGAATCCACTATAAAATGCAAGCGCCCCGTGGTTTCCTTCCAACAGCTTCTCAGCTTCCTTCAACGCACTCTTGCTAACCTTGAATTCCAGCTTGCCCAAACTCTCGTCGACAGCCTTGACCATATCGGACCAAGACTTGAGGAAAGCCAGGTAACTGTCGTAAGCCGCTTTCATGCGCTGATGAAGACTGTTGACTTTGTCCAGCTTATTAAGCATCTCAGTCACCTGAGATTTGGACAACGAAAGGTTTCCACTTTCCCCGGCAGGGGCATCTCCGGACATAGAATATTTCGGAGAGCTACCGTCGGGGTCGTTAAACGTCCACTCTTTGCCGCCTGGCATGACTTCTGACCGGGCGGCACCCTTTTGGTCGTGTGGCAGTTTGAAGGCTGGGTACTTCAGCTTTTGTACAGTGTCGATCACCGCAAAGACGTCATCGGTGCTTTTGGCATCTTTGAGTTTGCGCACGGCAATCAACTGAGAATCGAGGTAATCCAACACGGCCTTGCTGTGCCCGTCCAACAACTCGAGCTGTTTGAGCAACAAGTCCATGTCCTGCCCAATATGATCGGGATCACCGGTGATGGTAATCACACTCACTTGGGCGCCGGTCAGTTCGATAGAATGCTCACTGTCTGCATTTGCCGAGCTGATCGCCTTACGAATCAGGGTCTTGTTGTCGTCAAATGTCTTGGACAACTGCGTCCCAGCGGCTTTAAAGCCGGAGGTCAAACCTTGTAAGGCTTTACCCCCAACCCACTTGCTGACGCTGAGCAGACCCGAACCCAATTGCGAGAGACTGTCCATGAAGGCTTCTTGACCCTTTACAGAATCAGGATCCATGGCCATGACCCGTCCCAGCTCCTGTACGTCGCGCAGGCGGTAGGAAAGGTTCATGTGCTGCTCAAGCCCTTGGGTAAACAGCATACGGCTCTTGTGCGTCATTACAGACCCCCTTAAGGCGTGTTGACCTTGATGGAGGTGTAGCACAGCTCAACCATGCCGGCCACAATCAACACCAGGTAGTTGTTGACCGCGGTGCGTACGTTCAGCAGTTCCATCTGGTTCTTGCGAACGATGGCGCTGAATTGACTGAGCAGTTTGTCCTTAAGATCCTCGGAGATGTCAGCTTCCAAGAAACCTTTGGTGATGTCGGCGTAGTCAGACTCACCCAGTTTGAAGCGATCGGCGCCGTCGAACATCTTGCGCGAATCTTTGAGTACTTCACGCAGCAGCTTGACCACCGCCTTGATTTCAGCCTGGTTCAGACTGCGCACATCCATCCCAAGTTTGGGGAAGATGAGTTGCGCGTTGTTCTCGAACCCGGTGAAGTCGGTGGCGATATAACGCTGGATAGCGTCTTCGGCTGCGCCCAGGGTCTTGGGGTTGCGCTCAGGCGATTGCTGACGTACGTCGACGAAGAACGCCCCGCCCATCAGCTCAACGCTTTGCTTGGCCACCACGCCTGGCTGAGACCAGGTACGGTTGGGGTAGGTGCATTCCTTGAACGGGTGCGAAGGGATCGACACCGGCATCATCAGGAAACGCTCTTCAGCCGCCGCTTGATCCAGCCCCGCAAAACCACCGAAGTAGCCCAGGGTGCTGTTCAGAGTGTTCTTGCTGTTGAGGTAGTAGTTGTTCGACAACCCGTTCAGCGTGCGGTTGAGCTTGTCCAGGTTGGAGATCCAGTCGCCCTTGACTTCACCATTAACCTTGAACAGGTTGAACAGACGCTCACCCAGGTTGATGCTTTCGGTAGGGGACTTGAACGGCTCGGTGGTGTTGATGGAGTTATCCAGCAAGTCAACCTGCTTCTCCAGCGCGTCCTGAGACTGGGTGAAGAGGATGTAGGCCTCTTTGAACCCGATACCCAGTTGTGCGGTAACCTGACGCGACTTCTTGAAGAAGTCCTCCAGGAAGCCCTCACAGCCCATCAGACGCGTGAGCATGTAGTCACGGGGCATCAGGGTAACCCCCAGCGCCTCGAAGCCTTCTACCGCGTCCATGCCTTCGGCCGGCTCGATCTGAACTTCGCTGCGCGCCAACTGCTGGTCAAGGCTCAGTGCCAAGGCCGGGGTCAGCTCGTACGCACGGATCGAGTTCAGGGTGGTCTTCACCGTTTGAACCCGGTCCTTGTCGTTGACCAGTTGGTTCTGGTAACGGTTCAGGTCCGCAGCATCAGATGCATTGGCCACCAGCTCCTGAGACTGTACCACGTTGATGGCGGCCATTTCGGCCGCCAATTGTTCACTTGCAAGTAGCTCAGGACTAGGCATAGTAGTTTTCTCCGCCCAACAGTAGAAATAGGCGTCCCAGGGCAGCGGGTCCAAGGCCTGCCGCAAGACGATAAAGGTCGTAGTCTTCCAGTCGATAACCTTGCTCGATGAAAGGACGACTGGAACCGGCGCGTGTGACCGCGCCGTAAGTTGCAGAACGGTTCTTGGCCACAGCCTGCAGCGTGTGCTCCTGGATGCGGATCTGCGACAGCAATGACTGCACACCCTGCTTACCGTTAAGGTAATGCACGATGTCCTTCATCAACACAGCCATAGGGCCGCGGCCGCCGTCGTAGTTGGCTTCCAAGAACTTGGCGAAGTCGTTACCGGTGATCAACTTGATGTCGCGCAGCGTTTCGATGGCCACGTAACCTTTGATCACGATCTCGAAATCGTTGTAGCTGTCGATCCGCAGCAGGCGCAGGTTGCGGAACAAGCTGGCCAACTCGCCATCGCCCAACGCTGCGTTTACGTAACCGTTACCGGCCAGTCGAAAATCAGGCATAATCGGCCTCGATGGATTCAATGGCATGTTGGTTCTTGATGATCTGATCTTGGTAGATCTCGATCTGACGTTCCAGTTGTGGATCGTCACCGCCGTTTTGCTTGTTGACGGCCTGAGAAACCTTCATGGCGAAGAGTTCATTTTCACGGCGCATCTTCTCGATACGCATGATGTTGATTTTGGACCACAGCAAGCCGACCCAGAAGATCGGGTTGACCTGGTGGATACCGAAACCTTGCTTGAGCGCGTCAACGCCTTGCGGGCCTTCCATGCTTTCCAACACATCCAACGAGGTCTGCGTGGCTTCCACGTCAGGGGTCTTGTTGAGGTTGGTGATGATGGCGCGCGAGCCGGTGAGCAGTTCGATCGACAGGGTGCGGTAGAAGATCTCGGTGCCATTGATCCAGCGCAGATCGATCTTGTCCAGGTAACGGGCAGGCTCGGTGCTCTTCAGGTGCATGGTGAGCAGCACGTCGAAAACCGTACGGGTATACTTGTTCCAGAAGTTCAAGTACTCGATCAGGTTCAGGATGTTGAGCTGACGCACGGTGAGCGAGTGGCCCGACCAGATCTTCTCGTTGTAGCCCTTGATGATCTTGTGCAGCTCAGGCAGCAGGGTTTCGATGCTCGAGGTTTGCGCCAGCACGATCTTGATGAACGAGGCGCTGCCCAGGCCGCGAGCACGCAGGGCTTTGGTCAGACCCTTGGTCACGATCCACTGCTCGCTTTCCACCGCCAGTTCCAGGTTGTTGGTCATCAACCGCTCGATGTTGCCTTTAATGTCGGCTACCGAGACTTGGATGTTCAGCAGACTTTCAAGGATTTCGTTTTCCTTGAACGTCTTGACACCCCGACCGTATTCAATAACGTTCATTACATACCCCCATTCAGCAGCTTGACCAGATCGGCCAGCGTGTTGCTGCCGGTGTCCTTTTTGGATTTGATCGACAGATCACGGCGGGTGTACACCTCAGGCATGTCGTTACCATGGGTGTAGAAGGTGTACACGCCGCGGTCCTCGTTGCAGACCACGATGGTGTTGGCTTTGACCGCACGGAAGATCTTCTCGCGCGAATTGGCATCGGAGAAACGCTTGCCGATGTCCAGCTCCAGCTGGCGTGCGGAGTCCTGGCTGATGATGAAGCAGTTGGCCAGGTTGTTGAAGCTCACCAGACCGGTACGCAGGGCCGCCATACGGTTACCGGTTTCCCGGGCCATGGCTTCCTTGTAATACCCGGACAGGTCTTCGTTCTTGATGCGGAAACGCTCTTTGATCAGATCCTTACCGCCCAGGAAATCGGGGGCAGTGATCTCACCGGCTTTGAGCATCAGCAGACGTGCGAAGAAGCCGTCTTCACCGCGGGCTGCGCTGAACACACGGGCCAGGTCTTTGCCTTGAATTGGCACAGGGATCTGACGGAAGGTCAGCGGCACTTCGATCTTGGTACCACCTTCGCCGAAGATAACCGCCTGCACAACCTTGCCGATGGCCAACGGAGTGTACTCGTTGAGCTCAGGGAAGGTCTTGCCGCCGATCTGCACGGTGTTGGCTGGAACCACTTCTTTGGGTTCAGGCTCAGCACCTTTGTTCTTGTCATAGGCTTCAAGGCCCATGATGTTATCGTTGAGCGCCTCAGCGCCCATCACCGACAACAAACCACCGCGGTTGGGGTTGATGGTGCCGATGATGTTCTCAACCTTGACGCCCACACCGACAGAGTTCTGCAGGCTCAGGTGAGTCAGGGTGGCGACGATATCACGCAGCATGACGACTTGCATCAAATCGCCCATGAATTCCTGGTGCAGCAATGGGGCTTCGATCACCGTCATTGGCGCGATGATTGCACGGTTTGCACTCTGATGAACAGAGGTCGTGCTGACCACATTGTATGAATGTTTTGCACGCTCAGCCACCGAGGCGGCGGAGCCTATGTCCTTGCTATCCGGATAAAGCTTGGATGCGAAATCCAGCAAGAAAGACCCCAAATTGAGCACTTGACCGATCATGTTAACCTCTCCAAGAAGGAATGTTCTATATGGCCATCACTGACCAAAATTCTGAGGGATGGTTTGAGGGCACCCCAGGAAACCAGAAACCTACGGCCGCGATTGATTCCAATAACGTCAGTGACTATTTGAATTACGCGTTTCGTGAAAACGGAGGACCGGGCTACGGGAGTGCTTTGGTCAACATGCTCCGCGGCATCAGAATCCTGGGTCCAGGGAACCAGCTAGCGCCCATCCCCGACGACACCATAGGATTAGCGTTTGTTAGCCGGCCGATGTTGAACCTCTCCGACGAAAACGTTATCAAACACCCGCAGTTGGCACCCCTGTATCGCCCCCAGAAAAACAGCTTGATGGCCTACCTTAAAGGTCTGCTGGATCCTGAGTGGGGACGGGGTAACAGTGGCATGACTGACCTGCTCGATCCGCTGTACCCCTGGATCCCGCCGATCACCAACCTGCTTAAAGTGTCTTCAGGTTTCCCCGACCTAAGCTTGGCAGTGGGTAAAAGCGCCGGTGGGTTTCGTAAGGAAGTGTACCAGTTCGCCAACGGCGTGCTTAAGGTCAACTGGGACTTTGAGATGCGTCAAAGCTACCACTCCCCCAAACCCAACATCTTGCCGTACTTGTTTGAAGCTTGGGTGCACTACATCGAAGGGGTGACCTTAGGTGATGAGGGGATGGAGCCTTACCCTGAAGCATTGATTGAAAACTACCTGGACTACGACTGCCGCATCTACCACATGATTCTGAACAAGAACATGCGTAACATCGAGTGGCTGTTTTGTAACGCCAGCTGTTTCCCCACCACCTTTCCATCCGGCGCCTTCTCCACCATTGACCGCACGCAGAACAGCTTGCGAGGCCAAGGGCAGGATGAACTGGAAATCGGTTTTAGCTGTGTGGGCTTTCGTTTTGGTAACGTGCGTATTGCTGACATGTTTAACCGCACCACTTTAAAGTTCAATCCAGGTCTGCACCCTGCAACGCGTGCCAGCAACTACCGCAAGCTTAAATTTGACGAGTACTTTGCCGGCGGCTACGACGCGACCCCCTGGATTAACATCGACACAATGGAATTGGAATATTGGAGTAAGATCTAATGGCAATGTCACAAGAGGACTTGGAGCGGTTAGCCAACAACCCCCAACGGGGGATTAACATGGTCGTGAACGAGGTGGAGAACAACTGGTTCAGCGGTACCGTTAAACTCAACAGCAAGTCGCACCCCGCCGTGTTGAACATGGACTTGATCCTGGGTACCTCCCACGGTTTTCTCAACCGCCTCAGTGATGCGGTGAGCAAAGTGTTCCTGCTGCACGCACGCAACGTCAGCGACGCCAGCCGCAACATGTCGGATGATGAGCGCTTTGGTCTGTTCGGTAACCCGGCCGATTGCGCTTTGCAGTTTGCGATCTCTGAAGCAAGTTTCATGAGCATGGCCAAAGAGTACACCGTTACTCAAGGCAAGAACACGCTCACCTTCAAGAAGCTGCTGATCCCCAAAGACAGCGTGATCGATGTTAACGGTTACAGCTTTGCGGTGAACAACGGGGTGGAACTGCGCTTTGGCGAGAAGTCCGGTTGGCAAGCGGTGTACGACGAAGAAACCAATAACCCCTTCACTCCTATCGCTACCAACTTGGTGAAGAAAGACAAGAAGCTGGTTAACGGCACCATCTACCGTCTGTTCACCATCCCGGTTAAGCAGCTGAGTATTGCTCCGACCGAGAACATCACCTCCAACGAAGGTTCAGGTTGCCGCGGTAGCATTAACTACACCGACTACCTGTACGGGGTGCGTGCGTTCCTTTATAAGAAC
>Ga0308164_10004352_pt1 | contig 12024 bp, 12 predicted proteins | sample PhyTR2_FD_201031 | JGI IMG/M metagenome (GOLD analysis project Ga0308164, IMG submission 201031) | Phyllosphere microbial communities from UC Gill Tract Community Farm, Albany, California, United States - DLSLT.R2 | ecosystem: Host-associated > Plants > Phyllosphere > Unclassified | place: USA... | reverse complement strand
GCAGGCGCGTTCCAGAGCAATGCGGAGCGGTGGCCGAGTGGTCGAAGGCGCTCGCCTGGAAAGTGAGTATACGTCAAAAGCGTATCGAGGGTTCGAATCCCTCCCGCTCCGCCAAAATCCGCTGTTTTTATTGGATAAAATTCCGGAAACAGCTTTTGCGCCCACTGCGTTGCCCACTTCTGGTTTGGCTTTCGGCGGACGTGGGCTTTTACAGGCGCACTTTGCAGCTGTTGCCCGAGCTGGGTGGCACTTCGGATTCGTTCGGTGAGACCGAGCATCATAATGGCGGTTCCTAACTCGCTTTGATAATTATGGGGCCGACCGCGTAGATCGAACAAACGTCATCGATATGGATTTGAGCAAGCTCTGATCGCTAACGGCCTTCTAAGACCCGAACGGGTTGGTGTTTTCGACTGACGCGTCACTTTAGGTCGAGTAGCTCCCGGCGGGTCTGTCGGCGGCATTCCGTCCGCGACCAGCGGATCACTTGTGGCAGCCTGTGAGACAAACGGTAGCACGCCGTCGCTGGCGGGCCTGCTGTCGCGCATACATAGGCGTTTTGGTCAAAACTGCGTGATCACTGACCTGCGCCAGCCTAAACGGAGGTCAGGACGATCGCGACGTCGTTGGCTAACTTGGGTCCGTCGCCGCCGCGCAGGGCGATCGGATAGGACTTGCCCTCGTCAATGAGATAGTAGGATGTCCGATCTTTAGGCGCGATCGTTATCCAGTGACTGTGATCGCGATATGGGACGATGACGGCAAAGTTGTCCGTCGTTGCGAGCAATTTGCGATATCGCGATGCGAACGGACTTTTGGCAGCCGTATTTGCAAGTGTAACGACAACGGGAAACGCAATGCGCTCCGCAAACACCATGGCAAGATCGCGCACCTGGAATTGATCGATGCCGCCGACGGAAGGATTGCCCCTTAGTATACGTATGTCGACGCCAGGCACACGGGCGAGCGCTTCCACTGCCTCATCAAAGAATTCGTGGTCATCATTGCAAGCAAACTGGTGATCAGGCCCATACTCCAAAATGCGGAAGGCGTTGAGGACCGCGATGAAGCCACATAATCCGTCGTGAGGCCCTTGTTTGTAGTAGAGCATGCTATGCTATCCCGAGGGTAAATAAAGCTCGCTCGAATGACCGCAGCCACGCAGCGTGTAAGCTAAAGGGGGCGGCTGACATGCAGGACGGCAGACAAAACACTGCTAGTACTCCGATGCCAACATGATCGTCAGAACCCGCGTCGTGACAGCCGGGTCGGCAGGATCAGGCGACTCGTAACGGCGGTCGCGGTCGTAGTAGTCGATCTTCCAAAGCATTCGGTCGCCATCGACCTTCAAAGCCCCAAGATCGTGTTCGTTGTAGGGATCGTTGTCGGCGGTAAAGCAGTCGAAATCGCGTACCGCTGTGAGCACGGCCTCAACGCCGGCTTGGCCCAGCGCCTGCACGCCTGCGGTGATGCAGATGATCCCTGCTCGTGCATAGCGCCGTAACCCGTCATTTAGTTCTCGGATCCGTCGACGCCGGTCCTCAATATCGCATTTCGTTTGGGCGCACGTGTTCCGTTCGCTTCCAGACATGGTCGCTTCTCCAAATTTAACGATGAAATAAGGCGAGTTAGATGAGGCGGATCAGCTTGCGCTGTGCGTCGCGGTCACCTTCGATGTATCGCTGCGTCGTCGCCAAGTCGCGATGACCAACGAGTTCCTGAATATCGCGGAGTGAACCGCCGGTCTTTGCCAAAAGCCGTGCCGAGCGGGTGATGAACGTTCGCCGACCAGAATGTGAAGAGCAACCGGCAAACCCTATCTCGGCGTACGTCGTTGCAAACCAGTTCACGACGCTGCGTGGGGTCATATGTCCGCCGCGCTCTGATCTGATCACCGGACCATCGCGTGGTTGCCCGTCCGCTTGTCGGAGGTGAGTTAGTGTGACCCTTAGGTCTGGATGCAACGGAATGCGACGCGGGCTGCCATTCTTCGCGATGCTACCCGAGATCTGGATGATGTCCGAAAGTCGCCCATTGGCAGACACCACCATAGACCAGCTGAGGCCGGCGATCTCGCATGCGCGCAAACCGGCCTTAAAGCTTAATAAGATAATTGCATGGTTACGTTGGGCATGCCGGTGAGTGCCGACGTTACGCAGCAGTCGGCGCACGTCAGCATTCCCCAGTACCTTTGCCGGCTGAGGCATCTTTATCTCCGATGTGGCGAACAGCGTTTCAAGCTGTGTTACCACAGTAACACAGTCATACTATGCTGTCAAATTTGTAGGGGGGGTAGAAAGCCGCCAGTCTGCTTGTGGTGGAAATCGGAATGGCCGCTTTCGGGCGCTAAAGTGGCGAAGCGGCCCTTCGTTCAGACATCGGTGGCGGACAGTTACGCTCATCACATCCGGACATTCAGCTTTCTGTCTGCGGACCCCGGAAGCTGCCGTTATCCGACTCAAGTCAACAAAACCGTTCGCAGCTGACCAGCCGAGTTTGGCCACACGGCTCTTCATGCGCACGTCGAGGCAGTGCGCCACGATTCGGTCAGACCGGTAATGGAAGCGCGAGGCCAACTTACCAAAAGCACGTTATTACCATACGCGCGTCGAGCGTTCGCTCGTCACAACTAGACCTCAGTCGTTTCCATAGTCCGGCTCGTATTCCATCTCCCGCTCCTGCTCGTCGGTATAAATGTAGTCGAGGCCCGCCGAGTCCAATTCGTCACTTCCCAGCAAGACGAGTTGGCATGTCGGACATCGGAACTCATCCGCGACGAACTCGCGTTCAACGATCTCCCACATCTCGTGTTCGCCGGTTTCCTGCTTGATCTCCTCACCGGTCTGGTCGCCCGCCATGAATGCCTGGCAGCCGCATCCGGGGCAGACCTCGCTCCAGATTTCGTCATATGCCGCATTGAACACGGCGATCTGATCGAAGGGCGTCAGTGCCGCGGCCCGCTGCGCCAGCTCCTCCCGCTGGCTGCGCCAGCTCCTCCCGCTCCGCCTTCTTCAGTCCGGCGAACCACTCCCTGGCGGCCTCGACACGCATCTTGACCGCCGCATCGCTGGCCGCCGCAGCCTCGGCCACAATCTGCCGCGGTGCCTCCGCGTCAGCTCCTAACCAGTCCTCCAGGGAGGTCTCCATGTGACGCAGGATCGCATCGCACGCATGCCAATACCGTGCTTCCCAAGCCTCCAGCCTCATTCCCCGAAACGGTAGGTCCGCCGAGTGGAGTTCGGCGTTCCTACGCTCCGATATGTCCATGCAGAACTTGTGCATAACCGGGTCGAACCGCGGAACGAGGTGCGCCAGCCGCTCGAAGAGCGTCTTCGCAGTGATCGTCTTGACGTCCGTCGTAACGTTGATGCCGGCCGCGACGAACAGGGACCGCCAGTTGGTCGGGTCGACGACGAGGCTGGGGTGGCGATAGGCAAGCGCCGCTTTCCCGAGCAGCTCCAGGGCTAGCGAGGCCCACAGCTGATATTCGTCAAGCTCTTCCGCTGCCTTCCGCGCCATGGCACGTCCGATATAGACCTTCGACTTGGCGTGCAGCGCATCTCCGCTGATCGCGATAAAGACGTCATCAGCCATGCACCAATCTCCTCATCAGGCGTCTCCCGCTGTCGACCCGGGCAGCTTCACGGCCGTGCAGCAGCCGCCAGTTGTCGATCACGAGAATTTCACCCGCCTCGAGCAGGTGCCTTTCGGCCGTCAGCGAAGAGAGCCGCCGCATCAGAACTTCGACCGCTTCGCGACCGCGCGCGTCGACTGGCTCGACGCATTCCGCGTCCCACCGCAGAAATCGCCCGTCAGCGGGAAGCGCCGTAGAATAGAAGGAGGCGCGACCATTCCGAATCAGCAGCGGCGCTGCCTTCAGCAGTCTCGTCTCGTCGGGCGTAAATCCGGCCGAACGCCACTCGACGGTCGTCGTGGCGCAGGTTGGCCGACCAGGGTCCATACAGCCCAGAACGACGTATCTGCAGGGAACCAGCCGATGGCTCAGTTCGACGTGCACAGGCAACGCGCCGAGCCCGTGGCTCGCGCTCTGCGACCTCGCGTGCGACTGCGCACGGGTTCGAGGCGTCAGCGTCTCGCGATCGGCTCCCGCGCGCCCACCGGCCGGTTGGCCCAGGCTCTCGGCGATCAGATCGACGGCGACCAGGACGTCGGGCTCGCCGGCCGATCCAGCCGCGATGCGACACCACCCTCGGCTTTCGAGGTCATCGCCCAGCACGAGCCGGTCGACATCCTCGGTGCAGCCGGTAGCCGGGACGTCGCGCTCCACGGAATGATCGACCGAATGCACGTCTTCTCTACCGGCTAAGGGTGGCTTGAAGAAACCGGCCGAGTCTCGCCCAATACGTCCTGAGCTCGTTCTCCATCGGCGCAAAATCGGGAGAGTGGATGTATCGCTGCATGCTTGCCACCGAGATGAGCTGGTCGGCCATCCTGATCCGCTCGAGCTCGTCGAAGTAGGCGCGGTCGATAATTTGGCGCTGCAGGAGGTGGCTCGCGACGGCACCGACCTTGCGGGAGAGGTTGTCCGCGACGACCAGGCCGTGCTCGGCGATGTAGCTTTCCACCGACAGCTCGACGAGTATGCGCATCAGCGCCGAGACCGCGTTCGGGTGCTCGCGCAATGTCAGCGACTGAAGCTCCTCCCAAACGGCACGCACCCGGTGCTGGGCTGCCGTCCATTGTATTCTCGGCGCGTCCGCAGGAATGAACGTCGTCTGGGGCGGCCGCAGCGGCGGCTGGTTGCGTCGCGGCGCGCGAACGGCGCCGGAGCTCTCCACGGGCTGCGGAAGCATCTCGTTCTCGGCAGGAAGAATTCCCTCATCCTGCAGGCGGTTCAGGTAGGCGCGCTTCCCCTCGTTGTTCCACAGGTCTCCGAGGGTCACGACCTGTCCGGCGAGGTCACCTGCGATCCTGTGAAGCGCGTCCGTCACCGCGGCGTGATCATGAGTGAGACGAAACCTGCGGCCGGCCGTGCTGATGCCCGCGCGGCTCCTGAACTCCTCCGAGGAAAGCAGCCGCGTGAGCGTCGACCAGGGAATGTTGCCCTCGGGAAGACGTCCGGCCTCCGTCAGAAGTCGTTCGATCTCGGCGGCAACGTTGATGCCGCTCCCTTGGCCGGTCCGTTCGACGAAGTTCAGCTTGGCGCGGTCGTTCCAATCGAGCCGCCCGACTCCGCGCTGCGAGCCCGTGTGACGGCGGAACAGGATGCTGTCGATGAGGTTGCGGTCCGTCTCGACTTGGCAGACCAGGCGTATCGGAACGCCGGCCGCCCCCTCCCGCAGGCCTCCGAAGTGCGCCCGCAGTTCAGCGGTCGGAGCGCGTGACGGGTCTCGAAGCAGCTTCAGGCAGGTGACGCGGCGGTTGCCGTCGAAGACGAGGAAGCAGTCCTCGTCTCGCATGACGAGCGGAGGATCATACACCACTGCGACGTTGGCGATGTCAGCGGCGAGATTTCGCATCTGGACATCATGAAGACGGAACAGCTCCGCGATCGCCAGATCCTCGCTGCCGATTTCACCGTGGCGGTCGTTGGCCTGATTTACCCGTAGGTCCCAGACGTTCAGCTCTTCGAATGACAAATCGCCTCTCCCTGCCGGGAGCATGCCCTGCAGAATGCAATTGTGGGAGTCGATTTCCGGTCCGGCGAAAGCACGTTGTTTGATTGTCCGATCTTGGGCCGTATACGCCGGGAATTCCTCGGTCCGCTGCCGGCCAGTCTGGGTCCTCGCGTGGCACCTGAACCAACCGCCGCTTTAGAGAAGAGTCTGAGCGTCCGGAGTAGCCGTTTATGGGCCGCCGCGGCAGAAGGGAGGCCGGCCGCTCTCGACCCAAGTATCGGCCTCCCGATGCGGTGTCGGAGATGTCAGCTTAAGCCGCTTGCGCGACCCCGCGTACCATCAAAGGTTCTGTCCCGTCCGCCTGGTCGGGGCGGCAGAAATGCGCTTGGCGTCGAGCGATGTAAGGACCACATTCTGAGTATGACCACGATCTACATCGACGAGTCCGGCTTTACCGGCGACGATCTTTACAATCCTGATCAGCGCTACTTCGTGATCGCGTCGACGTTGATCGGCGACGATGAGGCCGAGCAGATCCTCCGGAGGTGCTTTCCACGCTACCAGGGTCCGGAGTTCAAGTTCACGAACATCTGGAAGCGCGGAACGAACCGCAATGGCCTGCGCAGCTTCGCGCAGGAGGCTCCTGGTCTGGCCGATCGCGTCTTCGTCTATATCATCGACAAGCGCTTCTCGCTGCTGATCAAGATGTTCGATTATCTGGTGGAACCAGGATTCTACGAAGCCGAGCTGGACTGGTATGCCGACGGATGGGGCATGCGATACATGAACGTCGTCCACCGGGATCTGCTGCGGCACGGATCGGAGGAACTCTACGACGAGACAGTCCGGCTGTGGGATGCGTTCGCGCGGTCACCTAGCGAAGCCACTCTGGCTTCGTTCGCGGCACATGTAGAAGCGACGATCGCTGCGTCCGCTCCGCCGCTGTCCAGCATGTTCGACCTGCTCAGGAAGGGGCTCATGCACTTCCGGGCGACGAACCCCAAGCTGGAGGACTTCGCCGACAGCAGCGAGATCCAAGTGACTTCGGTGTTCTCGACCATGATCTACTGGCGGCAGCAGCGAAGCGAGGACTTTGATCTCGTGCACGACGAATCCAGCGCCTTCCTCAAACAGCGCGGCCTGTGGGAAGCGATGCTGCGGGACGACGTCGAACCTCAACTCATCCAATCATCGAACGGTTCGAAAGTAGAACTACCTCTTCGCGTCCGTTCTACGACGGGCGTGAGGTCGCAGGATTCTGCGGCCGTTCAGCTGTGCGACGTTCTCGCTGGTTTCGCGGGCAAGGCGGCGCCGGGCTTCGGCGACAAGCCGAAGGATCCATTCGTGCTCGAGTTGGTGATGGAGGGTGCCGGAGAACTCGTTCAAGGCGGCGTCATGCCGCACGAGCTCTACATCGAGGGGCCGCCGCGGCGGCGCGAAGGACCCGACGCGGTGGATCAGATGGTCGATCTGCTCAGGCCGCACCTGGACCAGATGGCTCAGGACCGCGCAGGCCATGAATGATCTTACGGGTTCGCTCGCCGAGCGAGAACAGCAAGATGCCCGGATCCTCGATGGCTTGTTTGCGGTCGCTCATTGATCGTCCTTCTTCCGTTTCTCACGGACGGTTCGCTCTACGCTTCAAGATAGGCCTGCTGTCCCGCATGGACCGTCCGGATGAACGGGCGTCCGAGTTGAGAGTGCGGATCACAGCCTCCGAATCGCCGAATATGGGTCACTGTCGCCGGACAACTGACGGCGGCATTCGACCAGAGTCAGTCCTTGACCAGCGGGGCCTTGAACGGCAGCTTCTGCTGAAACCTGCCATTTGCGCGGCGCAAAGCGGTCCGGCAGCAACGCGCCTTCATAGTCCTCATTCGACGTGCCGAGTCCCGATCCTGATAGCGGCCGTTCCCGCAGGGGTCTCGGCAACACGTCGGTCATCACGGAATAAAGAATAAGGAATTTTTTTCGATCCCCCGCGGCCCACCCCCATGACGGCTCGGGGTGGAGTGCCGACCGTCCGCAACATTTCTCAAGGTAGAAGTAGCAGATAGTCACTAGCTGGCTATGTGTTAGCTGACCCGGATTGCAGTATGGTGATGTTCGCGAGGTCGGGGGGCGCGTTTGATGAGTGATTGGCAGAAGCTGTGCAGCTTGCTTGTCGGCAGCAGGGAGCAAGTCCTCACGAAACTGGGGGTCGCCGAGCGGGAAACGAAGATCATCCGATCGGAGCCGCAACCGGACTACGAGGCGGTCGCCTATGCCGGGATGGACGATCGCGATTATCCGCTGTGGCAGCGCGAATTCCTGCGCGACGACTGGCTGTACCTTTTTGACGTCGAGCTCGAAGACTATGGCTACGATGTCGACGAGCCGATCGCGGATCATGAATTGCCGAAGGCGTCGAGCGACGGCGACATCGGAGCGGTCCGGTATGGCATCGAACTGATCGACCGCTTCGGTTGCCAGATCATCCTGCGTGGACACCTTAAGGGTGCATCCTTCGAACTCAACTTGGACATAGCGCTGAGGCTGTCCATCCTTGGATGCACCTACGGCGGTTTCCTCGGCTTCGCGGGAGAGACACTGGCCGAAGGCTATGCCCTTGAGCTTGAGGGACGATCGAAACAAGCGTTCTTCTGCTATTTCTCCGCGCTGGAAAGCGTGATCGAGGCGCGACGTCGCACCCTCTGTGGCGACGTAGAAAACAGCGCGATCCCATACAACGACCGGCTTCCGGATAAGCTCGGGAAACTGGTAGTCGCTACCGTGCCCGAGGGTCATGGCGGCCTCAACAGCATCCCGTTCTGGGGTTCTTTGCTCACGAGATTCAAGACGATGGAGCTGCTCCGAAACGCCATCGCCCACAATGAAAAGCACGAGACACCGACCGAAGCTGACGCTGCTGACGCCTTTGTCGCACTGGCGATTATCGTCGCCATGCTGCATGGAGGTGACAGCTCGGCGCTTTCAATGCTGGACTATTACCGGATCGATTCCGACCGAACAGCTAGTACCGCGCGCAGAGGCGGCAGGCGCCTCCGACGTTTCTCACCAACAACTCTATCCAGAACCAGCCAAACATGATCACCGCGACCAGACTCGATGCTGCGGACATCGCTCGCCTGGCGGGCTCCGACTTCGAATATCGCTATCAACAGCTGCCCAAGTCCGGTGACGCCGCGATTCGGCAATATATTGCCCGGACTCGCGCGCTGGCGGCTCCGATCGCAACCGGCTTCGATGATGAGCGAAACGCCGAATGGTTCATCCGAAGCTATCTCGCGTTGAAGCTGGTCTTGTCCTCGACCCTACTTGCCAATACGGCTCTTTATGCCCGGGACCACAACCTCCAGGCAGTCAGGCCCTATCTCAGCTACTATCTGATGTTGAATTGCTGCCGGGCCTTCATTTTCACCCTACCGTGCATGCCATGGCAGGGCCTAACCACGATCGAAATGACACACAGCAAGATCCTCAATGTCGCAACCGACAAGCTGAAGCGCTTGAGCGCGGATGAGGAACAGCGGTGCGGTCCGATCCTCCGCGTCGCGAAGGAGCAGCGTGATCTCTTCTCATACAGATTCCCGGCGACTGGCCTGTCGCTGTTCGGTGCGAACCTTCTCGATCTCGACGTCGCGATCGAGATTGCGCGCTTGTTTACCGAACTGGCTCAGTTGAATCTCGCTTGCCTCGAAGGGGAAATTCGCAAGAAGGCGCCTGGCCCGTTCTCAATCCCGCAGGTCGATGATATCTGGCACACGGTACGATACGAGACAGCGGGGGAGGATTTCGTCGATGACGACGATTATCAGCGCGTCGGCTACTTTTACCGCAAGTATAAGAGGCCGGTAGCGCTCATCGGGATTGCGACAGAGGGTTTGATCGAGGATTTCTTTGGTGCCTGGTCGAGCGGCGACGAGGAAGGCTTCGACCCCGACAGCGATACCGACCTCCTGCTCGACCTCCTCTGAGTCCGACCGCGAAAGATGAGCCTCAAAAGGAGACCTACACTTGCGAGCAGGCTACTGGCATGCTGGCGTTTCTTCGCTTGCGGAACGATGCCGGCAGGTCGATTCAGGGGAACGGTATGCACTCTTGGGTGGATGGCTCAACCATCGGGCGGATCGACCGCGCCACGCTTCGGCACGGGGGGATGTCTAGCAATCTCGGCGAACTCGAACAGCTCGCCGCGCTTTTTCAACCGCCCTACCTTCGAGATTTGTATCAAGCCCTCGCCCCCCGTTCGCGATCAGAGGCGCAGAGGCGCTCCCTGAACATCAAGCTTGGTTGGATCGACAAAATGCCGCTCGCGGCAATCGGGGGAGCGCGGCCCCGGGTCGAACTCGGAGATCTCGCGATCTTCTCGATCGACCAGTTGGTAGCGCCTGACGGCAAGCCCATCGGGTCTCCGCATGCGCGAGCTGTCCTCGCTCAGGCCAAGGTGGTTCGCAACCTCGGAAGAATGCGTGCGCCAGTCGTCCCGGGAGTGCGCGAAGTGGGACCCACGAAACGCGAACTCGCGCTCCTCGCTGGCTGGCCCCAGTTCGACCTCTACGAGTGGTCGGGATCGCATGCGCCATTGGTCCCGGGCATTGACCTGCGCGGTGCGACGACTGGTCTCTTGCCCTATGGTTGGTATATAGCTGCCCCGTGTGATCCCCATAAGCGGTTGGGCAACCCGCCGTTTCCTTGGACATCATGGTGGATGGCGGCACCACCAGTTCGATCGCACCCGCTAGACATCACCTTCGGACGCTTTCTGACTGAATTTTTGCGAGAGAAGCCGATCACCACGAACGCCGGGCCTTTGTCGGTCGGAGCGCAGTTCGCATGCCCGAGCTACCCGCCGCCACGAATAGGAAGCGGTTGGGACCGGCTTTGCGCCGAGTTGCTGGCGCTCGTCGAGGCGAACCCGGCACCGCAGCACATCTTTGGGCAAAGTAAGACGAGGCTCACATCCCTCACGCCAATTCTCAGTAACTTTCTCCCTGGCGGCGGCGAGATGCACTTCCATGCTCGGTATGCGTGGCCAAAAAAGCCTTTCTGGCGTCCCCCGATTTTCGATTGGAACGGCTACGAGTGGAGCCGCCGACGAGATGACATCGAGCCGCAAACCGGCGATGGAATGCCCGTGCTCATTATCCATAACACGCTGGTTGAGTGAAGATCGAAGCTGGAGTGAACGGCCCGACGGCCGAGGCTCGAACTGCAGCGATTGGCCGGTCCGGCGCGCGAGCTGCGGCTCGGCTTGGGCCGATTGCAGCATGGTAGCTTTCACTGGTGCGCAGTAGATCCGTCCCGCGATGACCGCTTTCGGCGGAAGCCGCCGATTGGGGGCGCCGGCTTGAACGACTGGAATGTCCCAATTGTCGCCATTCCCGCGGCGCTGCAGGTTGGTCGTGGATCGATGAATGAATGGCAGAAGTTAGGAAGGCGATAAGGCGTCGGGCATGTCGTCTTATGGGTCATATAAGCCCCGCGCTGCCGGGCAGCTCCGCCCATAATTGGCCGCTCAAGGTGGATCTTGTGCTTCTTGATTGCCGACGTTCGTTCAGCAAGGCATCGTAGCTAATTAAAGATGCCTCTTTGACGAAGCCAAGCCGATGTCCAAATTCAAAGTTCTTGTGATCCTATCCGCATTTTTAATTGGTGCATGCTCGGTGAATGAGCCATCCAAATTCGTAACTGCGGAAGTTGATGGTTTTAAGATTAGGACCGACGCTAGGCGCGTAGTGTCTTACAAGCCCGGCGGCCGACCGTTTCTGCGTATTAAATTCAATGCGTTTGACCTAGTTTTAGATTCAAGGCTTCCGGCTCATACCGAAGCCGACTTTATGTCGGTTATACCGACTGATTATGGCAATGGTAAATCCAGAGTTTTCGGTGCTTACAAACTGCTCTGCACTAATAGCAAGTTCAATGCTTGTGGGTACAAATTCACCGTCAATAATAAGTTCATCGTACTGGCATTTGACGAACCTCCGACCAGCGAACTTGATATTACGCGATCAATATCTCAGGCCACTTCTTTCTTAAATTCCAGAGAAGCTAGTTGATAGGCTTTAAATCTGCCGTTTTGCGCCGCCAAATGTCAGCTATCGCGCCCATCTCCCCGAAAGCCGTCAGGCCGCTATCCTTCCCCTTCACGACATCCACGACGGACGGTTCTGGGCAAGCGCAGTCAGCGCGGGGGTGAACGAATGCCTGAAGTTGGGAAGCGGCAAAGGGTGCGCGGATGTCCGGATCTGGGTCCAGTTCGCAGAAGCGGTGATTCAGCGGGCGACGAGGAGGGGAGCACCGCCGCCAAGCGAGACATGAGCGTCGATGTCAGTGCGCACGAGCGCCAGCCCGGGTACGGCAAAGCTGATATCCACTCCGTCGATCTGCTCGAACGGTGGCATGATTTTGAAAGTGATCGGGCGGCCGGCGGTGATCGCGT
>Ga0308164_10004351_pt1 | contig 12025 bp, 11 predicted proteins | sample PhyTR2_FD_201031 | JGI IMG/M metagenome (GOLD analysis project Ga0308164, IMG submission 201031) | Phyllosphere microbial communities from UC Gill Tract Community Farm, Albany, California, United States - DLSLT.R2 | ecosystem: Host-associated > Plants > Phyllosphere > Unclassified | place: USA... | reverse complement strand
TTGCCATTAAACCTCAGATAAAGTATTTCCTTTTGCTTTGCAGGCAGCAGGTTCATTTGGTCGGTCAGCGTTTTAAGGCATTCTGCTTGTTCTTCATTATGTATAAGAGATTCCTCAGCACTAAAATCCAATTCAAAACTGTCTGAACTGATGTATTCGTAAGACTGAATACGGTCTTGCTGAAGGTGGAATTTTTTAATAGAGCGGAAAAGCTTTCTCTTGAGGGAACTGAAAAGGTAAAACTTAAGGTTTACCTCAGATGCCAGTGACGCTCGGTACTTGTAAATGTCTACGAAGGTTTCCTGTACGCAGTCCAGTAACAAATCTTCATCGGTGGTGTATCTTTTTCCATAGGCATACAGAACGTCTACGTACAGTTCGTAAATCGAAGCAAATGCTTCGTTATCGCCCTGAATAAAACATTTCCACAAGAAATCGTCCCTATGTAAAATTTTTCCCATTACTGTTATAAGAAACCGGTTTATATTGGTTGGCTAAAACGTTTCCGGATTAGTATATGCAAGATAACGTATTTTTAAATTATCATCCTATAAATATTTTATATATCCAGATAAGCACTTATCCGCAGGCAAAAAGGCATGATTCGTGTGTATAGATAAATTTTAGCACATCAATAATCTTTACTTTATAACGCGGTCATATCAATGGATACTTTTACCACAATTGCTATTCTCTTTACTATCAGCTCACTTATCTCTTATATTAATAACCGGTACGTTAAACTTCCAGGTACTATCGGAATTATGGTGATTGCAATCGTGATCTCTCTTCTAATTCTGATTTCAGGCAAAATTTTCCCTGAAGCCTTTAGTTTTTTCAAGGAACTGACCTCCAGCGTAGATTTTACGAGTGCTTTACACTTTGATTTTGAAAAATTAAAGGCGCAAAAATTACCCATTTTGATTTTGAGTACAGTGGGTGTCGTTGGTTCTACCACCATATTCGGCTTTCTTTTTTTCTGGACGTTACCATTTTTTGGAATAGACGTTCCGCTGCTGTACTGTTTACTTTTTGGTGCGCTTATTTCCCCAACAGATCCCGTTGCCGTGCTTTCCGTATTAAAAAAATCACGAATCCCTGCCTCACTTGAAACCATCATTGGTGGTGAATCACTATTTAATGATGGGGTAGGTATCCTTTTATTTGTTACCCTGCGCGAACTTACCGAAGATACAAGCGCTGCCTTTACCTGGTCGCACACGCTCATGTTATTTGCTCAGGAAGTCTTTGGCGGTGTAATACTCGGTGTTGGTTTCGCCATGATTTGTATGTACCTGATCAGAAGGATTACCGAATTGCAAACCATATTGATGATTACCATTTCCATGGTGATGGGTATTTCTGTTGTGGGCGGACTGCTGCATGTTTCAATCCCGCTTGCAGCTGTTACCGCTGGTTTGATGTTAAGTAACGTTAAACTGGGCAAAACGGAGGACTCGAGGCCTTTGAACGAACTGCTTGACAAGATATGGGGATTGATTGACGATCTTTTAAATACCATTCTTTTCGTAATGATTGGCCTGCAGGTAGCGATTATTCATTTTTATAACGCTTACTGGCTGATTAGTGCCTGCGCGATTGTCTTTGTGCTGATTGCGCGTGCCTTTAGTATTACCGTACCTGCAATTTTGCTGGGCCGGAAGTTGGCCTTACCTTATAACCGGATTGCCATTGTGATCTGGGCAGGTTTGAGGGGCGGAATATCTGTTGCGCTGGCACTGTCACTTCCATTTTCAGAATTTAAGCCGATGATCGTTTCTGTGAGTTATATCATCGTCGTTTTCTCCATCATTGTACAGGGTTTAACGCTCAATAAAGTGGTAGATAAATTTGTAGATTGATCAAATTGTTTGTCACGTAAATGTCTTATTTATAATCAATCAAAAGAACGGTGTTAATAACTCCACTTCTTGTTGTTATGTTTGCGATTTAAAATCATTCTTAATAACATGGAAAAAATTTACAAAAGCTGTTTTATTGCTATAATGGCTACACTTTTTAGTGTAATGTCTTTCGCGCAGAATAAAACAGGGAATATTACAGGCAGTGTACGGACTTCGGATGGGGTGTCGGCGGAAGCAGTTGAAGTTTCAATTAAGGGGGTTGCAAATACTACCGCCGACAGAAAAGGGAACTATACTTTAAAAAACGTTCCGGCAGGCACTTACACTGTCACTGCACGATTGGTTGGTTTAACGCCAAGCTCATCGGAGGTGACAGTTGTTGCCGGTAATACAGCAACACTTGATCTGATACTGCAGGCATCGAACCAGCAATTACAGGAAGTAGTAATTAGCCAGGGAAAAACAAACAAGTACTTTTCAAAGGAGAGTGATTTTGTTTCTAAAATGCCATTGAAAAACATTGAAATCCGCAGGTTTATGCAGTAATTCCTAAAGAATTATTGGCTGATCAGTTGGTGACCAATTTTGATGACGCGTTGAAAAATGCGCCGGGTCTTGACAAATTATGGTCGGCTTCAGGCAGGGGAGGTGACGGTGCAGGATACTTCACTTTGAGGGGTTTTGCAGTTCAGCCAACATTGGTAAATGGCTTGCCTGGTTTGACAAACGGAAGTCTTGACATTTCAAATGTTGAGCGTATTGAAGTCCTTAAGGGCCCTTCCGGTACTCTTTTTGGAAGCAGCCTGATTTCGTACGGTGGTTTAATAAATACAGTTACCAAACAACCTTTTGACGGTACAGCTGTTGAAACTAATTACACTGCTGGCAGTTATGGACTTAACCGTATCGCCGTGGATGTAAATACACCATTGGATGCAGACCATAAAGTATTGTTCAGAATGAATGCTGCTTATCATGATGAAAGTAGTTTTCAGGATGCCGGATTTAAAAAGACAAGATTTTTTGCACCTTCATTGTCCTATCAGCTAAATGACAGGCTTTCATTCCTGTTCAACGCACAATTTTTATCATCTGAAGGCACTAACCCAACAATGCTGTTCTTCAATAGAAGTTATCCATTGAAGTCAAATAACCTGGATGCGCTGGGTTACAACAACAGGAAATCATATACAACAAACGACCTGAGCATGAAGAACCCGGTAACAACCGTTCAGGCGCAAATGAATTACAAGTTTTCCGATCAATGGCGCTCGCAAACGGTTGTTTCACGTGGTATTACTAAATCGGATGGATATTACAGCTATTTGTTCGAAGGTGTAGCCACTGCGACAGGTCCGGGAGGCACTCTTGTAGGTGTTTCTGGTAATGGTATTTTTAGCCGTTATATTACCGATCAAAACTCAACTACCGAAACAACTGATATCCAGCATAACTTTATCGGAGACTTCAACATCGGTGGCATGCGTAACCGCGTGGTTGCTGGTCTTGATTATTTCAATGGAACATCGATCAATAACAGTTCAAATTATGCACTGGTTGGTTCAGTTAATCCATTGGTTGAACCAGCGTCCCCTGAGAACATCAGTAAACAAAGAGTTGATACAGCGATTGCTGCTGCAGGTTATGGCGGAAGTACCAGGACAACCCAACAAGTTTACAGCGCTTATGTTTCCGATGTATTTAATGTAACGCCGGCACTTTCATTGATGGCCAGCTTACGTGTTGACCGTTTTCAAACTGGTGGATTAAGTACCCCGGCTGCTTCTAAATATGGCCAAACAGCACTTTCTCCTAAATTTGGTGTGGTTTATCAATTGGTTAAAGACCAGTTATCGGTGTTTGGTAACTACATGAATGGATTTACAAACGTAGCGCCTTCAAACCAGCAGGTTAATGGCGCTAATGTTATCGTTATTTTTGACCCTGAGCACGCAAACCAATTCGAGGGTGGTATAAAAACCGACCTGTTCGATGGAAAACTATCAGGTTCATTAAGTTATTACGATATTAAGGTGTCCAACATCGTACTAAGTACAGGTCCGAATACATCTGCACAGGGTGGAGATCAATATAGTAAGGGTATCGAAGCACAGATTATTGCCAACCCGGTTGAAGGATTAAACATTATTGCAGGTTACTCTAAAAATAAAAGTAAACTGACAAATGCACTTCCAAATGTTGAAGGAAGAAGGCCGCTTGGCGCCGGACCAGAAGACTTAGCCAACTTGTGGATTAGTTATAAAATTACGACAGGTTCTGTTAAAGGATTAGGTTTTGGATTCGGTGGAAATTATTATGGTAAAAACATCATAGTGAACGATGCTACAGTTGGCCAGTTCATTTTACCTTCATACACTATTCTTAGTGCTTCTGCTTCTTATGGTTCAGGTCCATTTACATTTGGATTGAAGTTGAACAACTTAACGGATAAAGAATATTATAAAGGATGGACTACACTTGAGCCAATGCAACCACGCACTTTTGCGGGTAGCGTGACTTACAGGTTCTAACCGAAATTACATATCTATATGGAATGGCTGTATCATAAATCATGATACAGCCATTTTTTTATCGACGGTCGATAAGATAATTGCTTTAATACTCACTAGAGATGAGGTACATTTGAAACCAGATCAAACATATATTTGTATTATTATAGCAGAATCTTACCAAAGACTTTCATTCATATATTGAAAGTGTTTGTTAGGACTTTTAAACCTACCAAACACCTACAAAACACCTTCGAAATACCTAGAAAACATCTAGATAAGATAGGTTCAAACTACCATCATTACGATTTACAATGTATTTCAACCATGTTTAAAGTGTTTTCAAGGTGTGTGTTAAAGAGTATCCACCTGGTCTGTGCCCGTAACTGATGCTACGCAAAAAGCCTCCAGGTCCATTTGAGTGCTGTTATATTCTTACGTCATCCTGAGGATAATTAATCATTTTGAACTGCTTCTAAGACAGATGTATATAGCCAGATTACCCGCTTTTTCGATCTGTATCACTAACAATCGCAGAATTAGATAACTTTGCTATGAAAAAAGCAGCGTATGAATATTTCCGATCTTATTATAAACGATAAAGAAAAGGTATCGTTAAATGACCTGTTCCTTGATGACGAGAACAGGAAAATGATGTTGCAATTAATCCGCGAGCATAATTACATCGAGGAACTCCGTCAATATGAATTGCCTGTAAATAACAAGATGCTGCTCTATGGTAGTTCAGGATGCGGCAAAACCACAGCAGCGAAAGCAATCGCAGCTGGCCTTGGTAAAAACGTGTTAATTCTTAATCTTAGTAATGTAATCTGCGCCCGTATAGGCGAAACTGCCCAGAATATAAAAATGGTGTTCGACAAAGCCGCCAAAGAAAACGCAGTTCTTTTTCTGGATGAATTCGATCAGATAGGCAAGGCGAGGAGCGTTGATGATAAAGATGTTGGGGAAATGCGCAGGCTGGTCAATACAATGATCCAGCTGATTGATTATTACCCTCAAAAGGCATTACTTATATGCGCTACCAATCATGAGTCGTTTATAGCCCCTGCATTGTTAAGACGTTTTCAAATCCGGATTAGCTTTACCATGCCAACGCCAGCTGTGCTGGACGCTTATTATGATCAGATTTTAATGCGGTTTCCCGAAAATATGCAGAAGATTACACGGAAATACAATATATCATTTGCCGAAGCTAAAGACCACGCTTTTACGTCAGTTAAAACAACCCTGATTAATGAACTGGAAGCACGTATTATTTCAGTTGAAGGATAATTATACCACTCAAGGCATCAAAAATAAAAGGCCTCTCCAATAATTGGAAAGGCCTTTGCTCATTAAATTAAATTGAAATTATAATCCAAATCCTCCGTCAACCGAGATCGCTTGTCCCGTTACATGCAACGCGGAAGCCAGGTAAACAGCTAAATCGCCCATATCTTCTGGGGTCTGCGCCTCGCCCTGTGGAAGAAGGCTTTCCTGATTTCTCAACCACGACTGCTCTTCTGTTTCTCCGTCTTTAGCAAACGCTGCAGCAAGGCCTTTATCACCTCTCCACATACCTGTTCCGACAATACCCGGGCATAAGGCGTTAACTGTTATACCATCTTTGGCAACTTCTTTTGCCAGTGAATTGGTAAATCCAATAACTGCAAATTTTGATGCACTGTATGCAGAAACATCTGACATACCTGTTTTCCCTAAAATAGAAGATACATTAATGATAGCTCCTGATTTTTTTGGCAGCATAATCTCCAGTTCTGCCTTACTGCATAAGAATACACCTTTGGCATTAACATTCATTACCTGATCCCACTGATCGGCAGTCATGTCAATAACCTTGTGAATTCCGAGAACACCGGCGTTGTTGACAGCAATATCCAATGTGCCAAAATCAGCAGCAACAGATTGAACTGCCGTTCTTACTGTATCAAAATCAGTAACATCAACCTGATATGTTTTAACTTTTACACCTTCGTTTTCAACTAATTTTTTTGTTTCTTCTAAAACTTCTATCGTGATGTCTGCCAGTGCAATATCAGCACCTGCTTTTGCCAATGCAATTGCTATTCCTTGTCCTATTCCTCTTGATGCTCCTGTAACTAACGCAACTTTACCTTGTAACTTCATATTAAAAATATTAAATGTTTAAACTTATACATACTAACCACAGGCATTCCTAATTGTTCTTGTTACAACAACAATGTGACATGAGCGTAAAGGTCCAACATTACGTTGCGATAGGAGAGATAGAAGTGTTAATGAAAAGCGTCGTACTGTTAAATTATGTTAACTGTGTTGTTTGTCAGATCGTTATGGCGGTTTATTCTTTTTATATTTGCTCTATACTAATTTCAGCTAACTAATTATTTTGCCTTTTACCCTGCGGGTTATTTATTAAGGAATTGGTATAGATACTATATCAATGATGTTTAATGCGTTCTTTCATCTGAAAAATGTACAACTAAAAGGAGTGCTGGCAGTGATTTCGACTGTTTCGAAAGCTCTTGATAAACAATTTTAATAGGTAACACTGAATATATATGCTGATTAAGTTGGTCAGTTAACACTTGCAGGGCCAGATTCCCGATTTTCTTCATCAACAGCGCATATTTTTGCAGTCGTTAATTTATAATTTGAAATATTTATCATGAAAAAACTACTATTTGTATTGGTACTGGCAAGCATTTACGCATGCAAAGGAACCAATAAACAAAACCGTACAAATGAGGTGCCTAAAGAGACGGTTATCAAGATGGGGGGCAGCAAAATGATAACACTGGAAAACGGACACCGTGTATGGACTAAAAAAATAGGTGATGGAAAAATAAAAGTGTTACTGCTGCATGGTGGCCCGGGTATTCCTCATGATTACATGGAGTGTTTCGAGGACTTTCTTCCCAAAGAAGGCATGGAGATTTATTATTACGACCAGCTTGGATGCGGAAACTCAGATATACCTGCAGACACTTCCTTGTACAATACTGCCCGCTATGTTCAGGAAGTTGAAGAAGTAAGGAAAGGCCTGGGATTGGACAATTTTTATATTGTGGGACATTCATGGGGTGCAATGTTAGCAATGGAATACCTGGCCAAATACCAAACTCATGTAAAGGGAGCAGTGTTCTCAAATATGACGGCCGGAATAAAGGATTATGTTGGTTATGTCAACCAATTGAAACAAACTATATTTTCAGCACGGGAAAGATCTGTTTTTGATTCCCTTGACAGGATTGGGAAATATGATTCGCCACAATATACTGATCTGTTAATGAATAAACTCTATACCAGGGTACTTTGTCAAATGCCGGTGGAAAAGTGGCCTGAACCACTGATGAGGGCTTTTAAGAAAGCAAACCATGCTGTTTACGTTCAAATGCAGGGAGTTGACGAATTCCACGTTACCGGTAATTTTAAAAACTGGGAGTTTTGGGACATGCTTCCTAAAATATCCATTCCTGTATTGGTATTGGGCGGAATGGACGATGAGATGAACCCCGAAAGTATAAAGAGGGAAGGCATATTGTTACCTTACAGCCGTACCTATCTCTGTCCGGCTGGCAGTCACATGGCCATGTATGATGACCAGCAAAACTATTTCACAAGTTTAGTTACTTTCCTAAAGGATGTTGATGGCGGCACCTATAAGCCAGATGCTAAATAATCTCCTCGTAACAGTTTTTAAACAAATTACTTTATTATTAAAACAATGAAATTCAAATTCCTGGTGTTACTCGCCTTAACTGGCATTATTTACCGCCCTGTCATGGCAGCTGATCGCATTAATTCAGACACAGACAGCATTCCTGTACTCAATCGTGTCGCACCTGAATTCAGATTAAATGATATCAACGGAAATCAAGTCTCGTTATCTTCTTTTAAAGGTAAAACCGTTGTGCTCGACTTTTGGGCTACCTGGTGTTATTATTGTCACCTCAATTTCCCGGCAATGCAGAAGGCCATTGATCATTATCAAAACAGCAATGAAGTCGTTTTTCTTTTTATTGACACCAGGGAGCGCGTGGATGATATTGTCTCTGCTGTAAAACAGGACCTGAAAAAACATGGCTATCATTTCCGTGTCTTGCTGGACGAAAAGGGGAGCGAAGGCTTGCAGAACAAGTTTTACAAAATATATGACATGGCTGGTATTCCAACCCGCTTTATCATTGACGCAAATGGCATTATCAGGTACAAATTAGAGGGACATTATGCAAAGCGAAGTGATGAAGAAAACGCCGCAGAAATTATATCGCTGATAGACAAAACCGTTCAGATGAGCAAATAAACAGTACAGACCTGGGTTCTATAGGGGCGTGGCCGGAAAGCCTGTCCTTATAGGATTTATATCCCTTAATTTGCAGGCACTTTTTCTATCAGGGAATATCCCTGCCCCCTGATGTTTATAATTTCAATAGACGGGTCCCTTTTAAAAAACTTTCTAAGCCTGGTGATGTAAACGTCCATACTCCTCGCCGTGTAGGGATTATCTTCGCCCCATAGTTTGATTAAGGCTACTTTTCGCTCCATTAACTGGTTTTTATACTGGGTCAGCAGTAAAAGTAAATCGGCTTCACGCTGAGAAAGGAGCGCTACTTCCGATATATAAAGCAACTCCAGCAGCTGGTGCCGGAATTTGTACTTGCCAATTTGTATTTCGTTTCCTATAGGTATAGTGGCCGGTCTGATTCTGTTTCGGCGAACCAGTGCTTTTAGCCTCAGAATAAGTTCTTCCATACTGAACGGTTTTTTCATGTAATCATCTCCGCCGACTTCAAAGCCCTTCAATACATCGTCAGTTTGGCTTCTGGCAGTAAGAAAAAGTATGGGGGTGTCGCTATCTATGATCCGTATTTCTGATACCAGCGAATAGCCGTCCTTGCGTGGCATCATGATGTCAACTACACAAACATCGGGTTTGATCGTTTTGTATAAACTCCAGCCTTCGACGCCATTTAAAGCGATATGAATAATAAATCCCCTTTTTTCCAGCGATTCTTTCACGATAGAAGCCAGCACAGGTTCATCCTCAACCAGTAAAACACTTATCTGTCCGTTCATAAATCAAATGTTAGTATAAAAGTAGTTCCATGGCCTATTTCGCTTACCACGTCTACTTTTGCCTGCAATGCCTTTAACAGCTGCTCCACGTAGGCAAGTCCAATGCCGTAACCTTTCACGTCCTGCACATCACCAGTATCAACTCTGTAAAATTTATCAAATATATAGGGAAGCTTCGACTTTTCTATTCCCAAACCTTTGTCGCTAATTTCCAATGTCCATTCTGGTGCCGCCATGGTCGCTTTAATCAGGATATTTGCCTTACCCGGCGAATATTTAATGGCATTGTCTAAGATGTTCGTAAGAATGATTTCCAGCATGTACCTGTCGGAAAGGACTTCAAAGGCACGGGGGAGCAGGTTTACGTTAATGGCGACATGATCCGCCAGTGTAAAACGTTCTGTAAGTTCATTTATCAACACAACCAAATCAACCATTTCATAGTTTGCAGTCAATTGACCCTGCTCAGACCTGCTAAATTCAAGGATACGCTCTACGCTTGACTCGAGACTATCTAAAACATTTGCATTAATGTTCAGATGCCTGTTCAACGATTCAACCTCTTCCGCTGCACCAAATTTAGCAAGGGCTTCATTTGATGATTTTAAAATTGTAATAGGTGTTCTCAATTCGTGGGTGATGTTATTTATAAAATCGGTCTTCATGTTGTCCAATAACACCTGCCTCTTGATAATCCTGCCCATGTAAAAGAGACAAAAGGCGGATAGGATGATCAAAAGCGAGGATATCAGGGCCGGCACAAAATTGTTTCTGAAAAAAAAGGCCCATGGGTTCTGCAGCTCCGCCGTTACTGTCATTGGATCTTTATAAAAATTTACCACTGCAGCAATCTTTTCAGGCGGAATAATGGTCGTATTTCTTATAACAGCTAACCGGAACTTTTCGCTGATGTGATTGCGTGCCAGTTCATATTGGAAAAGTGAATTCAATGTATCCAGATGGATTGCTTTGTGTTTTTGTTGCGAGATTAACCTTGCCACCAGAGCTTTGACCTGCGGCAGTTGATTGCTGTCTACAGCAACAGTAGTAAACTCGGCCGTAAACCGCCTTTTGGAATGTGGCGTGTCCAGGGCTAAAGGATCTTGTGCGGGTAACGTCCGCATGAAAAAAGTAAATGACGGCTGCCTGTGAGTCAGGGAAGTTGGCAAGGCATTTTGCGAGAGCTGATATCGGTCCAGACTATTGCGTAACGCATAATTTGCAGTTTGAACAAAATTTGTCCTTGCTGTTTTGTAGTTATAATAAACCCAGTAGAATTGGCACATGATGATTCCCCCGGCAGTTAAGGCAGCCATTAAAAAAATATAATTTAAACGGGTCTTCATGCTTTATAAATTATCTTTAGGCAGTGATAAGCTATCATCAATACTTTTTAAGGTGTGTAAACAAGGTACATATAAATAACTTCCGTCCACCAATGGTTAACACTAGTTAACAAAAATATGAACCAGACAAAGACCCTACATGGGTCTGATTTCAAGCGGTTTTCTCCAAATTGCTATTTTCAGAATATACGAACCAGTTTACCTTTCTTAATGGGACACTCAATCCGAAGCATTCTCCCTTAAATTTATTATTTTTGTAAAAATTAATAAGCATGAATTTATATAAATCTGATGAGGAAGTAGCTATTCAACGTGAAAGCTGTCTGCTCGTTAGTGCTACCATTACTGAAGTAGCGAAGATAATGAAGCCAGGTATTACAACGTTATCCCTGGATGAAATGGCAGAAACATTTATCAGGGACAACGGCGCAAGCCCGTCCTGCAAAGGGTACCATGGTTATCCTTATTCACTGTGTATCTCAGTTAATGAGCAGGTTGTTCACGGCTTTCCAGGGAAGTATATTTTAAAAGAAGGTGATATCGTTTCCATTGATACTGTGATATACAAGAATGGATTTCACGGGGACCATGCCTATACGTTTATCATAGGTGAAACTTCAAAAGAAATTTTAGACCTGGTTAGGATCACCAAAGAATCACTTTACATAGGGATCAAACAGGCAGTTACAAATAACCGTACCGGTGATATCGGATACGCCATAGAACGTTATACCAATGGTAATCATGGCTATGGAGTGATACGGGATTTCGTAGGCCATGGTGTAGGCCGTGAAATGCACGAAGACCCACAAATCCCAAATTATGGTCAGCAAGGTAAAGGAAAAAAGCTCACCGAAAACATGGTGCTGGCTATTGAACCAATGATTACTATGGGCAGCAACAAAATACATATTCTTGATGATGGATGGACTGTCGTATCTGCCGATAAATCACCTGCAGTACATTTTGAACACAATGTATGTGTGAAAAAAGGTGCGCCGATTATCCTGTCTGACTATGCTCCAATTGAAGCAGCAGAAAAAGCAAACTCCAATCTGAACAGCAGTTATTATTAGATGACAAAGAAAGATCCTGCAGGAAACGCGCTGCAGGATCTTTTTGTATAGCCACATTCCCTACATTAACTACTAGGACCGGCGCATATTCTTAGGAATCTACCTCTTCGTTTTGCTGAATTAACGGAAAATCTCATTTAATATCGCGT
>Ga0308164_10004350_pt1 | contig 12027 bp, 8 predicted proteins | sample PhyTR2_FD_201031 | JGI IMG/M metagenome (GOLD analysis project Ga0308164, IMG submission 201031) | Phyllosphere microbial communities from UC Gill Tract Community Farm, Albany, California, United States - DLSLT.R2 | ecosystem: Host-associated > Plants > Phyllosphere > Unclassified | place: USA... | reverse complement strand
GACATCGCCACGCCCTGCCTGCGCTTTGGCCAAGACCGTCGTCTCTCGACGGCCGACGGGCACCAACTGGCCCACAGGTTCGCTACTACGGGCTTGCCGGACAGCGACAGTCCGCTTTTGGCCGAAACCAGCCGTTGGGTTCAGCATAGCAGGTGTCCTTGGCCGAAAAATCGCAGACTGTCACGAAGGGCCGAAACCGACCCAAAGGCAGGAGCCGACCCTTCGGAGACTGTCGTTTCTCCCTAGGAACGGACCGTCTTGGGGCCCGCCAATTGCTGTCAGTCCTCGGACATGCCATAGAAGTCGAACTCGAGTTCCTCCTCTTCAGGCTGCGGATCGAACGAGGCATAGCGCTCTGCGATCGCCGCCGCATCGTAGCGCGACAGCCCCGCAGCGGCGTTGGCATCGTACACCTGTTTCCCGACCGTCTCCCAGTCGCCCGGCTGCCAGCCCGGCGCCAGGCTACCGGTCGATTCCTCTTCGCTGACGAGGACGGGGAGGTACATGCCATCTGCCGCGTTAGGCATCGCGGTCCGGTAGAGGCAGGTCCGGCGCTCGCGCGCCATGCCCGTCAGACTGCGCAGGAACTGGTCCGCGCGCGGCTCCTGTCCGTAGGCCGAGAAGTCGGTACCCAGGTGATTCATCGGGATGAACGGTGTCGTTCGGTTCTGGCCTACCGTGTACCGGTCCTTCAGCCACCACAGCAGGATCCTGGCTATCCCGCCGGCGGCACTCAGCAGGATAGGGCCGCCGTCGCTGACCGGCTCCCACCAGGGCTTGGCCTCCTGGCCTGCAGGTCCTGGGCGCCGGTAGTCGAACGCCATGCCGCGAAGGTCGAAGGGTAGGTGCCGACGCACCATGTCCGCCAAGTCGCCGGGCCAGCCGGTACGCGGATGCGCGACTTTCCAGTCACGGGTCGTCAGCATGCACAGAACACCGGGGCGCTCAGGGAACTCGACCCAGGCCAGGCCGTAGAAGGCGTCACCCCATACGCCGAACGCCATGTCCGTCGCTTGGCGCGGGGCGACCGCGGCCATTGCGTTCCAGTCGCGGTAGCCCGCCGCGCGCGAGATGTGGTTCAGCCATTGCCCACGCTTGGGCGACGGGCCAGTGGTTTTCGGGAAGGTTGATTGCAGAACATCCGCCAGCAGTTTGGCTTCGTCAATAGATATAGCAGGCACGACTCATCTCCACACACTGAGCACGTCGTCGAACGGGCCTCCCGGTTGCCGTCCAGTGCTCGGGGTTAGGAGCGAGGACAGAATGTAGCGTACTGCGCGGAATTCACCGTGCCCGGAATGGGGGGAGGGGCTGGATCCGTGGTCCGACGCCATCATAGGACAATCCGGCTCGGTTGTGCAAGCACGAAGTAATCAGCAAGCCACTGCGGGCACGCAACCAGCATGTCTATAACGACTGTCGCTCAGTTGACCACGTCACCTGAACTGGCTACCGCCCGCGGTCCGCCTTCGGCTGGTTCATACATACCGGGTTGTAGTCACAGTGCTTCGGGCGCCGCGCTTACGCCTGCTTCGACCCAGCAGGCCTAAGCGCGCCGGGAATACTTACTCGTCTTCGGCCTCGGATTCGTCGCTTCCTTGATAGCGTTCATTATTTGGATTCGACTGGCCCGAACGATTGTCTTCGCTAGATTTGTGTGCATCGCTGTTCGGATTCATAGCATCACTACGATCGTCGTTTGGCGTCCTGCCCATGATCTACTATACTATTGCGATCGAGCAATGACGCAATGACGCAATGACGCAATGACGCAATGACGCAATGGCCACGGAATTACACATAGCATAGCCAAGATCATAAATAATTCTGCAAGACCCTCTTAACTTAAAATCTGCCCCAGTACCCCAAAAATGCTACGGCAAGGCAGACTGATTGAGCGATTTCATGGTAAATACGAGTTGAACTTGCGTAGCGATTGCACGGCCAGACTCCAAAAACATAGACATCACTTAGCAGTTGCAGAACGCATTTAAAGAATATTGAAATCAACCACACGCCTCACCATCTATTGAAATGAGGTGCGGATAGCTTAAACTATGGCTTGAGAGGTGTTACCTTCTTTCCAGTCCCTTAAAAATTTTGCGTAATAAAAATCATAGTAAAAATCCCTACTCCCAGTAGTAATGCGTCGCGTGAGATTTAAGGCCTTATCAAACTCATCAGAACTTTTAACTTCGTCGAGTAGTACTAAAAACTGCGGCACACTCAAGAACCAGCAATTGAAGAACGGCCTCCAATGCGCCGGTTTGCCTGACTGAACGTAGAGGTTACTAGTGACATCGCGCAACTCTTCCAATTTTTTATTTACCTTCTTGAGCTTTTTTTGAAGAGCTTGATCGTCTGTAGAAAATTCAAGCCTCATAGTATTGTCAAGAATCCGCTCCAAAACAATACGATCTTGAAAGCTGCCGTAATCAGGAAGTGTAATTGAAATACACTCCACCTCTCGATTATTCAGATCCAGCCTAACGATGCTATCATCGGTTTGGATAAGGTCGATGAAGCCGTCTTTCAAAATCTGTAACTGGTGCCGCAGCGCCTGAAGTGTAGCGCTCACTAAGCTATCAGTCATGTCCGCCAGAATTGCCACATCAAAACCTGACCTGGCAGCCCGAGTCAAAGATTTTTTCTTCGTCTCCACGAATATAACTCGTTCCGACGTTTCGATAACGATATCACATTCCCACGTCTTGCTCAGAGCATTGTATTTCCCTGTCTTAGTTGGAACATTTCTATTGCCGAGTTCGCTGTGTAGTAGGCCTTCAATACCGTAGCCGATATCGGCATCTAAACCAATGTCACGAAGTCGGGCTAGTGCCGCTTCGATTATCGCAGGCGCGTTTAACGAATGGTCGAGAAGAAGATATTGATCTTTCTGCAATGTTAATAGAGGTCGATCTGCGTAGTTCGGGCCAGCTCGGTCATCCCGAGGAAGGTTATCGTCAGGAATTTCATCTGGGATACTGAAATTTTTGTTAGCGGATCCTTCCGGATGAGCAAATACATCCTGCAATAAAGCACTGATTCTATCCCTGGAAATTGTTTCGCATACGTCCGCCAAATCATCCAGATCGATCTTCAGTGGTCCTCGCCGTCCACCGATGAAAGACTGAAGCGCCTTAACGAACTCAATCAACTCTGGCACTTGTTCATCAATACTGGCAGGAAGCTTCCCTACCTCTCGCAAACCTAACATCAACCCACTGAGAATTTTGACGACATCGGAGGGACGTGTCTGCGCCGGTGAAAACATTGCATCGTGAACTGCTAAACGTCGCAAGAAGGGCAGCAACCCTTTTTGATCTAGGAAGATAGCTTCCCAATTATCAGCTGGTTGCACCCCATAAATCGCCGCAAAGTCTCGGCTAATGCTCAAAAGATGCTGAGCATCGCCTTCGCTGTAACGCTTGGGTAAGGATGGAGTGGGGTATTTAGCAGCAAAATTTATAAGAAGTCCCATCGGTAGACGCCGACGCATCTCCGCAATAAGGTTAGGATGGTTCACATAATGATATCGTTCCTGAACCTTATCAAACTTATTCGACAACACTGCAGATATGATCTTTGCCACATGATGCGCGCCCATATGGCTGATAAAATTTTTCTCGATTGTTCGTGCCAATACTCTACGCTGCCTTTCAGGAAGAATTTTTGGTGCGTTGTTAACGCGGCCAGATTTCCCAACGGTCTTAACTCGCCGGACTGCTTGCGCCTGCTGAATCTCAGCCTTGAATAGCTGCTTATACATCTGTCCGTGAATAGGCCCACGCCATTCAACATAATCGACTGCCGCTTGTACTGCTTGAGCCCAATCACCATCAATTTCGGGGTCGTAGACATCAGCCCGGACCGCATCCTTTAAAGTGGATAAAACTTCGAAGTATGGCTCTAATGGAGCATTATTTGCTTCATGATCGTGCACGAGCTGCCCGAGCAATTCTCTGCAGTGAGTAAAAATATTTTTACGACCTGATGTAAAGGCTTGTTGAATACGCTCACGTAAAACTTCGTCGATTTTGCTTCGCTGATAATTTGGCTCGGCTTCTAATCCAACAAAGCGTTTCGCCTCTTCAATCTCAGCATCGCGATTTAGGCGTGGACTCATGCTATCCACCAATCCGCGAAAATCGGAAATGGAAATCAACATTTTTATATTCTACCTTTTAGAGTTAATTCTTCAGCTACCGTTAAGAACTTTGTGGATATCCGTTCTTGCTTATCAGGTAGTGTATATGACGCGACCTGAAGCCGTGTTGCTTTCGTGGATAGTTGTCGCGGCAGTGGTTTGTGTGGCAGCCGCTGACCCATTGGCTTCGGCAGCTAGCTCATTTGCGTCGTCTGAGATCAAAATGTGGCTCTTGAGCGGTTTTGCTGCCAGGTTGACCAATATTGACTTGTTCGCGACGTGCTTTCATCGCTTGAAATATCGCCACTTTCACTTCTTATGCATTGATGGGCATGACTAGAGCGAAATCGGCCCCGCGCCTTGATTCCGAATCGTGACCTTGACCGTTCTTGCTCCATTCCCCCCATAATGCGGCTTGGCCGCGTCCAGTGCCGATTCACTCCACCGCCCAAGTATATTGCGCCGCCAATCGTCCAGCGAAGTTTGCAGTTAGGCTTTCTTGTCTGCTCGCTTGGCAGCAGCCCTTTCAGCCTTCGCCGCTTTCCTGGCATCGCATTCTACCTTAGCAGCCTCAAGCGCTTTTTGCCTCGCAAACTGGCGCACGCCTTCTGCGATGTCGTTAGGGATGTACACGTATTTCAGCACTTCGTCGATGATTTCGGGATGCATGAAAAATGGCGAGTTACCTGAGTCCCAATTTGACTGCATCCTTATCCCCTTGCGTCGTGATGGACCGAGGAAGAGGTTGTTCCAAATCAATGCTTCACGGGCCGGATGATTCTTCTTTTCGATGATCCTTTCCAGCACGCCTCCTATGATGCAAGTCCCTTTTTCGTCTCTTGCCTTCGCTCGATGAACACGTTCAAGCTCAAGCGTCAGTAAGTTCACGGTCTTGCCGCTCATATCAACAATGTCGTAGTCCAGTGGCTGACAGTACCTTCTTAGTTCCCAAACGGCACGGTCGAGTCGAATAATGTCAAATGGTCGGGTGTCATATGAGACTTCATAGTACCGGTATTCCGCGCCACAGTCCTCGAGCTTCTTGATGAACTGGACAGTATCAGCACTGAGCTCAAGTTCGAACTTGCCGTGCTGCTTCATCTTTTCAACGGCGGGAAGCACGCTGTGTCCTCGGTGAGCCTTGACTCGATTGAGCACGAGAATGCCTTTAACATATTTTTCTAGACAATGCAGTGCAGACCACAGGAACGGCTGAATAAGCCGTGCTCTGTAAGCCATCCTCGCAGCAATATAGTCCTTGTCTGCTGTCTCACGAAAGGATCTGATCGCAAAGTCGTTGACCAGGATATGCATATAGTTAGGCATGCTCGTTCTCAAAAGTGGGAAACCTTCGTTTTTATGAGCGAGCACTGAACACATCAGACTCGCTTTGCCGCATAGATCAGCTGAATCGTAACTCCCCAAACCCTAGTCGGAATTATGGCATCGTCATAGCAGGGCTACCTGATCATCGAGCACTATCGGCGCAGGGCTTTGCCTGGAATGTCTTGAGATGCGAACAAGTCGAACCTGCTTTTTGAAATGTATGGGGCACTGTCGCCCATGGCAGCATGGACTTGCGCGCCAATTATCTGGAATCGACAAAAGCAATACTGGCAACGCGCTGGCCAGGTGGAGACCTTTAAATACTGCGCGCTAACAGCGCTCAGCCGCGCGACCCACCTTGGATATCCTGCTCGAGCTCTGACGTCTCGCGCCTGATACGTCGCTTGAAGGCACGAGTGACTTGAACTTGGGTCAGACCATCGACGTTCTCCATTCCATAGAGCTTGAGCAGCGCCCGCTGCTCGTCGATGGATGCCGTATCGAAATTGGGGATGTACTGGTGCGTGAGGTTGCTACGTTTGGCTTCATGAAAGCTACGAACGAACGATTTGATCTCGCCTTTCGTCGGTTTGATGTCGAAACGCTTGCACAGGACATTAATGGTTTTGTCCAGGCCATGCAGTTGCGATACCGCATTGTCGTCAATTTGGGAGAAGTAGAAGACCCAGCCGCGACGAACTTCATCGAACAGGCAGCCAGTAATGCGCAGATTCAGGCGCCACGTAAAAATTTTCCGAGCACGCTCCAGCATGAACTTGCTCATGGCAGGATCGGGGTTGGCAGATGCCGCAGTGCGCCTGTACTTGTAGGTAGTGAAGATCTTTGCAAGCGACGACTCAAGGCGACGGATTGAGTCGACTTTGACCGACGCCAACGTGTTCTTGAAGTCGTACCCGAGGAAATTGAAATGGTCTGTTATTTTGCCGGCCATTGACTTCCCGGCGGTGTCCAAGGTGTGGACGTCGAGGCGGTAGTCGGTCGACAAGCAGGTGCTGACTGTCTTGAACAGCTCGACGGGATTGCCGTTAGTCAGGATCAGGACGTCATCCACGTAGCGGAAATACTTGACCTGATCAATTTTTGCGGCCCACATATCGAACTTTGACAAATAGATTTCTGCGAGGATGTTCGAGATGGACAAGCCCTGCGGCACGCCCTTGGTTTCCTTTGCTTTGGAACGATCCGGGTAGGCAACCGTTGGGCTCTCAATGGCCGCGCGGATCAGATGGTGAATCTCTGCCTTGCGAATCTTCCGCTTGAGCACCGCGGCCAGGATGTGATGATCAATGCTCGGATAGAAGTTAGTTACGTCGAGCTTGATGAAGTGAGTGTACTGGCCACCGCCCAACGCTTTGCGCAGTTCGGAAACCGTATGCTGTGGAAGCTTGACGTCGAGGTTTTCTTTGAATGTGCTTTTGAGGACGTTACACAGTGCGCGCAGCGTGATTCGGTCGCGATAGGTTGGAATGGAAATCACCCGCGGGAACTTGCCGGCGCCCTTGGAGATCAATTTTTCCTTGTACTGCGAGAACTTGTAGCTTCCGTTTAACGCTTTTTTGCTGATGAGCTCGATCTCGCGCATGACGATGAGTTCGAACAAGTTCCTACTAAGCCGGTCGACGCCGATCGCACTTGTTAGCGAGATATAGTCTTCATACACATCACGCAAGTTCTCGACTAGAAACTGCTGGGTAAAATTCTTCGCAGCACTCATTTCAAATAAAACCAAATTGCCGCGACCGCCGGTGCAATGTACAGCAGCATCAACGCGCAAAAGCGCCAGGTGCGCCACCAGTAGTAACGAATGACCTCACCAGCACGAGGATGGCGCGAGCTCAAGCCCGTGCCTGCCAGGATACGCGCCCGGATGTCGTCCAACGAGTGATGGTTCTCGACCTCGCGCAACGCTTTCGCATAGCGATGCGCTAACACAGTGCTATCTGGTCCAGCGACATTGGTGACCGGGTCGCTTTTCAAGGTGGCCAGGCCATTTTCGATATCCTGCAGTTCGTGGTATCCCTGCTTGAAGCGGGATGCCCGGTCCTTAAACGACTTGCTGTTGAGGTAAAGCGAGAGTGCCAGCAGGATGATCGACAACACAGCCAACGCCGTGTTCGCCAGGTCCTCGTCTGCCTGGAACTTCGGCGGAAACTTCAGCATCACGACCGATACGCACGTCGTATAAGCCGCATAGACAACCATCAAGAGCTGAGTGTGGTGTTCGTTCTGGAGAAACCGCTCCTCAGCGTTGATCCAGGCCTTTCGCGTGAACCAAACTTTCTGGAACAGGTGTTCAGGAATCGTCAAAATAGTTCCACTTCGAAAGAGGTGGAGAGCACGGTTAATTATGCAAGGATTAATCTCCCTGTTGCCAGGGACTGCCGTGAGGCCGACGGCAAGCCGCGATTGAATAGGGTCGCCCCGAAGGGCCCTGGTTTCCCAGCGTGCTCCCCACCCGTTACATTACTGGACTTTGTTCTCGGCCGCAACCGTCTGTGACGGACGCCGCTCCTGATTGGATATCGGTTCGTCGTTCTTCCACGTAGTTCGGTCCCTCGGGCATCCGACGAGCTGGTGCAGAGGCGTTCGCAGGTCGAGCAGGGAGTGCGCCTCGTCGAATTGTTTTGCCCTGACGTCGGCTAGTTGGTCGCGCAAAGCAAGATTTTCAGCCTGCAAGTTGGCAATGATCAAGCGTAAGCGTGATCGCGGAGTGTCTGCGTACTTTGGCGCCTTCTCCTTTGCCATTCGTTTCTGAATTGCTTCGGCGTCACCGAATGCAATCGCAATAAGCTTTTGGCCGTCCCACTCCTTCTGAGAAAGCGTATTCCGGTGAAATGCGAAGCCAAAACGCCTGTTGACCTGTTCGATAACGTTCTTCCAGGCGACCTCGATTCCCGAATCTGGAAACTGCAGTATCAAATTAGCGATCTTCCTGCCCAACTCCCTGGTCAAGGTTTCCTTTCGTCCAGCCCTAACTTCGATTGGCCTAAGCTTTCTATTCATCGTGCAATCCTTCGTCATCGTCATTATTGTCAAGTAGGTGGCGCTCGTCCCGCAGACACAGGTTTGCCGGGGCCAGTTCCGGGTGCTGCTGGTAAAAGAGTTCGGTTTGACGCTCCATTTGATCGCGGCTCCCAAACTGCGCGTCTAGGGCGAGCTCATAGCCTGGTGCCGAGTGGCGCTTGAGGTTGTGATACTTAATTAATGCACCGCTCGGAACTTGGGGATCGTCCAGCCGCTTGACGACACCCCGGGTCACAAAGGCCTGCTCCAGTTCGTTGCTAAAGCTGAGATCTCGGATCTGGTCTTTGATCTCGTGGAAACGGTCAATCAGCTCGTCGGCCATTCCCTCCGGGTCAAGCCCTTCTGTGACCAGCGTAATAAGGTGGGCATCAAGCATCTGCGGGTCGTCGGCTATGCCCCGATTGCGTGCCGTTACCAAGGCTTGTAACTGGTTGACGACACTGCGGTAAGTCAGTTCCTGTTCTTTACGCCATTCCTCATTAGTCGGTAGATGTCCTTTAACCGTCCGCTGCTCCCTGCATGGACCGCATACGTAAGAGCGGCACGGGACCTCGTGGTGCTGATGAACACAAGCGCCGAAGCGGGTGGGGTAAAGGATGATGATCTGACCACCGGTACGGGCCACAGGGCGGTCCTCGGTGGCATAAAGGACTGCCTCCAGGCTTGTTACTGAAATGCCCTGTCCATGCGTAACGACTATCTCAGTGGCCAATCCATACTGGGATGTCTGGTCTTCAAGAGCCTGCAAGCCCAGACTCATGTCTTCTAATTCGTTTGGCAGAGGGATGGCTGATTGCTCGGCTTTATGCTCATCCGATCGCAAATCGTAATTCTGCAGTTGTGCGAGAGACATACGATTGGCCCACTTGTTGATGAGGACGTCGCTCAAGCGTTCGCGGGCGGCCAGCGCCTGGGTTGTCAGCCACCGCCGTGGGTCGTGCGTTTGAAGGTGGCAATAGACCTCTTTACCACCTTGGCTCATTCGAAGACTAAGCTTTGCGAAGACGTTGGTGTAACGGCTTGCTCTACCAAGGCGACGGCACACCACAGTGAAGTCTAATGCGTCCGGAAGGTAAGGCGTGAAATTCTGGTCAAAGAGTACTAGCATCTCGCTGAGCGGCCCATAGTAATGATTGGAGATCGTGACGTGGCGCATGTTCTCCATTCGCCGACGAACCTCCTTAAGTATGTACCCCTCCACTGCCCACCAATGGAGTGCCTTAATCTTTTTGCACCTATCGTGCTTGGAACTTTTAGGGTTGTCGATTAAAAGCTCGACCGAATCGCTATTGCCCATCGATTTGACGATTCGCTTCCAGTGATGTACTCGAGGAGATAGCAGCTGTCTTTCGTTCGGCACGCTTGATGTCAAGTTGAGGATTTGCCACAGCGACGTTGCGTCGATCGCGTTGTCTCTTAGGTATTCAAGTACGGGTGGCAGGTATATCTGATTTGGGTTTTGTTCGTACCATTTTACGAGCATGCGCGAGCGCTTGCCTGCATCAAGTATGATTTGCCAGCATCTCTCTAATAGTCCAATCATGAAGTTTAGGACTGGCTTCGGCGACCAAGCGGCACCTTTACTCCCCTTCATTAAAAGCAGTTGGTGAGCACTGTGCAAGCTATCCGTATTGCGATCCTCAGAGCGCGCCACATAGTCATCGATCGAAAATCGGTCGCTGATTTTCAGAGTCAATGCTTCGTTGACTCGGGACGGTGCACACATAAGAATATTTGTTAATGCAATCACCGAACGGTCTGTTTGGTCAAGCCGCTCGTCTCTTCGAAGCATTGCTGAAGTAGCTTCCGCAAATGCTTCGATTTGGCTGTCCAGAATTTCGGCCTTCTCTTGCTTAAATTCCTTCTTCCGCTGCTGGGATAACTTATTTAGTCTGCGATGGGTCTCTTTACTCGGGTTCCACAAGAACCGGTCTAAAACGCCCTCCTTAGCCAGGTAGTCTAGTTGTTTAGCCAGCATGTTGATGAAGACTCGTTTCACATACGCATTTCTTACCGTTGCATCGTGGCTGACTTGCATTTCGAGCGTAGTCAAGTGATTACAGCCCAGTGCGGCCAGGGGCACTGCAGCTGGCACGTGAACTGCCAGCAGTCGCCATGCCCTATCCAAACGCTCCCAAGTCACGTTTTCCCTCTCTAGGGCACATAAAGCGCACAGACACCGAAGGGCTAGCAGGTAATCCTTGTCGTGGTTAGCAAAGTCGGCCTTGCCTGCGCTAAACCGCACATCCGATAGCTTTGTTTTGTAGCGAGTTCTGATCGGCCAGACATCAGCATCGAAGTCGATCTCCGGCCAACGGCGCTTCATGCCCTCTCGGCTCTTTGCTGCTAAGGTTTGAAGTGCGGAAGTGCGCCGGGCGAGATTGAGGTAATCCATTCGGATCATTCGCAAGAATTTTTAGAAGATCGTCGAGCATTCTTCAATGTCTCATGCTTCAGTTCGCAGACATTGATGACGATGCGTATGCAGTTCGCGATATGCGTATAGCGCTTTACGTCGTTCTGCCGCTGCAGGCCACCGGAACATGCCAATTCAATCTCCTTAATGACTAAGTCAAGGTTGATCCTGTGGTCCACATCATAAGCGGGCTTGAATCGATGACAGTCGTAACAGCTGAGAGGGGCATATTCGCAAATGCGACGACGCCTACAGGCTCCTGTAATCTCGCTCTGCTCCTTGTCGGCTGAACGCGAAACAATGCGGTTTTCGGGAGGGATCACTTCTTTAGATGATACAAACTCGTCAAACACCGGGAAATGGTCAATAAACGCTTCTTCTACCGAGGAACTGAGCTCATCAATTACTCCCTCGAAAATCAGGTCGACGTAGATTCGCGCGGTCCTTTCATTTGCGTGCAGCAAGACAGCTGCGATTGTGCCTGCGGAGCATCCGGCAATCGCTAATTGGGTGGCCAATGTGTGGCGCATTGCCGTACAAGTCAACGCTTTTCCTGTCAGGGCTCTAATAGGATTAAGGTAGGAAGAAGCGAATCTGCCCGAGGCGCTGTACATTCCAAGGCGTTTTATAGTTGTGTCGTGATGCTTCGAAGCGTTTGTGGACCGCACTGGGAATAACGGCAAGTCCCCAACGGTGTACACGAATTGGGCACCTTCTTTGCTAAGCGCAGCGTTTCGAGTCTTCAAGAGATGTTCGAGCTGGCAGACCACAGCCTCGCGCTGCTTTTCAAGCAGCAGGCCCACCTCCCTCGGGATCGCTACTGTGGCTTGTGGAGGTGTAGGTGTTTTCGCTTTTGGGATTGTTAGCGTGAGGAAGTGTGATTTAGTCCCGCTACTGTCATCTATCTGTAGGTCTTTGCAACGCAGTACTCTATAACTTTCCGGTCGTGCTGCCCGGCTGAGCAGCAAGCGACTGAAAGCGTAGACCCCCAAGTCCAGTGTGCCTTGCTCAAATGCTGCTTCGGTAATGTTTGTGATATGCACAAGCGTCGAACGAGTCATCGCGCTGGCGAGCACAGACCTCCGCTTTCTGG